>Ga0307489_10003379_pt1 | contig 10591 bp, 19 predicted proteins | sample SB12metaG_FD_202247 | JGI IMG/M metagenome (GOLD analysis project Ga0307489, IMG submission 202247) | Sea-ice brine microbial communities from Beaufort Sea near Barrow, Alaska, United States - SB 1.2 | ecosystem: Environmental > Aquatic > Marine > Coastal | place: USA: Alaska | collected...
TGGTCTGTGAGTCGTAAGTAATTGCTTGACGAGTAAGCACTCGGACGAGTTATTAACTCGTCAGATCACTCACTAACTGACTCAAATTACTCAGCTAGCAGACCAGGCACTTGGAGGTCTGGGGGGATTTAGTGCCAATAAGGGCTGACGTTGAGCTGAAAATTGGACAAGTGTAAGCCCATGCCGCCAGCGTCGCGAAAAACACCCAGAACTCCACGGACAACAGCGCCGCCGGCAGCGTCAGGTTGAACACCGCCTGGCCCTTCAGTGGCGGCGGGCCCAGGTCGTCATCCTCCTCCCCCTCCTCCTCCTCGCCTTCCTCCTCATCCCAATCCTCCTCCCCCTCCCTCCACTCCTCCCCCTCCTCCTCGTACTCCGCCAAGTCACCATCAGCACCCTCCTCCCAGTAAGAGTCGCTTCCGCGCGTGAAATGGGACGGAGATTCCCCCTCTCGGCAGGGGCTTACGCTCGTTCACTTTTCAGCTCAACGTAAGCGCTTTTCATGGAAAGGGGGTGCGTTTAGGGGTGATTCAAGGGGTGTTGACGAGGTGCAAGGGGTGTCCGGGGGAGTTGAGGTTGTGGTTATTGTGTCAGAAACGGCTCAGGCTGAGCTGAAAAGTGGACGAGTGTAAGCCCCTGCCTCTCGGCCTCCTGACCCTCCCCTCCAAACCCCGTCCGGCGTTTGGTGCCACCCACTCCCGTCCAAACTCATCCGACCAAACTCGTCCCGCACCTCTCCAAACTCATCCATGATGTAGCGGCGCAAGTTGAATTTGAAAGCAAAGTTTGAAAGCGCTTCGTCACATTATCGTTTCAAGCGCTCAGATCCAGGCGCTTTCAACGTGGGTTTCATCGGTTCAGCCTGCGCCGCCTCACCATCAGAGGTCCCAATAGTAGTACATCGTGCTCATGTTGAGCCGGCACGGAGTCCGCTGCCGCCGCCGCCGCCGAACAGGGCCTTACACTAGTCCTGTGACTGTTTGATGAAGTGTACCAGTCATAGAGTACCAGTCATAGTATACCAGACGTAGTGTACCAGCTCTCGTACACAAGGTCAAGAAGACGCTGTGTCGGGGCCTTACACTCGTCCCCGGACTCTGTGGTCGTAGAGTCTTCAAGTCTAGTGTGTTAGCTTTCGTGCACAAGGAAAATGAGACGCAGCGTGGGGGCAGGGAGGAGGATGCTGAGAGTGTGTACAGGTAGACTACGAGCAATCAGGCCCTGCCGCCGCCGCCGCCCGGGATTTGCCGTTGCCGCCGCTGGGCCGCCGTGACAGCGCCCCGCCCACCCACAACACACCCCACGGTGACAGCAGCACCAGCAACATACCCCCGGTCAGAATCCAGTTGACCCACTGCGGCAACTCCATTCCAAGCACCGCAGGATCGTTCAGCATCGCCGCCATGCAGGGGCTTACACTCCTCCTCCTCTCCGGCTCACCTTCAGTATTTTTTGTGTATTATCCTGGGTGTTACAGGGCTTCATTGACACACACTGTGCGTACGTTGGGCTGAAAAGTGGACGAATGTAAGCCCCTGCCGCCATAAGCACCCAGGCTATGAGTGCCAGCACTGCGACTTCCAGGCGCCGCAGCTGCAAATTAGAGAACGCAAAACTACCGCTGCCTCGGCTCCTCCCCCTCCCGCCGCCCCCGCCGCCCCGGGCCCCGCTCCCGCCTCCGCCGCCGCCGCCACCGATCTTAACCATGAACGGCGAGGCTAACACCGCCACACCGCCCCCCCCCACCGCCGCGTCAGGCCGTGCACTAATGCTCCACACGCCACGTGATAGGATATCATTAAGCTCAAGAAACGAGGGTTTCAAACAGGTACATAAGGGGTATACAGGGGGTGGTAGTACATAGGGAGGATGTAGGGGTTATATAGATGGTATGTAGGGGTTACATTGGGGGTATATAGGGGGTATAAAGGAGGTGAATAGGGGTTACACAGGGGGTTAATAGGGGCTATACAGGGGGTAACATAATATGATGACGTGGCAGGCATGTTATCTCAGCCTTACCGCGACCAGCAGCACAAACGCGGCAGGGCGGTTCGGAACGCCTTCCGGGATGAGTGCGTCGTAAAGCTGCGCGAAGATCGCGCTGGATAACCCCAGATTAGGGCCTGGCAGTGTTCGCCACGTCATAGAATGCCATTTACTTATAGAAACGAGGTTTCAAATTGCGTTGAATGAGGTGGCGGGCAATATTTGTTTGTCCCTACCCTAAGTAGCTCTTCAGTAAGGCCGCGACGATTCCCTTATCCAGCGGGAAGTTGTGCATGCTCGTCAGTAAAGCCGCGGTGTAAGGTCTCGCAGATACTGCTCGCCACGTCATGGGATGCCACTTAATCCAAGAAACAAGGGTTCTAAATTAGCTGGATGACGTGGTGGGTAATGTTGCTCGCCACGTCATAGGATGCCATTTGATCCAAGAAACATGGGTTATACATTAGCTGAATGACGTGGCGGGTAACATTTGTTGAGTCCTACCGCGGTGTCGTACAGGCTGTTGCCGTTGGCGGCCACGGCAATTATCACAGAAGTTTTCCACAATGGTGCAGCGCCGGCGCCATTGCCGTCAACCAGGGCCTTGCACGGCGTTCCCATTCCAGCTCAACTTGTACCGCTTGGTCCTAGAAACCCTCGCAGCTGTCCCACGTAAATCTCATGTATACAGTCCGTCGTTGTTGCAAATCGAAGGATCAAACATAGCGTAGTAGCTCTGAACGAACACACAAAATAATGCCGTAAACGGACAAATTGCCTGGCCCCGCCGTCGACGCCGCTTCTGAAGCCCGCGCGCTTGGTGAGCACCGACCACACGCCCAAGTAGCCGGAGGCGTGCATGATGGCGCCCACGAGCAGCGTGACCCGCGGCCCGCACTGGTCATACAGCAGCCCCCCCAGCACGCCGAAGTAGGCGCCCACGTCCTAAGCGTAGGGTTGACCAAACCACTCCCACAGACTGGTCAGGGGACCAAATGGTGCCGGCGCCACTGGTCTGGTGCCGGTATTATGGTGGAGGCACTCGTCAGGTGACTGCATGGAGGCACTGGTCAGATGTCCGCGGTGTTGGCACAGTGACAAGATATGATCCGACGTCGATATGGGAGATCGATATGGTCATCCTAGATATCGATATGTAGTAGAGGCTCATGATGTGGTAGATGACAGTATCCATATGGTCATGCTCGATATCGATATGGGATATCTTGTCACACTGGGTGTTGGAGCCACTGGTCCGGTGTCCGAGAATGGGCTTTTCAGAGTCCGCCCGCCTACCTTCATGGTGCCGAGGAGGTCGACGTCCTCCTGGCGCGGGTACAAGGTGCGCAGTTCCTCGCTGCAGGGTCTGGCCACTCGCTCCGTGACTGTTTGCTCATGGTGTACCGGTGTACCCGTACACTCTCGCCTCCTCAGCCTCCTCCCTGGCCTGGTATGACATGTGCTGGTACGTTACGACTAAAATGGGACGCCGAGTCAGGCCCCGCCTCGCTGTACACGCTGAACGAGTACGCCAGCCCGCCGCTGGCCAGGGTACCCTGGACAGCGTTATATGGACAGGTCACGTCATACTCGTATCATTCTGGCCAGGTGACTGTCGTGTGGATGTGTGCACACCAAGCACAAACAATCTCGGGAACGACTGGCCACGGCCAGGCAAAGGAGGAGGATGCGGCGAGAGTGCAGCGAGTGTGTACGGATGTACTTGTACCGGTACAGTACGAGCTGACCGTCCGGGAACGAGTGCGTGTACACGTACACTGGTACGGGCTTCTACACGCAACAGTGTGTCCCCGCCAGAGGGAACGAGTGGCCAGGCCAGGCCCAGAGAGGAGGATGCGGCCGGCCCGACGAGTGTGTCGGGTGTCGGGTACACCGGAACACGGTGAGCACACAGGCAGGGATTCAGCGGTCAGGCCCAACCGCAGGCCTGCACAAGGGTCGCTGCCGCCAGCACCGTCCACGCGTTGGGGCGCGGCGCCCATCGCCCCACGCGCTCCCGCCACGACACCGATGCCGACGCCTCGTCTCCATCTCCATCTCCGAAACCACCGCTGTCTTCTTGGAAGAGGCGACGTCGTGCACCATCGTAGGAGATCCGGTCGTGGCCGTGGCTGCGGCGCCCCGACTGCGGCGTGCGCTCCATGTAGCCTCCCATGGTGCGTGCCTCTGGCGCGGCGCGCGGCCCGTACGCCGTGGCGCGCAGACAGGGTGACGCTTCACTTGGGTGTGAGGCGGATGCGGCAAAAACCCGCGGGAAAAACAAAAAACGCCTTCTGCAGCCAGTCGTCAGAGCTCGCCACGTGTACGAGTACGAGTAACGGTTTTATGCACGCGAGCCACATAGAAGTGGTTCTGGAGATGCTCCACGTGTGCCCTTCACAAACATCTTCCGCAGAGAGGACGTAAAAGCGACGGAGGTAACAGAAGGATGTCGGCGTGTGCCGCGGGTTCGGCGGCGGCGGCGGCGGTACATCGGGTGCCGCCGCCACGGTCACACACGCGCGGCACGCACCCCAGAGGAAGAGCTCCCATGCCATCGTTGAGTCTCAGTAGTGGGCACCTGCGAAGATCTTCGAAGTGCGCGAGGAAAGCAGTGGCGTTGCGCGCGACGCCCGGCGGCGGCGGCTGCTGGGACGCTGCGGGATCATCGGCGCGGGAGCTGGTACAGCTGGCGGAGGCAGGGCCTGGCGTCTTAAGTTGCCTGCTTCATGGCAACTATGCCGTGGCATCCTATGACGTGTCCAGCAATATCTGCCAGGCCAAGCCTGTTGCGTGCCACGTGACGACACGTGCCCGTACCCTCGTGTATTGCGTTTATACGAGGCATCCTGTGACGTGGCGAACGATGTCTGCCAGCCCCTCGGGTCAGGCGGCGGCGGACGTGCACCCGTCGACGCTCGGCGCGCTCGGGAAGCTGCTCGGAGGCAGGGGCTTACACTCGTCCACTTTTCGGCTCAACGTAAACGGCTTTCTGTGGGATAGGGGGTGCATTCAGGAGTTGTTTAGGGGGTGTTTAGCAGGTATCAGGGCGTATCAGGGGGTGTTTACGATTTATATGGTGTCAGAAACGGCTCAGGTTGAGCTTAAAAGTGCAAGAGTGTAGGCCCCTGCTCGCAGGGTCCGTCGCTGCGGTAATGAGCACGGTGGCCTTTGATGAGTTTCTCGATCGCGACGGGCAGCGCGTGAAGGACCTGACCAACTGCGAGACCTCCGAGGGCGTGCGCATGTACGTCGCGAAGCCGCCCGCGCCCTCGCCGCCGCCAGGGTACGGCCGCGGCTTGACACACATTGCCCACCACGTCGTCCAACACTTTGTTAACTCGCGTCCAAGTCAAATGGCATACTGTGAGTCTAAGACGTGGCGAGCAATAGCTGCCTGGCAGACACTGCCCACCATGTGGTCCAACGCTTTGTTAACTCGTGTCGTCTCTCGACTTTTAAAGTGGCATAAGAGTACTATAAGCGTATGACGAGGCGAGCAATAGCTGCCAGGCTCTGCACCGGGGGTCGAAGCCGCGACCTCCGACCCCGGCGCCCCCGCCACCGCCCTCGGCCCCGCCGGCGTCCCCGTCGGCGCCCCCGTCCCCGCCGGCGCCCCCGCGGTCATCGTGGTGCACCAGTTCTTCGGACTGCGGCAGGGGCTAACACTCGTCCACTCTTTGGCTCAACGTAAGCGCATTTTGTGGGATACGTTGGGTGCATGACTTTCCCCCAGTCTATTAGACCGGGGGACACGGGGAGGTGTGACGAAAACGGCTTAGGTTGAGCCGATAAGTGGACGAGTGTAAGCCCCTGGACTGCGGCAGCGGGAGATCGACTTGTGCGACGAGCTGGCGGCCAAGGGCAGGGGCTTACACTCGTCCAGTTTCTAGCTCAACCTGAGCCGTGTAACCCAGTATACCCCCCGATACCCCCTTACACCTGCCAAACACCCCTGCCAAATACCCCTATATACATCCCCTATCCCACAGAAAGCGCTTACGTTGAGCCGAAAAGTGGACGAGTGTAAGCCCCTGGCCAGGGGCTACGTCGCCATCGCGCCGGACACCTTTGAGGGCAAGAGCACGAAGTGGATCCCGCGCGCCATCACGCTCGTGACAGACACGATCCTAGCCGCCGAATGGGGCGCGGCGCCGCTTTCGTCCGCGCTCCGGTGGGCGGCGGCCAACCCAGCAGTGGACCCGAGCCGCGTCGCCGGTGTAGGGTTCTGCTACGGCGGGGGCGCCGTGCTCCGACTGGCGGCGGCGGCGGCGGCGGCTGAGGATGAGAGTGGTGTGTTGCCAGCACTGAAAGCGGTGGCTGTGTTTTACGGGAAGCCGCTCGGTAGGGCGGTGCAGGTTAACAGTATCAACCCGTGTTGAAAGCGCCTATGGTTCCAGCGCTTGAAGCTACAACATGATGAACCGCTTTCAAACGTTACTTTCAATATCAACTTGCGCCGCTACAGCTCGGGCCTGGGCCCGAGCTCACCGCTCTCGCCGCCGCGGGCACGCCGGTGCTGGGAGTGTATGGTAGGATCTGACAGATCTTGCTCTCGCCGCGTTATCTGACACATCTTGAACCCTCGTTGCTCGTTGCTTGAGCACATGGCATCCCATGACATCATCGGAGAAGTCGTTTCCCCCTACCAATGCGCGTCGACGCAGAACTCCCTAGGCTTGCAGTTGCAAAAGAACTGCAATCCTATATATAAATGACATCGCGAGCAATATCTGCCTGGCCCTAATGTACGGTACGGCGGACAGCCAGTTCTCCGCGCAGACGGTGGACGCCTTCGAGGTAGGGTGGTGCAGGTTGACCCTGTTAATCCCAAGTTGACACCGCCTGGAACTAAGCGCTTGCAGGTAAAGTGTGACATGGAGATATATCGCTTTCAGCTTCTGCTTTCAAATCAACTTGCGCCGCTACATCGAGGCCGATCTGGCGGCGGCGGGGGTGCAAGGCACCGTGCGGCGCTTCGAGGTAGGCTGGTGCAAGGTTGACCCCAGCTTCACCCCAGATGTATACAGATATAGGGCCAGGTGTATACGGTTATGGGGTCACGATCGTACAGATGTAGGCTCAAACTTGTACGGATACAGGGTCAGATGTGGAGGTGCAGGTTGACAGTATCAAAACCAGTGTTGACAGCGTCTGTGGTTTCAGCGCTTGAGACTGTACTATGATGAACATCTTTCAAGCTTTGATGTCAATTCCAACGTGCGCCGCTAAAACAAGGGGGAGGGCCACGCATTCGTGACGGACATCGACGCCGTCCGAGCCGGGGGCGCGGCGGGGGACGCCTGGAAGGGGTTCACTGAGTTTCTGGATGAGAACTTGGTGGCAGTGGATGAGAACTTGGCGGCGGTGGCGCCATAAGTTAATGGCTATTAGGATTCGTCCCCGGGAGTCAGGGTGGAAGCCTAATGCATTCTCATGGGTTAGCCTTACACAGTCGCCGCCTCCCCAAGGCCGTAACCACCTGCCACGCCCGTGATCGATGTCGCGTCACTCTTTCAACAGAAGCCCCAGCTCCACTGCGCTCCCCTGTCTCCCTCGTCAGCCCTCTGGTTCACGCCCCACGCGGCACCGTGCACGTTGTGGAACGCACGCCACGAAACACGTAGAACGATGGAAGACGTCTGGCCCCGAGCGGCTTCCCATGTCGCAGGCGCGGAGAGAAGTGAAGTGGACGAGACGTGCTGTAAACTCCCCTGTCCTCAAAGAAGATATTTATTAACACTCACATTCCGACGCCACAGAGACTATAGGTGGTAGTTATCGAGGGAACCTCTCCCCCGCTACCCTCGACCCGCCCCTCGCCTTCGAGCGTCGGATCTTCCTCATATCTCTCGCCCCGACACCCGCCTCTCGACGGTCATGTCTGTCATCCGTCCTCCTTATCCTCTGATACCTCTTGACTGTCTGCTCATTCGCGAGACCTCATCCACACACGTGCCGTGCAGCGCGGCGCGGCGTTTACAGGTAGGGCACCGCCGCGGCGTTGTCCGCGACGTTGACGTGCCACGGGTCCGCCAGGTGGCGCGTGAGGGAGGCCACGGGGCCCTCGTTGTTGTTGGCCTGCGCCGCGCCGATGATGCCGGCGAAGGCGAGCATTGCGACGCGCCCGTTGGCGATCTCCTTGCGCTTCAGCTGCTCGAAGTCCGCGCCCTTGGAGAGCCCCGCGGGGTCGAACGCGCCGCCGGGGTACATGCGCATGACGGGGTCGGTCTGCGAGCTGCGCTGCTGCTCCACGAACGCCATGATGAACACCTGCACGCCGATGATGATGGGCAGGGTGATCGGGATGCTGTTGCCGAGGTAGGACGGGTCCGCCTGCACCGGGCTCTCGATCCAGGTGCCGTTGCCGGACGCCTCCACCGCCACCACGCCGGCGACGCCCAGCATGGACCAGCGGGAGTGCATCAGCTCCGCCTCCTGGAAGCGCGCCAGCTGCACGGGCTCCGCGCCCAGCCCCAGGGGATCGAACCCGTAGTCGCAGGGCGTGGAGCAGGGGCTTACCTACAATCGTTCACTTTTCAGCTCAACGTAAGCGCTTTTCATGGGATAGGGGTTACGTCTCGGGGGTGTCGCAGAGGTGTTTGCGGGGTGTCAGGGGGTGTCAGGGGGTGTTTAGGGTGTGCTGTTGTGACACAACCGGCTCAGGTTGAGCTGAGAAGTGGACGAGAGTAAGCCCCTGCCATGGAGCCGTCGAGGTAGGCGGGGGTGGTGCTGCCGGGCATCCAGGTGGCACGAGCCGAGATCTTGCCGGCGGTGCCGTTGGTGGCGGAGGTGGCGACCTTGCGGCCGGCGAGGGCCGCCGAGGTGCGGGCCACGATGGGGGCGACGGAGGCGAGGGCGGCCATGGTGAGAGGTTGCTTGGCGGGGAGAGGGAGGGGTGTGTGCTGGAATGAGGTGAGGTCAGCTGAACAAACTCGGTTGGCTCTAGGTCAATCTTCCTATCTCATCTCTGATTGGTCGGCTCGACACGTGGCCGGACACGTGCCATGCGGTCGGTCGGGGCCAGGGTTTTGCAGATTGTTTGGTCGCGCGCACAGATCTTACAATCTGAGTCACGAACACTCGCGCGTTTGCCCTGTAAAACAACCATAGCATACACGCCGTTAGCGCTCGCACTTACACGCGCGCGAGCGCTCACTTCGGACCACCACCGTCCGTCGCGGCCGTTACCCACCTCGCGCCATCCGCTCGCCCCGCTCGTCTCGGTGCGTGCGGGACCTCGCGGGCTCCCCCACGGATGCGTTTCACATTTAATTCCCATTTATTATACATTTCCGACACACTCTACTCGTACCGTATTTAGGACATGCGACAGTGCAAGTAGCATCTGCGCCCCCGAAGGAGCCGCGCCGTAATGTAATACTCTTACGTCCCTCCCCCGGCCCAGCAACATTCTGCTCCGCTCTCTGGCCTCCCCATCCTACACCTTTAAACGCTTCCCTCCCTCCCAATCCATTCAGGCGAGGGCTTCAATTCTAAAAGGACGACCTGCTCGTCCGTGGACGCGAAACAGCCCGACAAGCGACAACACCACAGCAACATGGGTTGCGGTTCATCCGTCCCGCCAGCTCTTCCCGCGTCGCCCCCCAAGCATCGCGCCGACTTCGACGCCGTCGCGCCCGCGCCCACGCCCGCCCCTGCCGCAGAGTCCACCCCCGAAATCGCTACCGATGTTGGCCCTCCTTTAACTCCTCGAGCGTCGAACAGGCCAGCATCGCCCGAGGCCGGAACCGGCTGCACGCTACGCTTAATATGCGTCAACGACGTTTACGAAATGGATCACATGCCGCGCCTCAAGACTGCAATAAAGGTAGGGCCTGCCAGATATTGCTCGCTACCTCATAGCGGGCCATTCCTCAACTCAGGAACGCGGGCTATAAAAGCGTTGTATGTCGTGGCGGGCAACGGGCCTGTCAGATGGTGCTCGCCACATCATCATCGGGTGCCGTTCATTTCAAGAAACGAGAGTCAACAGTGCGATTTATGACCTGGCGAGCAGCATCTGAGGTCCGGAATTGCGTTTTATAATGTGGCGAGTAATATCTGCCAGGCCCGAGATGCGGGAGCTTCGGACGGCGAACACCGCGGTGGTCCTGGCGGGCGACTTCCTAGCGCCGTCGTTGCTGTCCTCCCTCGACAGTGGCCGCGGCATGGTGGATGTCATGAACGATGTGGGCATCGAGTTTGTGTGTTTCGGGTAGGGTTCGGCAGATGATGCTAGCCGTGTCATCAAACGCAATTTGTGAATCCTTGTGTCCTGAGTTGTATAGCATCCTATGACGTGGCAAGCAGTGTGTGCCGGGGCCATAGCATCAGGAACCACGAGCAGGACGTGGCGCACAAGGATATGGTAAAGCGAATCGGGGAGTCCAAGTTCATGTGGATCAACACCAACGCGCCGAGCATGCCGCTGCCGGGCGGGGCCTGGCAGATGTTGCCCGCCGCGTCATCCAGCTCAGCTTGGACACTCGCCTCTTGAGTTAGATGGCCTTCATTGCCCCCCCCGTCATCCAGTCAAACACAGACTCTCCAACATTTCGTTAAATGGCATCCTGTGACGGAGCGAGCACTGCCCATGAGA
>Ga0307489_10003380_pt1 | contig 10589 bp, 15 predicted proteins | sample SB12metaG_FD_202247 | JGI IMG/M metagenome (GOLD analysis project Ga0307489, IMG submission 202247) | Sea-ice brine microbial communities from Beaufort Sea near Barrow, Alaska, United States - SB 1.2 | ecosystem: Environmental > Aquatic > Marine > Coastal | place: USA: Alaska | collected...
TCGCTCGTCCAGCGAGGGACGCAAGGATGAGAGAACCGCCGCCGATTTGAGACTGCGCCGACGGAGGAGACGCGCACGCCCGGGAGTGCAGAAGGGCCAGGAACCTGCACACTGCTGTGTGCATGTATAGAGAGATAGAGTTTGTCCTGGCCCCAGTGCGTGCACCTGTAGAATGTTTGCGCACATCCCGTATGAACACACGACTACACCGTCAGACCGTATGATAACCAGCACATGTCACGATGATCCGGACGCATTTTCGTCAACTCCGTTGGAGCCTTTGTAAAGAAATATACACATTGCACTGAACATCATGGTCGGCGGACAGGGGCTCATGGCTCTCCTTCGATTCATTATGTCCGGCCGGCCTGTTTTGGCATCCACGTGTTTTACACTGCATCTCCCCCGACTCGTTTCAGACCTTTGTTTGAGGGTTTACTTGTATACGGCCATTGTAATGCCACGTCGCCGGTGCCGTCTTTTCTTGGAATAGGTGTCATAAATATCCCAAGTGGTGTAAATATCCCATCGGTGTCGTAGCTTGCTGCGCTCGCTTGCGCGAAGCGCTGCGCGAAGCGCACACCTTTGTGCTCTTGGTGTGGCGCCAGAGAGCTTCCGGGCTGAGCAGTCCAAACGATGGCGGCGGGCTGGGAGACGTGGACGCTGGAGAGGCAGCTGAGCCGGCCCGGCGCCGTGACCTCGTGCGCGTGGAGCCCCGACGGCATGCGCCTGGTCTCCGTGGGGGGAGGCCGCGTCGGCGTGTGGGACGTCTTCACTGGCCGCGAGGTGGGGGTCACCCAATACGAACCGGCGGCGCGCCTCCAAGCGCCGCGCATCCACCCCATACGCGTCCGCCCCCGCCCGCTGTATCCCCCCCGCGCTCCCCTCCCCGGGTGTTTCAGCTATGCGCAGTTCTGAACGTCCTGCCCTTGGGGACGCACAAGACAGCCTAGCGTCGTTTGGGTCACGCAGAAGCCACCTTCCCGCCTCTCACTTGAGCAGTTATGGGTAGCTGATACCGCGCCGCGAGCACCGCACCCCCACCCCTTCCTCCGCCCCGCCCCTCGCCCTGCCCTCCTTCCTTCGATGTTGTCATGTTGTCGTTGGCAGTTCTGGGCTATCAGCTGTTGAGTGCCAGCCTGGGGCGCAAGAACGACGGGCCGCCGTTTTCGATTCCTGCGTGGCACGCGCACGCCTCACGTGGTCCTTAACTTGAGAGCCGTTTTGTCCCTGAAACCATGACTGAAGCATGCTACACTCTCTCAGCTTCATACGTCGAATAACATGAATAACATGCGTATCCCCCTTCGGATGCGCCTCACCAACTATCAGTGATGTTGTGAATAGCGCGCTCTTTGCGTTGACACGCCCCGCGCGGCCAGCCTTTGCCACGACGTTTCATAATGGGACATTTATGAAGAGATATTTATATTGGAGATATTTATTGCCGCGAGCTAGGGGGCAGCCGATACCGCGCCGCGCCCGCACCCCTTCCTCCGCCCATATCGCGCGCTATTATTCAGTTGTGGGTAGCCTCGGGATTTGTACTGTCGAGTGACGGCGGCCCCGAGGGGCGACGGTACGCCAGGCCGCCGTTCACGCACACGCGTCACTCGGTTCTTAACTCGAGCCGTTTTGTCCCAGACCACTGGCTAAAGCTACTAACAGCATATCAACTTTATACGTCAAATAAGATGCGTATTCCCCTTTGGAGGCGGCGGTGAGTTCCCTCTGTGCGCCTCCACCAGCTATGAGTGATGTTACGAAGTGCGCGCTTCTCGCAGGCGCTCCCCAGCGAGTCTTCGCCCTCGTGTTATAAACGATGCCTTTGGAACACTTCAGAAAGATGAAAATACAACTAGTGGATTCCTGACTGCTGGTGTTGGACCGGGTACGTATTAGGGCGATGACCATGTTGCGACTGACTTCTCGAGTGTATGCCCGCGCCCGGGCTGCCCGGGGAATGTAGATATCTGGCGACGCGTAAGTACGGACTGCCGGCCCTCCGAGCAGGTGGCGCTGTTGGGGCACACCGACAACGTGACGTCGTGCGAGTGGAACCCCGACGGCACCCGCCTCGCCACCGCCTCGTCCGTCGTCACCAAGACCGTCGGTGGTAGGGCCTTACACCCCCCTTACACCGCCCTTACACCCCACGTACACCGCCCTTACACCCCCTTACACCCCCCTTACACCCACTTACACTCCCCCTTACACCCTTACAACCCCCTTACAATCCCCTTGCACCCTCCCTACACCCCTCGTGAAACCCCCTTACACCCCCCGACGGCACCCGCCTCACCAAGACCGTCGGTGGTAGGGCCGCACAGGCAATACTGTCCCAGCTCAACCTGACTGCATGAGCATTGTCGCGCAGTGTACTCGTACACACTCGCGGGTCAAATCAAATCACAGGGTACTCGCAGATACGTGTTATTTGGCGTTTACCCGCCACGATTGATACGATAGTTACACCATGGATACAGAGAGATGCGTCGTGGTGTATACAGAGTCACCAGGCGCCCTGCCCCCCAGCCCGGCCCCGGCATCAAAGCTGCATATTCTCCTCACGTCGTGACTTTGTTAATTGGCGAGCCTCACGATGCGATGCACGTGGTGTGACCTGTCTGAAGCCTCGCATCTATGATTCCAATTATACCTGAGGGAAAACAGAGTACATCAATGATGACTAATGTTCGATTGATATAAATGAGATGCACGTTATGGTGACAACCCGACCAATGGAAGGCTGCTGCGTCGATGTGGACACCTGACCAAATTGAGGCTGTTCTGGTGTACCTCGAAGACCAGTAAGATGGTAAACAGGTATTTAGCTCGGCCTTGGTGGGCGTGTGGGACGCCGACACCGGGCGCGAGGTAGGGACTACACTCGTCCACTTCTCGGCTCAACCTAAGCCGTTTCTGACACAAAACACAACCTAAACACCTCCTGATACCCCCGAACACCTTTCAAACACCCCCAAAACAACTCCTCAATGCTCCCCCTATCCCGCAGAAAGCGCTTACGTTGAGCTGAAAAGTGGACGAGTGTAAGCCCCTGGCGCGAGGTGACCGCGCTGGAGGGGTACGGCGGCATCGCGCACTCGTGCGCGTGGAGCCCCGACGGCACGCGGCTCGCCTTCTCGTCGGACGACACCACCGTGCGGGTGTGGAACGTCACCACCGGGCGCGAGGTACGGGCTTACACTCGAACACTCATCCACTATGAGGCTCAATGTAAGCACGTTTTGTTGGATACGCTGGATGGTTTCTGTGTTGCAGTGACCTGAAATGCCACAGGTTGCCCTGAAAGTGTAACTCCGCGGCAGGGGCTTACACTCATCCACTCTTCGGCTCAACGTAATCACCATTTGTGCGGTACGCTGGGTTTCTTTACGCTTTCATTGACAAAAACCGCTTAGGTTGAGCTGCGAAGATGACAATTGAAAGCCCCTGACGCGAGGTGGTGAAGCTGACAGGACACGAGGACACGGTGGACTCGTGCGCGTGGAGTCCCGACGGCACGCAGCTGGCCTCCACGTCCGACGACCGCACGGTGCGTGTCATATCCATCTTACCTTATTGTATTCAATTGAGAATTGCCACCACATACCGCGGTGAGCGCTATCTCTTGACATTCGTTTATACCTACCACCCGAGTGACAATATATCCCATGTCGATATTCAGGATGACAGCATCGATACTGTCATTTCCCATATCGATATCCAGGTTGACCGTATCGATATGGTGTTAGGATATCCCATATCGAAATCCCATATTGTTATCGATCGTATTTTGTGACTCTGCCCACAGGTGCGCGTGTGGGCCGCTGACTCGTGGCGCGAGGTGGCCACGCTGCGGGGCCACGAGGACGTCGTGTGGATGTGCGCGTGGTAGGGGTTGCAAGTTGAAACCCCTGTGTCTGCAAGCACGAAATTATGCGTTGTTGGCGTGTAGGTATATGACTCATTGTCCGGATTTAGTGCTCTGTCATGTCTTACTTCGTGCCACGCTATTTCTAGCTCTAGCGCCTGGTTTCAGCGATTGAAACTGACACACGACAAACCATTTTCAAACCTTGCTTTCGATTTCAACGTGCGCCGCTACAGCGTGGAGCTTCGACGGCAAGCAGCTGGCTTCCGCGTCCAGCGACAAGACCGTGCGCGTGTGGGCAGGGGCTTACAGTCGTCCACATTTCAGTTCAACCTGAGCCGTTTCTGACACAAAAACATCCTGATCACCCGCCCCTGATACCCCCTAACCCCCACTAAACACCCCATCAACAAGCCCACAATGCACACCCTCATCCCACAGAAAGCGCTTACGTTGAGTCGAAAAGTGGACGAGTGGATGCCCCTGCGTACGGGACCCCACCGCTGGTGCCGAGCTTGCGCGACTGTCGGGGCATGACGCCAGCGTGTTCGCGGCAAGCGCTCACACTCGTCCACTTCTCAGCCCAGCCTCTGCCGTTTTTGTCACTGACAGACTAACGCCAACCAGCAGATTGTGCCACTTACTTGAGGTGCTTACATTGAGATACAAATGTGGACGAGTGTACGCCCCTGGTTCGCGTGCGCGTGGAGCCCCGACTGCACGCAGATCGCCACCGCGTCGCGCGACTCCACCGCGCGCATCTGGAACGTCGCCACGCAACGCGAGGTGGCCAAGCTGGAGGCGGGAGCTTACACTCACCCACTCGTTTGGCTCTACGTAAGCACCTTTTGGGATTCGCTGGGTTATGTAGGTAGTCCCATGGTCAAATCGTCTCAGGATGAACGAACGGGTGCACGAGTGTAAGACCCTGGCTGCAGGGACACACCGACGCCGTGCGGGCGGTCGCCTGGAGCCCCGGCGGTTCACGCCTCGCTACTGGGTCGTGGGACCAGACCGTTCGAGTCTGGTGGGGCTGGGTCATAAACAAAGGGCGTTGTTACTGCCCGCCGTGTCATGTTTCACGTTCTAGACTTGTTTTCAGAGTTGGCGCTATCCTACAAAATCGTGAACGGGGGGCAGGGCGAAAGCCTGGTGCCTCCTTATACGCGCGGAAGCGTCGCTTTCGCTATCCTACGACGTGGTGAGCAATTTTCAAGCGACCGTATCGCGCGGTACCGCCCAGGCGGCGGCAACGGTCACAAGCACGACGCCTCCCAGGTGGGCTTCTTCACCGAAACATGCCTTGCCACACCATCCTTCGCATTTTCGACTGTCATTATGACAAAGTGCGTGAAGCTCTAAAGTTTCGGGCCACTTTTCTTTACTTTCCCAACGATTTTGAGTACCAGGTAAACAAGCGCCATGATCATTGTACTGTACGGCGTTCCCTTGGGATATATGGCGTTTTGTACGAGGCTGACTAACCCAAAAACCCACCCAGAATTCGAAACCACTCGAGGCGCGCGCTCCGATGGTTTCTTTCTGTCCCGTCGCGCGCAGCCGCCCCTCGGAACGGATAAAGGGACGCGCGCGCGTGTCGTAGCCCTCCACAGGTGCGCGACAATAATCTTGAGTTGAAAATCCTGAGCAAAAAGTAGAAGGGCCCATAAACTCATAGCTTCACGCACTTTGCCAGATACCCTCGAGAAACATCACACGAATGACGAGAGGGGCGCAGTCAGAGCTCACATGTTTTCTTCGGTTAATGAGGTGATACATTGTGTACCACGGGCATCGGGCGCTGGGCGATACCCCTCGCAGTACATCCTATGGTCCTTGACCTGTTTAACGCGGGTTTTCATAATTATATAATTGAATCACAAGGCGTTGCTTGGCCCATGTCATGGCTCTTCTCCGAGGAGGGGGGTCCCCGGCCGCCGACCGCAGGCCGCCGGTCCCTGGACGGTGCTCGCCGGTTCCAGGAAGGCGGTCCCAGCGCCAGAAGCCAGGAGATGGCTGCGGTGCAAGAGATCACGGTAAAGCGGTTCGGATCGGACCGATGAAACTCATGTTGACAGCGCCTGGATCCAGGGGCGTACACTCGTCCACTTCTCAGCTCAACCTGAGCCGCTTTTGTCATGGACACGCTATTGAACACCCAGCGTATCCCACACGTGTACAACAACAGGCGCTCATGTTGAGCCGAAACGTGGACGAGTGTAAGCCCCTGCCTGGAACTAAGCGCTTAAAACTAAAATGTGATGAACAGCTTTCAAGTTTTGCTTTCACTATAGCTTGCGGCGTTACATCACGGAGCTGCGGCTGAGCACCGAGCGTTCGTCTCTCGACATCGCTGAGAAGCGGGTAGATGTTGCCGAAGCCGCCGCTAAAGGCAGAGTCACAAGATATCCCATATCGATACTGTCATCTTCCACATCGATACTGCCATCTCCCATATCGATAATGTCATCTTACTACGCAGATTGGGTGGGGGGGGCAAACCGGGATTTGTATTTGCTTGAGATGATAGACGGTCGCTCATATAAATTATAGTATAGATCAAGTACCTCACACGGTAACTTGAAGATTGTATGGGCGAGGGTCTATTATTAACTCAACGATCGTGACCAGACCGCGCCACGCGCCATCCCCATTTGCCCCCCCCACCAGAACTGCGCAGTAAGGTCATCTTCCATGTCGATATTGTCATCTCCCATATCTATACTGTCATCTCTAGCTGAAGGTGCGGGCGCGCGCGCCGACGCCGCCATCGCTGCTATGGCGGAAAAGGAGCAGGAGCTGACCGGGGTAGGCCGGTGCAGGTCAAAGTGATAAGATATCCCATACTACGCAGTTCTGGTGGGGGGGGTAAATGGAGATCTGGATTTGCTTGAGTTAGAGACGGTCGCTCATACACATTACAGTGTAGATCAGCCTGCCGTACACGGCAGGCTGACAAATGTATGGGCGAGGGTCTATTAACTCAACGATCGTGACCATACCGCACCACGCGCAATCTCCATTTGCCCCCCCCACCAGAACTGCGTAGTAGCGATATGGGAGATGACCGTATGGATACTGTCATCTCCCATATCATTGGCCCATATCTCATATCGATATCCAGGATGACCATATCGATATGGTGGATGACCATATCGATATACTATAGCCCATATCGATATCTCATGTCCCATATCAATATCCCTATCGATATCCCATTGACGTCCGATCTCCCATATCGATCCTCCATATCGGACTCCCATATCGATATCGGATCATATCTTGTCACTCTGGTTCAGGTGGAACCGATGAAGCCCATGTTGAAAGCGCCTGGAATTAAGAGCTCGAATGTAAAATAGGTCGATTTCGGTATATCGCCTGGGTGAAATGCTCGTACAGAGTTGCAGGCAAAGGGTCAGTGCTCCACGCGGGAAAGCGTGCGCCAGGTTGATTGCCCATACAGGGTTGCGGGCAGAGCGTCAGCGCTCGGTGCGGGAAGCGATATACCGAAATCGGCCTATTGGATGAACCGCCTTCAAACTTGGCTTTCAAATGCAACGTGCGCCGCTACACCGGGGTCAAGCGGGAGCTCGCAGAGGCTTGGTAGGGCGGGGCAGATTTACCCCGATTGAAACCCACATTGATAGCGCCTGGTTTCAGCTCTTGAAACTGCAATACGATAAACTGCTTTTCAGATCGAGAGTCAGAGACGCGTCAGCGTGTATGAGTGAGGAGGCACCAGGTTACCGACTTGGCCCCCATGCCTATAAAGTGCTTCCAACTTTCGCTTTCAATTTTAACTTGCTCCTCTACGGCTTGGGCTACCGCCGCGGCCGCCGCGGAGGAGGCCGCCTCCGCCGCCGCCACCGCCGCTGAAGAGCTCAGCCACGTCGAGGTGAGGCGGTGCAGGCTGTCAGTATTTAGGGGTTAGGGTTCAGGGTTCACAGTTAAGGGGTTAGTGTCCCAGGTTTAGGGTTTAGGGTTAACTTTTCAGGGTTTAGGGTTTAAGGTTTAGGGTTTAGGGTTTAGGTTGTCAGTATCACGACCCGTCTTGAAAGCACGGGGGCCAAGGCGGAAACCTGGTGCCTCGCCATGCACGCTGACGCGTCTCTCTCTCCCGTGTTGAAAGCGCCTTTGGTATCGGCGCTTGAAGCTACAAAGTAATGAACCGATTCTTAGCTTTGCGGTCCATTTCAAATTGCGCCGCTTCATCAAGCTACAATATAATGAACCGCTAACTTTGCGGTCAATGAACTCGCGCCGCTACACCAAGGAGCGTACCGCGGAGGTGATGGCGGCGACCACTGACGTCGCTACCACGGTCGGGCGGATGCAGGTTGACAGCATCCAGACCCGTGTTGAAAGCGTCTATGGTTTCAGCGCTTGAAGCTACCATACGTGGGTGCAGGTTCACAGTATCAAGACCCGTGTTGAAAGCGTCCATGGTTTCAGGGCTTGAAGCTACCATATGATGAATTGCATCAAACTTTGCTGACAATTTTAACTTATGCCGCTACACTACGGCGGCTGACGCCGCGGCCATCGCCGCTGCCGCTGCCGCCGCGGCAGGGGCTTACACTCGTCCACTTCTCAGCTCAACCTAAGCCGTTTTGGTGAGTGAGCTGTTTTGTGTCTGGTTCGTGACGAGTTATTGCCCATATATCTCCTGAAGGTACCCAAGGTATCCCACAAACAACGCTTACGTTAAGCTGAGAAGTGAACGAGTGTACGCCCCTGCATCGCGGCCGCGACCGCCGCCTCCGCCGCGGGCAGGGGCTTACACTTGCCGTCTTTGCAGCTCAACCTGAGCCGTTTTAAGTCACTGTGCCACTGAAATTACCCAGCGCTTCCCTCAAAATGTGCTTACATGAAGCCGAAAAGTGTACGAGTGTGAGCCCCTGGCCGCGGGCGCCGCAACCGCCGCCGCGGGCGCCCCCTTCGCCGCGTCCGAAGCCGGGGCTTACACTCGTCCACTTTTCAGCTCAACCTGAGATGTCTATGGTCACTTAACCACTCAAACTGCCCAGCGAGTCCCTCAAAAGGTGATTATGTTGAGCCGCAAAGTTGACGAGTGGAAGCCCCTGCTCCGAGGAGGCTGCCGCTGCCGCCACCTCCGCTGCCACCTCCGCCTCCGAAGCTGCATCCGCCGCCACCGCCGCCGCCGCCGCCGCAGGCGCTGCCGCCTCCGCCGCCACCGCCGCCGCTGGGTAGGTCGGTGCACGTTGACGGCATCAAGCCCCGTGCTGAAAGCGCGTACGGTCTCGGCGCTTGAAACTGGAATCTCATAAATTGCTCTCAACATTTGCTTTCAAGTTCAACTTGTGCCGCCACAGCTGGGGAGGCTACCCGCGCCGCCTCTGCTGCCATCGGCGCCGCCACCGCCGCCGCCATCGCCGCCACCGCCGCCACCGCCGCCGCCAGCCCGCCTCCATCGCCTCCCACCAGCCCTGGCGGCCCGCCATCGTCGCCGCGACCGACTGATGCTGCCTAAATCCCCAGATAGGGCGGTGCAGGTTGAGCCTATCAAACCCACGTTGAAAGAGAGAGACGCATCAGCGAGTATGAGGAGGCACCAGGCTTCTGCCTTGGCCCCCGTCAACCCCACGGTGAAGTCGCCTGGAACTGAGCGCTTGAGACTTAAACATGATGAACCGCCTTCAAACTTCGTGTGAAATTTAACTTGCGCCGCTAAACCTAGAGCACGACATTGGACGGGCCGGGCCTCCAGTCATCATTGTATCGCCGACCCAGCCCGCCCCCTATGACAGAGCCGATAATGTGCACATCTTCTTGGCCGGAGTGCCGGATTGCTGTTTCATGACGCGGCTCCCATGTACTATTGTGTATATTTGTAGATAGCTGGCCAGCGCGTCTTGTAGGCGCCCGAGTACATGGCACCCCGCAAGACACAGCATCCTGCATGTTACATTCAAGTGTCTAGTTGACCTTAGACACCCACGCCCCCGCTGAGCGGGGGGGGGATCTAACTGTACATCAGACGAAAGAAAAGCGTATGTCGTGTTCTCTGTCGCCTCTGATCATTTGTTTGCTGGGCGCCCCGCCCGCCCTCGACGATGAGAACATTGCAGCTGATTTTCTTTTGTGAATACGCACATACTTTTACACGACACAAGCGAAAGCGCGGCGAGGGGACCCCTGCAGCCGGACGACGGCCCACACGGCGGTAGCCTGCGCCCACCTCCTCGTGGACATTCATGTTTCTGAGTTGTGCACACCATTTCATACGTCCGCCTCCACTGCGCTGCGCACCGTCAACATCCCGTTGATATCCTAAACTGCCTCAGGATGAATTTACACGTTGGGTGCAAAACAGCTTGGAGTGGTCATTTCAGGCCGATTTCGGTCCGCGTTTTTGGTTTTTTTCGTCATTTTTCGGCGTTTTGAAAATGTCTTACAGGTTATGGGTTACATCGATTTAGACCAAGATCGACGAGTTAACGAAACGAGAAGTCCCGAAATTGCGTGGAAATGAGGTCGCCATGCACACGCGCTTGACAGGCCGCGATGGCGGCGTCGCCGGAAGGTACAAAAGAATGTGGCACGGTAGATCGCCGCGAGTACACATACAGTTTCGCGTCCGGAGAAATGCCGGACGCGTTTCGAGCATCTGGACGGATCCCACACGGTGGCCGTGGAATTGAGCCATTTCTTCGTTTTGCCTGACTAGACACCATACGAAGACTTGGACGACTCA
>Ga0307489_10003381_pt1 | contig 10589 bp, 15 predicted proteins | sample SB12metaG_FD_202247 | JGI IMG/M metagenome (GOLD analysis project Ga0307489, IMG submission 202247) | Sea-ice brine microbial communities from Beaufort Sea near Barrow, Alaska, United States - SB 1.2 | ecosystem: Environmental > Aquatic > Marine > Coastal | place: USA: Alaska | collected...
GAAGTTTAGCGACAATTTGCGGCGCGGCGGTGCGCAAACGAAAATCTGTATGAAGACGTGGTGAGGAATTTGAAAGGCTGATTTGATCATTTTGGAATTCATTCTGGGTTTTGAAAGGCTGATCTGGAAAATGATCAGATTTCAAACCCATTGTGAGCTAAATCATTATCGACTCGCGGATCTGGTCACGTGCGTGCGCACAAGGCAGAGAATGCCTCGTCGGCTAGTTTAACGGCAATTAAGTAGGCCTAATGAACAATAAATAACGGGATAAGCGTTCAGATCCGCCCGACTCGGTGCCGAAAGATCTAAAATTTACCGGTATTTTTCAGCCCCCAGCTTCCTCCGAGGGGTCGCCAGCTCCGCACACCTTCCCTCGCCAGCCACCCAGCGTCAACTCTACGTACACCAGGTGACCCACCTCCACCCCCCCTCGACTCTCACTCCTCGTACCGAATCCGGCGCCAGCATGGACCGTTCCGTGTGTGTAGCCACAATCCCGAGGATATATTTTTTTCTTTTCACTTGGCACGTGAGCTGGCGGTGCCGCCGCCGCGTCAGCTTTACCACAATGCTTGCGGCCCCAACAGCCCGACGCTGAAGGCGCCGCTTTCCGTGATACGCAGGTGCCATGCCGAAGTACTTCGGTGACATCGCTAAGACGGCCAAAGGTGAGACGGCGGCCAAACTAAATCTCCTCTCAATGCCCAGTCAGCCGCGCTGTTCCGTCTTCGCTCAGCGACTCGTTGGCCTGCCTCTTCCATTGTTGCCTCGTCCCGTGTTTTACTTTGTTTTTGTTGGCGGGCCCTGTCCCGCCTCCCGTCTCTGCTTCCGCCGTGGGGTACGAGTGGCGCGAATGAAGGTACGCCGACAACGTACCAACGCGCCGCCGCCGCCTCCGCCGCGGCCGCTCATTCGCGAGCCTTTTCCCCGTCCCCAAATCCCATCCCTCTACGAACCCGCGGTCCAATGCTGAATCTGCGCGCGTCCCACGTACATCTCCACACTCCCTCAGACCTCATCAGCGGCGGCTTCAACTACGACTTCAAGTATTCGCTCGACGCCAAGAACGCGGTCGATGGTCTGGGCGTCAGCAGCAACGTGACCTCCAAGGGGGGCGTCGGCGGTAGGGCCGTCACACAAGTACTTTGTTGTTTGTTCAGCTCAATTCTTTTTAGACTTTTTTTCACACATCTTTTCGTCTCGACGTGTTCCCCGGCTTCCGTTGACCCCTCAAAGGGGCTCAAGTGCTAGCTGAAAAAGTTACCGCCGGTGGCGGCCCTGGTGGTTGAGCCCGTTGGGACCGCCAAAACTTCCTACGACATCGCCAATGACGTCGCCATTGAACTTGAAGCAGGGCCAAGATTGTCACTCACTCGCAATTACAGTTACAGTTACAGTTACAGTTGTTGCCGGGGACCAAATAAACAGTTACACAGCGGCGGTCACCCCTGACCAAACCAGTGGCTTACACTCGTCCACTTTTCGGCTCAACTTATTCGCTTTGTGTGGGATAGGGGGTGCATTCAGGAATTGTTCCGGTGGTCTGTAGGGGTTATCACGGGGGTTTAAAGGGTGTATGGGGTGTATTTTGTGTCAGAAAGGGCTCAGGTTGAGCTGAAAAGTGGACGAGTGTAAGCCCCTAGACCAAACGTGTCATTCGTTCTCCACGGCCCTGCGCGCAGATGACGTCCGCGGGCAAGGTGACAGCCACGATGTCGCACGCCAACGCCATCCCGGGCTTCAAGGCAGGGCCCAGATGCACTGTGTACCGGCGCTTTGCCGCGCGAACAACCAATCAGTGTACCGGTGCTTGCCACGTCATCCACCGCATAGTGTACCGGTGCACTCCGCGTCTCCAACCACATAGTATACCGGTGCTTGCCACGTCATCCACCGCGTAAAGGCGTAGTGCATTGATGCTCGCCACGTCATCAACCACATAGTGTACCAGTGCTCGCCACCTCATCCACCACATTGAGTGCATATTACACCGCTGCTTGCCACGTCATCCACCGCATAGTGTGCTGGTGCGCGCCACGTCATCCACAGCGCGTGCCGTCCGGGCCCTGTCAGACGGCGAGCCTGTCCGGCCAGCCGGCGGACACGTCCACGGCCAAGGTGGCGATGCAGCTGTTGAAGAACGGCGTGGGGCTCAAGGCAGGGGCTTACACTCGTTCACATCTCAGCTCAACTTGAGCGCTTTTTATGAGATAGGGCGTGCGCGTAGGGGCTGTGTAGCCCGTGCTAAGAGGGTGTGAGGGGGTGTTTAGGGTGTGTAGGGTCTTTTTGTGTGTCAGACACGGCTCAGGTTGAGCTGAAAAGTGAACGGGTGTAAGCCCCTGGCTCAAGGCGGACGTGACCAACATGGCGGGGTACGGCGCGGCGCCCAAGGTGGACGCCAGCGTGTGCTACGACATCGGCAAGGACGCCGCCGTGGGGCAGGGGCTTACACTCGTCCACTTTGCGGCTCAACATAAGCACATTATGCGGGATACCTTGGGTCCATGCTTTTCTCCCAGTCCATTAGACAGGGGGATACGGGGAGGTGTGAGCAAAGCGGCTTAGGTTGAGCCGAAAAGTGGACGAGTGTAAGCCCCTGGCGTGGGGGCCACCGCCGCTTTCGACCTCTCCAAGGGCAAGGGTGCCCTCGGCAAGTACACGGTTGCGGCGCAGGCCAAGGTGTTGGATGACTTCACAGTGGCGGCAGGGGCTTACACTCGTTCACTTTAAAGCTCAACTTGAGCAAATCCAGGACACGTTCATGAGTTAAGTTGAGATACACGGTGGACACAAGAGCTCAAGTTGAGCTCAAATCGGAACGAATGTAAGCCCCTGGGTGACGGTGTCGGTGGCGGACCTGGAGACGGTGAAGGGATCGTGCGTCATGGCGGTGGACAAGACCACTGCCGCGGGCCTCGAGGCAGTGACCAGTAAGCCTGCAACCTCATCCACCTCGTCATAGACCCTCGTTTCTTGAGCTGAACGGTCTACTGAGATGTGCATTGAAGCCAGCCACGCCACGTCGCCAACCACAAATTGCTCGCTACATCGTCCACAATCTTGTCGAGCACCATTTCTTGAATTAAACTCAGTGTCGTCCGGACTAGTCCTGTTTATCTCCTTAAAAATCGAGGATTTAATAACTCAGGAATCGCGACCAGGTCAGATCTCAGACGGGCGGCGCGGTCGGATTTTCGATTTGGGCTGTTCTGATTGGTCGAACGGACTCCGATACCACAACTTCGATACCAGACCCGACACTGAGTTTGAGATGGCACGGTCTGACGTGCTTGAGCACTAAGTACTCCGGCCCTGGTTCGAGGCGGTGTACAGCGTCAAGAAGAAGACCGCCTCCGCCTCCGCCGCCGTCTCCAAGAAGTTTCACCCCGTGTGTCAGGGCAAGCTGGTGGTGGCCTCCCCGCTCCCCATCAACGGCATGGGCTTACGCTCGTTCACTTTTCAGCACAACTTGAGCCGTGTCTGACACACAGACACACACTACCCACCCTAAACACCCCCTAACACCCCCTTAACACGGGCTACACAATCCCTACGCTCACCCCCTATCCCCGAAAAAGCGCTCATGTTGAGCTGAAAAGTGGACGAGTGTAAGCCCCTGATCAACGGCGCCAAGTTTGCGCCCACCTTCGCGCTGCAGACCACCGGCGAGATCGCCGCGAAGACCTCCGCCACGCTGTCGCTGCACTCCGACATCGCGGGTAAGTACAAGTACGGCATCCAGGCGGGGCCTTGCGCAGGTTTAGGGTTTAGGTAAACCCTAAACCCTAAACCCTGAAACCCCTGGGCATTGCGCATAGTGCACCCGTGCGCACTAGCCTCCGCATCCACGATCTGTCTCGTTCCGTCTCACAGCTGTATCGAAGTAGACATCGAAACATGCACAATCATCAACTCGACTTCCTTTGATATGACAAAGTGCGTCAAAGTGCTACAGAGCGAAAGCAAAAGCAGAATGCATGGACCAATCACAAGCTCGGATCAGACCGTTCCAACCCAAATCCGAGCCTGTGATTGGTCCATGATTTTTGCTTTTACTTTTGCTCGTAACACTTTGACGCACTTTGTCATACCAAACCCGTCACTGATTTTCTCTGAGATTTTAAACCTCGAAGATGACTACAGTACGTTGAGCTGAGCAGGGAACGACTGAAAGGCCCTGCATCTAGTTCGCCACTAAGATCTGAACAAATCGATGAGTGACAATTGTGGGATGAGTTGTGGAGGACGCGTTTGGATGTGAGAATCGTGTTGTGTTTTTGTGTGTTCAAGTTTTACCAGTACCGATGAATAAGTTGATATTAGTATGGATAGTGGATGTATCGGTGATGTAAGTGGATCAGTGTGAATGTCAGTGATATGGAAGACGCGCCGTGTGTTTTTTGTGTTTCATCAGTACAGTGTCAAGACCTAATGTGAATATGACAAATCACTGCCGCTAGAGCTATGTAGCCGTGGCCTGTTATAAATCATACAGATAGTTGGCTAGGGAGTATACGCGTCAGCACAACACAAGGAAATCGTCTTTTCTCTCTCTTACTCCCTCTCTCTTTCGTGTTTCCTCCACGGCCGTTTGGTCGCCATGATCTGAGCGATGAACCTCTTGTCCTTCGCCATCGTCCAAGGGCTTACACTCGTTCACGTTAGAGCTCAACTTGAGCAACTCCGGGACACATCCACGAGTTAGTTGATTTATACGGTGAACAGAGGAGCTCAAGTTCAGCTGAAACGGGAACGAGTGTAAGCCCCTGCCATTGCCCTCTGCCGATCCTTCTCCTGCCGGCTCGTTCCCCAGGGCCACCCACATCCATCATGCTCGCCACGTCACAGCATGCCAATACCATGTCAGCGCCCTGTCGATCCATATTTATTTACGCTGACTATCGTTCATCGAACCCTATACCACATGCCTCACCCTCAACGCCGTACCAGTTATGGTGGCTTGTGGGGTTAGTTTATGCTCACAATGTGAGCTCTCGGGGCCCAATGAATGGGGCTCTCGGGGCTAGATACCGATAGAATGGAGCTGAGAGGACGTTAGTTGGGCTTTCCCTTTATTTGCTTAAACCCAGTCTCCGGCATGACTAACCCCTGACCCCCCCATATACAACCTCGAGGCCAAACAGGGACGCGGGCGGCTGATGGACTCTTCATTGCCCAATCAGGGACCATAAACGATTACGAACAGAATTGGCGCGAAACGTGCCAAAATATCCAGCCAATCAAATCTCAGTAAATCACTCTCTTGACCAATCACGTGAAGGTCTTCAGACCTACGTAGGGTCGGAGACTGGGTTTCGGAGTATCGTTGCTTCATCGAGCCCCAAGCGCTCACATGAACGTCGGTTGGATGATGACAAGTAAACAAGCCATCCCCGCCTTGCTCTTACTTTGGCGCATCCTCCACGCAGGGGCTTACACTCGTCCACTTCTGAACTCAACGTGAGCACTTTGTGTGAGATAGGGGGTGCATTTAGGGAGTGTTTGGGTGGTGCTTGGGGATGAGAGCCATTTCTGAAGCAAAAAGCTTACCCTGCACACCCCTTTATACCCCCTGGCACCACCTAAACACCACCTAAATGCACCCCTTATCCCACACAAAGTGCTCAGGTTGAGCTGAGAAGTGGACGAGTGTAAGCCCCTGCCTCCACGCCTCCACCTCCTCCTTACTCGGCGCGTAGCTCCCGCGCCCCATCCCCGGCCCCACCTCCTCCCGCGCGCTGCCCGCCCCCGCTCGAAGGGCCTGGTAGATAGGCTCGCCACGTCACATGATTCCATCAAAAGCTGACACATATTTCTCATCTCGCCACAATATTTCATTCACATTCAACTCAAGAAACGAGGGTTGACATTGCGTGTCGATGAATTGACGGGCTATGTACTTTGTGCCAGGTCCAACCCGGCCGCCTCCGTACGTAACGCAAGAACAGAGGTTTCACAATGGGTTGGTTGACGTGGCGCGCAATATCTGGCAAGGCCCTACCCTGCTCACTATGCCTTCGCCCGCCCTCCGGCGCTGTGACGGCCCTCGGTCCGACCGGATAGGGGTCGACCGGCCGACGTGAGACCGAGCTTAGTATTGTAGTATACATACCATACATACCGTCCGACGAGGTCGAGGGCGAGGAGCGCGTGGCGGGGTTGGCGCTCGCCCGCCGGGGCGGGTTCACGCGGAAACTCTCGGAAGTCCCCGGGAGAAGAGTCATTGAGAACAAGCATTCGAATCGAGATCGGAGCATGACCTATGAAGATACCTTGGGATGAATGCCCACATACTTGAGCGGACTCGGTAATACGTCGGATGAGCAACAACCCTAAACCCAAAACCCGGAAAACACAGGGGGGTCATTGAGAAAGTCACCTTGAGATGAATGCCCACATGTTTGAGCGGACCCGGAACGTCGGAACAGGAACACTCCGACGGTCGAGTGCTTGTTCTGAATGACCCCCCTGCCCGGCCTCTCCACCTCGGCGCTGGACGCCGGTCGGCGCTGCCGGTCGGACGCCGGTCGGCTCGCGGGGGACCCAGAAGGTGACATAGGGATAGGGGGCCCACACGACGAAATGCTCCGACGCCGCTGATGCTGCGCTGCTCTGCTGCTAGGGCCGTGGATTACGACAACGAATAATTCATCATCTTGTTTTCCTGATTGCTTGCTGGTAACGTTGAGATCACATATTGTCTCTATTGCAAGTTTAACAATCACACACACAAATGGGGGGTTTATTGTAGGGGTTTGTTCGCTAGACTTGAAATATGAGACGGACCAATATATAACACACTGTCGACTGTGTAATGATATCGAAACAAAGTGCTGCCTGGAATGCCCTGCCCGGCGCCGCCGACCGTCCGCCGGGAGGTCAGTTCGCCGACCGACTGACGCTCATCCGGAAACCCCGCGGAATCCGAGCTGTGCTCAACACCTGTTCGGGTAAACGTTCGATAGGGTGTCAGTCTCACGTTGAACGGATGAAGTGGTCACGTGGATAGGATGACATGTTCACGTTGATAGGGTGTCAGTCTCACGTTGAACGGATGAAGTGGTCACGTGGATAGGATGACAGGTTCACGTTGATAGGGTGTCAGCCTCACGTTGAACGGATGAAGTGGTCACGTTGATAGGATGACAGGTTTACGTTGATGGGTTGGATGAAAGGTTGACTTGACTTACCCCCCGCTCCATCCCCGGCCCACTGCGGCGGCCGCTGGCTAGGGCCATGCACTAGATTGACCAGATATGATATCAGTATCGATATGGAAAATGACCTGAACATGACAGTATCGATATGAAGATTACAGTATTGGTATGGGAGACCACAGTATCGATATGGGATATCTTGTCACTGTACCGTGCGCTTGTCGCAGGGGGGTTGGTTCAGGCTCACTATGTGAGCGCCTTGAGGCTCGATGATCGTCAGAGAAATAAACATATATATATCTGATTCCCACGGGCCGTTTTACTTATCCGTGGCCCCACCGCTGGCTGTCCATGCCGTGGATCTGGCTCTGCAGCGACACGTGCGGCAGGATGCGCCCCCCCGGGGGGTGCGCCAGCGAGTGGCGGCGCTCCGCGTTGCGGCTCGCCGGCCGATACTTCAACGGGTTGTCGTAGTGGCCGCGTGTAGGGCCGGCTGGATGAGGGTCTAGGGTCTAGGGTTGAAGGGACCGGGTAAATGATGGGCTTGCCACGCCACGTCATCCACCACATACACACTTTTCCACAGTTTCGGTGCTCGCCTGGTCATCTATCACATGGTGCACCGTTGCTCTCCGCGTCAGCCACCACACTTTAGACCCTGGTGTGATGAGTTAGAGAGAGAGAGGGAGACGCGTCAGCGTGTATGAGGAGGCACCAGGCTTCCGCCTTGGTCCCGTGGTGTGTTGAATCAGACCCTTGCGTGTTGACATCCCACGACGCGGTGAGCGCTGTTGACTCGTGATGTAGTCGGGCTCCATGCCTGCTCTGCGCGCCGCTGATGAGGTGGTTGCTGACGCGGCCCGCCGCCGCCGTGGCGCTCATGCGGTCGCGCGCCGCGTTCACCAGCTTCAGCGCCGTGGGAAACCGCTCGCGGTGCCGATGCCGCAGCGCAGGGGCTTACACTCGTTCACTTCTCAGCTCAACTTGAGCGCTTTTGATGGGATAGGGGGTGCGCGTAGGGATTGTGTAGCCCGTGTGAAGGGGGTGCTAGGCGGTGTTAAGGGTGCGTAGGGTGTTTTTGTGTCTCAGACACGGCTCAAGTTGAGCTGAAAAGTGGACGAGTGTAAGCCCCTGCCGCAGCGCCTCAGCGATGGTCTCCAGCGCCTCTGTGCAGGACCGCACCCACCAACACACGTTGTGGTCAGGTGATCAGCTCACTTTGTTTGCTCATACTGTACCGGTGTACCCGTGCACACTCGTCCCCTGACTGTTTGCTCATCAGCAGGGCAGCACCCGCCAGCACACGTTGTGGTCAGGTGATCAGCTCTCTTCGGAATCTCCAAGGGCGTTGACTTCAACCCGCGAAGCTTGAGAAAGCCGGTGCAGCCCCCTCTCACGGTCGAGTGGAAGACTGACTCGACAGGCTGCTGGAACCGCTGAATGTGTGTCGCCAAGTGGATTCGGCGTATTGCGGTGTCGCCGGGGGGGGAGGCAGCAGCGGCCTATCCGGGGCGAAGAGCGGGGGCGGGAGCGAGGGCACGGGCACGGGCCGGGGCGAAGGCAGGAGCCGAGGCGGGGCAGGAGCCGGGGCCGGGGCGGGGGCGGGGGCCGGGGCGGGGGCGGGGGCGGTGCGCGGGTGCTAGAACTACCACGAGTAGCGTTATGTTGCCCGAACCACTTAAAGTGCCAGGTGACAGCAGCGCACCCTGCCTCGACGGGGTCGTCGAGGGTCAGCGAGAGGAGCAGCGTGGCGGCGTCCTGCAGCCCCGCGGCCTTGCACTTGGCGCGCATCGCGGGGTGTGCCGCCGCCGCCGTGTGCACCTCCTCTACCTCAGCCTGCGCCAATAAGGAAAAAGTTATGTTCATGAAAAGGATAAAACAGACGAAGGCGAATGGACACGAGAGAGGTGCGTCCCTTAAACGTTGTGTTGGAGGGCAGTGGTCGCGGGGGGGGGAGGGGCGTTTGCTGCGTACCTCCGAGCTTGGCCGTGCTACCCTGTCGGGCGACGTGCTGTCCGCCCGTGTAGGCAGCGAGACCCCCGCGATCAACGACATGCGCTACTTTTCAGTGAGCCGCTTTGGGCGGACAATTTTGAATGGTTCCGAGTTTACCTTGTGACTACTCTCTGTTGTGCTCCACAATGCCGCCTCACTGCCGCGCACACTCGCGAGCGTGAGCGTGCACGCGGGGTCACGACCAACGTTGTGTTTGCGTATGACTGGGAGCCCGCGCCCTTTCGACGAACAAATTCGTCGTCTAAACGGCGTGCTGACGTGTTGACAGTCGGGCTTTTTTTACGGGCTAATAATTCCACGTCGGATATTTTTCCCCAACTGATTCAACTGGCCGCGCGCCGCGCCAACTGGGGGACTGACATATGTTTTAGGGTTTATCACATAGGGTCTGTTTTAGGGTTTCAGTGCGAAGCCCCGCCCCCGACGCGCGACGGTGCGGTGTTTGTTGTGAGTACTCGTAACACCCGCACGCGTTCACTCCCTCGCCCGGAGTAGATCCTCCAGCAGGGTTTTCATTGGGTTTGGTGCCCGCGCCGGAGCAACCCGTCCGGCATGGTGCTCGCCGGCGCGCGCGTGGGAAATTTCGCGGACGATGCGCAGGTGCGTGTCGCCTGAAACCAATTTCATTCGGGTGGTCACCTCACCCTTGCCGACACAACCCATCAAAAAGTGCACCAGAGAGTTGGGTGGATGCGCACCCGCTGCCCCGCGTTCGCGCCCCAAGGCGCGCGGGGCTGTCATATGATGTGGTCCCAACATACCGTTGGTCAACCCGCTTGAAATGGGGTACGGTATGGGGCTATTAATGCTCACCCTGTGAGCGCCTGGGGGCACGAAACAAGTGAGTAACAAAAAAACCCAAGGGTGGGTTGAGTTCACAGCCGAGTTCACCCCCGAGTTCACCCCCTCGACGCGCGGGTTCGTGTTGTTGAGGCGAGGTACACTATGAGAAACCGGCCATGCCGTGGGTGGACGAGACAGAGGAACGGCCCTCGCCCCTCGTGGCCGCCCTGTCACCGCCACCATCCACGCATTTAAACGCAATCTCCAACTTCTCACCCGCCCCCCCCCCGCGCCCCTCTGCATCCCTGTGCACCCCCGTAGTTTCAGATCGAGGAGGAGCGGCGCGAGCTGGACAAGGCACTGCGCAGCACCAACTCGCGCGAGAAGCTGGACGGGCTGAAGCGGCTGATCGGCATGATGAGCACCGGGCGCGACGTCAGCGGCTTCTTTCCAAGCGTCGTCCTCAACGTCGCGCAGGACTCCTTCGAGGCAGGAACACAGAAGCACAGGCAGATTACAATATGTCAGTTTTGAGCTGAAAGGGACAGACAGGGAGGAGGATGCGATATGTCAGGTTGAGCTGAAAGGGGGACGCTGTGTGAGGCCAGGGAGGAGGATGCAACCAGTGTG
>Ga0307489_10003382_pt1 | contig 10588 bp, 19 predicted proteins | sample SB12metaG_FD_202247 | JGI IMG/M metagenome (GOLD analysis project Ga0307489, IMG submission 202247) | Sea-ice brine microbial communities from Beaufort Sea near Barrow, Alaska, United States - SB 1.2 | ecosystem: Environmental > Aquatic > Marine > Coastal | place: USA: Alaska | collected...
CGGCAGTGGCGTCGGGGGTGGCGGGGGAGGCGGTGGCGTCGGGGGCGACGAGGGCGGCGGGGGCAGCGGGGGCGGCGGGGGAGGCGGTGGCGTCGGCGCCGGCGCGGGCGCGGGCGTCGGCGTCTTTGCGCCGACTATCGACAACTCGGAGGAGATACGCAACTGAACAGTTCCCCGCTGCTGTGGCGCTGCTTTTATCCCAGAACGCTTGTGATTTGCTGCCAAAATAAAATGTGTCCAATGTGAATGTGTGTCTATACTCTAGGTTGGTATTAGAACGTTCTACTCTGTCATCTATGTTTCTCTCTGTCTCCCTGCTACTAGTACGCTGCCTTTCGTCGTTTGCTTTTGGTCATGGGTTTAAATCGCCACATGTAATGCAGTACATATGCGCCTCATCATCACGCGTCTTCGTCATTCCGTGCCTCATTCACGTTTACTCATACTGCATCAGCGAACACACATTTGCCTCCGCTCGCGTCACCGCACCTTGTCCCCTCCAACTTGGGTGGTCCATCACGCGTCATCGTACTTCCGGGCCTCCATCCCCCTTATAGTGTACTGGTAAACATTCGCCTCCTCAGCGCGCATCATCGTGATTCCTTGCCTCCGTCACTCGCCCGCCTGATCACGCGTCGTCGTATTTCTTCTCCTCCATCCCCGTGGGCGGCTGCACCGTGGTCTCCTTGGCACCGATATCCCCCCAGTTGGTGGACAACACCGTGCCGTTGCTCTCCTGAAACGACTTGTTCATCGCGCGCCGCGTCTCCTCGTCCGCTTTGCCGAATATCAGGGCCTTAGGTTCATTGCATTTTCAGCTCAACTTGAGTTTCTTTGAGATACTAAGTTGCGACCACTTGAGTGGTTTTAGGAACTAATCGAAGCTGTGACGGCTGACAGGGGGCGCTGTGTCAGGCCAGGGAGAAGGACGCGGCGAGCGTGTATGGGGACACCGGTACACAATGAGCAAACAGTAAGGGAAGGAGTGGCCAGGCCCTGCCGTAGATACTCTTGAACAGCTTGTTGAGCGCCGCGTCGCCCTCGAGCTCCTCATCCTCCTCCTCCTTCGCCAGATCGGCGTCCAGCTTGTCCCAGTCTTAGGGCCTGGCGAATATTGGTCGTCACGTCATCCAACGCACTGCAGACGAGGGTCTGATGAGTCAGATGTCACCCTATGACGTGGCGAGCAATACCTGCGAAGCCAATTGCTCGCCACGTCATCCAATGCACTTTATACCCTTGTCTAATGAGTTACATGTCACCCTATGACGCGGCAAGCAACATCTGCCAGGCCCTACCCAGTCTGTGGGCTTCTTCGACAGTGCCGCAGCGGAGCTCGGGTAGCTCGGCCGCACCTTGCAGGAGGGTCATTCAGGATAAGCACTCGAAGCGAGATTGGAGCATGACTTAACCTTCAGGGTGATGATCATACAGAGGCGCGGAGAAAGGGTGAGGAGGAGGGGAAGGAGGAGGAGGAGGAGGAGGCGGAGGAGGAGGAGGAGGAGGAGGTCGAATGCTTGTTCTCGATACCCCCCCTGAGGAGGAGGAGGAAATATCAACGCGGCGGAGCTGGGGAAGGTCGGCCGCACCGTGTCCGGGTCGCTGAAGTTGGCCGGTTGGACATAGTTCTTCCTTGCCTCCGCACCCAAGTCCGTCCACTGGATGGGCTCCGCCTTTCAGGGCCTGATATGACAAAGTGCGCCAAACCACTTGGACACTTAGTCTGACTTAGTGCTACTTAGTCTGACTTAGTACCCGCTCGACCAATCAGAACGCTCGATTTGGACGACTTAGTACTACTTGTTGCTAAGTGTCTTAGGGGTTTCACGCACTTTGTCATACACATTGTTCGCCCCGTCAAAGGGTGTCATTCGACTCATGACACGAGGGTTCAAAGTGCGTTTGCTGACGTGGCGGGCAATGTCTGCGAAGCCCTGCCGCCTTCTTCAAGCGGATCTCAAGCTTTGTGCCCAGCACCAAGGCTTTGCTCTCCTCAGGCGTGATGGCGCCGAACAGCGAAAAGTCGAGGGAAAACGGCTCCGGGCAGCAGGGTCGTTGAGGACAAGCTATCGAGCTGAGGTCGGAGCATGCCCTACCTTCAGGGTGAATGCTCGTACAGACGCACGGATGAGGATGAGGAGGAAGAGGAGGAGGAGGAGGAGAAGGAGGAGGAGGGTGGGGCGTAACGCCGGTCGAGTCCGTGTTCTCAATACCCCCCCTGCCGGGTCCTCAGAGTCGCCCGGGTGCCTGATCTCCACCGCGAAGCAATCAGCAGTGATGGTGAAGGTGACGTTATCAGGGTCCTTCTTTTTGGCCATCACCTCGATAGTGATATGCGAGGGTGATTGGTACCACTGGCGAGGGACTTCCACTGGTCCATTTTTCGCTCAACGTGAGCTGCTTTTGTCGCTGAAACCACCCAATGTACCCCACAAGCGGTGCTAAAGTTGAGCTGAAAAGTGGAGGAGTGCAGACCCTGCCACTGGTGCTTGTAGCGCGGTAGATCAGCGGCGGCGGCGGCGGCGGCGGCGGCAGCAGCGGCGGGCGGGGGGGTGTAGGCTTCAGGGGCGAGCGGTGGAACTCGGTCGCCCGGGGGGGTGGTGGGCTCGTCGTCGTCGTCGTCGGCGGCGGCGGAAACGGCAGGTACGGAAACCGGCAGGGGAGTTACCGCAGTCGCAGCCGGTGTCGCCGCCGCCGCCGCCGCCGCAGGTGCCGGTGGTGCCAATGTGGGCACCGTCCCCCCCTCCTCAACGATCTTCATAACGCACTTCTCGATCCACGCAGGGAACTTCTTGAAGCCCAGGTCGAGCCGCCTCCCCGCCTCGAAGGCGGTGTGCGCGGTCTGGTACTCCTCCAGCGCAAAGCACGCCATGCCTTTGCGTAGCCAAGCCTTGCAGGAGAGTCGTTGAGAACAAAGCTGGAGGGTCTAAAAAGAGAACAACCACTCGACCGACGTTGAATGGACGACCGTTCATACCACACCACAAATCGGGCCGAGGGCACATGCACACATGATCCCACGATGGTGTGGCAACCGTGAACCGAGTCCGCGCGTCTATATGAGCATCATCCTGAAGGTAAGTAGTCGTGCTCTGTTCTAGGTTCGAGACGATGTTCTCGATACCCCCCCTGCCTTGGCGTTGTCCGGCGCGAACACGATGGCCTTGTTGGCGTCAGCGAGGGCATCTGTAAAGGGAGGAGGATGCGGCGAGTGGGTATCGGCGAGTATCGGCGAACGTCAAGTAACGAGCGGCGAGGCCAGGGAAGAGCGCGCGGCGAGTGAGTACGGGTACACCGATATACTATTTGCGAGCAGTCAGGGGATGAGTGGGAGTGGACAGTGGCCAGGCCAGGGGGGAGGATGAGGCAACTGCGTACAGGTACTCTCTGAAAACACTCGCCTAAAGGTTGGTCGAGCTTGAGGTACACGGCGCTGCGGTGGACCCACAAGGGCGCGTGCGACGGGTTGGACTTCACGAGGGCGGTGTACAGCTGTAACGCTTGGGTGAAGTCCTCGTCCACGAAGGCTTCCATCGCCGCGGACATGACCGCGGCGTCGGGCTCGGCCGCCATTCTTGCCGCGTTCGTTTGCCGGGTTGCAAGTGGGGCTGGTACTGGGCTGATCGAAGGAAGAACCGTGGAGGGGCAGCGGGAGCGGTGCGGCGGGTGGGGCGGCGGAAGGGGCCGGGGAAGGGGTATCGCGGGAGGGCGGGGACTGGATTGGCAGTGGGCGATGTCGCTGGGAAGCGCCGTGGGTGGCGGGGGAGTGGGTGTGGGCGTGTCGGGGCCATGGTTTGCCTCTTGACTCTTGGGGCGGGTATGGTGGGCACCCGGATCTCGCTCTCGATCTTGGCGGGAGACGGGAAAGGGGACGTTCAGACGTGTCTCCCAACGTACCCGTTCAACTGACGCGCGTCGCGTGGCGGCAGCAGCTCGGCCGAGATGGTGCAGACGCGGCGTAAGTCGGCCGCGGCATTGGCGCCCGCAACAGCGCCCGCGCCTGCCACCACCGCGCCCACGCCCACGGCCACCCGGCGGGCTGCAAAGAGCGGCGATGGGACTGAGGCGGTCGGCACGGGCCAGGGCAAGGGCTACGGCGGTGGCGGTGGCGGTGGGTGGCGGTGGCGACTCGACGCCGGGGGCGGGGTGACCCACCGCGGCGTCACGCTGACCACGCGGTGGATCGACGCCGACACCGTGGAGTACACCGTGCGGCACCCGACGCGCGCCGCCCTCGCCGTGTCGTCCGCCTACCTGTGGTCCCTCGCCTGCGCGTTGCTCCTCGCCATGGCGCTCGCCGTCGGCGCTGCTGGAGGTCGGGGCTGGCTGATATTGCTATTGGTCGCCTCGTCATACGATGCCGTGTAACTCAAGATTCGAGGGCTCAACATGCGTGTCGATGACCTGGTGGGAAAGGTATGCTAGTCCCTAGCCGGAGGCGCCACCATCTTGCCCCTTAATGCCGCATCGCTACTCGGGTTCGTGCGCTGGACCACGGCGGAGGCGTCGCTGGTCGCCGCGGTAGGGCCTGACAGATAGTGCTCAGGTGTTCAGATTCAACTCGACAAACAAGGGTCTATATTGTGGAGGATGACGTGACAGGCATTTTCTGTCAGGCCCTACGCGGCGGGCGTGGTCGCTGCGCTGCTGGGTGCGCGGGCCGCGGCGTCGTGCGTGGTGTCAGAGACCCTGCTTGTGATGCGCCACGTCGGGGTGCAGCTGTCGACGCGGCGACTGCTCGGCGCTGCCACCGTTCGCTTCCTGGACCTGGAGCGGGTCACGCAGGTCATTGTCAACGAGGCCGTCACGGTGCACGACATTTTCTACTACCTGTGCTTCAGGTACAACAGCGGGGGCGGCGTTGGCGGGGGCGGCGGTCGCGGGGGAAGTGGCAGCGGCGGTGGTGGCGGTGATGAAGGTGGTGGCGGCGGCGGCGGCGGGGCCAGCGGTGGCGGGGGTGTTGTGTTGGTTTACCCAGAGCTGAAGCCTGGGCTGCCGATCCTCCAGCGGGTTTACACGGAAGTGCACGAGCTAATATTCGAAGCAAAGCCGGCCAATGGGGCGGTTGCCGAGGAGGCCGGGGCCGGGGGCCGGGCGGTGGGTGGTGCCGGGGCCGAGGCGGAGGCCAGGGGTGTGGCGACAGTCAGGGGCGGGAATGGGCGGGACGGGTGCAGAGCTAACGATTATAGGTACGCGGGTACTAGTGGTGGCGGCGGCGGCGGAGTGTTCTGGTCCCCCGCGAATGGCACGGGCTGGTGGGGCTGCGGCGACGAATGGGTGGGCGCCACCCAGAGTGTGTTGATGGTAAGCGACTTCTTCCTGCCCAACACCGGGGGCGTGGAGCTCCACATGTACTCACTAGCGCAGCGGCTGATGCAGCGCGGGCACACGGTGACGGTGTTGACTCACGCCTATGGTAGGGCCGGGTAGAGATTACTCGCCATGTGCTATTCGCACATGCTGGGCTAAGCAGATCGACGTCGCGTCTGTCGGTCCTCAGGAAATCTCCGATGACAATAGCCACACATATTGCCTTGCTCGCAACCTCATACGATATCCTTCAGCTCAATGAAAGAGAGCTTCGTATGCGTTGGAGGACGAGGCGAGCGACATCTATCCGGCCCTAGCCTGCGGGAACCGCTGCGGCGTGCGGCACATGACCGACGGCCTCAAGGTACGGCGGTCATTGAGAACAAGCACTTGAGCGACTATTGATTTCCTCCTCCACTATTGCGCATCTGTATGACTATTTACCCTGAAGGTACGTCATGCTCAGATCCTGGCTCGGGTGCATACTCTCAACGACCCTCCTGCAAGGTGTATTACGCTCCGCGCACGCCAATGTACAACGGCGCCACGGCTCCGGACATGTTTGGCAACTTCAGGCTGCTGCGCCTCATTCTCCTCCGCGAGCGAATCACCCTGGTGCACGCGCACCAGGCGTTCTCTGTCATGGTCGGGTGGTGCATGTTCGAAACCCGTGTTGCAAGCGCCTGGTTTGCTGAGGTTGTCCGGTTTTATACTGAACAAGCCAGCACCGCACGACTTCGAATCTGCTTACTACGAGAGGGAAGATTGTGTCGACGAAACATGGTGGGTTGACATTGAGCAATGATACCTGCTTACAAGTTTCGCCTTCAATTGTGTCCGGCGCCCGTACATGAAGGGCCACGAGGCTGTGTTCCAGGCGCGGACCATGGGTTACAAGTGTGTGTTCACGGACCACTCACTGTTCGGCTTCGAGGATGCCAGCTCCATCCACATGAACAAGCTGCTCGTCATGACGCTGGCAGGGAGGCAGTTGAGAGCACGCGCCTGACTGATGTTGAGTATCGTTCTCGTTCTCCTTGTGCTCCTTGTCCTCCTCCTCCTCGTCCGCCTCATCCTCCACCGCCTCCTCCTCCTCTTCCTCCTCCTCCTCCTCCTGCTCCTCCTCCTCCTCCCCCTCCTCCGCCTCCTCCTCCTCCTCCTCCTCCTCCTCTTCCTCCTCCTCCTTTTCCTTCTCCTCCTCTTCCTCCTCCTCCACCTCCTCCTCATGCTCCGAATTGGCTCGCGTGCTTCTTCTCAGGGACCCTGCTGCCTGGCAGACACTAACCACGTCATCTGCGTCAGCCACACGGCCAAAGAAAACACAGTCCTGCGCTCGGCGGTGCCGCCGCAACGCGTGTCGGTCATTCCCAATGCGGTGGACGCCGCGCGCTTCTGCCCCGACAAATCGAAGCGGCCCAGGGACGGGCGGGTCACGGTCGCCGTTACCGCGCGCCTGGCGTACCGCAAGGGCAAGGCCTGACAGATAATGCCTGTTACATCATCCAACGCGGTGTGAGCCCTTGTTTCTTGAAGCAAACGGCATCATTTGACGTTGGCAGCCATTCCGTGTCAGGCCCTACGCTAGGGCGTGCACCTGCTCGCTGGAGTCATCCCGTTGGCGTGCGAGCGGTTTCCGGAGGTGGATTTTCTGATCGCTGGAGATGGCCCGATGCGGAAACATCTAGAGGAGATGCTGGCGGTAGGGGCTGGCAGATATGGCTCGCCACGTCTGACTCATATAGCGAGGGCTCAAGATGCGTGTCGATGACGTGGCTATCGATATCCGCTAGGCTCTCTCTTCTCCAGAACCTTTCGGCTTGGACCCGCCCTGTACGGCCAGCCAGCCAAAACCTAGATGAGGTGGCCGGCCCTAGGCGCCTAGGATGCTATTCGGCTCTGTACATGCGGGTTCAAAATGCGTTGGATGACGAGGCCAGCAATTTCTCTGAGGCCCTAGACGACGGAGCACGGGTTGAAGGAACGCGTGACACTGCTTGGCAACGTGCAGCACTGTGACGTGAACGGCGTGTTGCAGCGCGCGCAGATCTTCCTCAACTGCTCGCTCACCGAATCATTCTGCATCGCCATCCTGGAGGCCGCTTGCTGCGGGTGTTTGGTTGTCGCCACGCGGGTCGGCGGCGTGCCGGAGGTAGGCCAGCCACGAAATGGATTCAAGATGTCTCTTGACATAATTTCCAAGCCTCGTGTCTCGATTGGCATCCCATCCGCTTGATGTATTCAGCGTTGAGAGCGTGGGGCCTAGCATATGCATGCTCATAAGGACTTCAACTCATTTTAAATTATCGTTTCTCGAACTAGATGTCACCCTGCGATCTCGTGAGCATGTTCTGCCGGGCCCTAGCCTGTGGTGCTGCCGCCGCACTTGCTATTCCTGGCGGACGCGGACCCGCCCGCGCTGGTCGAGGCGCTGGCCGAGTGCATCGCCTTCGTGCGCGGGGTATACTATGAGCAAACAGTCACGAGCGGCGGTGGGGGGCATACAGTCTTAGCCAGAGCAGGAGTAGGGCCTGGTAGTCATGGCCCGATCCAAGGGTTCGGCACGGGACCGGCATCCACCGCCGCCGCCGCCGCCTTCGCCGCTGCCTTCGCCCAGTCGCCCGCCATGATGATGATGGCACGGCCCGCGCTACTCCGTCCTCTATGATAAAGTGCCTGATACACCCCTTATACTCATATACACATGACACTTTTTGACGTGACGAGCAATGTATGCCAGGCACTAATTCGGGGGAGATGGGACAGAGAGTCCGAAAGCAAATGCAGACGGTTCCGGGTCCGGGCCGGGGACCTCCGAGGGCGTTGACCCTATGGACATTCATCGCCAGGTGGCGGCGATCGGGCCGGGTGCCTCCTCAGGCGTGGACCCTATGGACATTCATCGGCAGGTGGCGGCGATGTACAGTTGGGATGACGTGGCGGAGCGGGTTGAGCTGGTGTACGACAGGGCGCACGCCACGCACGACACGCTGGCGGGGCGCCTGGCGCGGTAGGGCCTGGCAGATGTTGCCTGCCACGTATTCAACAGGCTTTTGAAAACTCGTATCTTGAGATGGATGGCATTTTATGACACGGCGAGCATTGTCTGTCAGGCGCCACGTCATCGACAGGCATGTGTACCCTCGTCTCTTAACTTACGTGGCATCCTATGACACGGCGAGCAATATCTGCCAGGCATGTATGTAGTTAGATGTCATCCTATGACGAGTCGAGCATTATACGCCAGGCCCTATGGCGCGGCTGCACCGCTGTGGCGTGTTCGCGGGGAAGCTGTTCTGCTGCGTGGCCGCCGTGGAGTACCTGTACTGGCGGTGGGTGGAGTGGTGGCGCCCCGCGAGTGAAGTGGATGTGGCGCCGAGCTTTGTTCCGGACCACGCGGAGTTTGACGTGGAGGACGAGGAGGAATATGAATAGGCGTGAGGCTATTGCCTCTGGTAGATACTAGCCATGCTCTTGATTGTGGCATTTATCAGTGGACTGTCCTGGCGGTGGGTGGAATGGTGTGGTCGCTTCCCGCCAGTGAGGTAGATGCGGCGCCGTGCTTCGATCCGTACCACGCGGAGTTTGACGTGGAGGACGAGGAGGCGTCATGAGTATGTTGCCTCTTATAGCTACTAGCGATGCACTTAGTTGATTAAACAATTAAAGCTATGGTATTCAAGCGGAAGCTTCTATCTTTGTCTCTGAACACTTCCATGTATCACTTCACTCCCCGCGGTGGTTGTACGTCTGCACTACCAGCCGACCCGTGCTGTAGCGGCGCAAGTCTAAATTCAAAGCAAACGTCGAAAGCGGTCCATAAATTCTTAGTTTCAAGAGCACAGATCCAGGCGCTTTCGACACGGGTTTGATAGAGTCAACCTGCACCGCCCTACCGTGCGCCAGTCCTCCACCGCGCCGAACACGTCGCCCATCATCACCACGTGCCGCCGCTTCGCCTTCCACGCCGCGTTGTAGCGACGCAAGTTGAAATTGACAACAGAACTCGAACGCGATTTGTCATATTTGAGTTTCAAGCGCTTAGTTCCAAGCGCTTTCAACGTTGGTTTCATAGAGTCAACCTGCACTGCCCTACCGCGTACCGCTTCCACATCCCAACCAACACCATCGCCACGCCCGCGGCCGCACCCGCCACGGCCAGGAACGTGGTGCCCATGCTAACGATTGCCGCGCAGGAGGGTCACTGAGAACGAGAACCAGAAACGAGATCGGAGCATGACTCACCGGCGCGGTACGTTCAGGGTGAATGCTCATACATACGTGTTGACTTGGTCTGTCGATTGAAAGTGGGTCAATTGCTGGTTCTCAACACGCCCCTGCCGAGTCCATGATGTAGTCGCGGGCCAGCCCTATGTTCCTCAGGTGACGATGAGGCAACACTTCGATCCCTTGCTCGGGCTCATTCTCCCACCCGCTCTCGATCTTGCCGTCCACTGTAATCCGCTTGGTAGCGGCGCAAACTGAAATCGAAAGCAAAGTTTGACAGTGGTCCATCATATTTTGACTCCATACGCTAGAATCAAGCGTAGTCAACACGGGGACAATCTGGCATCAACCTGCACCGCCCTACCGCTTGGTGGTGGCGACCCGCAGGCGGACTGGCGACCGGCCTTCCGCCTCCACCACGTACGAGTACCTCGGTGCAGCGGCACAAGTTGAATCTGCAAGCAAAACTTGAAAGCAGTCTATCATATTTTAGTCTCAAGCGCTGAAACCAGGCGCCTGCAAAAAAATAGCACGTGGTAAGAGCACAGAGCATCACTCACTGGAATTGTTGAGTCAGAGACCAAAAGCAAAGGGCGTATAATGTCGTGCTTGCAAACACGAATTTCAACCTGCACCGCCTCACCTCGGCCGGTTCGGGTCGCCGCCCGGAACGAGTGAAGCGGAGAGCACCTTGCCGCCGCTCAGCGCGCGGAGGGCGTTAAGTGGGAAGTCGGGAGTGCGACGGTCCAGCTCCACCACGGCAGTGAAGGTGGAGGACTTGTAGAAGAATGTCGTTTGCGAACGGTCCACTTCGGGCACGGCGTCGCCGCTCGCAGGAGGGTCATTGGGAACAAGCACTGGAACTGAGATCGGGGCACGACATACCCTCAGGGTGAGGGGTGAGTGCATACAGACTGACGCGCGTAAGAGGAGGAGGTGTAGAGAGAGGAGGCTCAATGTCGGACGACGGCATGTTCTGAATAACTCCCTGCCTTCCGTCGCCGGCGTCTCGGAAGGATGAAGCCACGTAGATGCGGGCGGTGGTCATGCAAAA
>Ga0307489_10003383_pt1 | contig 10586 bp, 13 predicted proteins | sample SB12metaG_FD_202247 | JGI IMG/M metagenome (GOLD analysis project Ga0307489, IMG submission 202247) | Sea-ice brine microbial communities from Beaufort Sea near Barrow, Alaska, United States - SB 1.2 | ecosystem: Environmental > Aquatic > Marine > Coastal | place: USA: Alaska | collected...
TCGTGGCCGCCGCGTTCTCGTCATCGGTGCCCGTGAACAGGGGCTTACACTCGTTCCCATTGCTGCTCAACTTGAGCATGCTTTGCCCCTTTCCGCTCAACTCAAGCTTACTTTGTCCCCTATATGACCCAAATTAACCTGTTGATGTGTACCGAAGGTGCTCGAGTTGAGCTCTAACGCGAGCGATGTGTCCTGAAGGCCCTCAAGTTGAGCTCTGAAGTGAGCGAGTGCTAGCCCCTGCCTGTGAACTCAGCGGCGGCGGCGGCGGACTCGTCGGCCGCCTGCCCCGCCCCCAACCAGGGGCTTACACTCGTCCACTTTTCGGCTCAACTGAAGCGCTTTCTGCGGGATAGGGGGTACATTTAGGGGTTGTCTACGGGTGCGTAGGGTGTTTTAGAGGGTATTCCGGGGTTCCAAGGGTGTATTTTGTGTCAGAAGCGGCTCAGGTTGAGCTGAAAAGTGGACGAGTGTAAGCCCCTGCCCCCAACCCCGCATCAAGCGGCTGCCCCTCAATAAACCGCTCCCCCCCAGAGAGCGGCGAACCCTGAGCCAGCGGCGCACCCTCAGCCAGCGGCGCACCCTCAGCCAGCGGCGCACGCTCAGCAAGCTCAGCGTGCGCCTCTCAGGGCCTGACAATAGTTCAAGTTCCCACATAAGTTCAAGTTTCCACATAAGTTCAAGTTCCCACATGAGTACAAATTCCCATATCAACGTACTCCTCTTGCTGTTACGAACATGGGAAAAGTACTTTTCCCGCCACATCAGCGACACGCATTTTGAACCCTCATGTCTTGAGGTGAACGGCATCCTTTGATATGACGTGGCGAGCAAAATCTGCCAGGTCTATAGCCTTCCACGTGATCGACATGCGTTTTGAGCCCACGTTTCTTGAGTTGAATGAGATCCTATGACGCGGCGAGCACTTATGTAAGGCCATTTTTGCACCCTCGTTCTTGAGTTGAACGGCATCGTATGACGTGGCGAGCAATATCTGCCCGGCATAGTGACCAGATATCCCATATCGATATGGAAGATGACCATATCGATACTGTCATCTTCCATATCATTAGCCCATATCCCACATCGGTATCCAGGATGACCATATCGATATGGTGGGTGATCCATATCCATATCCCATATACCATATCCCATATCGATAACCCATATACCATATCGATATCCCTATCGGTGTTCCATTGAGCTCCGATCTCCCATATCGATCTGCCATATGAATATATTGTCACTCTGCTGCCAGGCCCTACCGCGGCAGCGGCGGCAGCGGCGGCGGCGACGGCGGCGGCCTTATCGGCCGCGGCCTCGGCGGCGGCTGCGCGATACCCGGCGGCGGACTCTGATGGTGTACGACTTGCTGCCTCATTGCAGGGGCTTCACTCGTTCACTGCTCGGCTCAACGTAAGCGCTTTTTGAAGGATAGAGCTACGCCGATTGTAACCAGTGGAAATAGGCTCAGGTTGAGCGAAACAGTGGACGAATGTAAGCTACACTCGTCCACATTTCGGCTCGATATAAGCGTTTTTGAAGGAATGCGCCGATTGTAGTCAGTGGAAAACGGCTCAGATTGAGCTGAAAAGTGGACGAATGTATTGCCCCTGCCTGATCGTCGCCATCGTCATCATCATACCCGTCATCTAGGGCCCGACCAAACATGCCGGAATTCCCTTGAGACATGGTAGTCAATTCGATAAATCCAGAATGTTCCGGGCAATTTGGGCAAATTATAGGGAATTTGGGCACTATTCAAGCGTTTTAGACGTGCATACCGGCGCTTTCCGGCATGTGTTTGGGCACTTTCAGAATGTTTTGGGAATTATGCGGAATGCTAGGGAATTCGAAATTGGAATTACAGGAAATTCCAAAGGGATGTTTGGTCAGACCCTACCGTCATCATCCCCCCCAAACGACGCGTACCCCCGTGCATTCTTTATCAACGCCTGCTTTTCTGAGTCGGTGATTTCCGTGTCCTAGGGCCGCGTTAGGGTTTAGTGTTTGGGGTTTAGGGTTTCAAGATTAGGATCTAGAGTGGTAGATAATGCTCGCCACGTCACAGGATGCCATCTCACTCAGGAACGATGGTTCAGAACGCGTGTTCGAGACGTGGCCAGCAAGAATGATAGGGCCTGGCACATATTGCGATTGCTCGCCACGTCGGAGCATGGCGTTCAACTCAATAAACGAAGGTTCACAATGCGTGTTGATGACGTGGCGGGCAGATATCGACCAGGCCTTACCTTGTCCTCTGACAATGTTGACGCCTCCACCTGATGGGATGTGGGGGTCAGGTGGATGGGATGTTAGTGTCAGACTGATAGGATGTGAGGGTCAGGTTGATGGGACGTGAGGGTCAGGTTGATCGGATGTTAGTGCCTTGTCAGTCTACGCAGATCGGGTGGGGGGTCACACGGGGATGTCGCGTAGTGCGGTATGGTCACGATCAATGAGTTCATAGACCCTCGCCCGTACAATTTTCAGCCCACCGTGTACGGCTGGCTAACCTACGCTGTCATTCATATGAACGATCGTCTGTAAACTCAAGAAGATCCAAATCCCCGTTTGACCCCCCCACCCGATCTGCATAGGTAGAGGTTACTCACTACAGTATTTGATACTACTGATAGTAAGTTGGAGTCTGAGTATTAGTCCAAAAGTCAAAGTTATAGTTCAGGGTTAGGGGTTAGAGATTAGGGGTCGGGAGCACTCACCGCGTGCTTGAGCGGTCCCTTCCCTAAACTATCGCTAAAGCTGTCGCCGGCAACTAGGAACAATATCAGCAGAAAATGTTGGCAGAATTAAAATCGTCTCATCTACATTTCACACACACACACGAAACACACAAACGAGTGCACGATGTGGCTGGTCAACCTGGGGTAAACCTGGGGTCAACCTGGGGTCAATATGGGGTCAACCTGGGGTCAACTTGGGGTCAACCTGGAGTCAACCTTGGATCAAACCGGTGTCAACCTGCAGTCAACTGGTCAACCTGGGGTCGACCTTGGGTCAACCCGGAGTCAACCTGAGGTCAACCTGGGGTCCACCTGGGGTCACGATGTGGCTGGACCCTGCGTGCAGTAATGCCGCCGGAGCCCGCCAGGCCGCTCATGCGGTTCACCGTCATGATCTTCGCGATGCCCCCCTAGATGTAGCGGCGCAAGTTGAATTTGAAAGCAACGTTTGAAGGCGGTTCACCATATTTTAGCTTCAAGCGCTGAAATCAAGCGCAGTCCACCTGGGATCAACCTGGGGTCAACCTGGGGTCAGCCTGGGGTCAACATGGGATCAACCTGGGGACAACCTGGGGTCAATGTGGGGTGAACATGGGGTTAAGCTGGGGTCAAGCTGGGGTCAAGCTGGGGTCAAGCTGGGGTCAAGCTGGGGTCAACCTGGGGTCAATCTGGGGTCAACCTGCACCGCCCTACCTTGAAGATGCTGCGGTAGTTCTTCTTCAGCGCAGTTTGGGCCTCCGCCAGCGACTCCTATGAGTAGGGCCGTACTCCCTGACTATTTGCTCAGGTTTGGCTGAAAAGGGAACGAGTGACCAATCCGGGGAGGATGATGCGGCGAATGTATGCAGTTACACCGGTACCACACAGGTTATGCAAACAGGCAGGTTGAGTTGAAAACGGAACGAGTGGTCAGGCCAGAGAGGAGCAGGGAGCAGAGTGCGGCGAGAGTGTGCGGGTATCACTACTACACTACGATAAAGCAATCAGGTTGCGCAGACGAGCAAGGAACGATTGGCAGCGGCCCTGCCCCGGAGATGGACACGCTGGTGAACCACGGGTGATCCAACGCCTTCGCCGCCGTCATCCGCGCTGACTCGTCCACGTTCAAAAACGCCGCGAAGTACGGGCGCAAGTTGACATGGACAGCAACGTTAGAAAGCAGTTCATCATATTCTAGCTTCAAGAGCTGAAATCAGGCGCGGTCAACACGGGGTCAACCCGAGTTCAACCTGGCATCAACCAGTGGTCAACCTGGGGTCAACCTTGGGTCAACCTGAGATCAAGTGCGGTCAACCCAGGGTCAATCCGGGGTCAACCTGGGCTGGGGTCAACCTGAAATTAAGCGGGTCGACCCAGGTCAACCCAGGGCCAATCTGGGTCAACCTGAAACCAAGCGCGGTCGAGCCGGGGTCAACCTGCACCGCCGTACCTTGATGAGATCCTTGGCCTCTTCGCTTATTTTGGCCCACACGGGGGAGGCCCGGAAGTTGAAGTTGCCGGCCCGGATGAGGCGGTACAGCTGTGTCTCGTTCATGTTGTAGCGGCACAAGTTGAACCTGAAAGCAATGTTTGAAAGCGCCTCATCATAATCCAGCTTCAAGTACTGAAACCATGGGCGCTGTCAAGACGGGTTTTGACACTGTCAACCTGCACGGCCCTACCTTGTGCGCGAACGGCGGATACCCGCTCAGAAGAATAAACAGAATCACCCCGCACGCCCAGTGCTAGGGTCAACGCATAACAGTGTGGCCACGTCGTCCAATGCAATGAGGGTGTCGTACGATGTGATGTCATACGAGTTTATATCACACAAATCTCTGGTTGATTAAATTACAGTGTACTCGAAAAGTCAATCAGCCTGGTCACGTTATACGATGTTACATCGTACGATGCCAGGACACACGATTTCATTGGACTCAATAAAGGCCCCAACTAATAACGAGAGAAGCGGAGTGTGGGTATGACAAATGGGATGAACGGCCCTAGGTATACAGGGCCAAGCTCATAACAAGAGAAGAGGGGTGATTGCAGCAAACCGGTCGTTTTTTCTCATAACGTGGATTGACTTGTAAGGTCCAGTGTATCGGCTGTGAGGCGGGCATGGTTGACCCGACCCTACCCAGCAATCCACCCCCGGCCCATAGCTCTGCCCGGGCGTACTGGTGATCACCTCCGGTGACACGTACTGCGGCGTGCCGCACACCGCCTTCATCGAGGGCCGACTCAATCATGCGTGACACGTTGTGAGACGCCATTATGATTTTTTACTATCGTTCATCGAGCCCCAAGGCGCTTCACATGGTGAGCATTAACCAGCCCCCTCCGCTATTTCAAGCGGACGGATCCATATCACTCAATAGACGAGGCTTTAGCATGTGATGGATGTGTAGTGTGTGGTGGAAGATATGTAAATTGTGCTCGCAACGTCGTGTGGTGAAAGACATGGCGAGCAGCACCGGTACACTATGTGGTAGATGACGTGGCGAGCACCGGTAACCTATATGTTCACTTGGCCTCACCTTCATCAGCTGCTCCGTCGCTTTCTTCGCCAGCCCTAGGTCGCAGATCTTGACCGAATCCAGGTCGTGGCGTTCCCCGAGCAACAGGTTTTCGAGCTTCATGTCGCGGTGCGTGATGCCAGTGTTGTGCAGATACGTCATCCCCAGCAACACCCGCTTGAAGATACTCCGGGCCATAATCTCGTCGTACTTCCCGCACTCTAACACCGCGTCCAGTAAGTCCCCTCCGGCGAGCAGGGTCTGGCCATTCGTTGACTTTTGGTTCAATGAGTGGCAAGGGTACGGGGAAGGAGGAGGAGGAAGAGGAGGAGGGGCAGGAGGAGGAGGAGGGGGAGGAGGAGGAGGAGGAGGAGGAGGAGGAGGAGGAGGAGGCGGAGGAGGAGGAGGCGGAGGAGGTGGAGGAGGTGGAGGAGATGGAGGAGGAGGAGAGGAAGGAGGTGCAGGTGGAGGGAGGAGGAGACGGAGGATGTACATTGGTACACTATGCATCAGGGGACGAGTGGCCTAGCCCTACCGGCCAGGAGCTCTGTGGCCAGGTACACCTTGTTCCCCTCCACGAAGAACTCGTCCAGCTGAATCACAAACTCGCTGTCTAGCTTTGCCGCCGGCCAGAGTCCCACGCACTCGCTGTCCCACAATCTCAGACGCGCGTGGTTTAGTCATGGGACCAATCTCAGAGGCACGTGGTTTGGTAAGGGTACCAATCAGGGGCGCGTGGTCTGGGCAGGAGACCAATCTTAGACGCACGTGGCAAAAGACCAATCTCGGATGCACGGCGTTGGATCAGGGAACCAATCCTAGCCGGGTGTGGTTCGGTCAGCAGACCGTATACTACACAACTCGGCATCTACTGAACACCGATAAAGCGGAGGGGTGGGGCAGGTGCTCACCCTGAATCACAAAGGGCCGATGTTTCGTAAACGCGTTGAATGGACAAGCAGACGTCCATCTTAGACAGCAACCCCAACCCCTCAACCCTCCACAGGCCCCGGCTGCACGGTAGCCCAGCGATATACACGGGAGCAACACGCGTTAGTACCACAAGCACCCCCACGGTGAGGAGTAAAAAAACGATTACGAGTACATGCTCAAAATAGTGCGAAAGTGTCCATCGCATCGTCCAGTGGCCCCACCAACAAGCCAATCTCGTAGAAGATGTCGTCGCGCGCCGAGTCCGACCCCCGCTTCCCGTCCTCCGACCAGGGGCTTACACTCGTCCACCTCTCAGCTCAACTTGAGCCATGTCTGCACAATAAAACACCCTAAACACCCCATTACACCACACCCCCTTAACACGGGCTACACAACCCCTACGCGCACCCCCTATCTCATACAAAGCGCTCAAGTTGAGCTGAAAAGTGGACGAGAGTAAGCCCTTGCCTTCGGCAGCGTCATCACCTTCATCGCCACCTTTTTCCCGTCTCGTTTCCGCGTCGCCAGCCGCACCACCGCGAATCAGGGGCTTACACTCGTCCACTTTTCAGCTCAACTTGAGCGCTTTTTATGGCATAGGGGGTGCGCGTAGGGGTTGCGTAGCTTGTGTTGAGGGGGTGCTGGGGGGTGTTTAGGGTGTGTAGGGTGTCTTGTTGTGACAGACACGGCGCAAGTTGAGCTGAGAAGTGGACGAGTGTAAGCCCCTGCCGCGAATCCCCCCGTGCCTAATGTATCCCCGAGATCGTAAAATGTGGTCACCTTCCCTGGGGTTAGGGCCTGGCAAACGTCGCAGGCCACGTCATAGGATGCGAGTTGACTAAACACGCGAGGGGTAAACACGCGCGATGTGAAGCGGCGGGCGATATCTGCGCGGCCTGAAGCGGAGGACAACCGCGCGATTCTGAAAGCAGAGAGGGGGCGCGCATGGAGTGCGTTGACGACGTTTTAAGCTTTTTGTGGCATGCCCTACCCGGAGTAGGGCGCGCGGCGTTGGTGCCGGCCGCAGCCGAAGACGGCGCGGCGGCGTCCAGTATCCGCTCCTGAAGCAGACGACGCAGTTATGCGGCGGGGGCGTCAGTCGGGTTGCCGCCGCCGCCGCCGGTGAACAGCTGGGATTCGTTGTTTTCACCCGCCCACGTGCGTTTGGGCGACTTCTCACGTCTTATCGAATGCATGCAATCGTCAAAACGCGTTTGGGTTTGGAAGGGGAGCCGGGGCTATGGGCGCACCATCTTGGCACCCGGAGAGGACGCCCCACAACCCATCTCGACTGCTGTGGTGTCACCGGGACGCCACGAAACACTCGGTGCTTGCGATGCCGCAGCCGCGCCCTTTTCTGGAAGATTATCTCGCCAGTGAAGGCGGCGATGCCATGAATTTCAAGATGGGCGCGAGGTGTTACGCCAGGGAAGCGAAGCGGATGAATGCGGAGTGGGGTACGAGGCCGCTGTTGCTGCGGCGGAGGGGACGTCGACGCCGACTGTGGGTGGAAGGCGGAGGTACCCGCGAGTTATTGTGGCGGCCAGATAGGAGGAGACATGCCATGTGGTCACCTCAAAAAAAAAAAAAAAAAACAGGCTCCAGGCCTGCAGGTGAACAGACAGATAGGGGGATTGAGAACAACTGCAGGTATTCGGCGCTGATAATGGATTGACTCAGATGCTGAGTGATTGCTCATACATAACGTGAGCAGCAGGAGGTGGAGTTCAGAGCTGTCGATCGCTGTTCTCAATAGCCCTCCTCGACGTTGAACAAACTTACCTTCTTTTCCGACGATCTTGTCGGTCGAGTTGCGGTCAATGTGAATGCTAAGTTAATAGACCGTCGAATCTCACCAACCCTTGTCCGTACGGTTTATTCAGTTACGGTTTCGAGTTTAGGGCGGAGAAAATTCACATTGATTACGGGACAGCCAATCACAACGCTCCATTTCAGGCAAGAACATTCCAGTTAGGCTCTTTGCATTGACTGCTGACTGTACAAACCGCAAAAACGACTGAGGGACGCGTCGAGCATTCAAGTACGGATACTTGTATTGGAGTCACGACTGCCACTCGACTGGCCACTCGTACGAGCTGGACGCCGGGACGGGAGATTGAGTGGGGTGGTTGGGAATCACCCTAACACTCATTTACCTGTGTTCAATTGTGGGAAGTGTTGCTCAACTTTCACCTCAAACTCAGCCAATTTGGGTCACAAGGTGCAGGGACGGGGGCGTAAGTCGTGTCACAGGCTGCCGCTCATTCAGTGCAACCCCTGAGTTTCGGGTGTTCGGTGCAGGCACGACGTCAACGACCGACATTCATCATGGCCCACTCCTTGCTGTAAAGTTGTTGACTGGTCTCGACATTTGCATTCACAATCATGTAAAGTATCGTTCACTACAAAAAATCACTAACGTTCATCGAGCTCTTGGAGCGCTCACACGTGTTGAGCATTGACCAGATCCATCCGCCATGACAAGCGGGTAGACCAAAATACCTATCAGCGGGCCGACCACACGGTCTGTCGTGATTAACGCAGTATCTGGTTGCTATACAATGCATTCAGTCATCGGTACTCAAGTCTGGTATGTTCAGGTGATCACTTTAATCTCACAGGTCTTCAGCGTCATTGTTGTAAGCTTCCAGTCTATCAGTACACAAGTCTAATCAAGATGATTCAGCATTCACGAATGCATCATTTCTATCTCTCACAGGGGAACTGGATTGGTCCCTTTGACGCTCCACTGCACCGGCTCCCCCGGTGTAGCGGCGCAGGTTGAATTTGAAACCGAAAATTAAAAGTGATGCATCATATTTGTGTTTCAAGCGCTTCGTTCCAGGCGCTTTCAACATGGGTTTGATAGGGTCAACATGCACCGCTCTACCCCGGCTTGGCCACCACCCCCTGGCACCGCCGCAGCATAAACCCCTTTGGGAAGTCCCCAGCGTTGTCCTTGTCTGCACTGCCCGGATACTTGACACCGTACTTGAGGTCCGCGGGGAAGGAGGAGCGCGCCACGATCCACGGCCTGGCAGATGTTGCTCGCCACGTCACATGATGCTGGTTACCTCAAGAAACGAGGGTTCAAATGCGTTGGATATTGCTTGCAACGTCATATGATGCCGTTCACCTCAAGACACGAGGGTTCAAATGCGTTGGATGACGTGGCGGGCAATGACATTGCTCGCAATGTCATATGATGCCGTTGACCTCAAGAAAAGAGGGTCAATAATGCGTTACGATGACATGGCGGGTAATATCGGCCGGGCCCTGCCACGATCTCCACGGGGGTGCCGTCGTAGCAGTTGAGGTACACCGGGGGGTCCGCCTGCAGCCAGGGCCGCATGCAACCGTTCCCGGGTCAGATGAGACCGTTCCAGGACACCATGACCGTTCCCTGGTCAGATGAGACCGTTCCAGGACACCATGACCGTTCCCTGGTCAGATGAGACCGTTCCAGGACACCATGATCGTTCCCGGGTCAGATGAGACCGTTCCAGGACACCATGACCGTTCCCTGGTCAGATGAGACCGTTCCAGGACACCATGACCGTTCCCTGGTCAGATGAGACCGTTCCAGGGCACCATGAAACCGTTCTAGGGTTAGATGAATCCATTCCAGGGTCAGATGAGACTGTTCCTGGGCCCTATGAACCCGTTCACAATCTGAAACCGTCCACAAAGGGAGCGAGATGTTCGGCTCAGGCTCAGAACGCATGTGAAACAGAAAGAGCGTAAGCTACGCAGCCCCACCTCGAGTTCCACTGCCTGGCAGCACTCGCACATCCCGCCGGCGAACCACTCGTTGTAGCGGGTTAGCAGCATGGCCTCGGGGTCATAGTCAGCGCAGTACGCCTCGCCCGTCACACAGGGGCTGGCACACGCTGCTCGCCCGGTCATCGACATGCATTTTGAGCCCTTCTTTCTGGAGTAAAATAGCATCCTACGACGTGACAAGCGATGTACGTCTGGCCCGCAATGACGTCGACACGCACTTCGAACCCTCGTTTCTGAGGTCAAATGGCAACCTATGACGTTGTGAACAACATCGGCCAGGCTTATTGCCCGTCACGACATCGAGACGCACTTTGAACCCTCGCATATTGACATCCAATGGCGTGGCGGGCAAGATCTGCCAGGCCGTACGGTGAGCGGCACCTTCAGGTGCCAGGTAATTCATGAAAGGAGGGTTCAAATGGGTATCGATGAGGTGGCGGGCCGCATCTGGCGGGCCGCACCGTGAGCGGCACTTTCTGGCGGCAGGTGGGGCAGTCGGGCGACTCCTTCGCCTCGTCGCGCTTCAACAGCCGCCACCTAGGGTCCACCGAATGAAACTAACAGGATGGTTTCGGTGTTCAGATGGGGTCAATGCCCATAGAGCGATGCCCATGATGTGTTGCGACCAAAG
>Ga0307489_10003384_pt1 | contig 10585 bp, 12 predicted proteins | sample SB12metaG_FD_202247 | JGI IMG/M metagenome (GOLD analysis project Ga0307489, IMG submission 202247) | Sea-ice brine microbial communities from Beaufort Sea near Barrow, Alaska, United States - SB 1.2 | ecosystem: Environmental > Aquatic > Marine > Coastal | place: USA: Alaska | collected...
GTACCATTTCGGCCGCGGGTGATGCGGAGTGCACACCCTGCTCTGCGGGCGCCTACTCTTCCGAGGTCATTGTGCACACCAAAACTGAAAGGGTCGAGGGGGGTAGGGTTAAAGGAATTGTGCTAACAGGTCAGGCTTTTGTTGATACGAGGATCGTGGAAACTCGTTAAGGATCCGAGAACATTCTCAGACTGTTTGGACAACCCCCACTTTGCCCCGATCAAAAAAAATCACTTCCGAGGGCTGGAGGCTGTTTGAGCATCTTCTAGTATTGGGAGCGTCTGGCGTCACGCGGAATTCTCCCTCACGTTGGTCGAAATATTCACGTTGTACCAAGTTGGTGCTCGGCTGGCAAGGATGCTTCGAATGAAGGGGGGGAGGGAAGCATTGGTTCTTCTAGTTGAAAACCGCTCCGTCTGGCAGGAGGGCGCGACGACCTGTCTGGAGTGTCCTCCCAACTCCTACTCACCAACGGTGAGTTTAGGGTTCAGCATTCACGGTTTAGGGTTCGGGGTTTGTAGCGTAGGGTGTGCCTCATTGGGAGTCCGCGCGAGGGTTCTGGTGGTTGGTTCACGCTGTTTGAGTGTTTATCTTGTAGAGCACCGGTTGATGCCTTCAGTCAGCATTTGTGCTTGAGGGAGTACTAGAGTGGTCACAATAGGACTCGGTATCTGAACCATGAGACTGCGCGGGAAATGCAAGGGGAGGTGCATCAACCTCGGAATCCCTAGCCCGATACTTGAAACCCGAAGCCCAAAACTGGAAACCCGAAACCCAGAACCCAAAACCCGAACCCGAAAACCCGAAACCCGAAACTCGAAACTCGAAACCCGAAACTCGAAAGTCGAAACCCCAAACCCCTAATCCGAAAACCCGAAAACCCGAAAACCCGAAACCCCCAAACCCGAAAACCCGAAACCCGGAATCCGAAATCCGGACCCCAAAACCCAAACTCGAAACCCGAAAACCCGAAACCCGGAACCCGGAACCCGAAACCAGGTTGGCGCGCCCTCGATCGCCTCCTGCCTCGGCTGCCCTGAAGGTGCGCCCCCATTGAGTAGGGCAACTCCGACGCTGTATCCCAGATACTGCCACAGTAGACCTCCCGCTGCTTGAGCATGATGCTGGATCGGTATAGGGAGACTAAGAGCCCCCCCCATACACATGTTGACTAATTCGAGCTTTCATGTTGACCCCGTTCTGACCGAGTTCAATATTTTCCCGAGAGTTTGAAAACGCACGCCTCTAGGATGGTCGCAGGCTCCCAGGCATTGGTATACCGTAGGAACCTAGTGCGGCGAATGCCCTTATTCACGAGTACCTTGTTCGAGAGCGACCTCTCTTATCTCAAGGGTGAATCGAAAATCGAAAGCAGGACCTGAAAAAAACTCTGAGGGGTAGCAGGCTGTACTGGTCCAAGTTCTCCGCTCTGCACGGGAGCCAGCCATGTCACTGAGCTCTTGCTGCAGGGGGGGGTGCATGCGAGCGTACAGAGAGAGAGAAAGAGAGAGAGAGAGAGATGGGCAGGGGGAGTCGAGAGAGAGAAGACCGTACCGCTCTCCCAGACAGACCCCTGTATGGTTTTAATGTCACCGAAGTCCAACATTCCCCCCCCCCCCCGCCCCCCTTGCTGTCTCGCCAAGTCCCTACTGAAACAAGATGCGATGCCCAGACGGGAAGTCGAGCAGCGGGAGCACCAGCCTGGACGACTGCGTCGCGCCTCGGCGATGCTCGACTGTTTTATCGTTGGGTGCCTACCACACGTGCGCCGTACGGGTAAGTGGTTTGGGGTAAGGAGGAGGGGAAGAGAGGGTGTTGGTTGTGTGAGGAAGTGTGCCTGGACTGCTGGGCCCTGCGGCGTTTGGGCGGTGTACGGGCCTAGCTCAAGCTTTGCTGTGGATGTGTGTTGGCGTGCCGGTTCAGAGGCTTGCGTGCGACCTTGCGCGATCACAAGCACGCGCTCGTCCACGTGTAGTGAGGCAAGGCGCAGGCATGTGGCACAGGCGATTTGATGCGGTGCAGGCTCTGAAAGAGTGGTGGTGAGCAGAACACCGGCTCGGTCGAGTGCTGGGGTCACAACAACCAGGGCCAGCTGGGCGACGGCACCTTCGGCACCGACCGCCTCACGCCGGTAGACCCAGGCGGCCCTGACCCGGGTCAGGCTAGCCGCAATGCGTGGACAGTGGCAACGCCATACCTGTGCGATCGGGCAACTGATCAGGCGGTTGGAGGGGCGGCAGGTCGCCGTGACGGGCCTCGGTGGATCTGCCGTGACCATCGATCTGGGATACTACCACGGCTGCGCCCTACTGGTGAGTGGTGTGAGGAAGGAGGAGGGGAAGAGAGGGTGTTGGTTGTGTGGATACGTGTGCTGGGACTGAAGGTCCCTGCGGCGTTGAAGCGGTGTGTGGGCCTAGATCCAGATTTGCCTTGGCTTTGTGTTGGCGCGCCGGCTTAGAGGCTTGCGTGAGACCTCGCGTCCTGCACAAGCACGCGCTCGTCCACGTGAAGTGAGGCAAGGCAGAGGGATGAGGCAGAGGCAATTTGATGCAGTGCAGGTTCTGAAAGAATGGTGGTGAGCAGGTTGACGGCTCGGTCAAGTGCTGGGGATACAACAACAGAGGCCAGCTGGGTGACGGCACCTCCGGCACCGATCGCTCCACGCCGGTAGACCCCTGATGGCCCTGACCCGGGTCGGGCAGGCCACAGATGCGTTGGCAGTGCCAGCGTCAGCCATGTTTGATCGAGCGACTGATCAGGCGCTTGGGAGGGGTGGCAGGTCGCCGTGACGGGCCTTGGTGGATCTGTCACATCGATCGCTCTGGGTTGGTGGTTCACGTGCGCCGCACTGGTGAGTGGTTTGGGGTAGGGCGGGGGGGAAGAGAGGGTGTTGGTTGTGTGAGGAATTGTGCCTGAACTGATGGGCCCTGCGGCGTTTGGGCGGTTTATGGGCCTAGCCCAAGCTTTGCTGTGGATGTGTGTTGGCGCGCCGCCTCAGAGGCTTGTGTGAGACCTTGTACCCTGCGCGATCACACGCACGCGCTCGTCCACGTGAAGTGAGGCAAGGCGCAGGCATGTGGCACAGGCGATTTGATGCAGTGCAGGCTCTGAAAGAGTGGTGGTGAGCAGGACACCGGCTCGTTCGAGTGCTGGGGATCCAACAACAGCGGCGAGCTGGGCGACGGCACCACCACCGACCGCCTCACGCCGGTAGACCCCTGATGGCCCTGACCCGGGTCGGGCAGGCCACAGATGTGTTGGCAGTGGCAGCGCCAGACATGTGCGATCGAGTGACTGATCAGGCGGTTGTTGGGGCGGCAGGTCGCCGTGACGGTCCTCGGCGGAACAGTCGTGGCGATCACTCTGGGTCGCTACCACGCGTGCGTCGTACTGGTAAGTGGTGTGGGGAAGGATGAGGAGAGCAGGGTGTTGGTTGTGTGAGGAAGTGTGCCTGAACTGATGGGCCCTGCGGCGTTTGGGCGGTTTATGGGCCTAGCTCAAGCTTTGCTGTGGCTGTGTGTTGGCGCGCCGGCTCAGAGGCTTGTGTGAGACCTTGTACCCTGCGGGATTACAAGCACGCGTTCGTCCACGTGAAGTGAGGCAATGCGGAGGGATGATGCAGAGGCGATTTGATGCAGTGCAGGCTCTGAAAGAGTGGTGGTGAGCAGGACACCGGCTCGGTCGAGTGCTGGGGTCACAACAGCAGAGGCCAGCTGGGTGACGGCACCACCACCGACCGCCTCACGCCGGTAGACCCCTGATGGCCCTGACCCGGGTCAAGCCGACCACAGTTTGTTGGCAGTGGTGGCTCCATACCGGCGCGATCGAGCGACTGATCAGGCGGTTGTTGGGGCGGCAGGTCGCCGTGACGGGCCTCGGCGGAACTGTCGTGGCGATCGTTGCGGGTAACTACTACACGTGCGTCGTACTGGTAAGTGGTGTGGGGAAGGAGGAGGGGAAGAGAGGGTGTTGGTTGTGAGAAGGTGTTGGTGATGTGTAGACGTGCGCAGGGACTGATGGGCCCTGCGGCGTTGGGGCGGTTTATGGGCGTAGGTTAAGCGTCGCTGTGGCTGTGCGTTGGTGTGCCGGCTCAGAGGCTTGCGTGAGTCCTTGCGCCATGCGGGATCACAAGCATGTGTTCATCCACGTGAAGTGAGGCAAGGCGGAGGGATGTGGCAGAGGCGATTTGATGCAGTGCATGCTCTTAAAGAGTGGTGGTGAGCAGGTTGACGGCTCGGTCAAGTGCTGGGGATACAACGACCACGGCCAGCAGGGTGACGGCACCATCGGCACCGATCGCCTCACGCCGGTAGACCCCTGCGGCCCTGACCCGGGTCGGGCAGGCCACAGATACGTGCACGTTGGCGGCGCAATTTCTTTGCGATGGAGTGACTGATCAGGCGGTTGGGAGGGGCGGCAGGTCGCCGTGACTGGCCTCGGTGGATCTGTCACATCGATCGCTCTGGGATACTACCACAGCTGCGCCTTACTGGTGAGTGGTGTGAGGAAGGAAGAGGGGAAGAGAGCTTGTTGGTTGTGTGGATACGTGTGCAGGGACTGACGGGCCCTGCGGCGTTGAAGCGGTGTACGGGCCTAGATCAAGGTTCGTTGTGGCTTTGTGTTGGCGCGCCGCCTCAGAGGCTTGCGCGAGACCTTGCGCCCTGCGGGATCACAAGCGCGCGTTCGTCCACGTGAAGTGAGGCAAGGCAGAGGGATGAGGCAGATGCGATTTGATGCAGTGCAGGCTCTGAAAGAGTGGTGGTGAGCAGGACACCGGCTCGGTCGAGTGCTGGGGTCAAAACAGCAAGGGCGAGCTGGGCGACGGCACCACCACCGACCGCCTCACGCCGGTAGACCCCTGATGGCCCTGACCCGGGTCGGGCAGGCCACGGATGCGTTGGCAGTGCCAGCGCCAAGAATGTGCGATGGAGTGACTGAGCAGGCGGTTGTTGGGGCGGCAGGTCGCCGTGACGGGCCTTGGTGGATCTGTCACATCGATCGATGTGGGTCGCTTCCACACGTGCGCCGCACTGGTCAGTGGTTTGGGGTAGGGAGGAGAGGAAGAGAGGGTGTTGGTTGTGTGAGGAAGTGTGCCTGAACTGATGGGCCCTGCGGCGTTTGGGCGATTTATGGGCCTAGCTCAAGCTTTGCTGTGGCTGTGTGTTGGCGTGCCGGTTCAGAGGCTTGCGTGCGACCTTGCGCGATCACATGCACGCGCCCGTCCACGTGAAGTGAGGCAAGGCGCAGGCATGTGGCACAGGCGATTTGATGCAGTGCAGGCTCTGAAAGAGTGGTGGTGAGCAGGACACCGGCTCGGTCGAGTGCTGGGGTCACAACAGCAGTGGCCAGCTGGGTGACGGCACCACCACCGACCGCCTCACGCCGGTAGACCCCTGATGACCCTGACCCGGGCCGCGCTGGCTTTCATTTTGTTTTTGGTTTGTGACGCCAACGACTGTGTCGCAGCCAGAGTTTGTTGTCGACTGGGAATTTTGTTGCTGTTGAAACCATGCAAGGGGTCTGGGAGAGCGTTGACTCTATCTCTCTCTCCCTTCCCCCGTTCTCTCTCTCTATCTCGCTTGTTCTCGCTCTCTCACGCTCGCAGCAACACACTCCTGCAGCAGGGCCTGTTTTGCGATGTCCGTCAGACATACAAAATCGTTCTAAAATATACAGGGTTCTGCCATTGGCGGGATTCCTTTGCTCGCGGATAACCATACACCCCTCCTTCCGGACCTATCCCATCAGGTGCGTCCAGGTGTATTCCCCTGCATTCGGCAAGCCCCCCCCACCTCTAGAAGTTCCGTGAACCTCAATCCCTCAGGAGAGTAGCATCTGACAGGTGATCAGAGTTTCTGGCACCGCACATCTCTACCTCTAGTATTTTTGCGAATCTTTACCTTGAGGATTCGCGGTTTCCTAGACACCAAGTTTTGTCACGTGGAGGTCCCAGTGAGTCCAACCAAAGGGGTTCCCTTTGCCAACTAAAGGGTCTTCCTATGGGTATGAGAAGTTTCCCCAACCATTTCGTTTGGGGTTTCTAATCCTTTCGTCCAACGAGGATCGCGCCTCACCATGCCAGGGAGAAGAGGAGGAACTTGCGACAGTGCAGCCCGCACCAAAACATTGAAGTTTTTTTTGTGTTTGCCCGCTCCCGGGATCGACCCCTGTAAACCTCGTGCGTGAACCCAGGGAGTTGACTGAAGGTAGGATCCGAAATCCCTCTTATGGGATTGGCACTAGGCTGTACTGGTTCCAGTCCCCCACTCTGTCAAGGAGCCACCCCTGTTGTTGCTGAGTTCTTGCTGGATACAGGTGGCTGTGGTTGGCGCGGGGGCGGATTTCACGCTCGCGGATTGCATCTGAGGCCGAGAACTTGGGGGGTCGTTTTTTTCTGGGAGCGTGTGGCTACTTGAGATTTCTGTCGTGGCCGCTTAAGGGATTTGCGGGGGGGGGGGACGGGGTCCTTGTTGGCGGACACACAGGACACTTGGGGCGTTGGGGACACGGGTCTTCAGGCACGGAAGGCACGTTAGACACAGGATTTTCTGTATCACTCTTTTAGAAACACAATAGACTTGAGACAAAGAAGGATACAGGTGTTACTCGCGAATAAGGACACACACCGCCCCGAGGGTGGTCCTATGCTTCTAGGCATAGCCCTGCGGTAGGCGGGGCTGTGCGTGTCCTTATTCGCGAGTAATCCCTGCACAGGGGTTGCAGATAGGCCCGCCTCGGGATGCCCAACCCCGCCTCTGGACCCTCACACAGCGGGCGTCGAAGGGGTTTGATAATCCCTAAGCCGTACGTGGTAATTCCGAAGGGACATAGGGGGGTTCCTACGAATGTGGTTGCAGAGACTCGGTGAGGTTCTCACCGTCTGTCCTGAACCATCCCTTCGAACCCCGCTGTGAACGCGATCCGAAAGCATGAAGGCTTTCTCTGCAGTCCTTTTTGAGTGAAGGGCGTGTCGTTGGGCTATGTTGGGCTCAATTAAAACCTCAAGGACCTTAAGGATGTGTAGATGGGGTCGACTTCCGCGGTCGTCTGGGCTCCTACAGGGGTCCTCCGAGGCAGACAGGCTGGATTCTCGAGGGGGTTTCGCGGGGGGGTGAGAATGCTCCAGGGGTGGACGGACCCGCCTCAGGACCAGGACGGGTGGAGGGCCCCGCCTCAGGATCGATAGGCCCGTCTCGGGAAGTCGTTGACTGATGCAGCCTTGTGACTGCCTTATAGCTGACTGGCTTAGGACAAGACCTTGTCAGCATGATTTGTGTCCTTTCTGGTCAAGCTGGTTCATTCTGCCTTTGCTCCTCTGCCTTAGCGCCAACGAGGCCAGAGCCTTCCTTTGCGCCAAGGAGGAGCATTGTCAGCGTTACACTGGCGAGAGGGCCATTCTCGTGCCTTCAAAGGCCCACGCTTCTGTCTGTGAGTACATCTCTTCTTTCCCATCTTCGCCTCCCATGTGACTCCGTCTCTGCTCTGCCTTGCTGGGCTCACAAGCCTTCAACTGACCTTGGGGCGGCGGCGCGGAGCGCCTGGGAGGCTCCTCACGCGGCCACTTAAGGGGTCTGATCTGGCCACTTGAGCGGGACATTTCGCAGCAGTAAAGACACATGGAGATACATGCGACACACGGGGGGGGTGTAAGGACTGCTGAACCTCCATAGCGTGCCTTTTGAATTCGTCGAGGGCCCTCGCAGGGCCTGCCACGTGACCAATTCTACTAAAGTTGACATAATTACTGGGGTCAATTGACTTGATCTTTTTCATAATTACAACATAATCACGTCCTAAAAGGCTGCAACACAAAATCATAAGGCACGCCAGAGAGGCACAGTAGGACTCTTGGGGGACAAAAAGTACACTTGGGGCACACACAAGGGCACCTGGGCCGCCTAGGACCCTACAGTATGCCTATGCCTAGGGCCCTACGGTGGTCCTAGGGGGGGGGGCAGTTTTTTATGATCGAGGTACCCCTGTAGGCCCGCTTCCGTGGCCACTTCAAAAGCATGCGTGCTTGGATCCACGAACAACGTTGCAGGGGTCACTCGCAAATACGTGTAAGGTCACGTACCGCGTCCCTAGGGTGGGCTTATGCTCCAAGGCCTATTGTAGGACCCTGCAGCGTCGCGTCTCGTGAATTTCGAGTATCCCCTGAAACCTGAACCCTCAACCCTTACCCCTCAACCCTCCACCCTCAACCCGCAAAACCCCCAATCCTCAAAACCCTCAACCCTCAACCCTCGACCCTCAACCCCCAACTCTCAACCTTCGACCCATGTGCGACCCATGTGCCCTTCTTCGTGTCCAAAGTGTACTACATCTATTTGTCTTCCAAGAGTCCTTGACTATCTAGTGACTATCTTGTGACTGTCTTGCCCCCTAGAATTCAGGAAACGAAATCCGCGTAGCCCACCATGACCCGCCACTTGACGTTCGGCTGTTACGGGGGAGGCGTTTTCCTATGAGCGAAGTACCCCTGTATCGATGATGGACATGTACACGATGTGCAGCAAGGCCACGTCCCTGGCAGCAACCACGCAAGGCCCTTCGTGGGGGTATCTCAAAGTCATTTTTGAGAGATTTTGACAACTTTTGGCGATAAATGCCCGGAAAATGGCTCCAAGAACGAGCAAACGGCTCCAAGAACGATCATGGGATGCCCCCACGAAGGGCCTTGCGTGGGTGCGACGCGCGCAGCAGGGACACCCGGGCCAGGCAGCTTGCAGCTGACTCACGCTGAAACATGGAGCCAGAGTAGTGGCTCGAACGTTATCCCGAGGCGGGCTGGTCCAGGCCTCACACCCACTTACTCTGGGCTCCTTGAAAAAAACAGCAGATGCGCTTTGTACTGCAGCGTATGTGAAGAGTTCTGCCCTTCAGGGGAACCTCGCTCATAAGAAACAGCCCCCCCCCCAGGACCTCCCAAGGGCCCTAGGCATCGTCCTACTGTGGGGTCCTAGGGGGCGGCTGTTTCTTAGGAGCGAGGTACCCCTGTAATTTTCTTTAATGGGGAGCCAAGCTGAACTCATGCAGAGCTAGAGGGTGCCGATTGCATTTCAGGGGTGCCTCGTTCATAATAGATACCCATCCCCTTAGGACCACCATAGGTCCCTAGGCATAGGGCTACTGTAGGGTCCTACGGGTGGGGTGTTTCTTACGAGCGAGGTACCCCTGAATCGCGCGCAGAAGACCGTCGATCCGCTTTCAAACAGGGGACCCTCGCTCATGCGAAAACGCCACCCCCCAGGATCATCAAAGGGCCCTAGGCCTAGGCCTACTGTAGGGAAACACGTTTTCTTATGAGCGAATTACCCCTGTACCTCACTCATAAGAAACAGCACCCCCCCCTAGGACCACCCTAGGGCCCTAGGCATAGTCCTACTGTAGGGTCCTACGGGGGGAGTGTTTCTTATGCGCGAGGTATCCCTGTAGCCCTGTAAACGCGGAGAGTCATCGCCCCCATGCGAGAGCGCCCCCGAAGAGCGGGGAGAGCGGGACGATCACCGCGAGGCCCAGCACCATGATCGAGACGAGCACCCCGAACACCTTCCAGTGCCACGCCGCCTGCATTTTGTGCGGGAGTGGACTTTCTAAAACCATTTAATTAATACGTTGCGTGAGATTAAAGCGGGAGCTTTTAGGAGGGATAATGCAGGTGGGAGCGGAATACATTGTGTGAGAAAAAAGAGAGAGGGGTCCGAGCCCCAGCCATGTCTTATAGGGCTACCTCGCTCATAAGAAACCGCCAATCCCCCTAGGACCGCCATAGGGCCCTAGGCAAAGTCCTACTGTAGGGCTCTAAAGCGATGACCGCGAGGACCAGCACCATGAGCGAAACCAGCGCCCCGAACACCTTCCAGCGCCACACCGCCTGCCCGAAGGGTGTAGGGTGTAGGGTGTGGGGTGTAGGGTGTAGGGTGTAAGGTGTAGGGTGTAGGGCGTGGGGTTCCGGGGTCGGAGCCTCATTTAAGAACATCTGCTTAACAGCAATGTGGAGCGGTTCCGAGGAGGGCTTGTATTTAAGGCTCATAGATTGTTGTATCACTCAACTCTAGGCTGAGAGTAATAAAGAAGAAGAAGAAGGTCCGAGCCTCAGCCATGTCTGACAGGGGAACATCACTGAAAAGAAAACGTAGCTTATAACAAAATGAACCCCCCTAGAACCCTAACGTAGGCCTATGCATAGGGGCCTGAGGGGGTCCTAGAGGGGTGGGCGTTCTTTCATAAGAAAACGCCCCCCCCTAGGATCCTGACGTAGGCGTGTGCCTAGGGTGCAAGGGAAATCCTAGGGGGTTGGGGGTTTTCTTATGGGTGAGGCACCCCTGTTCACCATCTCGTCCACGCAGGCAGCTCCTCTGTCCTTGCATAAAACAACAACCATGTCGTTTCGTTTCTTCGGTCCTGGCAACCCACCACGCGTTCCAACGGTTGGGCTTCAACCCGAGACATTGCGCAGGATGGGTAGAGGGTTGCAGATGAGGGAGGGGCGGTCCGCGTGGAGAGAAAGCGAGAGAGAGAGTGAGAGCGCGCGAGCGCGAGAGAGCAAGGGAGAGAGAGAGGGACAGGAAGAGGGAGAGGG
>Ga0307489_10003385_pt1 | contig 10583 bp, 18 predicted proteins | sample SB12metaG_FD_202247 | JGI IMG/M metagenome (GOLD analysis project Ga0307489, IMG submission 202247) | Sea-ice brine microbial communities from Beaufort Sea near Barrow, Alaska, United States - SB 1.2 | ecosystem: Environmental > Aquatic > Marine > Coastal | place: USA: Alaska | collected...
CCGACACAGAGTTTGAACCCAGTCTCTGACCCTTCGAAGGGTCTGAAGGCCCTCATATGATTGGTCGAGAGAGTGGTCTGCTGAGATGTGATTCGCTGGATTTTCTGCATCGTTTCGCGCCAATTCTGGGCGTAAACAGTTACGCTCCCTGATTGGTCCACGGAAAGACCGTAATTTTACCGCGGTCCCTGATTGGTCGAGAGGCTGAAATCGAAGGAGTCAAGGGGTAGTCATAGCGGAGACTGGGTTTAAACCCAGTCTTCGGTTTGACTACCCCCTGGACCCCCGGAATACAGCCTCTCGACCAATCAGGGACGTGGGTAAACGATGCAATGTCCATTGACCAATCAGGGACCATATGGTACACGTTTACATTCAGAATTGGCGCGAACGTGCAAGAAAATCCAGCCAATCACTTCTCTGTAGATCTCTCTCTCGACCAATCATATGAGGGCCTTCAGCGTCACCGGTGACGCGGAGACTGGGTTTAAAGAGGCACTCGTAGTTCAGTAGCGTACCGGGTGAAGGTGAATTCCGGTTTGGATACACCCATTTCGGTAAAGATTACCTTCGATTCGCCATATGTCGACCCCCTCGGAAACGCTTGGGCGGGCGCAGGCACGAAAACGAGGAAAACGCCACTGAGATCCGCAACCTGCATCGCGGCGGGGCGGAGTGCCAAGCCGGCGGCGGTGATACTTCGAGCGTTCCAGAGGCTTGATACCCCTTACGGGACGACGGTCCTCTGGCGGCGGCGGCAGATTCGGCGCGACGGCGTGTGCGGCGCGCATTGTGTTTTCCCGTATAAATGACTCAAGAGTTAACTCTTCAAACGGCATGCGCGCTGCACGCGCCGTCGCGCCGAGCCTGGCGTATCCGCCGCAACGGCGTCTACCCACAACCGATATTAAGCCCCTGGCACGCTCGAAGTGTCGCCGTCGCCGCCGCGGCGCTCCTCCTTGCCGCCGTCGTGCTCGCGCCGGGGGCCGTTTTCCTGTCCTGTTGCCACCTTCGCATATTTTTTGGGGTGCACTAATCCCGGTTCGCGGATTGTCCCTTTTTCTTGAGTTAACTCGTCAATCCCGGAACGGGCTCTGTAAAGCGCAAACGCGCGATCTGGGTATCGGTTGTCGACCGTTTGCCCTCTCGTGGAGCCGGGGCCCTCTGGCCGCCGCGCTGCTGCCGGCCGCGGCGCGGCGCTCTGGCCGCTCGACGCGACATGGCGACGCATCATGACGACTGGACGCCCCCCGTGGATGGGGCGCCCGCCGTTGCCGGGGCTCCGTCTCGCACGCTGTCTTCAAGGGGGGCGTCGCCATCGTGCATCGTCCGCTCGACGGCTGGGGGGGCAACAGCGCACGAACGCTGGCGAGGGCGGCAAGGCGCGCGTGTTCGACTGCACGATCGGCGTGCAGAGCGTGCCCTCCATCATGCACGCACATCCCACGTGCGCCAGCTCGCCACGAACGTCGCGCGCCCTGCTCGGGAACAGGCCAGCACCGTCACCTCTACCCGAGATGCCGATGGTGACAACAACACTGCGGTGACTAAAAAGTATATTATCACAAACGGCTGAACGTTTTCAGCCCTATTTCCAAGACGCGCGATCCGGTCAACCTTCTAAAATAGAAGGTTCGTACCGGGATTAGTGCACCCACAAAAATATGCGAAGACTGCGTGCGCGCAACAGGTTATGGTTTGGCCCGACCAAGCATTTCCTAGTGGGTCGATATATCGCTATGGCGAATCGAAGGTCTATTAACTCAAACTTTACCGACATGGGTGCAATCTGATTGGTCGAATGTCGAACGACTTCCATTCGATACCAGACCCGACTGCCCGACACTTGAGTCACATTCATAACTGTGCTGTACGAGTAGCCAAATCTGTCCAGCGCGCGCACGGTTGGGTCGGTTTCTTTCACCTTTTGTAATTCACCGGTGGTGTGTACCAGGAGCCGTGCGTTTCACTTCAGCGCCATAACTTGTCCACCGCGCCGTCCCGCCGCCGTCTCAGCGTAACGCAGCGCGGGGACCTGCTTCGAAAACGATCGGAGTAGCGCGCCCAGAGGCTGCAAGCGGTGCTTCTTTGGCAGCAGTAGATCTTGACAACCCTACCTGTGGAAGCAGCAGCCTCGCCAACGCGTCCGCATCCCGCAAGCGCCCGAGCCGCTCCAAGCCTCGAGGATCATGGCTCCTCCGGCGGCCAGCGGCAAGTGGTGGCCGCAGCGCAAGCCCCCGACGCGCAAGGCGACGGCGGTGGAGATGGACACAGCACGGCGCGAGGTTGTGGAGAACACCAAAGTGGCCCTGCCATACCACGACGTTACCCTCGCGGTGGTCTGCCAAGAGGGGTGCTACCCGGACAAGAAGGGCCACATCAACCAGGACTGCTTCGTGTACGAGAAAGCCTTCGAGGGCGACGAGCAGCAGCTCCTCATTGGGGTCTTCGACGGCCACGGCGGCGTCGGCGAGGGCGTTGCGCAAATCGCCTCTACCATCTTCCCCAAGAAACTCGAAGCCCTACGGAAGGATGCCAAGTACAAATCCCACGGCGCTCGCTCCGCCGAAGTGCCGATGGACGCCATCGTGGTCGGGCCTGGCTGATGTTGCTGTTGCCCACCACGTCGTCGACACGCATCGCTCTCTGATCCCTCGTTTTTGGTCGAACGGCATCACTTGCTGTGGAGAGTAACACCCAACCAACTTTTTATGAAATTTCCCCCTTGATCTCCCGTCCCTGCATATTGGACACCGCGTACGGGCGCGCGTTCATCGAGGCCAACACGACGGTGATCAAGGAGCTGGGCGACGGCGCGCGCAGCAGCGGCACCACGGCGATCACCGCGCACATCATCGGCGACATGCTGCACCTCGGTAACGTGGGCGACAGCCGCGCCATCCTGGGGATCGTCAGGGACGGCAGCGTGGCGAGTGCCAGCAGCGGGGGCGACAAGTGGGCGGTGGCAGGGGCCTCACCGCCACTACTATTTCCATGCGGCACTTTAACCCGTTTTCACCTGATGCCGGCCGCTTGTGTTTCCATTGTACGCTGGCACCCAGAGCCGGTGGTCCCTGATACCGCTTGCGCTTGCCTCTCCCCCTACTTGAGTTGAGCTGGTAACAGCTCGTCGGTCACGGTCTCAAAGATACCTGAGCTGAGCTGGGAAAAGCAGTGGCGGTGCCGGCCCTTCTGGTTGGTGGAGGTGACGCACGACCAGACGTGCTTTCGGCAGGACGAGCGGGACCGCATGCGGAAGGAGGCCCGCCAGCCCGTGATGTTCGCCACGCTGGGGATGATCCTCGGTAGGGCTTGGCGGATATGGCTCGCCGCGTAATCCAACGCACTTTGAACCCTCGTCTCTTGAGTTCTCTCCTCCCTCTTTCCTGCTTCCTCCTCTCTCCTCCGTCCTTATTCCTCCCTCCTCCCTCCTCTATCCTCACTCGTCCGTCCTCAATCCTCCGTCCAGCCGCCTGCCCTTCCCCCCCGCCTCACCTGCACCCTATGACCACCGGGCCCTCATCCTCGGCGAGGTGCCCATGTCGGACGATTTCGGCGAAGAGACCATCGAAGCCGCCGACGACCCGCCCCGTGTCTTCTGCGCCGACGAGAGCTACCCCGGGTGCGCGTTCACCCGCAGCCTAGGCGACACCATCGGCAAGTCGCTGGGGGTGTCGGCGGAGCCCGAGCTGCTGACGTACCAGCTGGACCAGTCCGTGCGCTGCCTCGTCATTGGCTCCGACGGCGTCTTCGAGTTCATGGAGAACGAGGCAGGGGGGGTCTTCACTCGACCACTCGACCGACGTTCAATGTCCTTACCCTCCTCGGCGCGTCTGTCTGAGCATCGACCGTAAAGGACCATTCAGGATTCAATCTCGGCTCGAGTACTTGTTCTCAATGACTGTCCTGCGAGGAGGTGCTCGGGATCGCGGAGAAGCACTGGGGCAACCCCACGGCGGCGTGCGAAGAAATTGTGGCGGCGGCTTACCAGTATTGGGCGACGGAGGACACGCGGTCGGACGACGTGACGTGCATCGTGCTTTACTTCACGCCCAAGGCGGGCGCGGCTATGGCGGTGGCCGTGGCACCCGAGAAGGCATCGAGCGCGGCGTGGGGCAAGCTGCGCAGCACCGTCCAGGCCACCGTCATCAGAAACCGCCCCGCGCTGCGCTTCGCCAACGCAGTTTTGGCAGAGCCTCTCACTGTTTGCTCATAGTGTACCAGTGTGACCCCACTATCCCAACTACGTTCCGTGAGCCGCGGCGACCTTATACCACATCCCTTTCTAGCTTGACTCTGGTCGCTTTGTCCCCGATGTCGTTATTCTGGAGTTTCGCTTCAACAACCTTGCTTCGAGCATCAAGACGCTTACATGATGGGGAATCGCGACTTGGTGTGCGACCGTGCGCACCGGCCAAGGCGGCGATCAGCATGCGCCTGCGGCGCGGGTCGCTCGCAATGGAGGAGTTGTTTCCTGACTTCGAGTGGCAGAAGGTGTCCGAGCTCAAGAAGATGGCGTCGGCCAAGAGTGGGCTCAACCTTGAGGACAAGACCGCCAACATGATACTGTAAATCGGGCGCTTGAGGGATATGGTGTTCCAAGGTACAGCACATGCGCATCGAAGGGGAGGGTAGTCCGATAGGTCGCGCCGAGATATGCGCGCTTCGACGGACTGCAGTGGGAGGGACTGAGGGGGAGGGACTGCAGGAAGAGGGACTGAGGGGGAGGGACTGCAGGGGGAGGGAAGTTACTACGTTGATGCTGATTACATCTGTATTGATGGATTGGTAATCTTGAATGAGAATGTATGAGTGTGTGCGCGCTACGACAGAGTGCGGTGGGAGGGACGCACACAATTTGGGGGAGGTGAGGGAAGTGTGAGATAAAGATATCACATCGAGTAGAGCAACGTTGAGTTGATCGAGTTTATATTGTGTGTGGCGGTGTGTGTGAATATGGATACGGAGCTTGGGGATTCTGTAATGTGGATTTGGAGTCTGCGATAATTAATTTGGAGTCTGCAAGTATGATGTGCCATGTGGGAAAGAGATATGCAGCAGCCTCGACCTACTGTCAGCAATCGTATCGGTGCCGGCTACTCATTAAATGTACACTTTTCTTTATCGGACGTATTGAGCGTCCGATGCGGCCGAAGGCCGACATGAATAGATTACTTGCGCAAACGAGCGTCCGATGCGGCCGAAGGCCGACATGAATAGATGATTTGCGCAAACCAGCGTGCGATGCGGCCGAAGGCCGACATAAATGTATGATTTGCGCCAACGAGCGTCCGATGCGGCCGAAGGCCGACATGAATAGATGATTTGCGCCAACGAGCGTCCGATGCGGCCGAAGGCCGACATAAATAGATGATTTGCGCCAACGAGCGTCCGATGCGGCCAAAGGCCGACATAAATAGATGATTTGCGCCAACGAGCGTCCGATGCGGCCGAAGGCCGACATAAATAGACGGTTTGCGCCAACGAGCGTCCGATGCGGCCGAAGGCCGACGTAAATATATGGTTCTACAGTACGTCGGCCTTCGGCCACGTCGGACCTGGGTTTTGAAACTGACGTCCGATGTGGCCGAAGGCCAACATAAACAGATGGAGTTCAAATCACGTCGGCGTTCGTCCACGTTGGACACTGGTTTTGTGCCAGCGAGCGTCCGATGGGGCCGAAGGCCAACATAAAAAGATGGAGTTCAAATTACAGCGGCCTTCGGCCACGTTGGACCTGGGTTATGAAACTAACGTCCGATGTGGCCGAAGGCCGACATGTATTGATCACTTCAAATCGCGTCAGCCTTCATCCACGTCGGACGCAGGTTTAGAACTAACCGTCCGATGCGGCCGAAGGCCGACGTGATTTGAACAATGTTGTTTTATGTCGGCCTTCGGCCACATCGGACGGTCGTGCTCGAACATCAGGTCCAATGTGGCCGAAGGCCAGCATATTTTGAGGCTCCGAAGTACCGCGAGCACCGGTACACTATGCGGTGGATGACGTGGCGAGCACCGGTACACTACGCGGTGGATGGCGTGGCGAGCACCGGTACACTATGCGGTGGATGGCGTGGCGAGCACCGGTACGTTCGGCCACATCGAACGCCTGGTTCCGGAAACACCCAGGTACGACGTGGCCGAAGGCTGACGTGACTCGCAAATCGTCTATTTATGTCGGCCTTCGGCCGCATCGGACGCTTTCGGCTCAAAACCAGCGTCCGACGTGGCCGAAGGCCGACGTAATGACATTTTCATCTGTTCATGTTGGCCTTCGGCCACATCGGACGTCAGTTTCAAAACCCAAGTCCGACGTGGCCGAAGGCCGACGTGATTTGCAAATCGTCTATTTGAGTCGGCCTTCGGCCGCATCGGACGCTTGTCTGCAAATCGTCTATTTATGTCGGCCTTCGGCCGCATTGGACGTTTGTCTGCAAATCGTCTATTCATGTCGGCCTTCGGCCGCATCGGACGCTCGTTGACGCAAATCGTCTATTTATGTCGGCCTTCGGCCGCATCGGACGCTTGTCTGCAAATCGTCTATTCGTGTCGGCCTTCGGCCGCATCGGACGCTCGCTGGTGCAAATCCAATTGTGTCCTCAATGCTTGGTGTGTTGCTGAGGGGCCTTGATTCGCCGTGTTTCCGACGGACCGTTTGATGTGCCCGCTTTAAATGGCGGAATGGAAGGCAAGAGAAGGGTCAGCGCTCAAAATATGATATGACATGATGACCTCATTGAGATTGCTTTCTTTCTGTTACGCCTCGCCTCCACAGGTTTCGATGACGCTGTAACAATCATCGTGAGGGTTTCGCTCGCTCTTGCCCCGCCCCGCCCCGCGCGGCCGCGCACAAGAAAACATCCTGAGACGTGAGATGACAACACAACGCCGCCGAGATGTTATAAAATCCCAATGCGCAGGCACACATGTACAACATGACTCGCGGTCTGCAACTCGGCGCTCACTGTCCAACTCACTAATTGCGATCCAAGCTTCAACGGTCACAAACCGCCAGCACCACCACCGGTTGCACCACTCGTTTCTGCGCCTGGTGTCTCCAACTTACAAGTGTCTTCCAACTCTGTATCCTGAAACCACAAGCAGCAGCACCGATCGCACCAATCACTCGCTGTTTCTTCCTCATCGAAGCGCAACCCCGCCCTGCTTGGGAGCTCAACATGGGTCCTCCACTTCAACCCTCTACGACAAAGTACGTACAGCACCACCCCCTGATTTTCCCATGGATGACGGATCATCGATGACCCCACCAATGACCCCACCCACCGGTGACCCAATGACCCGATGACCCCGCTCACTTCTGGCCCCGCATTATCTCCGCCTGCCTCTCCGCCGCCAGCTCGTTCTCAATCACGATCTCCGCCGACTTCATCGCCAGCTCCCCCTCCATGGACGGCTTCTCGCCGCCGCTCCCGTTCTTCGTCTCCTGGGAGCCCAGAGTTTTCATGCCCACCAACGCCGCAGCCTCCTTCAGTTCTTCGACCGCATCGAGCTCGTCATCGTTGTAGGACGCCATGGCAGCCTCGGGTGAGAGCCAAGCAAATGATGAGAGGCTTGCTGTCCATGAATGACAAGTGACTCAATACTCGCTGAGTTATACTCGTATTGAGTCATACATGTATCGGCCAAAGGAAGCCATGTAACTCAACGCTCGCGTGATTCACTCTCACTCGTCCCTACGTCGGGTGACCCCGAATTCATGTCCACGTCGATGAGCTGGTCGAGGGACTGCCCCGGCGTCTGACCGTGCCCCGCGGCGCCGTCGAATAGCATCTCGTCCCCGCCCGTGCCCGGCCGCCGCGTCAGCTTCACGTGCAGCCCCCCCACGGTGTGGATCGTGGCGCCGGTGGTCATCCCGCACTCGCCCTCGGGGTGAAACTTCTTGTCCAGCGTGAAGTCGAACCGCCTCATGGTCATCGCCAGGGTGATGACGCCCTGGACGCAGGACCGGGATTGTAGCGTAATGCTCACCAGTCATATACAGACCAGTTCTGATGGATGGGGTTGGTTTAATGCTCACCATGTGAGCGCCTTGGGGCTCGATGAACGTCAGTAAGAAACAATGAGCCTGCGGTGGAGATGGGGCGAGCACCGAAACACTATGTGGTGGATGAGATGACGTGGCGAGCGACAGTACACTATGCAAGATGTAGGCGCCCCCCACCTCGAAGAGCGCGAACTGGTCGCCGATGCACTTGCGCTGGCCGCCGCCGAAGGGCAGGTACGCAAAGTTCTGCGTGGTCTCGTTGGGCATCTTCTGGTCGAGGGGGAAGCGGTCAGGGTCGAACTTGTCCGGGTTATCCCACAGCCGCGGGTTGCGATGCAGGTTCCACACGCTGATGAAGAAGTCCGCGCCGTAAGGACAACCACATATTGCCCGCCACGTCATCCAACGCATCGTGAAACCTCGCTTCTTGAGTCAAACGGCATCCTATGACGTGGCGAGAGCAACAGCAATACCTGCCTGGGACAAGAGAGTAGTGCCCGCCACGTTATCGACACGCAATTCGAACCGTAGAATCTTGCGCTAGTTGGCAGCCTATGACGTGGTGAGCAAGGTCTGCCCGGCCGTACCGTGCCGGGCTCGATGTTGTACCCGTCCAGGGTGACCGGCTCCAGCGCGCGGCGGATCAGCACCGGGGGCTGCGGGTACAGCCGCATGGACTCGTTGATGACGCGCGTGGTGAACTTGAGATTCATGATGTCGTCCACCGTGGGGTTGCGGTCGCCACACACTTCGTCCACCTGCGTGCAGTGCCGTACGGTGATGGGGCGTCAGCACGGCGCCTTCAGGTGGCGGCGGGTTCACAGCACGCCACACCAGGTTCAGGTGGATGAAATGTCAATTTGCGGTATGAAGCACCGGTGTAGGCTCGGGTTGGGGTGGATGGGATGCACGCACCTCCGCCTGCACGCGCGCCTTGATCTCGGGGTGCGTGGCGAGCAGGTAGGTGGTCCACGTGAGCACCGCCGCCGTGGTCTCGTGCCCCGCTATGAGCAGCGTCGCGCGGTAGGGCACACCACGCACGTCAGTCGCCGCAGGGGCTGAGACCACCACACGTCACACACATGAGTAGCGGCACATACTGTGATCGCTACACATCACACAGCATGACACGCAGGCGGTCAGTGAGACAAACGGCGACGGGCTGTCACTCCGCGCGGGCGGCGGGCGCTGCCCCACCATGAGGTCGTCGCGCAGCTGCTTGGACGTCACGTCGTCGCCCGAGGCGATCAGGAAGTTCAGAATGGACGGGTCCGCCTTGCTCAAGTAGTCCTCCACAAACTCCTCGTCGCCCTCCTCCTTCGAGGGCCTGGCAGCTGTTGCTCGCCACCTCACAGGGTGCCACATAACTCAGGAGACGAGGGTTCGAAGTGCGTTGGATGACGTGGCGAGCAATAGCTGCCAGACCCTACCTCCACCAGCTTCTTGGTGCGCGTGATGAGCATGTTGAGCGTGTCGTTGACCACCACCAGCGCCTCCTGGCACGCCTTCTGGCGGGGAACCAGCCAGCGCAGCGGCGGCACCTTCCAGTAGGGGATGAATGTCACCGAGCGGTACTCCGCTTCGCGTAGCACCGTGTACACCGCCTTGATCACCGGGTCGTCGGTCTTCAGCGAATTGAAGTCGTAGTTGAACACCGCCTTGCCGATGATGTCCAGCGCCAGCCTCGAGTAGAAGTTCTCCATCTCCGCGCTGTAGAGACCCACGTTTATTGCTCGCCACGTCATCATCAACCGCATCTTTGCCGCTCGTTTCTTGGTTGCATCGCCATCCTGTGACGTGGCGGGCGATACTATTCCGACCCTACTACGCTGACGCCATCCTGCTCGCTGCGCGCCAGCTGCGCCGCCCCGTTTCGCCCGCATTCACCGAACATGTCCACCATGGACGCCACGTACTTTTTGTGCAGCGCGGGCACCACTGTTCGGCGCCGCACCTTCCACACCTCGCCGTCCGCCGGGATCAGCCCGGTGCCCATCACGAACTCCAGGATCTCACTCAGAAGACCCTTCGAGAACTTGGGCGCATCCGTCAGCAGAATCTGCCGCGCCACCGCCGAGTAAGGCCCAGCGTCATCAGCGTATCCACGTCACTCGTAAAACCGGTGTACCCCCCGCGTCCCTGCCCGCCGGTGAGGACCAGGCCCAGTATCACCTAGACTGTTCGCTCACAGTGTACCAGTGTACCCCTTGCAGAGCTCCGGTTGAGGCCGGTCCCTGCCTCGTTGTCGGACACCACGACGAACTTCTTGGGCCCGATGGCGAGGATGAACATCTCGCCGTACGCGAGGAACAGCTTGTACAGCGGCACGAACACCGGCTGCCCCACGATCTCGCGGATGTCGCCCGTGGCCACCTGCATCTGGCTCATCGCCTGGTTGCGCCACCTCCGCGACAGCTTCGCCAGCTGCGCCGCCACGCCGCGCCCTGTTGGTGGGTGGGAAACAGAGGAAGGGGAGGAGAAGGAGGAGGAGGAGGAGGAGGAGAGGAGGAGGAGGAGGAGCAGGAGGAGGAGGAGGAGGAGGAGGAGGAGGAGGAGGAGTGGAGGAGGAGGCGGT
>Ga0307489_10003386_pt1 | contig 10581 bp, 8 predicted proteins | sample SB12metaG_FD_202247 | JGI IMG/M metagenome (GOLD analysis project Ga0307489, IMG submission 202247) | Sea-ice brine microbial communities from Beaufort Sea near Barrow, Alaska, United States - SB 1.2 | ecosystem: Environmental > Aquatic > Marine > Coastal | place: USA: Alaska | collected 2017-05-06
GGTGCTTCCTTGCAACGGTCTTAAATAACAGAAATAAAGCGGTGTTTAAAGAAGTGTAAAATTAAAATTAAGGTCAAATTAAATTTTTGGTTTCCTTTATTTGGAAAGCAGCTTCTTATGTTGCTTTTATGCTATTAAGAAATCCACCTGTTCTTGTTCAAATTCTGCATGCATTCGTTTTTAGAAACACGTCAATGAATATTTAAAATGAATAAGGTTGCTCTTCTACAATTGCCAATTGATAGCGTTCTGTTGCTTTTTTTAGGCTTTCAGAAAGTGATTTTAGCCAGTTCATGTGATTGGCAATCAAATACGCTTCTTGAAGACCGTGAAGGGTTTTTGTATCTAGTTTGGTGTTCCCTTTTCTAATGTTTTCATCTCGCAAGTTTGATAATTGCTGGTATTTTTCTAACAGCTTGTCTTCTGTTTCCTCGATTGTTTTTTTAGCAATTTTTTTATTAACTGGTAATGGTTCTAGACTATCACAAGACATTTGCAGCGTGTTGGAAATATTATGTATTAAGAGATTGAAATCTGAAGAAGCAGGTGTGGTTCTATGGTTGATGATAAAGTTACCAATGGATGCAATCGCAGAGATCATTGTTTGATTGAGTGTCACAATTTCATAAATCAGTTGAAACTCTTTTTGTTTTGATTTTGGATCTTGTGTCAATCGTTGGAAAGAGGCATTTAAATTACTGATGGCAAGAAAAGCTTCTTTCCGTGCCAAGTTATAGGAGAGTTTGTTGGCTGTTGGGTCCTGATACAATTCTTGTATTGCCAAAAGATATTTTTTATTCATCTTTAAAGCATTTAGCAATATCTTTTTTAGATTATCAGCTTCCCAACTTGGCAAAATCAAATAATTGGAGACAACGGCAATTGCAGCTCCAATAATGGTGTCGATGACACGGAATCGAATTACTTCAAAGGTATTTGGATTCATTATAGAATATAAGAATATAATACTTATTGTAATTAATGTGGCGGCAGATTTATAATTCTGCTGAATTAAAGAAAAAGCCAATATTAAGGAGACAAATGCCAGCACAGAATAGACCATTACATTTTGAGTAATCAACACAATACCAAAGGCAACAACAGCACCAATTAGAGTCCCGATGAGCCTATTTTTAGAACGTTCTTTAGTCAAGCCATAACTTGGTCGCATAATAACAATTATGGTGAGTAAAATCCAATATGTATTTTGTATTTCAAAGAAAAAGCCGATCAGATATGCAAATACAATCGCAATGGTAAGGCGCAATGAATGCCTAAATATGGTAGAGTCTAAACTAAAGTTTTGAATAAGAACATTCAATCTATATTCTTGTAGCGTTAAAAACTGACTTGAATCTTGTCTTTTTAAGGATACTTTGGAAGCATCCTGAACATTTGCCATAACGCGTCTAATTACTCGAATTTCTTGCAGCAATTGTTCTTGATAATCATAAAGATTTTTTAACACTAAAGCACCTTCACGTGCTTGAGGTAACTTGACAGTGTTTATGTAGTTTGTAATTGATTTGTTGGCTTTTGATAATGCATTTAACAATACATCTTTGTTTGGTATTTTTTCATTCTGAATTAATAATTCGGACAAATGTATGAGGTGATTGCCCATAATTTTATTTAGATTTTTTGATGCTTTTAGAAACTTTTTGCGCTTGCCAAAGATTCCATCAATCATTTTATAATCTAAATGTTTTGCCTCTATTAATTCGAAAATTTTTATCGAAGAAACAAAAACGAGTAATAGCTTTTCTTCATAACGAGAACGTCCAGAGCGTTTACGCGCGGTAAGCAAAGTTTCTCGGAGCGTTTCATGTTTCTCATTGATTTTATTTTGAAGAACAAAAGTATGTTTCAGATTTTCGTCACGCTTTGTCTTCTTTGTTAATAATTGGGCACGCAATTTTAAATATTCACCAATAAACAGCAGGGTATCTGATAATAGTTGATTTTGATCTTTTTTAGGTGCAAGCTTTTGGAAAATAAATGACACAACCAAGTACCAAAGACCACCAATTCCCATTAAGGCAACCTGTACTAAAATTTCTTGGGCAGTTTCCTTTTGAATGGCAAAGGCTAAAACCATTGCCAATAAGCCAGAAAAAGAGACTAAAGACGCTCTAAAACCATACACAGAAATCATTGAAACTATAAATGAGATGGCTGCAAGCACCACGAGTAAAAGGGGCAGAAAAGGTTTTGAAAACAAGAGCATTGCTGTAATCACCATTGTGAGTCCAATACTGATTAAAATGGCATTGACCTTGCGTTTTATACTTCCTGGAATATCGCCTGGAGTATTTAAAACAGCACCAATAATGACCGCTGTAGCGTATTTAAAATGACCAGAAAAATAGAGCAAAGTAAGGGGTACAGCAATTGCAACTCCGAGGCGAATTCCTCGATCAAAATTGGAACTTTTTAGAAATAATTCTAGTTGTTTTAGTTTTTCTTTCAAGCAGTTGTACTATTTAACTGTAAAGTTAGGAAAAATGAGAAGAAGTATTACCTTGTCTCTTTATTTTAGTCGGTATTTGATCCCATATTTAAAACAAATCTTTGGTAAAATAGTTGGGGCATGGATCTTGGTACCTGTTAATCACAGGATCATTCATTTTATAAGGAGCGATACCAGAACTCATTGAGGTTGTGTTTTTCTTTTTAACAGCAAAGGAAATAAAAGTTTTCTATTTCTGTTATTTTACGAAGCAACAAAATGATTTCTTTTAGGGAAACACCGGTAAGCTACACCTCTTAAAGAGCGTTCTTTTTTTGAAAGTGATTCATCATTGTAAGGGGCATCTATCCTTTTAAATTTCGATTTCTTCTTTTATAAATTGTTTATAGTGTTCGTAGCGTAAAAAGATATCCTTTACATAGTTGTAGGGCTCGGTACCTCTTACAAAACCATATCTAACTACAGCATCAAGATAGTATTTCTTATCGGTTAATTTTAAGATATATTCTTCTACATTTTCGTCCCAAATATTCGGGTTTTTGCCATTTTTTTCTGCTAAGCGCATTGCATCAAAAACATGCCCTGCACCGCAGTTAAAGGCAGCTAAAGTGAACTTGATTCTTTGGATAGAATCACGTACAGCCTTAAACTTGTTGCGCATCTTATGTAAATATTTGACTCCTCCGCTTATATTTTGTTTTGGATTGAAACTGTCACTTACGCCCACTTCTTTTGCCGTAGCTGGCATTAATTGTATCAGTCCTCCTGCACCTGCCCAAGACTTAGCTTTAGGATCAAACCTAGATTCTTGATATACTTGAGAACACAGGAAACGCCAATCCCATCCTATTTTTTTTGCATTCTCTTTAATAATGTCGTCATATTTACTTATTTTATTCGTGTTTTTACTGTAAAAATCGCTTTGAAACCTTCCGCTATAAGATTTGGTGTTTTTAAAATATTTATTATAAATTACATTGTAATCAGCTGATTTTTTCTCTTTGGAGATCCATTTATTTATTGCTTTTAGTAATTCTGGCGAATTTTGCCTGACGGCCCATGCTATGCGTTGTGAAAAGGAAATTCTAGTGTTAATGTGCAGCGCAGGATAGTAGGTTTTATTGATAGACGCTATATTATAATCAGCAACTGTTCTGTCAATTTCGCCGTCAGCTACCATTCTAATGATTTCATCTGTAGGAATATTTCCTTCGATATGTGCTATCGGAATTTTAGCACCAATCTCTTGTTGTAAGTTTTCAAGTCTTTGCGCATATGATGTATTTTCCCGCACCCATACGGTATCGTTTATTAGTTCAAGGGTATTTGAAATGACTTGTCTGTCAATTTTGTAGCCGGGAAGTGAGCGCCAGTTATCGGGCATTCGCTGCACTAAAGTCTGGTGTGTTACGTAGTGATTATTTGTAAAGCTTACCAGTTTTTTTCTAGGCTCGGTTATGGTTAAACCGAAGGCAATTAAGTCACCCTCGCCATTGTTTAACATACCAAATAGCGCATCAATGTCTCTAGCTACCGTGATTTTTAATTCTAAGCCTAAATTCTTAGCTAAACGAGTTAATAACTCATATTCAAAACCCATAGGCATTCCTTTGTAGAGAAAATAGCTAGTGGAACTGTAAATGGTTATTGCATGTAAAATGCCATCTTCTTTGATGGCTTGTAGGTCTTTAAATGTTTTAAAAGGTGCCGTTTTTTTGTTTGGTTTTAACAAGCTATTTTCTAACTTTTTATTTGTTTGAGAACAGTTTGAAAATAAAATTAAAATGGAAATTAAAAAAACTTTTATTTGTGTGTTCATATATTCCGAAAGTTAACATAATGAACATGGAAAATGAGATTTTATGAAAAAAATGTTCGGTAGCTTATTTTTACAGTGCCGTAATATGCTAGAACGTTAGAGATCAGTCTTTAAAAATAAACCTTTTATAAAGAGTCAGTTTAAATAGTAAATGATATTAAAATTAGAGGTTTTTTTTAAAAAATACTCTCATTAGTTTGCTTACCTTATCTTTATAATTAATTATATTAATAGACTAAAAGATGAAAAAAGTTATTTTAAAGTGGTACCCAATTATTTTAGCGTTCATGTGCTTGCTATATTCTGTGGGTTACGGAATATTAGGGATGACAGAAGAAGCACAATATTCAGCACATTGGCCAGGAACAATATTATTGTTTGCAATAGCAATTAGACAAAGAAGAACAACATGAATATAGGATTTTTTATAGTAGGTGGTATTATATTCTCTGTATATATAGGATTAACTTTATGGAATATAGTCGATTCAAGTAAGAAAAGTAAACAAAACAACTATCCAGACAAGAAATAAAAGGAGGGGCGTTCGTTTAAATTTATTTAACAGCTAATTAGAGTTAAATCTGATAAAATGATTTTACTTCTCTGCTGTTTACTTTAGATTTCTAAATTTATTTAGGTTAATTATATATTTCTTTAGGAATTGTATTTAGCCTGAATAATTGAATCAAAAAAATACCATATTTTTAGACGCAATATAGTATCTAAGGCATCTCTTTTTCCAGTGCATAATGAGACGTATGGTTCATTAAAAAATGGAAGACTCGGTTCTGCTGGTAAATTTCTCTAAAAATAACATGCCTTTGTAAGAATTGCCTCGCTCGTTTAATTTCGGACTCCAAACAGCAATACAATACTTATCTGGGTGAATGGCAACGATGCCTCCACCAACTCCACTTTTTCCTGGTAAACCTACCCGAAAAGCAAATTCCCCAGATTCGTCATAAAAACCACAGGTAATCATAATGGCATTAATTCTTTTTGCTTGACTCATGGTAAGTACTTTATTTCCTTTCTGAGTGACAAAAAAATCATCTGCTAAAAAAAGGAACATCTGTGAAAGCTCTTTGCTGCTAGATTCTAAAGAACAAATATGAAAGTAGAAATCTATGACTTGGTCTACATCATTTTTAATATTTCCAAAAGACTTGATAAAATTACACAATGCAATATTCCGAAAACCAGCGCTTTTTTCTGATTGTGCTACCTTTTCGTTATAATTTAAGGTAGGATTTTTGGAAATTTCTTTGCAAAAGGTTAAAAAGTCTTCTTTTGGATTTTTTAGGTGACTTAATAAAACATCGCAAACTACAATAGCACCAGAATTTATAAAAGGATTTCTAGGTTTGCCAAGATCTGTTTCTAATTGCAAAAAGGAGTTAAAAGGATTTCCCGATGGTTCTACATCTACGCGGTCCCATAATGGCTCTCCCGCTAACTTGTATGCTAATATCAAGGAAATTAGTTTCGAGATACTTTGAATAGAAAACTTTTTATTAAAATCTCCAACGCCAAAACTATCTTTATTAATTGTTGTAATATGAACACTAAAATTAGTGTCACCTACAAACGCCAATTCAGGAATGTAATTGGCTACTTTACCCATATCTTCAACATTTTTTACTTCTAAGTAAATGTCGTTAATTATTTTTTTATAGTTTTCCATTGAAGTTTTGTGGTATTAGCAATTGCAAACGTATTTCAAAATTTTGTAGGAAACAACCTAAAGTACTTATCAAAAAAAAGGAACTACAGTATTGTAATTCCTTTATTCGTTTTTTAATTCTGAAACAAGTTCAAAATAATAAAGTAGGTTATACAAGTTCCACAGACAAACCTTCAGCTGTTTTAGAAACTTTAGCAATCTCTTTTTTAGTGAGTCCTTTTATGGTTTTATCCCATTTTTTGTTGGACAAACCAGCTTGTGTTTTTAAATCGTTTAAATCTAATTTTCCTGCCTTTTCTATCAATGCTAAAACAGCCTTTTCCTCGTCATTTAATTCAAGAGAAGGCGCTTTCTTTTCAGGGCGCATTTGCGGGAAGAATAATACTTCTTGTATCGATTGGTTGTTTGTTAAAAACATAATCAAGCGGTCCATTCCAATACCCATTCCAGAAGTTGGAGGCATCCCATATTCTAATGCACGTAAGAAATCCTCGTCTATAAACTCAGTCGCTTCGTCATCTCCTTTTTGTGCTAATTTTAATTGATGCTCAAAACGGTTACGTTGGTCAATTGGGTCGTTCAATTCAGAATAGGCATTGGCAATTTCTTTTCCACAAACCATCAACTCAAAACGCTCTGTTAATTCAGGATTTTCTCTATGTTCTTTACATAGTGGAGACATCTCTTTTGGATAATCTGTAATAAAAGTTGGCTGAATATAATTCCCTTCACATTTTTCACCAAAAATTTCATCAATCAATTTTCCTTTCCCCATGGTTGCATTCACTTCGATATGCATCGATTTTGCTGCTGCTCTAATTTCATCTTCTGTTTTTTTAGTAATGTCAAAACCAGTAAAATGTTTAATAGAATCTGCCATGGTTACTCTCGCATATGGTGCCTTAAAGTCTATTTTATGTTCACCAAAAGTAGCTTCAGAAGTTCCGTTAACAGCAATAGCACAGTGCTCTAAAAGTTGCTCCGTAAAATCCATCATCCAATTGTAATCCTTGTAAGAAACATAGATTTCCATGGCTGTAAACTCTGGATTGTGCGTTCTGTCCATTCCTTCATTTCTAAAGTTTTTTGAAAATTCGTATACGCCATCAAAACCGCCAACAATTAATCTTTTTAGATACAATTCGTTTGCAATTCTCATGTACAACGGTATGTCCAAAGAATTGTGATGTGTTGTAAAAGGTCTTGCTGCAGCCCCTCCAGGAATGGGTTGTAAAACTGGAGTTTCAACTTCAAAATATCCAGCATCATTGAAGAAAGAACGCATTGCATTAAACAATTTTGTTCTTTTAATAAAGACTTCCTTTACATGTGGATTTACCACTAAATCTGCATAACGCTGTCTGTAGCGCATTTCAGGATCTGTGAAGGCATCATAGGTAACACCATCTTTAACCTTTGGCACTGGTAATGGTTTTAGCGCTTTTGCAAGCAGTTTAAAGGCTTTTACCATAATCGTTTTCTCACCAACTTGCGTTGTAAACAGCGTACCAGTAACACCTATAAAATCTCCTAAATCCAATAATTTTTTAAATACATTATTGTACAAAGACTTGTCTTCACCGGCACAAATTTCATCCCTATTAAAATAAAGTTGAATTCTACCATCACCGTCTTGCAGTTGGCCAAAAGAAGCTTTTCCTTGGATATTAATAACCATTAAACGACCGGCAACAACAACCTGTTTGCCTTCTGTAAAATCTGCTTTAATTTCCTTAGAACTCGTGTCTACTGGAAATAGATCTGCAGGATACGGGTTGATTCCTAAATCTCTTAATTTTGCTAGTTTTTCTCTACGTACAACTTCTTGTTCTGATAATTGCATTTCTTATATATTAGGATAAATTTTTAAAGAACTCAAAGATACAATCTTTCAATAATTTGGCAATTGCAGAATTAGAGAAAATATTAAAAATATTGCTTAAAATGTATTAAATGGTTGTATATTTGCGGGCTACTTTTTGTTGAAGTAGCATTTAGTTGTGTTGTTTGGCACTTTATAAAAAGTGTCGTGGTTTTGTTAACCAATGGAAAGCTTCCCTTAAATGGGACGCTTTTTTTTTGCATTTTATTTTGTTAAAGGACTCACTTGTAGTATTTCAGTTTTTTTTGAAGGTATTTCATGCGGTCCACTATCTCTTTTTTACTTTTGTTCTCGCTACAATTTTTATTCCTTTGTCAAAAAAATTACTCGAACTGAACGTAAAAAAGGATCCCGTTTCAATCAAGACTCAACTTGTTTGCTGTTTTATTTAAAATTTTAAAACTCTTTAAAGGCGCAATAAATTTAATTTATTTGTCGTGGAACGTAAAACATTACTTGGTCAACCTTCCTCGCAATAACAGTAAATAACTTATAAGAATTTACCTTTATATTCCCAAAACTTTATCAAGAATAAAACAACATACACAAAAGCGACAGTGAACTTAATGGTTGCAGAAGCTAATATCCCAATAAAAGATCCAAAGGAAGCTTTCATTGCCCTGTTTGTGTCTTTGCTATCAAAAAGCAGCTCTCCAATGAATGCACCTAAAAAAGCACCAATTAAAACACCAAAGGGAATCGGAGAGAACAGTCCTATAAGGAAACCAATGATGGTTCCATAAACGCCATATGCACTCCCGCCAAAACGTTTGGTACCCATGGCAGGAATTATGTAATCGAGCGTCCAAATGAGTATTGCAATACCGAGGGTAATTCCTAAGAACATATAATTTATAGGTATTACAGAAGTGAAATGTAGCATTAATAGCCCCAACCATCCCGTTAAAGGTCCTGGTAAGACAGGTAAGAAAGCACCTAGAACTCCTAAAAGAACCATTAGAAAACCAGCAATTAGTAAGAAAACGTCCATCTTCAATTTTATAGTAATACGAAAGTACAAAACCTTTGTTACAATAAATGTAACTAATAAATTAGTTTAAACTAACTATTTAGTTACATTTGTGTTGTTAAACTAAAACCTTAGTTGAAATTATGAGCAAACAATTAACAAAAGCAGAAGAGCAAATAATGCATGTATTATGGGATTTGCAAGAAGCCTCTGTAAAAGAAGTAATAACACAATTGCCAAGTCCAAAACCAGCATATAATACGGTTTCTACCATTATACGGATTTTAGAAAACAAAGAATTTGTAGGTCATAAAGCCATCGGTAGAGGTTTTGTATACTATCCAATAATAGAAAAAGAAACCTATAGCAACCAGCGTTTACACAAATTAATGAATGGGTATTTTGATGGTTCATTTAAAAGTATGGTGTCCTTTTTTGTGAAAGAAAATAAAATGGACGTTTCAGAATTAGAAAGTATTTTAAAGGAGGTGAACAAAGAGGAGTAGTTTTCAGTTGACAGTATTCAGTTGCAGATGGCAGTTAGAAATGTTTTGAAAAAGCAGTAAAATACGGTACTCTAAAAAATAAAAAATCTATGATAAATTATATAATTCAAGTTGTCCTATTTCAAGTTCTATTTTTGGCTATTTATGATTTTTTTTTAAGCAAAGAAACGTTCTTTACAAAAAATAGGTGGTATTTATTAAGCACACCAATCGTCTCTTTTTTGTTGCCATTGGTTAAAATACCATCGTTTCAAAAAGCGATTCCGAAAGAATACGTCACCTATTTACCGGAAATAATTTTATCGCCAGAAAGAGTTATTCAAGAAGCATCTTGGTATCAATCTATAAATTATCTAGAGGTGTTATTCTTAGTAGGTGTTGTTCTTTTTAGCATTTTGTTTGCAACAAAATTGGTACAAATAATCAAGTTAACAAGGGCTTATAAATTGCGTAAAAAAGAAGGATACACTTTGGTTTTAATTCCAAAACAAAGCAAAGCATTTTCATTTTTTAATTATATTTTTTTAGGAGAAGAAATTCCCGAACCCCAAAAAGAACAAATTATTGCCCATGAATTGGTGCATAGCAAACAGAAGCATTCATTCGATTTATTATTCTTCGAGCTTTTAAAAATTATGATGTGGTTTAACCCAATGATTTATAGCTATCAAAAAAGAATCACTTTGGTACATGAATACATTTCTGATGCTGTTGTCACAAAATCTGAGCCCAAAGATGCGTACATCAATCAATTGCTATCCAACTTTTTTCAGGTTGAAAACATTGCGTTTATCAATCAGTTTTACAAACAAACATTAATTAAAAAAAGAATTATTATGATGAAGAAAAAACAATCAAAGAAAATGAACCAATTAAAGTATTTGGTATTGATTCCTGTGTTATTAAGCATGTTATTTTATACTTCTTGTTCTAGTAGTAGACAAGTAACAAAAACAGTAAAAGCTACTGAAATTAATGAAGAGGTTGAAGAGGTTGAAGTGTCTATTGAAAGTGTTTCCTTCATGACCATTGAAAAAGGACCTACTTTTCCAGGATGTGAGACAGGAGACAAAGACTGTTTTTCTAAAATGGTTCAAAAACATTTTGGAAGAAATTTTGATGCAAAGTTGCCAAATAGTTTAGGTTTAAGTGCGGGTAAGAAAAGAGTTTTTATAGGTTTTAACGTGGCGGTAAATGGAGATATTGTTGATGTACAAGCAAGGGCACCACATGTAAAAATTAAGGAAGAG
>Ga0307489_10003387_pt1 | contig 10578 bp, 5 predicted proteins | sample SB12metaG_FD_202247 | JGI IMG/M metagenome (GOLD analysis project Ga0307489, IMG submission 202247) | Sea-ice brine microbial communities from Beaufort Sea near Barrow, Alaska, United States - SB 1.2 | ecosystem: Environmental > Aquatic > Marine > Coastal | place: USA: Alaska | collected 2017-05-06
TAAAGCAAAACAATGCTTACAGCAAAGCCTAGATTTTTTCGGCAGTGACTTATTTCACGATGTGCAACTAGCTGGAATATTTGCAGATAGCAAAACATTCGCCGACGCTTATCCTAAATTCTCATGGTCTGAAATATTCGCTGATTATCAAAAAAATCAGACCTGCGAGGGGTTTGATCTTAGCGATTTTGTACATCAGCACTTTGTTATTCCTGAAACGATATTACTCAGCAACGACACCGATAAAGGGTCTGTCAAAAGTTATATTGAATCGCTGTGGCCAAAACTTGAAAAACAGCCAGATAAGCTAGACTTATGCTCTTTGTTACCGCTGTCTCATCCTTATATTGTGCCGGGGGGCAGGTTTCGTGAAATCTATTACTGGGACAGTTATTTCACTGCTTTGGGGCTAAATGAGTCGGGTCGGCAAGATATCATTCGGTCAATGATTTTAAACTTTATTGATTTACAGGATACGTTAGGGTGTATTCCTAATGGTAATCGCAGCTATTACAACAGCCGTTCTCAGCCCCCTGTATTAGGATTGATGGTTGAAATGTATTTACAGAATATTGACCCGCTTCAGACAAAAGTAAGAAGACAGTTTCTAGAACATTGTGTGCAAGGGTTAGAGAAAGAATACCAATTTTGGATGCAAGGTAAAGAGCAATTAGCGGGTGCTGCTAAAGCAATCAAACGTGTCGTAAAAATGCCAAACGGAGTGTGTTTAAATCGCTATTGGGATGACAGCGTTGAGCCTAGGCCTGAATCATATCGAGAAGATATCGAGGCGGCAGAAAATATTGAAGCAGCTAAAAGACCTGCTTTTTACCGCAACATCCGCGCAGCCTGCGAATCAGGTTGGGATTTTAGTTCAAGATGGTTAGCTAACCAAGATGATTTATTGACAATCCAAACAACGCATATTGTGCCTATCGATCTAAACTGTTTGTTGTATAAATTAGAGACCTTGCTAAGTCAATTTTATGCTGAGTTACTTGAGAGTGAACTAAGTTCAAAATTTGCGGCTTACGCCCAAATTAGAAAGGATGCGATTAATCAATATCTATGGGATGAACAAGGGGGGTTTTATCATGATTTTGATTTTATCCAAGGCCAAAAAACAGCGATTCAATCACTCGCTGCTTGCTTACCTCTTTTTTGTGAGATTGCTTCACATCAACAAGCGGAGTACATTGCATACAAACTCGAAAATTCGTTTTTAATGGAAGGTGGTCTTGTTACTACACTCAACGACACTGCGCAACAGTGGGATGCACCAAATGGATGGGCGCCCTTGCAATATTTTGCAGTGGTTGGCTTAATGAATTACGGGTTTGCACCACTATCGGTAACTATCATGAATAGATGGATGACTGCGGTGGAGCAACAATTTATAACTGATAACAACATGATGGAAAAATATAATGTTCAACATAGTCAACGTGTTGCACAGGGGGGCGAGTATGAAGTTCAACATGGTTTTGGTTGGACAAACGGTGTCTCATTGGTATTCTACCAACTGCTAGATGCTGATACCTCTAGCAACTAAATTCACATATCCAGTCGCGTAAATGAAGTATACTCCCAACCCAATCGATGGCTGATGCGACGATTTAGATAGGTATAGTCATCTAATGTTCCCTTTTGACAAAAGGCTTAGCGTATTTAATTGCATGAGGTCCTAAAAGAATTCCGATGCAAAGAGCTGCAGGCTAAGTGTTACCCCGCAGCTCTGATACCTCCCGGCAAGCTAAAGCATTAAGATATTTGGCGTTCTTGTCCTTCCCAGTAGGGTTTGCGTAATTCGGTCTTAAGCACTTTATTCGCACCAGACAATGGAAATGGCTCGGTTGTGAATTCAATGCTATGAGGGCATTTGTATCCGGCAATCAGCGTATGACAGTGTGTTTGCAATGCTTGTGCTGTCACTTCGACACCAGGATGTAAGATCACCAGAGCATGCACACTTTCACCCCATTGTTCGCTTGGAATACCAATCACTGCACTCGTGGCTACGGCTGGGTGCTGGCCAATTGCATTTTCCACTTCAGCTGAATAGACGTTTTCGCCTCCGGACACGATCATGTCTTTGACTCGGTCCATGAGGAAGATAAAGCCGTCCTCATCCATATAGCCTGCATCGCCTGTGAGTACCCAACCGTCGCGGATTGTCTCGGCTGTGACCTCAGGTTTGTTCCAATAGCCCAACATAGTGGTTGGCCCTTTAACGGCGATTTGTCCCACATCGCCGCGCGGTACCTCAAGCATGTTGGCGTCGACCACTCGGACTTCGCAAACGCGTGTTGGACGTCCCGCTGAGCGCAATTTTCCGGCCTTTGGGCCTTCTAGAACATGATAATCTTCCGACAGTACTGACGCTATAGGGCTTAGCTCTGTTTGGCCAAAAGCTTGTATGAAAGAGGTATTGGGAAACTTCTTAAACGCATCCACCAGTACTGACTGCGTAATTGGCGACGCTCCATAGGCAATCTGCCGCAAAGATGACACATCAGTCTGTGCCAGCTTGTCGCTTTGCATTACCATTTGTAGCATCACGGGTACCAGCAATATCTGGCTGGGTTTGTGTTTCTCGATGGCAGCCAGCGTGCCATTAGGCGTGAACATGGGTATCACCACATGGGTTCCCGCCATAAAAGTTACCGCACTAAACCAAATCAAATCAGCGATATGAAACATCGGCGCTGCGTGAAGATAAATCGTTCCTTCTTGCATGTTGAGTTCGTGGGCATTGGCAACACCACCCACATAAAAATTGGTATGCGATAACATTACGCCTTTTGGAAAACCCGTTGTACCGCCTGTATAAAAGATACCAGCTAGATCATCACCGCCTCTGCCTGCATCTACAACTGGGGCATTGCATGCGACAATATCCTCGTAGTTTTGCATGCCATCAGGTGTTTCAGCATCGCCGCAATAGATGATGGTTTTGAGACCTGGCACCTGCGATTTAAGCTCTGCAGCTACACCTTTAAATGCCTCATCCACAATGAGGATCTCAGCACCTGCATCGTTTAACGCATAGGCACATTCAGCCGCCGCCCAGCGAATGTTCATCGGCATCATCGCTCCGCCACCCCAGACAGAAGCAAAGTAGTATTCAATAAACCGGTCGGAGTTAAGCGACAGTAGCGCCACTCGATCTCCTAATTTCATACCTAGTTTTTGCAAGCCTCCAGCCAGCCGTGCAACGCGATCTTGCATCTGGGTCCAAGTTTGTTGCCTGTCTTCATAGATGGTTGCAATGCCTTTGGGATTGATTTGTGCTGCGCGTCTGAGAATGGATGTGATTTGCATGGGGTAATGATTCCTTGGCGTAGTGTTTATATTTCTTTTGCGACATTAATACCTTTTTAGCCAAGATGGTAGATGCCAGTTTAAATAACTGAATAATTAATGAGCAAAAGCGCAACCATTTAGCTGATAACAGCCAAGAATCAAAGCACACCGCGGTCTTTGAATCAGGCCGTCATGTAGTTTAAGATTATTCATTTAATCGTTTGTAGTGACTATAGGCAGAAATTTAAGTAATGTCTTTCAATGTCCAATAATTCATCGAAAGTAGAGCAGCAACTGCGCACCACTGGATTTAAAGTGATGCTAGGTTTTGCCCTTATTATTTCGGCGATTATCGTCATGACTGAGCCTAATAACCCTTTGATTGCCTGGGTGATAACCTTTACTTGGTTTATATTAGCTGCCATCGCTTTAATCAGGGCAAAGTATAATCATTGGTGTGCTAAAAGTTGGGTATTAATATCAGTGCCACTGGCACCTATATTAATACTCTCCAATGGTCTTATCCCCGCAACACTGATTTCGTTAGCGACTATTTTTCCCGTGATGTTAGTCAAACATTATTGGCGATTATTTTCTGTTATCATTTTCGCCAGTTCCACTCTGCTGGTTCCCTTTGCTGATTTACCCTATGACAAGGCTATTTGGCTAAGGTTATCTATTTCAAACGCGATCGTTGCCATTATGGTGCTCGCACTTGTCAGTTTCTTAGAACAAGCATTGGTGGCAAGTCTGGATAAGTCAGATGAGATGAAAAAAGCACTGATCCGCGAGCGTGAGGCTAACCAAACCCAATCTAAGTTTTTAGCTACCATGTCCCATGAAATTCGTACGCCCATGAACGGTATTTTAGGTTTACTGGATGTTATGTTGTCGACTGATGTGTCGAAGCAACAACGCTCACATCTTGAAAAAATTAAATATTCTGGCGATGTGTTGCACCGTGTTCTTAATGATATTCTTGATTTTTCTAAACTGACTGCTGGCAAACTCATTATTGAAAATGTGCCTATTAGTGTTCACCAATTAATCGTTGACACTTGTGCCATATTCCAATCAGAAGCACAATTAAAAAGTATTGATTTAACCTTCAGCATTGATGATAACGTAAAATCGAGTCTCCTTGGCGACCCAACGCGTATAAACCAAGTTATGAATAACTTGGTTAACAATGCGATTAAGTTCACCGCTATAGGTAAGGTGAATATTGGTGTAACCATAAGCAATCAAACAGATACTATTCAAACTGTTGAGTTTTGTGTAAGTGATACCGGTATGGGTATTCCAAAGGCTAATAAAGAGCGTGTTTTCTCAGCATTTACGCAAGCCGATGATTCCACCGCGCGGAAATTTGGTGGTACTGGCTTAGGTCTGAAGATTGCAAAAGATTTGGTTGAACAAATGGGTGGTCAGATATGGGTAAACAGTGTTGAGAAAGTCGGTAGTCAGTTCCTTTTCACGCTCAGCCTAAGAGTATCTGCAGAGCCCCCCATTAATAAAAAAGCAGTTAAACAAGCGCGAACACAGTTTATTGGCAATGTTTTGGTAGCTGAGGATAATGACATTAACCAAGTGGTAGCCCAACAAATTCTGCTTTCATACGGGCTACAAGTTGATCTCGTTGATGACGGACAGCAATGTATAGATGCGCTTGAAAACGGACATTATGATCTGGTGTTTATGGACTTACACATGCCAAATGTTGATGGCTTTGAAGCCTGTTCAATAATAAGGCAAATAAATTCCGATATTCCAATTGTGGCTTTAACCGCTGCAGTATTAAAAGACGAGGTTCAAAAGGCATTGGATGTGGGTATGAATTCGCATTTGGCTAAACCAATCGATCATGTTCAGTTAAAATATGTCCTAAAACGATATTTGGCTGAGAATAAAAATTAACAGAAACTGCTTGTGTATTGAGGGCAACCTTGCAAAGTTGAGAGTAATTAGTTTGGTTGATGCGACTTTCAGCTAATGGCTAAATTAGATTGTGAGTTAATCAATTTAGGCCTTCTGTTCACAGTTGCCAGTTGTCCTATGAGTGTTTAAACTGTGTTTGGTCACATCCGGTTAATCTCAGTTGTCACAAGTTGGTTAACCTCAATAAGCTCCCACGCCTGCCAAGAATAATCAGCTTTCCAGTGAGATACCCATTGTGGAATATCGACCCCAGCCATAGGTCGAGCAATGCCATAACCCTGCGCCAACTCACAACCCAGTTGCAACAGTGCCAATCCATGAGCAATCGTTTCTACACCCTCTGCTATCACTTCACGGCGGAAGGCTTTGGCTAGTCCTATTACGCCTTCAACTATTGCGCAATCGTCAGTATCTTCTAGCATGTCGCTCACGAAGCTCTGATCTATTTTAATCAATTGTACTGGCAAGCGTCTTAAATGGGTGAGTGATGAATATCCCGTGCCGAAGTCATCTAAAGCAAAACGTACACCAAGCTTGTGACATGCATTCATAGTGGCAGACACTTTACTGATGTCATGCAAGGCACTGGTTTCTAATATTTCTAATTCTAAACAGTTTGGGTTTACGTCTGGATGGGCTACCAACAATGCTGCTATGCGAATTGCGAAGTTATCTTGTTGTAATTGGTAACCACTAATGTTGACACTGATAGGTAGATTGACTCCTATGCTTTGCCACTGACTTATTTGAGACAATGAACTGGAGATTACCCATTCACCGAGTTTTATGCTAATAACTTGACCTTCAATGACGGATAAAAACTCTGAAGGTGGCACTAAACCATGCACCGAATGCTGCCAGCGGATTAAGGCTTCTACGCCTATCACTGCACCAGTGCGCATATTCACCTTGGGCTGATAAAACAGCATAAATTCACCATTACACAAAGCTGAGTGAATATCACTTATACTTTCTAGTTGCACTTTGCTTGCATTAGCAAGTGCCGTATCAAATAGGCGATATCGGTTTTTACCTGCTTGCTTAGCACCGTACATAGCTTGGTCGGCATGACGCATGAGTTGGTCTGCGTCTGACCCGTCTTGTGGATAAAGTGTTACACCAATGCTAGCTGAAACCTGCATGACGTCATTACCAATGGTAACAGGATCAGAGGCAGCCTGAAGTAGACGTTTTAATATAGGCGTACTTTCTTCAATATTGTTTAAGTCTACCATAACTGCGATAAATTCATCACCACCAATACGTGCTAACGTATCACCTTCACGTAAGGCGGCTTTCATGCGTTGTGACACGGTAATGAGTAGTTCATCACCCACATTATGGCCATAGATGTCATTGACCTCTTTAAAGCCATCTAAGTCCATAAACGCGACCCCTAATGACTGACCGCGACGTTGACACAGGGTCATCGCATGACTTAAACGGTCAGCCAGTAAAACCCGATTAGGCAGTTCAGTCAATACGTCATAATGAGCAATGTGTTCCAATTGCCCTTGATATTCCTTCATCGTTGTAATGTCAGTGCATAATGAAACGTAGTGTTGCACAAAACCTTCCGCATTTTTTACGGCGCTGATAGTGAGCATTTCGGGATACACGTCACCATTTTTACGGCGGTTCCATATCTCGCCACTCCAGTGGTCTTGTGTCAGTAATGCAACCCACATTTCGGCATAAAACTCTGAAGAATGACGCCCAGATTGAAGCATTCTTGGGTTTTTTCCCAGCACTTCCTCTGAGGTGTAACCAGTCATTTGGGTAAAAGTATCGTTGACTTCAGTAATAGTAGCGGTGGCATCGGTTATCATGATGCCCTCATGGGCATGGCTAAACACACTGGCGGCACGTTTTAACTTTAGTAGAAGAAGTTCCTTCTCTTTGTTGGCAATGAGCAGTTCATCAGCCCGCTTATCTTTCTCTTTGTTTTGAAAGGCAAGTTTTTCGTTGGCATTGAATAGTTCATCAGCTCGCTTATCTTTCTCTTTATTTTGAAAGGCGAGTTCTTTGTTGGCAATGGCTAATTCATCAGCTCGTTTTTCTTTCTCTTTGTTTTGAAAGGCAAGTTTTTCGTTGGCAATGAATATTTCATCTGCTCGCTTTCCTTTCTCTTTGTTAGCGATGACTAATTCATCAGCTCGCTTATCTTTTTCTTTGTTTTGAAAGGCAAGTTCTTCGTTGGCAATGGCTAATCCATCAGCTCGTTTTTCTTTCTCTTCTTTTGCAATGGCTAATTCATCAGCTCGCTTATCTTTTTCTTTGTTTTGAAAGGCGAGTTCTTTGTTGGCAATGGCTAATTCATCAGCTCGTTTTTCTTTCTCTTTGTTTTGAAAGGCAAGTTCATTGTTGGCATTGTCTAATTTATCTGACCGTATGGTGATGTCCTCCATGGCCAATAAAATAATACTTTCGTTACTTTCAGCATGTTCAATCTGGCGTGCATTCAACAACATGACTCGCCGCCCGATGTCGACAAAATCTTGCTCCACCACATAGTTATCAAAACTGGTGTGCTGCAGTAACTCTCTTAGTTCGGGAATATCCCACTGCCTATTGTTTAGGTCAAAAAATTGTCGCCCGATGGTGTTTTCAGGTTTTGTTTTAAAAAAATTATAAAATGAACTGTTTGCAGTGACTACCCTAAAATCTTGATCCAGTGTCATCAAGGGCTCCCGCAGCGTATTAATAATATTTTCGACGTGCTCTAACATCTCCTTATTGGTTTTTGATTTTAACATTCATACGCTCCTGGTAACCCTTCAGTTTGTGTTACATCAATACTGGCAGGGGGTAAATTAGAGTAAGTTTCGATTTTTCTGAGGGTGACTGAATACAAAGGTAAGGTGTTAATGCCGATATGATTGGCTGGAAATACTGTTTTGATGATAAGCAATAGATATGTATTAATGGATCATGGCCAAGGTTGATAAAAGCTAAACAACCTTGTGCCAAACGTTTTAATCCTAAAGTCAACACTAACACTTCAAAGGTTTTAGTAGGGGGGGCACTAACATGTCTATTTTCTGGACTATTGCGAAGCAATAACTCATAAGACAATAAGTTTTTGTTTAAAATAGACTGACTTAGAACATAAAAATTCAAATTAATATTCTCTGTGTAAGTCATAATAATAGACATAAACTAAGCGATCATTCAAAAATATTTGATGTCTACAGATGACAAATATAAACTTTACATTAAATAGCGATGTGGTAAATACGTAAAACTACTTATTCTTCATGGCTGCATCTGAGGGTTTGTGGCATGTGTTATGGATGTTTTAAGAAAACATGACTTCAATATCTGACTGTCACAACGCCGAGTCATATGTTGCATTTCCGGGAATCATTAATCGGGCTGAACTTTGAATTGAATGGTAACTGGGTGATAGGTCTGGGATGGCGTTGGTATTTCGAACAATAGCCTAGCTCTATTGTTACTAGGCTATTGTTGTATTTATTTCAAAGTGAAAATAAGCTGTCCTTTGACATTAATTTCGCGACTAAACTCGCCCTCAAAATATAAATAATTGAGATGAGCAAACGCTTCTGCAATAGCAAAATTCATACTGTGAGAGTTCAATTTACGCTTAAACAACACCGGTAAACATTGCTCTATGGTTTTGCCCTGCTCACAAAAAACTCTAAGGTTGTCTAAGTGAGCATGGTGATGACGAATAAGATCATTCACTCGGGTATGTAACCCATGAAACGGCTGTTTATGTGAAGGTAACACCAAGGTATCTTCTGGCAATTGAGTAAATTGCGGCAGAGTGTCTAAGTACATTTTCAGTGAATTAGCATCCGGCTCGGTACTATATACACCAATATTTGGCGAAATACCGGGTAACACATGATCCCCAGAAATTAAGATGTTGCTGTCTTTGTTAAATAAGCAGACATGTTCTGGTGAATGACCGCGGCCGATATACACCTGCCATTCATGTGCACCGATGCGTATATGCTCACCTGCTTGCAAACGATAGAATTGCAATGGAATAGGCCGAATAACTTGGCGTATTCCTTTGCTCTCTTTGCGATTTTTTTTTGCATTGTTAACATAGTCTTCAGACATACCACAGCGCACTAAATACTCATCATCTTGCCAATCAGATGCGCCGCAAGGGCCGGCGAATATTGCTCGAGCTGTGAAATATTCAGCCTGGCTCATATACATTGGAAGTCGAAAATTTTCTACCAAATACCCTGCCATACCAATATGATCAGGATGCATATGGGTAACAATCACTTTAGTAATTGGCTTACCTAATATGTCGAGTATCGTATCCCAAAGCTCTTCTGTTTCGCTAGTGCCAATGCCGGTATCGATTAACGCAAAACCCTCTTGCCCATCTTGATTATCTTCCAATAAATATAAGTTAATGTGGTCGAGATCAAAGGGCAATGGCATGCGCAACCAAAATATGCCGGGAGCCACTTTTTGCAGTGTGCCTGGCTCGGGTATTTCAGCATCTATAAATGTTACTTGCATAGTCTTTGCTCCGATTAGATACATCATATCCTTTGATATCATGTATCTAACATGAATTTGGGTGAGCAACTATTAGACCCAATAATAGTAACAACTACCAAGCATCATTATGTATTGAGAAGTATCAGGGGTTTGAATTAGAGCTATTGGTAAACGTATTCTCTTGGATAGGTTTGATGTGAGATGTATTCTTTGTGCTTCAACCAAAGAGTCAAACAGAAGATTTGACCCTTGCTTTGCTGTTTTTCAAACATTCATAAGTGCTAATTGGTGTCGTCAAAACCGTAATATTACTAATAAGTAACTTTCATTAGGGTTAAGTAGTCATTCCGCTCTAATTCAGGTCTTGGCTTTATTTAGTAAGTGACTAACTCAAGCTGAGTTAGTCACTTAAAAAGGATGCGGCCTTAATCGCTGATTTTAGTTTCCAAGCTTTGTTGGAAAGGCTGGAGCCCTATCGTGGCGCACTGGCTTAAACGTTTTAAGCTGTTCTAACACTTCACTGACAGCCTTTTGTAACTGTGCATCTTCACCATTATTCACTAGTGTTGGGTCAAGTTCGACATCGATATCCGGTGCTACACCTTCATTCTCGACGCGCCATTCATGATCTGGTGTAAAGAAGCGAAAGTGTGGCACGGTTTGACCGCCACCATCTATAAGCGAGCGATTAGCGGAAATGCCAATTAATCCGCCCCAAGTAGTTTTGCCAATTAGCTTGCCTAATCCCATACGTTTAAAACTGTAGGGCAGAAAGTCGCCACCTGAACCTGCATCTTGGTCAATTATCATCACTTTTGGACCATATATGGCTGCAGCTGGAGTACT
>Ga0307489_10003388_pt1 | contig 10576 bp, 5 predicted proteins | sample SB12metaG_FD_202247 | JGI IMG/M metagenome (GOLD analysis project Ga0307489, IMG submission 202247) | Sea-ice brine microbial communities from Beaufort Sea near Barrow, Alaska, United States - SB 1.2 | ecosystem: Environmental > Aquatic > Marine > Coastal | place: USA: Alaska | collected 2017-05-06
AAAATTTTTCTGGTTTAAATAATGCTATCGATGTGAGAGGAATGGGCGTCAATTACACTAAATTCACCTCATGGCATGGTGTCAGGATAGATCATATTTTATATTCGGATGACTTTGAATTGCTGGCAGTAAAGGTTATCAATACTATATCAGGCGATCATAAACCCGTAATGGCAACGTTTAGCATGAAAAATAAATATGATTAACTATGGGGCGATCAGGCAATCCCAGAAAGTATGCATATAAAAAATGGCACAATGACTATTCTCTCTTTGACCTGATTGTTTGATGTGTTTCTTTGAAAAGGTATTTATGCAAAATTTCTTGAAAAAAATTGTATATACGCTGTTTTTCACTTCGTGCTGTAGCAATGCCATTTTGCCGGAATTTGCGCTAGAGCCGACTATTACAATTAGCTCTCCAACGCTTATCTTACCCATCCCCAATCATACTATTGCTAATAGTTCGCTTATTCATCTTACCCTTAATAATATTGACCTTAATGCTGACGTTTCAATTTTAAATAACTGGCCTTCATCATCCCAAGATAAATATGTCCGTCTACTTAAATTAGAAATTGACCATAACCTGCCATTATCTGGGCATTTAAATTTGTTCTGGAGCAATGCTAAAAAAGGTGTTGTAGGCAATATGGCCCCCAAAACTAATATGATTGACCTTTTGACGGTTAATCACGATAGCCGTATGGCAGTCAATGATGAGTTTAGTCTTGTATATCCGTCGTTAAATTGGTTGGCTCGCAGTGTGTTGTTACACCCAGAGCAAAAACAGACAAATAGCAGTTGGTATATTGAGCCACAAAAAAAATATGCCTATTATTTAACCAACCAAGCTTTGTTAACCAAAAAAGGTTACCCCGCTCGCAAAGTAAGTCAATGGCTGTATGACCGCCCTCAAGCTATTTATCAACTATATTTAATGTCAGGGGAAACAGAGTGGTTAATAAAAGCTAACGAACTCGCTGACTTTTATATTAGCAATATTGATGAAAGTGGTATTTTTATGCTGAAAAAGCGTTTTGATCCTAAATTACTTATGCCAAAAGGAGTGCTTTACCGTTATTTACTTAGCGGTGATAATGCGGCAAAACAAGCTTTGAAGAGAATGTTTGAACGTTCATTTGATTGGGATGAAAGTTATAGTTTACGCCGTGGTTTTTGGACTGAGCGTAATCAAGCGGCGGCGTTAAATGTGGCGGTTTCTTATTGGGAGCTTACTAATGATGAAGCGGCGCTAGGGCGTATCAATGACATTATTGATGCCACTGTGGCCATGACGTTTAACCCGAGTAATGATTGGTCATTAATAGGTTGTCCTCAGCATAGTTTTAAATCACATGAAGGGTGGGGTGATGACACGCCAGCTTGTTCGCCTTGGATGATGGCTTTATTAGCTGATGCGTTATGGCGCTTTTATCAACTAACGGGTGATGTGCGTGCTGCGTCTTTAATTGATGCCTTTGGCGACTTTATTTTGAATTATGGCATTTATTACGGCAATGCTAGAGTAAATAATATTGTGATTCCAAAATATATTGTATCAATTAAGAACCCTAAGCAAGAGGAGTTGAATCCATGGACCGATCCCCAACATGCTTGTGATGTAGGGGCTTTATTGGGTAAGTCAGCGTATATTAAGAAAAAAACTAATCAAGATAACTTTCTTGTCAAAATGTTATTTAATGCTTTATTAGAGCAATGTGCGGGAAATTATACGAGATTAAAAAAAGCACAGAATAACAAACGAGAGAAAAACTACTGGGTACTTAAACCACCGCGCCGTTTTGGTTGGATGTATTCAACGACCAGTGATTTACCTTGGTTAAAGAGCTTGTTGTTAAATACTGACTAATATTGCCATAGGCTTACGTGACCGGGTCAACTAAATGTAGACAACATAGTTAAGTAGTTTTTTTAATTTTATCATCTTGACCTCGTGAGGTAGCGTGTTAGTTAATGATATTATTTTAGAGGTTTTATAACTCAGCTTCACAATTGAGTTGCTTGCAAGGTATAAAGCTCCAATGTAATTTTGTTTGATTGATATTTTTGAATGCTAGGGTTAATCGAGCGATTTTAAAGGCGGTAAGTGATGAAAATTGTTGTTTATTGATTTCATAACTAACGAGAACTAATGCACTTTTACCCTCTTTGAAAATGCGGTGTATTTTTTGATTATGACGGTTTTCTTGCCAAATACTTTGCCAACCACTAGGTATTAAATTATTTTCATAATAACTGGGTTTACCGTCTAAGGCTTCACCATTAAAAGTATAAGTAAGCTTAATAGTGTTGTTGTTTGAAGATATATTGTGAGTGACAAAAGAATAAGAATGAATTTTTGGCTGTATTTCAAAAGCAGCATCGCTGGTTAAATTTTCAGTAGCCGGAGCAGGTACAAGCATGGTGCTGAAAGTGGTTGATGACAAGCCCAACATTAATACCAATACCGCCATAGATGAATAGCTGGGGCGACTTTCGATTTGTGTTGTATTTGAGGTTGAGGCAATTAAGTCAATGTCAGAAAGCTTGTTACCCCACCAAAAAAGTAAGATCATAAATGGCACATAAAGATACCAGCCAAAAGTATTATGATCTTCCATCAAACTACTTTCCATATTGGTATATTCACCAATTAATATTAACGCTGTAATTCTTATCCAGTTAGTCAGTAATGCCCCAATTATGGTCATCAACAAAAATAATATTGCTCGTTTAGTGTCTCTAATATTAAGAAAAACAAATAGAGAACCAATAGCTAATGAAACAATCATGTATCTTAATCCACTGCATCCGCCCGCTATTTCGAATACACCTGCAGGAATAGTTATAAAGTTACCTTCTACATAAGTGGGCACACCCGTGAAGTTCATCAGGTAAGTGACCGCCGCTGTAGATACATTTTGTAGTAAAGGGACTAATACCCCCCAAAAAGGGAATATAAAAATAAGGAAGGCAGCAGGAAAAACAATGTAATAATTAAACCGGAACAGCATAGTTACACTGGTGATAAAAACCGCTAATAACGCTCCCCAATAACCAATACTTATTTGTGCGTTACTGGTTATAAACAATAAGCCACAACTTAAGAGTAATAATATAGTGGGCACAACTGACCATGTTTCGCTGAATTGTAGCGTGCCATTTCGAGACAATTGATAATAAAGATATAGACTAATAAAAGGGATGAGGTAAGCATGAGAATAGGTACCATCATCAAATCCGTGTCGCCAAAGGGTTAGCAGAACAGGAGTGTTCAGCGCACAAATAACAGTGAAAACAATTAATATACAAAGAAAAGGTTTATTAATTGTTGGCAGTTCAAAAAAGACATTTCTATTCATTATTAGCCAGTGATATCCATATGGTTTACATCCGATACTACCGAGTATAACGCGTTAACGATAGTTATTTTTTGGCTAGCGATAAAACGTTTCACTAATATTACTAGGGGTTAATTTCCCTGACAATTGTAAATATCTTGTTAAATAGGTAGTATGTTATATGAAGTAAAATATTGTCTATCTAAGTTAATAAAGGGATTTAATAATGAAATGGTTAAGTGTTTTAGTTTGTTGCAGTGTATTGATTAATATCGGAGGTTGCAGCGAAAGTGAAACCGCTTTAGCTCATCTCAGTAAAGCAAAAACTTATATCGATGAAAATAAATTTGATGAAAGTATTATTGAGTTAAAAAATGCGATAAAAAAAGCACCTAATAATGCCAATGCTAGGTTTCTATTAGGTCAACTTTATTTGCAACAAGGCAGTGGCTTAGATGCCGTGAAAGAGTTAGAAAAAGCGCAAGAATATAATTATAGTCCCGTTAAGGTACTCCCGCTTTTAGCGCGTGCATACATCTTGGTAGATGCAGATACTGATATTCTTGCTCTGAATGAACAAGCACAATTGTTACCTGATGATATCAAAATTCGCTATTTAGCCTATAAAACCTTAGCAGCCATTCGCACTGAAAACATCGCGCTTGCAACGGAAGCAGCAGCAGAGGCGAATTCGTTTGACTCGGTTAGTCTCTATTCTATGATGGCGGTAGCTTATTTAAATTTAGCAGAAAAACAAGTCATTAAAGCCAATACTCAAGTGTTGCGCGTGTTAACTGCTGAGCCAAAAAATCCCGATGCTTTAATGTTACAAGGTAAAATAGCTACGGCAATGAATGATCATGCTAGAGCCAGTAGTAGTTATTTGCAGTTTGCTCAAGTGCAGCCAAAATCGAGTGTGGTGATATTGTTTTTAGCTGGCTCTTTACTTAAAGAGCAAAAATTTTCAGCAGCTGAAAAATATGCGGATATTATTTTGTTGAAGTTACCTAACCAACCCTTTGCACATTATGTTAAAGCCACGGCGCTATTTGAACTTAAAGCCTATCGTGGTGCAAAAAATCATGCGGAAATCGCGTTGCGCAGTAATTTTAAGCGGCCTTATTTACAGCTTATATCGGGTATAAGTTCATATTTTTTAAGTGATTTTGAACAAAGTCATCATCATTTAAATTCAATAGTGCAATATTTAACGCCAGAGCATCCTGCGCGCAAAATTTTTGCTCTTAGTCAGTTGAAATTGGGCTTGGTAGGTGAAATAAGCGAGACATTAAGTGATTTTACCTCAGTATCAAAAGAAGATGATAAATTCTTATCTTCACTCAGTTATCAGTTAGCTGAATTAGGTGCCTATCAAGATGCCAAAGCATTAGCGAGTCAAGTTAACACTCATGAAACCGATGACACGGCTACCAATGCAGAGCAAAATGTTCGCCAGGGGATGTTGAAGCTAGTGCTAAATGATCCTTCAGGTATACAAAACTTAAAAGCTGCACTTGTGCAATCACCGGGTATGTTATCCGCTGAGTTGGCCTTAGCATACGCGTCTATTCAGACGGGCGACTTTGACCAAGCATTGAGTATTTCAGCGAAATGGAAAAAGGAATATCCAGATAACCCCGGTAGTTATAATGTATTGGCGGGTGTCTATTTAAAAAAAGGCGAATTAACAAAAGCTAAGGAAGCGCTGTTACAAAGTCTAGCCATTGCACCCAATAATTTATTCGCATTAACTGAGCTTACCTTAATAGCCCAGCGGCAAAAGAATGACCAGGCGGCTAAACGCTGGTCTGAAATGGCGGTAACCGCTTTTCCTGCAAATGTTAAAATTTTAAGACAGCATTATGGGCTATTTAAGAATGAGACCGCGTTTGCAAAAATTAAAATCTTGTTTGATACAAATAAAGCCGACTTGTCTTATGGAATACTTTATACCGAGGCGTTATTAGATAGGGATAACATTATGGCAGCTGACCAAGTTTTAGCTTCATATTCTAGCTCAATAACGTCACCTAAAAAGTTATGGCAGCTAAAGCTTTTTGTACAAAAAAAGCAGGATAATGAGATTAATTATCAACGACTACTAGAGGATTGGCTGCAAACAAATCCTTATCATATAGAGCCAGTCTTGTTATTAGTAAAGCAATTTGCTAACAAAAAGCAAGCAAACAAGGCACTAGTGCTGATTAACAAATCGCTTGCTGGGCCACATAAAGATAATAAAATGCTCAAAATGGCGAAAATGCAATTACTGCTTGAGGCCAAATTATTACGCGAAGCTAAAGACTTTTACAGCCAGTTAGAAAGTGAGGGAATGAACAAAAAGCTTAGCCAAGGTTTTCAAGGCAGAATTTATTTATTAGAAAACAGTTATGCACAGGCAATACCGTTGTTAAAAGCGTATTACAACCACTTACCATCCAGTCAAAATATTACCCTCTTGGCAAGCTCACTGCAGGGTGATAATCAACCCAACGCAGCAATTACAAGCCTAGAGTTGCACCTTGTCAGTAATGAAGGTGATGACAAAGTACGCGCACAGTTGGCTAATTTATACTTACAAGTCGAGCCAGATAAAGCGATGAGTCACTATGAACAAATGTTGAGTAGACTGCCTAATAACATTGTGGCCTTAAATAACTTAGCTTGGTTAAGTATAGAAAAAGGTGAATTAGAAGCAGCACTATTACATTCTAAGAAAGCCATGAATCTTGCCCCTGAAAATCCAAATGTTGTAGATACCAGAGGGATGGTTTTACTTAAGACCGGGAATAGATTGGATGCATGGAAGGCGTCATCAAAAGCATACAAAATAAGTAATGGCCAAGATATGAGTATCGCACTTAATTATGCAGAGGTATTAATCAGTATTAACGAAAACCAAAAGGCATTGGCTGTATTGCACAAGGTAGCTAATAATAGTAGCACTAGGCAGAGAAAAAATTCACTTATAACTTTGGCGAAAAATCATTAACTTTAAAAAAATTCAAACCCAGCGAAATGTATAATTGTTATTTAAATACAAAAGGATAGGATAATGCTACTAGGGAAAAATACTCAACAAGTTATTGTTGCTTTAACATTAATATTGGTACTTCTAGGCTGTGGTAACAATTACACACCAGAAGAATATATTGCTGCCGCGCAGGCATCTCTAAAAGAAGGAAAGAATAACGAAGCGATTATCAGCCTTAAAAATGTGCTGAAACTTGACGCAAAGAACTCCGAAGCTCGACTATTATTAGGTATTACGTATCTACAAGAGGGCATTTGGTTGTTGGCTGAAAAAGAGCTTAATAGGGTCTTGGAACTAGGTAATAAAAAGACGGTTGTTTTACCTTTATTAGCTCAGGTGTATTATCACTTAAATAACAGTAGCGCTATTAGTGAATTAATCGCTAATAATGTATCGGTAGATGCCAATATTATGATTATTCCAAGAACATATTTAGGTCTGTCTTATGTTCGTGATGGCGAGGTTAATTTTGCGAAAGTTGTTTTTGAAAAAATAATTTCAGATAATATCGAGTCGCTGTATACAAAAATAAGTCAATCTTGGGCTATGGGTTTAAATAACGATTATGACAATGCGCTGCAATTAATTGATGAAGTGATGTCTTCATCTCCGGCACTAGGCATTGCTATTATTTCTAAGGCACAATTTCTATTTGCTAAAGATGACATGAGCAAAGCGGCAGATGTGTATGGTGCGTTTTTAGCGGTTCATCCCAAAGATCTTTATTCTAGATTAATGCTCGCATTATCATTAACTAAAGCCTCAGATTATCCAGCGGCCGAAAAGCAAGTCGACGTAATATTGAAAAACCTACCATCTCAGCCTCTAGGTAACGAAATAAAGTCGCAGATCAGATTCGTTGATAAAGACTATGCACAAGCCAAACATTTTGCTGAATTAGCCTTACAAAGAAATAATAATTTACTCATTTCAAGAGTGGTTGCTGGTATAAGTGCATACCAACTCAAAGAACCAGAAATGGCTTACGCTCATTTAGTAAAAATTAAAGATCAATTATCACTAAAACATCCAGCACAACGCTTATTAAATAGTCTTCGATTACAATTGGGCTATGTTGATGAAAATGTAGCAGCATTATCAGCCGCTCCATTAGAGGAACTAGATGTCGAATTATTAACTTCATCTGCTCAAGAGCTATTTAATTTGGGACGGGTGGATACTGCAGAACGATTGTTGTCAAAAGCCTCAACTATAGCACCAGAAGATGGTTTTATAGATTTTCAAATGGGTATACAAAAATTACTGAATAACGATGATTCTGCAGGTGATTTTTTTGAGGCTGCATTTGAAAAGAACCCTGACGAAGACACAGTAGCAGCTATGAAAGTACTGAAACTGATCGATGAAGAAAATTACCAACAAGCTATTGAAATTACCAATGGTATTAAAAAACGCAATGAAGAGCTGGCCTATGGCTTAATGGCGGCTATATTTAAACGCCAAGAAAAATATGATCTAGCAGAAACAGAGCTTAAAAAGGTGGTGGGGTTAAACAATAAGCAAGTGGGCGCATTATATTCACTGGCTGATTTGGCGAAGAAAAAAAATAACCTTGAGGCCGCTATTGGTTATTATCAGGAGATTTTGATTATTGATCCAGATCAGGTTCATGCCATAAACGCTTTATTAAAGTATGTCACCAACAGCACTTATCAAGCAGAAATTAAAGTATTCTTTGAATCAAACATTACTAATTCTGCGGGCAATGCTACAGCCAGTTTAGCGTTAGCTGAATATTTTGTATTTCAGCAGCAGTTTAATGAGGCAGAAAATATTTTAGTGAAGGCTTTGCTACAACACCCAGCTGACTTACGTTTGAATTTATTATTAGCAAAAATTTACCTGTATCACAAAGAGTATGAGTCAGCGCTCAACCAAGTGGATGCCTACATTCAGTTTCAGGATAGAGAACCCAGAGCTTATCTTGCCAAAGCCTTAATTTATAATGCAATGGGGGATAAATTTAATGCCCTTCAATCACAAATACAGGCCGTAAAGTTACAGCCCAATGATTTTGTTGCACAAACAGACTTGGTTGCGTTTTATTTAGCTAATAATAAATTGCCTGAAGCAAAGAAAATATTAGCGAGCTTAGCTAGCAGCCCACAAGTAGCGCTTAAAATTAAGCGCTTAAAAGGCAAAGTAGCATTTATGGAGCAAAATTATCAAAATGCAATAAGGTTTCTCCAACCAATATATAAGCAAGCAAATTCTCAAGAAGTGATCCTTGAAATTGTACAATCTATGCAAAACCTCGGGCAAGCAGAGCAGGCCATTGAGATTATTAATGAGGTTAGCAATCGTGTTAAGTCAGATATTCCCGTCGCTATTTTGTTAAAGCAGGCAGAGCTTTATTCTGAACAAAAGCAGTTGGCTAAGGCTATTGATATTTATAATCAGCTACTTAAGCGAACAAATGACCATTTTGCTATTTCAAATAATTTGGCTTGGGCATTGTTAGCACAAGGCGATACAAAACAAGCGTTGGCACAGGCGACCCTTGCGATAAATGAAGCACCTGATGAGCCTATTGTGCAAAATACTTTTGGGGTGATCTTGTTAGCCGCAGGGGAAAGTAAGCAGGCTTTAATATATCTTAAGAAATCTTACGAAGCAGCGCAAAGCAATAGTAATTATACCTTACATTATATCCAGGCATTGCTGAGCAATAATGAAAAGCAGGAGGCTAAAAAATTATTAAAACAGCTCAATGAATCAATATTATCAGTAGATAGTTTGAAACGTCTTAAACTGGTGAAAAGAGAAATATAACTCCAACTCTTCCTTTAAAGTGTCAGTTTTTTTTACATAATGGATATTTGTTTTTTTTGTGATTTAAAAAAAACAAATAAAACAGCCATTTGCCATGTTGGTTTGTTTTTTGCAACCTTTTAATTGGTAATACTACTGTTATCAAATAATTTTTTGCATATTCAGCTTTTTTGCAAATTAGTTCACATTTAAAAGGAAAGAAAATGAAAAAACTAATTTCAACACTCATCGCTTTATCCATAGCTGGAAGTTTTGCCGGCAGTGCCTCCGCTGACGAGTTTTATATAGATATAGGTTCTGATCAAGGCGGGAATGCAAATACGGCCAATGGCGCGACTACAACTGGTTGGTTAGAGCAACTATCGTTTTTGTACGACTCTACATCTGTGATCACTGATGGTGGCATTGGTGGGGACAATGTCTTATCAGTTGGCGATACAATACTCTCAGCTGGCGGTGTAAACAACGCTAACTTTGTTGATCCAAATGATGTTAGTACTAACCTGTTTAATGGCTTTGAACCAGCGCAAACCCCTTTTGGCGGCCCAAGTAATAATGGCTTTGGCTCGGGAACTGGAAACGAGTGGGGTTTAACTTTTGGTTTTCCTGATTTAGCCGGCACTTGGAATGGCTCAGGATTTAATTATACTTCTGGTACGATATCTATGTATTATTATGATAACACGATGGCTAACCTTGCCGGTTTTATAAGACTGTTTGATTTACAAGTATCAAGTGGTGGTGACACAGGTAATGCCACTGTTTTAAATGGTCAGTTAGTTAATTTTAACGCGCTATCTTCAGTCAATGGTGTTGACGCGGCTGATGTATTTAATTTTGCTTTAGGATCTTTTGGTGACCTAAGTGGGCCACCGAATAATCAAACAGTTCGCTTTAATGCCTCACAAGACACTCAAGCCATAGGTAATCTTCAATTTGCAAATGGACAAGCTAGTTTAGACGGTAGTCATAATGGCTCTCTCAATTTTTCTGTGCCAGAGCCTGCTTCTATTGCTATTTTAGGCTTAGGTTTATTGGGTTTTGCAGGAGCTAAGCGCCGTAAAGCTAAATAACTTTGCGTATTATTATTTGAATCTACCATTAATGAAGCCGCCGTAAGGCGGTTTTTTATGTATTCAGACTACTTATTTATACTACTACTTATTTATACTATCTAAGTACCATGCTATAGCGTAGCAATACTATTTCTTGGGCTTGTGACGTGGTCAACCAAATTCAGTCACACTAGTTAAGCAACCATTTCTAATTCTCTACCCATTGATTCAAAACCGTTAGGACTTTGATAATCCAGATATGAATGAAGTCGGTGGCTGTTGTACCACATGGTTATGTAGTTCAGTACATCTTGCTGTGCGGCATAACGTGTTTCATCATTACGCCAATGA
>Ga0307489_10003390_pt1 | contig 10575 bp, 20 predicted proteins | sample SB12metaG_FD_202247 | JGI IMG/M metagenome (GOLD analysis project Ga0307489, IMG submission 202247) | Sea-ice brine microbial communities from Beaufort Sea near Barrow, Alaska, United States - SB 1.2 | ecosystem: Environmental > Aquatic > Marine > Coastal | place: USA: Alaska | collected...
ATGTTATCTGACAGTATCGATGTGGAATGTGACCTTAAGTTGAGAGTATCGATATGGAACATGACAGTATCGATATGGAAGATGACCTTAAGATGAGAGTATCGATATGGAACATGACAGTATCGATATGGAAGATGACCTTAAGATGATGCTATCGATATGGAAGATGACACTATCGATGTGGAATATCGTATCACTCTGCCTGCATGGCTCCAACCGGCATGGTGCCCCTGGCGGCGGTCTCCTCCACGAGCCCAACCTCGCTGTAGCGGCGCAAGTTGAATTTGAAAGCAAGGTTTGAAACCCGTTTAGATATTATAGTTTCAAGCGCTGAAACCATAGGCGCTTTCAACACGGGTTTAGACACTGCCAACCAGGAGCTTACACTCGTTTACTTTTTGGCTTTACGTGAGCGTGCTTTGTGGGATTCCTATCGTTATTGATAGGTTTCAGTAACAAAGACAATTAAGGTTCAGCTGAGAAGTGGATGGGTGTAAGCCCCCGATATCAACCTGCACCGGTCTACCTCGCGGGCGCAGGGCTCGTCCAAGTACATGCATTCAGCGACCTTCTGACACGCTTTCTAGCGGCGCAGGTTGAATTTGAAAGCAGAATTTGAAAGCGGTTTATCTAGCGAATAGTTCCAGGCGCCTTCAGTGCGATTTTCATTGGGACAACCTGCACATTCCTACTGCGTTGGCGTAGCCTGTCTCAGCGGCTTTGCGTCTCCACCGCAACGACCGCCGCTTGCTATGCGCGACGCCGCGGCCCAGGGCCCGGCAGATACTGCTCGCCACGTCGTATGATGCCGCCTTGTGCCTGGTCTGTACTCCGTACTAAATATAGTACTTCGTATTAGATGTAGTATGGTTGGAACTTGATAATCTGACGAAAGTCTTTTGTGTTTTGGTGATTTCGCCAAAAATCAGATGGTACTTCAAGCACTACAAATTAAGACAGAACAGACCAGGCACTAGCGCAAGAAACCGGGACTAAAACTAGGAGGACGTGGCAGGCATCATCTGCAAGGCCTACCGCGGCCGATAGTGTAACAATGAGCGAGGTTGTTCGCCGCCTTCCCGACTCCGGCGTCCGCGGCGCGCCTGTACCAATCCGCCGCCGAGGGGTAGTCAGGGGCCGCCACGCCCTTTCCCTCGTCGAGACAGCACCCCAGGCCAGGGGCTTACACTCGTCCACTTTTCGGCTGAGCGTAAGCGCTTTGTGTGTGATTCGGGGTGCATCTAGGCGTTGTGTAGGGGGTGTTTAGGGGGTAGTAGGGGGGTTTAAAGGGTGTCTATGGTGCGTTTCGTGTCAGAAAGGGCTGAGGTTGAGCTGAAATCTGAACGAGCGTAAGCGCCTGCCCGAGGCTGAACATCGCACGCGGCACCCCGGCCTCCGCGCACTGAGTGAACCACTCCACGGCTTGCGCGCATTCCCCCCTCGCGTGGTGGAAATCTCCCAAGGCCACCGCAGCATGCATGTGCCCTTGCCGCGCCGCCTTCTCCAGCAGCGCCACGCCTTCCTCAACCCTGGGTTGGTACCCGCAAAATATAACTTGTTAAGTCATCTTCATGTGACCAGTCAACGCAATTCAAGCATGTCTAGCATCTCAACGAGCGAGCGGAAATTGTGCGGTGCCCGGTGCGAAGCGCGAACCCTACAAACACCTTTGGCGATCTACCGACCGTGCCCAGAGGCGTCCCCGCAGCAGGGGCTTACACTCGCCCACTTTTCAGCTCGACTCAACACTTTGTGTGGGGTGCATTAAGGTGTTTCAGTACCGTGTAACAATATCGATGGGTCATGACTCGTCAAACGCTGGCACAAGACGGCTCACTGACCCCAAACGGCTTAAGTTGAGCGGAAAAGAGGACGAGTGTAAGCACCTGCCCCGCAGCCCTATCTGCTTCACTCGCTAGGTCGTAGCCCTCGGTGTACTGCGCGGCCATGTCACCCGCGTCAGCCATCTGTTTCACGATCTCGCTTCCGAGCGCTGCGAACAACACGAAGGGGTCTGCCTCTTGGGAGGTCCAATCAGCGACCGCGTTCGGGTTTCTAGGGGGCAAGTTTGCGTTTGTGAGAGCGACGGCGGCGGGGTCGGAGGCGGCTCCTGCGGCTCCTGCGGCTCCCGCGGCGCCTCCGGCTGCCGGCTGACCCGACGCGCGTCTCGCGGCATCGCGCTCCGCCTGCGACGGCATCTGCCGATGAGCAACCGGGTGGGCGGCCCCCGACTACCAGAGGATTGAGATCTGAGACGGAATCCCGCACGCACCAGCTCCCACCCCTGGCGTCGACGGGGGGTCCACGACACGCAGAGGGTCGCGCACACGTCGGAGAGATTGGGGAAAAGGATGTTGTCGTGGTGACGCGGGGCGCGCGCGCTGTAGTGCTTGGAGATGGTCTGAGGGCTAGCGGAACGGCAAGAAAACGCTCGGATGAACCAAACGCGCTTCGCGCCACCGCTTTCGTCGAGTCAGCAGTCCGCTGTCCAATCGGGCTTCCACACTCACCCCAGTTCCGCCTCCGCTGCGCGTGGCCTCCACAACAGCGCGGCGTCGGTCTGTCTAAGCTATTGTGTGAAGGTCCGCACATCTCACGAGTTCGTCCAGGCCGAGAGCAGAGCGCGCAAGCGATGTACGCCAGCGGCCTCGCGGAGGATGCGACAAATGCTACGGCAGACGATGTTATAAATACCGACGGCGGCGGCGGCGGCGACGATGAAGGCGGCGCGTTCGACGACGCCGAGCTGCGCGCCGTGCTAATGGCCGACCCGCGCCTCGCGCCCATCCTCTCCAACCCCCGCAAATATCGCGCGCAGGTCCTCGTTAGCGAAGTGTGCCACCAACAGACGGATCCTATGAAGCAAGCGGCGGCGGTGGAGACGGCACCGCCGACAGAAGATGCATCCGGAGCGTCGGGTTCGCGGGCCGGAGCACCCAGCGCCAGGGTAAGGCCTTACATAAGTATCGCATACATGCTCCGCTTAGCTGTACGCCGTTGCGTCGCACAACATTCCTGAGACCAGCTGAGTTATCCCCCTTGTATGGTTAGGCGAGCTTACACGATTGTAGGGTGCACCTTCATACCTCCACACTGATACTCAAGCTAAACGTATGTGCCGCAGTCCCTGCGAAAGGGCGGCGGGGTCGGGGGTGACACTGAAGCGCCGCGGGTTCCGCTGCGACGCGGAGTACTTCTACCCGGCGTCCACGGCAGGGGGGTACTGGGAACAAGCACTCGGCCGACGTTGCATACGAGTACCTGTGTGCAATCAGTCGGATGCTACCGGGCCTGAGGCCTCAGTCTCACGTGTATCTCACTACCCAGGCACCTGACCGTCACAACCGGAAGAGGGGGCTATTGAGAACATGGCACACGCATTCGGCCGAAACTGACTCTTCTCCTCTTCCTCCGCTCGTCTGTGTGAGCATCAACCCTTCACCCTAAAAGCAAGCCGTGCTCCGACCTCGGTTTGAGTTCTCGTTCTCACTGACCCTCCTGCGCGGTTAAGCTCATGGGCGCGGCGGCGGCGTGCCTCACCCTGCAGGACCTCAACGCCGCCCTCGCCAAAACTGAAGCGCACTCATCCGTGGAGCTCACGCTCGACACGCCGCTGTGCTTCGAACCAAGGGGTAGGGCCTGGCAGAGATCGCCCGCCACGTCTTCAAGCAGCTCCACACGCATTTTGAACCCTCGGTTCCTGTGTTATACGGTATACTATGACGCTGCGTGCATTGTCTGCCAGGCCCATTGCCCATTGCCCGCCACACAATCGACTCGCGTTTTGTTACCTTGTTTCTTGAGCAGAACAGCATCCTATGACGTTGCGAGCAATATCCGCCGTGGACCTACCTTTCCTTCCCCCACCACGTAGTCGGCACACATTTTCGACTCACGGCGTCCTTTTCCGTCACACGGCATCCTGCGACGATGCGGGCAATATCTGCCCTGGCCCCGCGAAGAGGGTTGGTGCCGTCCATCGCGAGCTACCGTGCAAAGAAAGACTGCGAATTGCGCAAGCGTGACCGCGCCATCCAGCTCGCAGAGGCAGGGCCTGGCAGATGTCGCTCTCCTCCGCCACGCCATAGGATGTCACATTACTCAAGAAATGAGGTTTCTAAGTGCGTGTCGACGACGTGGCAGGCACTGGGCCTGGCAGATTGCGCTCTCCTTCGCCGCGTCATTCGATGCCATATAACTCAAGAAACGAGGGTTCAGAATGCGTGTCAGGGTTCACTGATGTTGCGGGCAGTGGGCCTGGCAGATATTGCTCTCTGTTGCCGCGACATAGAATGCCATGTAACTCAAGAAAGGAGGATTAAAACTGCGTGCTGATGACGTGGAGGGCAACGTCTGCCCGGCCCTGCGCTGAGCAGAAGCTGGAAGCGATGGATGTGCGCTGGGCGGCGGCAGAGGCGGCCGGGAAGGACGCACCTGACGAGGAGGAGGAGGAGGTGGTGGGGGAGGAACAGGCGGATGCGTTCGAGGACCCGCCGGATTTCGACTTCGCCGCCGGTAGGGCCCGGCATAAAAGGCACAGCCACATCATGTGATGCCAAGTGATTCAACCTACGAGGGTCTACACTCTTGAGTATGATGTGACAGGCATAATGACCCCTGACGCATCAGGCAGCGGGGATCTACCTTCTCGAGATGAGGGTTGGCAAATGTGTTGAAGGACGTTTTGAGCCATTTCTGCCAGGCCCCACTCGCCGCCGCCGCCACCGCCGCCGCCGTGGTCACGGACGCCGCGTCCGCCGCGCACATCGCAGCCCACACTGCTTCATTTCTCGAGGCGTACGCCGCAGTCTCATTCTCTGACGACGCACTCGAAATGCTCACGCCGCCGCCGGGGGTATCGCCGCCCACGACTTTGGCCGCTGAGATCCGCAAGATTTTCCACGTCTCCGACAACGAGGCGTTCAACCGGTGCTATGACGTCGCCGGGCCCGCCGCCATCAACCGATGGGCTAATGCGGCAGCAGACGAGTCGTCACTGGTGGGATACGTCGAGGCTGAGGTGTGCGTCCAGCACCGGCTCTTCTCCCCCCCCACCAACACGGACAACGCAGCTTACCTGCCCGCCGTCTGGGCCAAGGCAGGGGCTTGCACTCGTCAACTTTCCGATTTACCCTGAGCACTTTTCGCATTCTGTGGGATACCTTTGCTGGTGTCGGTGACGAAAACCGCTTAGGTCGAGCTGGTGAGGTGGACGAGTGTGTGCCCCTGTGCCAAGGTCGCGGAGCAATGGATGCGTGTCCTCCCCGCACGCACGGACCCCAGCGTGGAGGATGCCCGGTTCCCAAAGACCAAGGAGGAGGGCCCCGACGGCGGAATGGATGCAGCGGAGGGGGAGGAGGAGGAGGAGGAGGAGCGGGGTTTACCCTTCCTGCAGAAGAAGATAGCCGAGGGCGAGAACAAGGTCAATCAGCGGCATGACCAGGAGGAGAAGGACCGGTTGAGCGTGGGCACCGCACACATCACCCCTGACGGTCTGCGGGTGAACTTGCCAATGGACTGTTCCCGCCGCAACCGTGCCACGCTCGCGGCAGGGTCTCTCACTGCTTCCCACGCCTGCCCTCCCATTCTAGCCCTCTCATTCCAGACCATTCCATTCCGTTCCATTCCAGCTGACCCATTCCAGCCATCCCGTTTCCAGCCCTCCCGTTTCCAGCCCTCCCATTCCCCATCTGCTATTTCGCCTTAATACCACTCAAGTATTCTCACGTAATACCTCAAGGATGCTTATGTTGAGCTGGCAAAGCAACGAGTGGCAAGGCTCTGACTCGCGGCGCTGCAGGACGCGCTAGTGGCCATCGCGCGCCCGGACGTCGACGCTGAAGTTTTCGATGATGAAGACGACGACGACAACGAGAGTATGCCCGACATCTTCGACGATGAAGAGATCGATGAGGCAGGGGGCTTGTCGAGAACAGGCACTCGGACCGACGTTTCATCGACGAAAAGTCCGCGCGTCTGTACAAGCATTCACTCTGAAGAGGGTGATTGAGAACAAGCGCTCGACCGACGTTAAATCGACGAAAACATCCGAGCGTCCATACGAGCATTCACTCAGAAGCACCCCGAAGGTAAGTCATGCTGCGTATGTACGAGCATGCACCCTGAAGGTAAGCCATGTTCTGATCCCGGTTCGATGCGTATTTTCAAGGACCCTCCCGTGAGGACGAGCAGGAGTGGACCGAGGAAGACCAGGCCAAATACGGCAACATCAAGTTCAACAGCAAGGGTAGCGGCGGCGTTGTGATTTCCGACGAGGAGGTAGAGCTTGCGCGATATTGCCCGCCACGTCATCAACATGCGTTTTGAATCCTCGGCTATTGAGTCACCCGACATCCTATGACCTGACGAGCAATACCGGCCAGGCATATTGCCCTTCTCGTCAACCAATGCATGATGAAACCTCGTTTATTCAGTCATGGGTGGCATTCTATCCACGTGGCGAGCGATTCCTGCCAGGCCCTGTGAGGAGGAGGCGGAAGAGTATGAGGATGGGGAGGATAAGGAGGAGGCGGCATCATTGGCAGGGGCTTACACTCGTCCACATCTCAGCTCAACCTGAGCCATTTCTGACACAAGAACACATCCTAAGCACCCCCTGACACCCCCTGACACCCCCTGACACCCCTTGACACCCCTTACACACCCCCTAAACAGCCCCTACACCCACCCCCTGTCTCACAGAATGCGCTTGAGTTGAGCCGAACAGTGGACATGTGTAAGCCCCTGATAATTGGCGATGAGCACGCTGAGCGAACCGCACCGCAAATTCCTGCTGGATACCATGTCGCAATTCCCTCGGCAGTCAACCGACCCCGTGTACTCGCCCGACAAGTACCCGGCAGGGTCTTACACTCGTCCACTTCTCAACTCAACCTGACCCGTTTCTGTCACCCAAAACACACACTCAATAACCCCTAAATACCCAGTCAACACCCCCTAAACAACCCCTGACCCCCCCCTCGACGACTTCTGAACACGCCCTGAACACTATCTGACCGCCCTCCCTGAATACCCCCTAAATACCCCTTGAGTACCCCTAGACACCCCCTGAACACACCCTATACTACGAACAGCGCTGACGTCGAGCCGAAACGTGGACGGGTGTAAGCCCCTAGTATCGGGACCATTACAACAAGTTCTTCCTGAGAGGGTTGGCTCGCGCGGCGCCCGATTCATTGTTAGCGGTGGCCAACAAGCTGGGGCGCGCGTACGGCAGGGGCTTACACTCGCTCACTTCTCAGCCAAGTTGAGCGCTTTTTACGGGATAGGGATGCGCGTAGAGGCGGTGTAGCCCGTTGTCAGGGGGTGATAGGGGTGTTTAGGGTGTGTAAGGTGTTTTGTGTGTGTCAAACACGGCTCAAGTTGAGCTGAAAAGTGAACGAGTGTCAGCCCCTGGCGTACGGCTTCAGCGTTGACAACGCGTATGTGTGGAACTCTGAGACCGGAGCGGCCTTCTTCCTGGCAGGGTGGTGCAAGTTGAAACCCGTGTTGAAACCGCCTGGTTCCAGCGCTGATGATTTGTATCTAAACAGTCGTTCATCGATCCCCAAGGCGCTTCATCGACCAACCCCCTCGGTCAGCGTTTGTCAAACACGATAAACTGCCTTCAAGTTTGCTGTCAGTTTCAACTTGCCCCCCTACATCTTGGCGGCTGCGGTGGAGACCAACGCCAACGGTGTGGTCAACGACGATGTGTACGAGTACGAGGCTGTTGCTGATCCTTTCATGGATAATTTGGCGGAGGTGGTGGCGACGTGGCTGTGGGCAAAACACCTGCGTGAGGTTGTTTATTGAGGGTCTATTTTGAGTCATTTCGTATTATGGGATACATTGTGCTTGCTCGCGCTCGTTATTAGGTTTGTGATAAAGCTGGACACTATACTGCCGTGGAGACCAAAGCCAACGTATAGGAGCACTATGAGCTGTGGGTGGGCGTGTACTGTGAGTCGAGACTCTGACCTTTTGAATGAGCAGAAGCAAATTGTCCTTCTATTATAAAAGCGCTCTATATTGGACCTTTCGAATCAATCATCAGTCAATACCGGGCACCTAAATGTGCACCGGGCACTACTATATAAGCTGCTAACGTCCTCGCCGCGCCGCGTAAACACCGCCCCGCCCATCCCCGCCCCGCCCTCCACTGCCCATTCGCGACATATCATCATCACAACTATGAAATTGAACTGTTCACGTTCGCGGTAAAAGCACTCATGCTGCAGTGGTCACGTCACCGCGCACGTCATATCCCCAAGTCATCGTTACGGCTTTCACGACTGCATGCACCACCCTCCATGCCTACCCACACTGCCTGCTCCACCTGTCACGACTGCACAGCTAGCTTAGCGAGATGCTGCATAAAGACGCTCATGCTAATATCATCAGTAAAGATGATCTCCGCACCCCCCGCCCCCCCATTGGGGTCATACCCCCCATTGTACCCCCCGTTCATGCCCCCCATCCCCCCCCCCTGTGCCGCCACGTCCGACGTGGTGTGCGTCGCCGAGGGGTTGAGCTTAGCCAATAGGAAGCGCGCCTGACTCCCCCCGTAGTCGCACTCAACCAGCAGACAGGGTCAAATAAACGACGCTCGCTATGTCATGTGATGAGCTAGTAACTCAAGAAACGAGGGTTCAAAAGGCAGCTGATGATGTATCGGGCAATAGGCCGGTTTCGGTATATCGCCTGGATGAAATGCCCATACAGAGTTGCGGACACAGCGTCAGCGCTCCGTGCGGGAAAGCGGGCGCCAGGTTGAATGCCCATACAGAGTTGCGACAAAGCGTCAGCGCTCGGCGCAGGAAGCGATACACCGAAGTACTGGCCAGGCAAACTTGCCGGGTATGTGGGCCGGGCGAGCCATGTGCCGGGCGAGAACATATAGGTGTCCCCACCAGTCGCGGCGTGGGACACCTGGTGGCACGCGCCGCCGCCGCGTCCGCCACGGGCTGCGCCAGCAGGTTTCGGAACGCCTCGTGCTCCGGCAAGTTCTGGTACTCTGCCTTGCGCCATGCCGCGATCGTGGCCCCCGCGTGTAGGGCCGGACACTTGATCCCTTTTGGGCTCAACTGCATGCATCTTCGAGTGTGCATCACGAGCATGCCAGACGACTGGCCAGGCCAGGAAGGGGTATACATGTATTGGTGCACTATGCATGATCAACGCGGGACCGAGTGACCGGGCCAAGAAGGAGGATGCGGCAGGCGTGGAGGTTGCAGCGGGTGTGTACAGGTAAACTGGTAAACAGTACAATCAGAACAGTCAGAGCCCCTGCCGGCGTGCACCACGATGAGGAAGAATGTATCCAGCAGCAGGATGGAATCCGGCTGGATGGACGACACGTCCAGAAGCACCGGCACGGGCGGAGCCGTGAAGGTATACGACATCAACGTGGGCTGAATCATCACCAGCGAGTTGATCACCGTCTCATAGTGCCTGACATATATTGCTCGCCACGTTATGAAATACATAGACGATTCTCACTGTACACAGAGGCACGAAGCTTTCGCCCTGGGCCCCGTAGTTGCTCGCCACGTCATCCATCTGATTATGAGCCCTCATTGCCAATCGCGTCGCTCGTCGTTGATAGATGGCATCCCATGACGTGGCGAGCAATACCAATCAGGCCATGGCCCGCCGCGTAATCGACGCGCCAATTTGACCCTCGTTGCTTGAGTTAGATGACATCCTGCGACGTGGCGAGCACTATCTGCCGTCCCACGGTCCGTCGCGTTATCGAGACGCACGGTCAACCCTCGTTGCTGGATTTAGATGGCATCCTAAGAAGTGGCGAGCAATGTCCCCTACCGTCTCGCGCCCCATCATGAGCCGGTAAAACGCCGTCTCGTCCGGCGAGTTGTTAGCCGTCTGCAGAAACTGCGACCTCCGCAAGTTGAACATGAACTGCGGGTACACCGAGAAGCTCCCCGGCAACTGAAACGTCTCCGGCGCGTCTCGTTGATACTCCCCAAACGTAGGGCCCCTCAACAACACTCGGCGCGTGACACGATGCCGGTTAAGTCAATAGACGCCTCGTCCAGGATGCCGTTTAACTGGATAAACACCTTGTCATACGGCAAAGTGCATGACGCTCTGGACAATCATTCGATTTCAATCAATAGTCACCCTTCTGTGATGAGTCACCAGGCAGAATAATCATATTGACCTAACAAACAAGGTTAAACCAATGTTCACTGTGTCGGTATCGATCGAGATCGTCCATTGCATCCTGCGCTTTGTCATAATTCCATCAAACCCTACCCAAACTTGGCACCCACGCGGATGAGCGTGCGGTCCAGCCACCGCAGCAGGTCGAACGTCTCCTCGTGCTCAACCCGGAACGTGGCCACCCGCGCCATTAGCAACGCTGTGGCCTCCTCGCATTAGGGTCATTCAGAACAAGCACTCGAACTGGGATCAGACGTGCCTGCATGACTTACCTTCCGGGTGAATGCTCATACAGACTTACAGTAGAGCAGGATAAGGATAAGGAGGAGGAGGAGGAGGAGGAGGAGGAGGAGGAGGAGGAGGAGGAGGAGGAGGAGGGGGAGGTGGAGG
>Ga0307489_10003392_pt1 | contig 10570 bp, 14 predicted proteins | sample SB12metaG_FD_202247 | JGI IMG/M metagenome (GOLD analysis project Ga0307489, IMG submission 202247) | Sea-ice brine microbial communities from Beaufort Sea near Barrow, Alaska, United States - SB 1.2 | ecosystem: Environmental > Aquatic > Marine > Coastal | place: USA: Alaska | collected...
CGGGGTGTCGACGACCACGAGGAGGAGAGGCAGGAGACGGAGGAGGGGCGGGAGCAGGAGGAGGAGGCGGATGAGGCGGCGGAGGCGGAGGCGGAGGAGGAGGAGGAGGAGGAGGAGGAGGAGGAGCAGGAGCAGGAGCATGAGCAGGATGAGGAGCAGGAAACGCGCCCACCCCCAGCCGCTGCGCCCGCACCCGTGCCGCACGACGACGCCCTTCAAGAGGGGGGGACCGGAGCCCCTGGGGTAACTATAAATGAGGTGGAGGAGGAGGAGGAGGAGGAGGAGGAGGAGGAGGACGAAGAGGAGGAGGCGGGTGAGGAGGAAGAGGCGGCAGCGAGGGAGAAAGCTGCGCGTAAGCAGGCCCGCAGCAAGGTTCGGAAGGAGGCCAGGAAGAAGGCTGCGGCAGAGGCGGATGCGGGGGCGGGGGCGGAGAAGGGGGCCGCGGTGGGTAATTCCGTGGAGGCGGCAACGAGGGCGAAAGCTGCCCGGAAGGCGGCGCGCAGCGAGGCTCGGAAGGTGGCTCGGCGGGCATGCGCTGACGAGGAGCCGTCTCTCAAGCGGGCCCGGCAGGCGCGCACTCCTACCGGCGGTGCACAGATTCCGCCGGTACCGCTGCCAGGTAGGGCCTGGCGGACACAGCTCGCCATGTGATAGGGTGCCATGTAACTCAAGAAACGAGGGTGCAAAATGAGTTTCAGACGGGAGCGTGAGCTTTGGTGCTGGGGGCCCGGCGGTCGGGACTGCTGCCCGAGGGCGCGGATAATGCTGCCGAGCGGGATATTGACTACGACAAGGAGGAGGAGGAGGAGGAGGAGAATGAGGAGATGGAGGCGCAGGAGGAGGAGGAGGAGGACGAGGAGGAGGAGGCGGAGGAGGAGGAGGAGGAGGAGGAGGAGGAGGAGGAGGAGGAGGAGCAGCAGGAGCAGGAGGAGGAGGAAGAACAAGAGGAGGAGGAGGAGGTGCCGCGTGACCTTTGCGCGCACGTGCCCGGCGCCGGCGTCAAGGGTGGCAGCGAGGCGGTCCGCCCTCAGAGCCTGCCGAAGGGCGGTCACTCGGAGCCCGGGTCCCGGCCGGTGCAGGCGCCCAAGAGGGTCGCGGATAAGGCTGGCCCGGATAATGATGACGGGGAGGAAGCAAGCGTTGTTCATGAGCTGGAGATGCGCTGTGATGATTACCGCGCTTACACATCTCTGTTCAAAGGCGTATCCTGGGACACGAGCAGACAGAAATGGAGGGCTCGATACAAAGGGACGAACCTCGGATATTACGCGGCGGAGAAGAACGCGGCACGCGCATACAGCAAATACCTCAAGGTTCCTGAGCTCGTGAAGCGCGGTGGTGATGACCGCGCTTATACCTCTCGGTTCAAAGGTGTATCCTGGGACAAGAGCACACACAAATGGAGTGCTCGTGGAAACGCACCTTGGAGTGCTCGTGGAGTGAACCTTGGATATCACGCGACAGAGGAAGACGCGGCACGCGCATAGAGTAAATACCTCAAGGACGGCCTCCTTCCTGTAAAGCTTTCATGGTGGAGCCAGCGCATCAAGAGATGGGAGATGAGATGGGGGACAAACACGGGCCTTCACACCCCGGAGAGCGTTGCGGTACCGGCGGACAACGGCGAAGCTGAGCAATTTGGTGTCGCCCTGAGCCACGTGTTGCGGCGGGCGCCAGCGCATGCGAAGGCACGGGCACAGGCGGCGGCGGCGGGACCCAGCGCGCTGCTCCGATGACACCGGCGGCACCCATAACCCTAAACCCTAAACCCTAAACCCTAAGGCAACTCCTGCGACGAGCAAGAAGCAGAGGCGCGCTGCTCCGACGACACCGGCAGCACCCCTGCCGAACAAGAAGAATGAAGCTCTAGGATAATTGTTTTGGCGCGGCGCACCCAAGCGGTGTTGCGCCAACACAATGGGCGAATGTGGATGTTCGGGTGAGGACGTTCGTTACAAAAATGAACCACTAGCTAGCTGCGCTGCCGACTTAAAACTACTTGTTGATATCTGTCTAAGTGGTTTCGCGCACTTTGTCATACGTGCGATGACTCAAGTGGTTCCATGGACAACCCGCTGAATATTAGTACATCCGCGCGGGCCCTACAGAGTACTTATGTGAGGCCCTACTATCTACCGCCTACTTGCCCGGGCTACCGCCGCCCCCGCCCCCGCCCCTGCGCCGGGCCCTGCCCTGCTGCCGCCCCCACCCCCGCCTCCGCCCCCTCCGCCGCCCCCGCCGCTCTCGCTCCCGCTGCTGCTGCCCCCCCCACTGCCCCCCCTATCCCCGGCCCCGCCACTTGCCCCACCGCCTCCGCCGCTCGGGTTCCCAAGGTTTTGGGTTTAGGGTTTCCCCGCACCTCGCACGAAAACTTCCCGCTGACGTCCGGCTTAGTGCACGCGTCGGTACACGCGACGCGGCAGACGTCCAGCGCATGGTCCGCCAGCGCTCGCTCGCACGCCCGCTCGCACGCGGCGAAGCACCCGCTCTCGCACGCCTCCTCGCGGGTGGAGAACCCTGTGGACACGTCGCCCTGTGTGATGGAATGTGAATGTGTGCGCGGGGGGGTGGGGTTAGCAGGAGAGAGGAGAACAGGAGAGCAGGAGAGCAGGAGAGCAGGAGAACCCTCGTCTGTTCAGTTGAATGGCAACCTATGACGTGGGGAGCAACATCTACCAGACCCCCGTCTACTGCATCCCACACCACCTGGTGTAGCAGCGCACGTGGGCCGAGCGGGACGGGCTACTGCCGGTGCACCGGTACACTATGAGCCAACAGTCAGCACTCGCCGCATTCACATGTACACCGGTACACTATGAGCAAACAGTCAGGTGGCGCCGCTTCCACAGGGTACACCGGTACATCATGAGCAAACAGTCAGCACTCGCCGCTTGCCTGCATGGCGTAGGCCTGGCGCTCCAGCCCCTCCACCTGCGCGAACACGCGGATGGTGTGCTGTGACTCCGAGTCCCACCTTCAGGGTCACTCCAACTACTCGGCCGACGTTGGATGGACGAAAAACCACAGTCGGACCGAGGCGAGGGTACGTACGCGCTCATACTGTACGCCGGCTCTGGACTACTACACCACGGACCGAGTCACGTACGTCGGTATGAGCATCCACCGTGAAGGCGAGTCGTTCACCACAGGACGAGGGGGTGTAGCACTGTGGGCGGGGGCGGGTGTGGGGAGTGCCAGGTTGTGGGGTGCCGTGTGAGGGGAAGGTGATTCCGTGATGGGAGGTGGTTCTGTGAGTGAGCGTGCCATGCGTGAAGGGGCGGTGGGGGCATGGGCGGGGTGACGCTCTCAACAACCTCCCTGCCCAGTCCTCCCGCGTCGACGTCGTCATCCCGCGCACGCGGACGAAGTTGAACATCGGCCGAGACTAAATTACACCCTCCAAATTGCCCTCCAAATCCAACAGCCGTCTGGCGGGCGTGTGCTGTCTGCAACGCCCGTGCGGGTAAGAGGGCGGCGAGGACGACAGGCGGTGGCGGGAGCGCTGCTGCTGCTCCCCGCGCGTGTTATACAGTGAGTGTCGGCAGGGGCAATCTTGCAAACGCACCGTCCCTACTGGTAGAATAAAGTTTCAACTTTAAGCGCTTGAAAATATGCGCGCAGTTTCAAGCGCTTGAAACTAGAGCTAGAGCTATAGCGCAGTTTCAAGCGCTTGAAACCATGTGCAGTTTCAAGCTTGTACCACGTGTCAGCAAATCATTGGTTAGCAACTATACCGTCAGCAACTTGCACCGTCATCCAGCACAGTTCGGTTGGATTGCAGTGCCGGCGTGCGGCGTCACACAGACGTACTTTCCACGCGCGCGTGCGGCGTCACACAGACACGTACTTTCCACGCGCACGGCTGGCACGTCCGGGGACCTTCCGAGTTGGGACACCCTCGGTTCTCATCATGACGTGCGCCGCCGTGTCGCTCGCGGCGTCGCGCCCTGTGGCGGCGGCGGCGCAGCGGCAGCGGCGCAGCGGTGGCGCGGGTCGGCCGGAGTACTCGACATCGACAGTGGCAGTGGGCCGATGCCGCCGTTCAGTGGCGGTCGGGCCTGGCAGATACCGCTCGCCACGTCATAGGATGACATCCAACTCAAGAAACGAGGGCGATGGAAACTGCTGCCTCATCAGCTGCTGGCGCCAGGGGCAGACGATTCGTGCCGTGCCTGCCATGCCCATGTCATATAGGATGTCACTTTAAACTCAAGAAGCGATGACGATGATTGCGTGTCGCGCTCGATGACGTGGTGGACGATATGTACGTGTCCCTTGGTGGCGGCCGCTGCAATACGCGGCGAGCGGCGGGAGGAGCTGCTGGACATCCAAGCAGCCTTCGCGCGGCGGGCTGTGCCGCTCCCGGACGGCGCGGCGGTGAGCATCCGCCCCATGGCAGGGGCTTACACTCGTCCACTTTTTTTGCTCAACCTGAGCCGATTCTGACACAAAATACAACCTAAACACCACCTAATTGCCCCTGACACCTGTTAGATACCCCATAAACAGCCCCTGAGTGCACCCCATATCCCACAGGAAGCGCTTACGATGAGCCGAAATGTGGACAAGTGTAAGCTCCTGCCCCATGGCGCTGGAGGACGTCAGGGCGCTGACCAACATCATGCTGTGGGCATTCAAGGTAGGGAGGGCGCGGGCGGTGCAGGCTGACAGTATTGAAACCCGTGTTGGAAGAGCCTACTGTGTCAGCCCTTGACACCATAACAGCTTAAACTGGTTTCAACGTCTGCTTTCGATTTGATGTTGCGGCGTTACGCGGCGGGCAGTATGGATGAGCGGCCGCGCGCGCGGGTGGCCAAGTACCTGGTGGACCTGTGCCAACCCGGCGACCCCGAGGAGATCTGCCTAGTGGCGTTCCTCGACATGGGCAACACGACCGCGGCCAACGCGTTGGATGAAGAGGGGGACGCGGGAGCGGAAGCTATCGCGATTGTGTCGCTGTCCTTCACGGCGGCAGCGCGCGGCGGCATGGGCACCCAGTGGCAGGGGCATACATTCGTCCACTGTTCCGCTCAACGTCAGCACATTTTGTGGGATTCGTCGGGTGCATGATTTCCCCCCAGTCTATCGAGCAGGGGGACGCGGGGAGGTGTGACCAAAACGGCTTAGGTTGAGCTGAAAAGTGGAAGACTGTCAGCCCCTGCCCAGTGGTTTGGCGGCAGCACCACCTCCGGCGCGGGCGCCATCCCGCCCCCCCCGGACGCCGCCTACCTGTGCAACATGGCGGTGGCGCAGGCGCACCGCGGGCAGGGGCTTACACTCGTCCACTTTTCAGCTCAAGTTGAGCCGGTTATTACACAAAATACACCGTTAACACCCCCTGACACCTCCTGAACACCCCCTAAACATCCCCTACATGCACCACCTATCCCACAGAAAGCGCTTAAGTTGAGCTGAAAAGTGGACGAGTGTAAGCCCCTGGCCACGGGCGCGGCGTGGCCAAGGCACTGATGAGCGCGTGCGACGAGTTGGTGCGCGAGATGGGCGGGCGCGATATCTTCCTCCACGTCCGCGTCAAGGACACGCGCGCAACGAGCTTATACATCGGGGGTGGGTACGAGGTGCGGGAGCGGGAGAACGTGCTGGCCCGCATGTTTCTTAGCAAGGATGGCGAGGGCCTGGCGCTGTACCAGAAGCAGTTGTAGTGCGGCTGGCGATAGGCCGATTTCGGTATATAGCCTTAGCCTAGCCCGGTATGTGCCCTGTTGTTTTGTATTTCCACATGTAAAATGGCCGTTTGGTCCGTCCGATTAGAAATGGCGGAAGGGGTTGGTAATACCAATAGGCGTCTAGCTGTCGTGCCTAACCGTCAATTTATGACATTCGGAGAGACATGAACTGCTTTTAATAACCCTAGTCATCACAAGCCTAGCACGTGCTGTCTATTGTTTTCACGTTAACCATGGTGCTCTGGACCACTAGACTACCCGGTACCGACGCGCCCCAGACGGCTGTCGGTCTTGGGGTGGGACGTGTAGTCCTGCATAGCGACCAGCAGCCAGGGGCGTACACTCTTCCACTTTTCAGCTCAACTTAAGCGCATTCTGTGGGACAGGGGTGCGTCCAGGGGTTATTCAGGGGGTGTTTAAGAGTTGTCACGGGGTATCAAGGTGTATTAGGGGGTGTCCAGGGTGTAATTTGTGTCAGAAACAGCTCAGGTTGAGCTGAAAATCGGAGGAGTGTGCGCCCCTGCCAGCAGGGCGTCCACCGCGCTGTGCAGCTCCCGCAGGTCGTTCACGTGCAGCACGCTGTAGCGGCGCAGGTTAAATCTGAAAGCAGAAGTTGAAAGCAGCACATCACACTTTAGTTTCAAGTGCTTAGTTCCAGGCGGTTTCAACTTGGGTGTCATAGGGTCAACCTACACCACCCTACCACGCGCAGCACGTTCACCATAGCCGTGCCGTAGGGCCCTTCACGCCAAAACACTTTGCTTATTGTGACATTTAAAGACAAGCCGACGCTCGAAAATGTAAACTTAGGGTCTTTAAACTCAAGACGTCTTGAGTTAACATATATTTTCGAACGTGAGCGTGTCTTTAAATGTCATATTACTGACATGCATCGAGCCCAAAGGCGCTCGCACCATGAGGGCCGTTCACGCGTCCACGTTTTGTTTACTTTTACTATCACTGACGTTCATCCAGTCCCAAGGCGCACGCATGGTGAGCATGAGCCAACCCCATCCGCCGTTTCAAGCGCACAGTAACATGCGGTCTGTCGGGATGAAGGCCGTGTCGAGGAGCACACGTTGAGCCGACAGAGGCCCTAGGGAGGGACGGGAATCCGCCCAAACCCTCAAGCCAAAACCGCCGAAACCCCCAAAATCCGCCCAATACCACCCAAAACCGCCCAAAATCGGCTCGCGTCGTGCGAAACCGCCCGAATTACCGAGAAACGGCCCTAAGAAGCCCTGCCTCAACGGCTTGCCCCGCGCCGATGGGGCCGCCCAGTTCCACGCCTGACGGGAAATCGGATACCTTCAGATTCCACGACGCTTTCTTACCACCGCCGCCGCCGCCGCCGCGGCCGCCGCCACGGCCGCCGCCACGGCCGCCTCGCCCACCTGCGCTCCCACCCGCCGCGGTCCCGGCTGCGCCAGCTGTGTCGCCTCCGCCAGCTGCGGATGCCGACGCCCAGGGGCTTACACTCGTCCACTTTTCGGCTCAACGTGAGCGCTTTCTGTAGGATAGGGGGTGCATTCAGGGGTTGCTTAGGGGATGTTTAGGAGGTGGTGGGCATTAGGGCGTGCTTAGGGTGCATTTCGTGTCAGAAACGGCTCAGGTTGAGGTGAGCAGTGGACGAGTGTAAGCCCCTGCCGACGCCGCCTCCACGTGGTCCCAGAATGGCGTGATGAAGCGCTCCACCGCGCGCACGCACGCATCCACGATCGCCTCCACACCCCCCCCGCCCCCCCCGCCGCCGCCGCCGACGCCGCTCGATGATGAGACGGCGGCGGTGTCCACCCTGAGCAGCGCGGCGAGGTCGTCCAGCCGCAGCCGCAGCGCGGGGTCGGCCAAGCCTTCCACCTGCCGCCAGGGGCTTACACTCGTCGAATTTTCAGCTCAACGTAAGCCCTTTCTGTGGGACAGGGGGTGTATCTAGGGGTTGTTTCGGGGGTTTCTAGGTGGTGTTAGGGGTTATCACGGGGGGGTAGGGAGTATGTTTTGCGTCAGAAACCGCTCGGGTTGAGCTGAGATGCGGACGAGTGTAAGCCCCTGCCTGCCGCTGCTCCTCAGGCCACGACTGCCAAGGAACCCCCGCCCCCGCCCCCGCCCCCGTACGCACGTTGGCGATGCGCTGTCTTTTGGGCGGCGGCGGGGCGGCGGAGGTGCTGACGGACGCCGCCTTCAGCGTCTGCACACAAGGCCGAATAATGCGAGTTCCCTGGCTGCTCACTCGTAGTTCACCGGTTAGCACACAGTCAGGGAACGAGTGGCCAGGTCAGGGAGCGAGGATGCGGCAAGCGTGTACGGGGTACCACCGGTACACCACTCAAGCAGTGAGGGAAGAAGTGTGCTTAACCCCCTTTGCCAGGCGGATGACACGGCGGTGGCGGCAGTGGGGGATGGGTACACCGGTACGCTATGAGCAAACAGTCTGGGAGGAGGAAACGGCGACTGTGCACGGGTACACCGGTACGCTATGGGCAAACAGTATGAGGGGGAGGCGGTGTTCTGATTGGTCCACATCGCCCCCTGCCCGCACCACACCGCCCAGGTCCTCCTTATTGTCGCGGTAGTCCAGCGCAACGGCCTGCTCCAGCAGGTAGTCTAGCGCGCGCTCCGCATGCTGCGGCGCCGCCGCGTCCACCTCGCACCAGGGGCTTACACTCGTTCACTTTTCCGCTCAACTTGAGCTTACCGTGCCCCTGTCCGCTCAACTTAAGCTCCCTTTGTCCCCCTTATGACCCAGACGAACCCGTGGATGTGTCACAAGCGAAGGTGCTCAAGTTGAGCTCTCACGTGAGCGATGCGTTCCCGAAGGTTCTGAAGTTGAGCTGTGAAGTGAGCGAGTGTAAGCCCCTGCCTCGCACCCGCACGCTTTGGCTAAGGCGGCGAAGGCGCTCGGCCACTCGCCATCGTCCACCGCGCGCAAGGCGCCGCGCCGCTCCACGGGACAGGGCCTGCCAGATATTGCCCGCCACGTCATAGGATGCCACGCAACTCAATAACCGAGAGGCCTGCCAGATAATGCCCGCCACGTCGTCCACACGCATTTGGAACCCTCGGTTCTCGCTCCTTGAGTTGCACGGCATCCCATGACGTGGCGAGCAATATCTGCCAGGCCCTACCATGGGCATGGCGCGGATCTTGGTGTCCTCCAGCCACACGATCAGCTCGCGGAACGCGCGGTCGTCGAGAAGCGGCGGGGCGGCGGCGGCGGGGGCGGCGGCAGGTGGGGCGGCGGCGGCGGCGGCGGTGGGGGCGGAGGGGGCGGCGGCGGTGAATGGCTTGGGGTACCCCAGTGCAGGGGCTGACACTCGTCCGCTTCTCAGCTCAATTTGAGCCGCGTCTGACACAAGGAAGCACCCCACACACCCTACACACCCGCTTAACACGGGCTACACAACCCCTACGCGCACCCGGTATCCCATACAAAGCGCTCAAGTTGAGCTGAGAAGTGGACGAGTGTAACCCCCTGCCCCAGTGCCTTGACGGCCAGCGCCCGCGTGCGCGCGCCAAGCACCATCGGATATTGTTACTGAGTGGGCAGCTGATGTTGCGGGTGCTCCCAGCTCCGTCGTTCCTCAGAAGTGAAGGACTGGGACGTTGCCCGCAGTGACAGGCGCCGCGCGCTGCGAGCGGCGACCGCGTGGCGTGAAGGGTATTCCCGCTCAGTGCCCGAAGACGAGGAACGAGGGTGCGGCGTTTGGAGGGCTCCGCGACGCGCCGTCCTACACAGTTCAGGCCCCGTATCAAATGGTGGCATTTGCTCCTTGTCCCTTTTCCGTGAGTCAACTCGTCGATTCCCGAACAGCTCTCGTGTGGCGCAACCTCTCTGTTTCAAAACGCTGCACGTTTTTATTTCCCACCTCAAGGTTGATTAGACCGTCGATATCGAGAAAATCAATATATGAAAAACAAGTCGCGCGTACAAACATGGTTCAATCTGAACCATTTTAGCGAGGAGCAAATGCCACCATTTGATACGGGCAAGGGGGGTAAGGAGGAAAGAGGCCGAACTTCGAAACTTACGAACCTCAGTTTCGTTTCGTCAGTTTCGTGCGCACAGGCAAATGGGACATGGGCATTTATCCAGCCACGGCCTAACTTATTTTTGGAGCTCGAGCCGTTGTCGTACGGCGGCCAGTCAGCGCGCGTTCAGCGTCGGCACCCGCGGCCGCGGGGGATGCTTCGCAAGACGGGATAAATGCCCCCCGGGGGGGTGTCCGCGTCGCCGTCCTGCGGCGCGACGTGCCGCATCGACATCTCGTGGTGTCGGAAGGTGCGGGACGCATTGTGGAGGGACGTCGTCTCGGCGCTCGCGCGAGGCTGACCGCGGCGTCGCGCTGGGCTGGCCGCGGCGAGGCTGCTACGTGCACGATGGAGTCGTCGCCGCGCGCGCTGGCGACGGTCGCCGCGCGGGGCGGCGACGGCGGGGACGCCCTGCGCGAGGTCAAACACGTGGAGCGCGAGCTGCGCGGCGTGAGCTCGGCGTCTTGGGGGGGCGACGCGGGGGCTGGCAAGAGTGCGAGCGCGTCAGCCGGCGTCAACGGTAAATGGCACGCCACTCCAAGACTACGACGCACGCGCACGCCTCGTGAAGATTCTCGTCCCCAAGCTGAGGTGCTGAGCGCGCGTCCGGATCTCGCTTTGCGCCAGGCTGACCTTGCCGCCGTACGAAAACGGCTCGAGCTCAAAAATAAGTTAGGCCGTGGCCGGATTAATGCCTCATGTCCCATTTGCCTGTGCGCACGAAACTGACGACGCCAAAACCAAAACCGCGTTCGGCAGTCCGCTCAAGTAGCTTATTTAAGCTCTGTTTTCAAATATGAGTGTGAGTTGAAACTCTTTTTCCTGTATGAGCTTTCAGTCAGAGATCTGCCGGTTTG
>Ga0307489_10003393_pt1 | contig 10569 bp, 11 predicted proteins | sample SB12metaG_FD_202247 | JGI IMG/M metagenome (GOLD analysis project Ga0307489, IMG submission 202247) | Sea-ice brine microbial communities from Beaufort Sea near Barrow, Alaska, United States - SB 1.2 | ecosystem: Environmental > Aquatic > Marine > Coastal | place: USA: Alaska | collected...
TGCCGCGCCCGCGCCGCCGGCGCCGCCGCCGCCGCCGCCGGCGCCGCCGCCGCCGCCGCCGCCGCCGCCGCCGCCGCCCCCGCCGCCGCCGCCGCCGCCGCCGCCGCCGCCGCCGCCGCCGCCGCCGCCGCCCTGGCGCTTGTGTTGGAGTGGGACGCCGCCCAGCGCCCGCAGGAAGCGCGCCACCACTGAGGTGGATTCCGGCTTGAGCTCCTCAGGATGCGCCGGCAGCACGCGCGCGGAGGCGGCGGCACCAGCGCCGGGGGTAAGCGACGGCAGCGGAGCCTGCGCGGCGTCCCCCGCTGTGAGCGCGCGCATCTCAAGCGCCGCCGCTGTGAAGTGTGGCGCCCATCCGTCCAGCTCCAGCCGCTCCCACTCTTCGTCGTCCAGCCTGTCCAACCCGTCCCCCTTGACGTAGCGGCGCAAGTTGAATTTGAATGCAAGGTTTGACAGCAGTGTACTCGTATCATATTATAGTTTCAAGCGTTTAGTTCCAGGCGCTGTCAACGCGGGGTTCGTAGAGTCAACCTGCACCGCCCTACCTCGAAGTAGTCATCGCCGTAGTCCCCGGCGGCGGCCGACGTGATCAGGTCCGGCCACTTGCCGTCCTCCGGCGACTCCGCGTCGCTGGCCAGCGCCGGGAGTGCGGCGGGGCGGGGGCCGCTCGTCAGCGCCAGCACGCCATCCAGAATGTAGCAGCGCAAGTTGAATTTGAAATCAGATGTTGAAAGCAGATTGTCGAATTTTACTTTCAAGTGTTTAGTTCCAGACGGTTTCAACTTGGGTTTCAGCGGTTCAACCTGCACCGCCCTACCAGGGCAAAGGCGCGGCAGACCCCGCCAGCGCGCTGCTCGCCTACTCCTACAACCAGCGTGTACTCGGTACACATTCCGCCCGGAGAGCGCGCCGTGGGCACCAGTTGCATTCCCGCGCGCGGCACCAGGCTGTAGCGGCGCAACTTGAAATTGAAAGCAACAGTTGAAGCAGTTCATCATATTACAGTTTCAAGCGCTTAGTTCCAGGCACGGTCCACACGGGCTTGAAACTGACAACCTGCACTACCCTACCAAGCCGGTGGACGTCATCGCGCCCGGCCTCCCTTCCGCGGAGGAGGAGGAGGAGGGGTACACACTGCCACTGCCGCCGCCGCCAGCACTGTCTGCGGCGACCACCGAGCCATCACCGCGTAACACCACGTCATGGCCCGTTGATGCTCGGTTGTCGTCTTTGGCGGGGGCTTGCGGCGGCGCAGCGAGGTTCGCAGGTGGCGATGGCGAGGGCGATGGCGCCTCGTTAGCCAGGATGTAGCGGCGCAAGTTGAATTTCAAAGCAAAGTTTGAAAGCGGTTCATCATATTATAGTTTCAAGCGCTGAAACCATAGACGGTTTCGACACGGGTTTCGATACTGTCAACCTGCACCGCCCCACCAGGAGCGCGAGCACGGCAACGTTGTCGCCGCTGCCGATGGATATCGCGGCCCGCGTCGCTGCAGCTGTACCGGCACGGAGCCAGGCCAGCGCCCCCGTCTCCGTCGGCGTCTTCCACGCATCAGCTCCACTTCCGCCGCCCGCGGAGATAGGCTGCTTCGGCGTTGCGTCATCGGGTGGCTCCCCCCCCAGCGCAATCACGGCGGCTCCACCCCCTGCCCCGGTCCCGAGCCGCCCGCCCCGCCACGCATCGAACTCGCTTACGCCCCACTCCACCCGCTCCACGCCGTCCGCCACGCCCTCTCCTCCTCCTCCTCCTCCCCCTCCTCCTCCTTCTCTTCCTCCCCCTCCTCCTTCTTCACCACCTCCTCCTCCGCCGAACGCTAAGCTGCAAATCTCGTCGGCAGTCAGAACGTCAAACGCTCCGTCCGACACCAGCACGAGCCCGGCGACGCCGCCGCCGCCCGACCCGTCATCGTTCGAATCTCCGCTGGAGAGCGTGATCCGGGACGAAACGGTGGGGTTGGGGATGACCCCCGCAGGCTTGAGGCTGACGTCGCCGACCGCGCGCGTCACCGCGAGCTCGCCGTTGACGCGCAGCCGCCCGCCGCCGCCGCCGCCGCTGGTGCTAATGACGCCGCCGGCGGCCTCCACCCAGGGGCTTACACTCGTTCCGATTTAAGCTCAACTTGAGCTCTTCTATCCACCGTATAAAATAATTTGACTCATGAATGTGTCATAGAGTTGCTCAAGTTAAGCTCTAACGTGAACGAGTGTAAGCCCCTGCCTCCACCCTCGTTCGCTCCGCCGGGTCCGACGGGTTGTGGTCGCGAGTCAGCACGGTGCCGACGAGCGGCGGCGCGGCGGCGGCGGCCGAGCCAGCAGGAGCGCGGGTGCTCCTGCTCCGCCGCGCGGGTGCGCCGCCGTTGACGTGCTGGTGCTGGTGCTGGTGACCGCGATGCGAGCACGACAGCGCCCGGCTGCAGGAGCTTACACTCGTTCTGATTTCAGCTCAACATGAGCTCTTCTGTCCACCGTGTAACCCAACTTATGTCATGAATGTGTCTTGGAGTTGCTCAAGTTGAGCTCTAACGTCAACAAGTGTACGCCCCTGCCCTGCTGTCCCCGGCGTGCGCCACCCACGCGCTGCGGCCGGACACCAAGGCCACAACCACCGTGCAGGGTCTTTGTACACGCGAACCTCTTCCAGCTCAACTTTAAGCCGGTTGCATGCACGCGTAACTTTTCCAGCTCAACTTTTAAGCGGATTGTCCCTGAAACCGCTTGAGTTATCCGACTTGATACCTCAAAGATGCTCCTTACGCAGAAAAGTACACCCACACCCCTACCACCGTAGTGCCGCCCCCCTCATCCTCCGAGTTTATCGTTGCGGAGGAGGAGTTTGAAAATTCCGCGTCGAGCGCGAGCACCGCGTCGCGCAGCGCGCGTTGCACCGTGGCGTCCAGAAGCTCACCGTCCTTCCCGCACGCCGAGCCCGCTCCCGCGCCCGTGCCGCCGCTGCCCCGCCGGAGCTTCTCGGCGACCAGCGCGTGGAGCCGCGTTGAGGCGAGCATCGAGGCTTCCGTCCCATCGTGCCCATCGTACACCCCCGCGAAGCGCAGCTCGGAGCCGAGCGAGCAGCCGCGGAGACGTAAAGCACCGCGGAGTGACGGCAGCAGGTTTACGCAGGCCGCCGTGTCCTCCTGCCGCCGCCGGCGGCCTTGGACCAGCGCGTGCGCGCATGAGGTCGGGACGGGCCATGGCCAGCTCGACGGAGGAGTGAGATTGATGTGAGGGTCGTCCACCGCAACTTCGGTTTTATCGAACGCCCCTCCCCGCCACGCCAGCACCACGGCGACGAGCGCCACGACGCAGGGCGCGAGCGAGGAGGCCCGCATGGCGTCGTTAGTGCGGTGGTCCAAGCCAACACCGCGTCAGCCGGGCACCCATGCACCTCGCGGCGCAGGGGAACAGATGGTCGGCTCGGCACCCACGTTGTTGAGTCACTGCTCCGCTAGGGTTTCGTTGGAAACCCTAAAACCAAACTGCACGTGCAAGCAGCCAGACAGACGGCCACGCAGCAGTGCCCACTTCCACGCGCGCAAGATGAGCACCGCGCTGGCCCAGCAGGCGGCGACGCCCCGGTGTGCCGGTGCATTATCGTCGTCGTCACGCCGCTCGCGGTCTCGAACGTCGTTCGCCACACCGCGGGGTCGGTTGCCTGGGGCACGGCGAGCGCCCCGGGCGGTGAGCGTGAGAGCCATTCAGTCCCAGGATGCTGACGAGTTCGCGGCAGGGGCTTACACTCGTCCACTACTCAGCTCAACTTGGGCCGTGTCTATGTCTGACACAAACACACACCCTAAACACCGTAAACATTCACCCAACATGGGCTACACAACCCCTATGCGCACCCCCTATCCCACCGAAAGCGCTTAAGTTGAGCCGACAAGTGGACGAGTGTTAGCCCCTGGTTCGCGGTGTTTCGCTTCACGCTGGGCATCCCGGGGTTCGAGGACGAGGACATCCCGCGCGTCGTGGGGCTCGTCGGCGCGGCACTGCTCGTGGCGAACCACGTGCTGATGCCGGCTGTGCTGACCCCGTCCGACGCTCAGGTGAAAGCACCTCCCGTTCGTAACCTCCCTTGCCATTTTTATATACGTCACCGCCGCAATAGAACGCGTGGGCACCCGAGCGCTTGGTTTGTAGGTCGAGACACAGCTCGCCTCGCCTGAACACACCCCCCCCCCGTTTTGTCTTGCACAGGGGCGGACGGAGCTCATCGGCGTTCTACTCTCCGCGGCGTGCGTGGCGGCCCCGGCCCTGGGGCGGCGGCTGACCGACGCCACCGCGGGGGTGCGGGGCGGCACCCTGGACGTGGCGGGGGCAGGGGCTTACACTCGCCCACTTTTCAGCTCAACCTGAGCATTTTCTGACACAAAATAAGCACTAAACACCCCATAATGCCGCCTGACACCTCCTGTACACCCCGGAAACAATCCCTACATGCACCCCCTGGCTCACAGAATGCGTTTACGTTGAGCTGAGAAGTGAACAAGTGTAAGCCCCTGAGCGGGGGGCGAGCAGGTGTTCGCGTTGTCGTCCGGGTTGGATGACGCCACCAAGGCCGACATGGCGTGGGGCACCTACGCGCTGCTCACGCAGACCAACGCTCAGGGCGCCATCTTATACCGCAGTGGCGGCGACGGCGTGGTGTGCGCGCGGGGGAGCGTGCGGCTACCCACAACGGGGATGCAGGGGGGACTGGGGACTCCAGAGCAGACTCCAGTGCAGGTGTTGGCGGCGCTGTCCCAATCGGTGGGGGGCTCCGGGGCTGTGACGATGGGGGGGGAGGGGGCGGATGGGGGGGAGGAGGCAGGGGCCTACACTCGTCCACTTTTCAGCTCAACTCAAGCCGTTCTGGTCAACTACTCGTTTCTCCCCCTGTCTAATAGACTGGGCGAAAACCATGCACCAAACGTATCCCACAAAATGTCACGCCGAGCTGAAAAGTGAACGTGTGTAAGCCCCTGGGAGGAGGCGGTGTACCTCGCGGACCGTGGCGCGATTGACCGCGCGGGCGCCAACGAGTGGGGGTTCCTGCCGCCGGGGGCGGAGAGCGTGATGGTGGTGACGCCGCCCGGGTGCGGCGGGGCAACGCGGCTCGTGTTGGTGTCGGATAAGCCCAGGGCCTTCAACAGAAAACAGCGCGCGTGGGTCGCCGCCATCGCCGTCAAGCTCGCGGCGGGTGTAGTCGTCGCAGAGGTTGCACCGGAGGTTAGCTAAATCGTTTGACACTTTTTTAACAAAAACAGCAAAAACACTGAACCGCACAACCCGCACGACCCTTGTTTCCAACAGAGGTATTCCCTTGGAGAAACTGAAGATGCGCTACTGGTGTGCGTGTTCGGCGCGCGCGCGCGATTGCTGCCGCCGTGCATGCTAGATACCGTGGCGCGTGTGCAGACGGAGCACGGTTTAGTGACTGGCGCTTGGCGCACCGGCCCTATATAATGTTAACTCAAGACATGACGGTATAATCGGCGATTTCATGGAATATTTCTCATCGCCCCGCCGATCGAAGTTCTAGGCTGTCTGCAGGTGCGGGACAGGGCATCGCAGTCAAGGGGTGGAGAGGGCATAGTTGTGCTACAATGACGCGTGCGAGGTTGTGAGCCATCTGAAGGACTTCAAACTATGCCGGCAGTGCAAGTTCCGCTTGGTACTGCGGCGCCGCAAGACTGGACAACGGGTGAGCACAAGGTGACGTTCGGGTCAGCGCCGTATGCTACTAGGTTTGCCGCTGCCTCGTACGAACCGAGTCTCGATGCGAAGTGCAGCGGAGTCCAGCCCGCGGGCGCGGGCGCGGGGGCGTCGCAGAACCTCTCTCCGGCAGCGGCGGCGAGCTTGATGTTATTGGCGTAATGCACGAGCTCGGCATTACTGGTGTCAATGAGCCCTTCAGCTTGTGCGGAGGTCATCTTCAGCTGCCACGCGAGGCTAGCCACCTTGCACGTGCTGCGGTGCCGGTTCAGCTTATGCTCGACCGACTGCCCACCCCGTTGGATCGTGCCGGCCACGGCACGCAGCTGCCGCAGCTGCGTCGCCGCATCCGGCGCATGTCCATCCCACGTGTCAAGGCCCACCTTGTGCTCGTCAGGTAGGCGCTTTCCAACGACGTTTGTGTGGATGTCAATCGTCTCCTTGACAGCGAACGCCGCGAACCCCAGACCGAGTTTGGCGCACAGCGCAGCGACTGCCTCGCCGTGATCACGGAGGACGTCTGCGGCCAGCACCACGACCGTCCCGGGGTTAGCGGAGCATCCCAGGATGTCAGCTAACGGCCGGCCCTCGGTTCGCACGGCTTGGACGTGTCCTTCAAGGCTGGGGCGCCGCAAGTACAGCTCGAGGCCCGCCGCGGCCGACACCGGCGAGAAACTGTCGACCCCAAAGTCCTCGGGCCCCAAGTATTCGTGAGGCGCGACGCTCCTCGTCGTTTGCACATACTGGAAGGCTCCCTGACCGTCACCTTGACCTGCACCTTGTCGCGACTGTGACGTGCTGGTGTCGACAGGTGAGAGAGCCACCAGCGCGGCGATGCGCAAGGTTCGGTCGCCGGCGCTGTTCAGCCGCCACACCTCGCGCACAACCTCTGCGCCTTGAGGTCCTCGCATCCAAGGATCACGAGGGTCAGCGGGACCACATCCAAACTGCCATCGAAGGCTGACGCCGACGACGACGACGACGCAGGAACGGGGCGCCCCCCTGCCGCCGCCGCAGACGCAGCCGCGTCCGCCATCGCCGAACCCGTCTTCGGTGCGCGCGGGGGTCGTGCGGCGCGGACGTGAGAAGAAGAGTGGACGAGCGCGATGCTTACGAGGCGCCGTCTCATGGCTGCGCAGATCCGGATTGACCCCCCACCGGATCTGCGCGGACCAGGCGCCGACCTCTGCTACTGTAAATCTGCGCCTTATTCCACTTCCCCCGACGCCGACGAGTACGAGCACAGCCCGCCGCACAAGACTGGAATGCGGGTGGACACAGGGCGACGTGTGGCACAGCCGTAATGTGAAGTCTCTGCTCCCGCAAGAACTGGCTCAGCGAGGCGTATGTATTAACATATAAACAAAGCGCTGGCGTGACACGACTGGTTCCGGAGAGAAGCACTGGAGGGGGCTGCGTATGGCCACAACGGCGGACGCGAGGATGTGGGCCATCTGAAATGTGTTTTTTGTGAATAGACCTCCAAAATTTATAGGACGTTCAGATGAACACTACTGATACGGGAGTAACATGTCGCGATGACTGCCAAAAGCGCGCCGCCGCCTGTATTCACGCCCGCCACACCAAACCATACGGTGCCATGCCCCCGCCCGCATCACATCATGTCGCCCTCACTCCCCCCGCCCGCATCTCATCATGGTGCCGCCCTACCGGAAGCCCTCATGACAACGCAAAAAAAAACACTGTGATGAGGGAATTACTAAATCAGATTTACAGGTATATTTTTAGGATGACTTAGGATGACATCATGTCGCCGTCGTCCATGCCCGCGTCCACAGTGGCGAAATTGTCGAAGAACGCGGTGAAGTGCCGGAAGCAGATGTCGATGTCCTCGGTGCCGCACATCTCGCGGATGGAGTGCATGGAGAGCTGCGGCACCCCCACGTCCACGGTCCTCACCCCCATCTGCGCCGACAGGATCGGCCCAATTGTGGACCCGCAACCCATGTCGTTGCGCACCACGAATTCCTGCGTGGGGATCCCGTCCAACGCTGCACACTCGCGGAACAGCATGGCAGTGACCGCTGTGGTGGCGTAGCGCTGGTTGGCATTATGCTTGACCACCATACCCTGGTGCATCTTCGGCTGGTGGTTGTCCTCGTGCTTGTCCATGTAGTTCGGGTGCAGCGCGTGCGCCATGTCGGCGCTGACAAGGAAGCTGTTCCGCAGCGTGCGCTCGACGAGCCCCTCGCCGCCGTCGCCCTTGCACAGCGCCACGGTGGTGCGGCGCAGCGCGTCAGACAACACGGTGCCCCCCGCCCCCGCCGTGCTGTCAGACCCCACCTCCTCGTTATCGAAGAGCGCGATCATCCGCACGCCCGTCTCCTCCTTGAGGTAGGGAGGCACGGAAAATTCCGGCCTGTCTTTTGGGCATTTTGGGCATCGTATTTCGGCATTTTTCGGAATAGTCTATTCCGCTAAACTTTAGGCAGAAAGTCGGGAGTAGAACTATGGCATAAAAGTTTTAGGCAATTCCATCGCAATTTTCCGTCCCTCCCTACCTTGAGGCTGCCCCTGCCGTCACCGCCCGCCGCCAGCATGGCCTTGAGCGCACAGAAGGAACTGGCCAGGTTGTCCAGCCGACCCGACAGCACGAACTCGCGCGCCGCGCCGCCGATCACCAGGGGATCACACTCGTTCACGTTAGAGCTCAATTTGAGCAACTCCAGGACACATTCATGCGTTAAGTTGGGTTATACTGTGGACACAAGAGCTCAAGTTGAGCTGAAATGGGAACGGGTGTAAGCCCCTGCCGATGACGCTCGGCTGCGTGTCGCACACCTCCCGCTAGGGCCAAGTTTAAATGATTGCCACGTGCTGAGAAACATGCCTTTCTCGGATCGGATAAAACACCTCCGAATATCTGACGCGCCCAATAGGCCGGTTTCGGTATATCGCTTCCCGTGCCGAGCGCTGACGCATTGTCCGCAACTCTGTATGGGCATTCAACCTGGCGCCCGCTTTCCCGCGCGGAGCGCTGACGCTCTGCCCGCAACTCTGTATGGACATTTCACCCCGGCGATATACCGAAGTGGGCCTGTTGCCACGTGTTGAGAAATATGCCTTGCTCGGACATAACACCTCCGAATATTTGACGCGCCCAATTCGCGCAAAACGGAGGCGCCCTCTGTTTTATCAGCGCAGGCCCATCACGCATCCACAACGTCAGAGGATGATATCCGACTCAATACACGAAGATTCGACACGCGGTGTATGACGCGGCTCCGCGTGAAAGACTGGTCCCCGGTACATGAACCCTAAACCCTAAACCACAAAACCTGAACCAGACACCCCAAACTGTGAACCCTGAACCCCACCTCCAGCTCGAAGTCCTCGATCTCGTGCGCGTCACAGCCCAGCTCTCAGGGCCCAGTATATCGTGCTCGCCCCGTTACATGCTGTCATTCAACTCAATCGACGAGGGTCCACTATGTATTAATTGATTGACGTAGCGAGTACTATGCCATGACAAAGTGCCTGAAGCTACGAGTCTCAGGCCCTTGCCCAAAACTTTCTACTCAAGATTCTGGTGTCAAAAGACGCCATATTACGCCATATATTGACGGGGCGTCTTTCAACTCAAGAATTTTGAGTTGGAGTTTTGAGCAAGGGCCCGAAAATGTATTGCTTCAAGAGACTTTGTCATAGATTCTCGTCCCTGCCAGCTCCTCGGCCAGCACCGCCAACAGCAGCGGGTGGTGCGCCGACTTTCAGAGCCATATGAATCGTGCTCGCCACGTCATAGAATGACATGTAACTCAGTGAATGAGGGTGGCACTATGGCTAGGTGTATTACGCTCGCCACGTCATAGGATGACGTTTGAATGCCAGGGTGTTAAGTGCGGCTGACGACGTGGCGAGCATTCTCATCGTTAAGCTTGCCCCACCGGCTTTTTCGGTTTCCCTGCCGCCTTGCTCCCCGGCGCCCCCGCCCCCGCGCCCGCGCCCGCGTCGCTCCCCTCGCTCTTGGCGTCCCCGGCTCCCTCGGCTGGCGCCGCCGCCGCCGCCGCGGTGTCCGCCCCCAGAACCCCCTTGATGTAGCAGCGCAACTTGAATTTGAAAGCAAAGTTTAACAGCGGATCATCATATTTTAGTGTCTAGCGCTAATTCCAAGCGCTTTTAACGCGGGTTTCATAGGATCAACCTGCACCGCCCCACCTTGATGGCAGTGGACAGCACCGGCGCGAGGTGCCGCTCGGTGTTGGGCTTGAACCCCTCGCTGCTCAAGGTAGGGCCTGGCAAACATTGCTCGCCACGTCATCCAACACAATAGACCGCTTTCGGTACATCGCCTGAGTGAAATGCCCATACAGAGTTGCAGGCAAAGCGTCAACGCTCCGTGCGGGAAAGCGGGCGCCAGGTTGCTTGCCCATATAGAAGTGCAGGCAATGCGTCAGCGCTCGGTGCGGGAAACGATATATTGAAATCGGCCTATTGAACCCCCGTTCCTCATGATAAATGGCATCCGATGACGTGGGGAGCAATCTGCCAGGCCCGACTTTATTGTGCGATCCAGGTGGATGGCGAGCGTCGGAATGCGGATGATGGGGCGGTCGACGCGCACGAGCTCGTGCGAGAGGCGGCCGCCGTCCTTGGCGCGGCGCAGCAGCACCCGCCCCGCCACGCTGAGGTCGCGGTCGAACCACGTGTGCCACAACCCGCCGCCGTACAGCTGCACACCTGCACTGCAAGGCCGCTCCCCGTCCCGTGTCATGCTTACATTAACGTTTGTTTGGTTTGTTCAGGAGGAGGAGGAGGAGGAGGAGGAGGAGGAGGAGGAGGAGGAGGAGGAGGAGGAGGGGGAGGAGGAGGAGGAGGAGGATGAGGAGGAGGAGGAGGAGGAGGAGGAGGAAGAGG
>Ga0307489_10003395_pt1 | contig 10564 bp, 20 predicted proteins | sample SB12metaG_FD_202247 | JGI IMG/M metagenome (GOLD analysis project Ga0307489, IMG submission 202247) | Sea-ice brine microbial communities from Beaufort Sea near Barrow, Alaska, United States - SB 1.2 | ecosystem: Environmental > Aquatic > Marine > Coastal | place: USA: Alaska | collected...
CCCCAAAACCCCAAAACCCCATGCGACAGTCGAGGAAAATGATATAGGCGAAATTCATATCTAAGTCTTGGCCGGGAATCGTGGCATGTTGTAGGCGCGAGGCAAGCACAGATTGGGGTAGATGGTCTTTATTTATTAAAGCCGGAAGATATCTTTTGTATAATTTCGCAAGAAAACAAAGAAAATTCAATTGTCCATGGACCCACGATTTACAGATATGGATGGCGAAAAATCGCCAGAAGCCACCGTCGACACGACTTAAGAAGCGCTGACCGCCAACCTTGGCACTGGTGACCAGGAAGAGGCCGTAGGAGGGGCCGAAGAAGAGGCCGTGAAAGTGATACCTGACTTGGACACGCTCAAAGAAGCCGTGAGCTAGGCCAGCCTCGCTATTAAAAAGTGCAAGGAGCCCATCTACCAGCTAGAGGTGGTTAGGGACACCCTGAGAGACGCAGTGGGGAGAGACCGCATGGGAACAGATGAGGAGTTCGCTGAATACGTCAACGAAACGCTAGGCATGCGCCTTATGGCAAGCATGGCCCGTGAGAGATCTAACGACGACGAGGTAAGTGGGATCTTTTATTTATGCTTTGCCGTCATTGGTTAACCAAAAACTATTATTTTAGTACTTGGAAGTGGTCGCAGACGTCCTTGAAAGCTACATTCGCATTTTCTTGAATTAACTGCGGCACAAACGGTTCAACAACAGCTTCATCTGCGCAGCGACTTGGTGTTTCCAACCCACCTGCAACTTGCACTTAGACCACTTCCAGTTCACCAGAGAGGAACTCAAGCAGATCGCCATGTCGCACCAGACATGGCGCAACGAGATCGACGTCGGCGGCGAGGTCGACATTCAAGTCGTTAGAGGCAAAGTCAGTGGCTGGATGCACGGCGTTGTCACCTCTGTTTCCGCCGACCTCCTCTCCATTAAGTTCGCAGACTCACCTCCCGAATACGACAAAATGATCGACAGATGGTCAACGCGGGTGGCCCAAGCTGGCATGAAGACAAGCGAAGACTACGAATGGAGGCGCTAAAATCTACAAGGGTCCACCGAATTCCTCGTTGATTGCTATGATGGCACTGACTGGCTCGAGGCCACCATTTAGGAGACCAAGACCGAGTAAGAGGCCCCCGGACGCTTCGTAGAGTACGGCTACATTGCCTTCCGAGTCTACCGCAGCCACGGAAAAAAGCTGCGGGAAGATGAAAAAGGTGTCTTTGACGGATGGTCCAAAAAGTACGACGAGTGGATCCCCCTTTTCAGCCCCAACATCGTGCCTCACTTGACCAAGTCCCAAGGCTAAACCATGAGCGCCCTAGATGAGCAACAAGATGATGAGTTGGACAACGTGATCTAGCCAACAAACGGCTTTGCCCGAGTCTACGCCGTGCCCCGCATCTACACGTGCCTGTCTAAGAAGTTCCTTTACTTCATGGATATGTTTGGCAATGAAGGTGGCTTCGAGCTGATCCTTGACGCCATCGAGAACTAGGAACTCGACGACAAGAACCTGACCTTGACATCCATTGGCTACATGATCACCCTGGTTTCGATGCCTTACAAGCTTTGGCACAAGCAGTTCATGGATTAGTACGGTGAGCGCTTCGCCATTGGTATCCAAAATCGTCTAATCGAGTCTGCGGATGAAAAAATCCGAGACCTGGACCATAGCACCTCCTATCAGGCAATCCAAGCTGCGGGCATGATTAGATAGCGTCTGATGTCCCGCCAAGAGGCTAGGCAAGCGCAAGATGTGCTCAAGCTCAAATTCATCAAGAAGTGTCTCGAGTCTTAGTTCTTGGAGAAGCGCATCCAGGGCATCAAGGAACTCAACGAGATCATTGTTGAGACTACTCTCCAGGGCGACTCCTAGGCCAGCTAAAATTTGATCAACTGGATCTCGGACAACAAAATATTCATCGCTATCTGGGACCCCAGGAAGACGCATTTGCAGCTGGTCCAGCGCTCAGGAGACATCTTTAGGATGCTCTTGAAGGAAAACCTGCTCAGTGAGGCATTGCTCAAGCAGTTCTGGAACCTCACAAAGAGTGACTATAAACTGGAGATCTTTAAGATTCTCAACGACTGTGAGTATCATCTGGAGCAGCCTTAGATTGAGTACATTTTCAACCAGATCACGCAGACATCTGCAGTAAAGCTCGGTATCGAAGAGTTTGAGGTTCTGAGCATGCTGGGTCGATGCTGCAAGCTCGCCAACTTCAGCTCGCAGGTCAGCATGTACTTCTGGAAAATCATCAGCGACTCCGATTCTTACAACCAAGAGCTCCTGGACTAGTGCGTCAGCAAGTTCTCGGATATGATAAAATACTCTTCGATTGGCCTTAAAAAGCCCTTCTTCCAACAACTAGCCGAATTTATGGAGACAAGCACAGCCCCAACTATCCCAGTACTCAGACTTTTCTAGAGAATTATGAAGGACCACAAGGAACGCGAACGACTCTCAAACAAGTCATCTACTGGCAGCGGCATGAACTACGGCAATGTCCCAAAGTGGGTGACCGGCTCATCCAACGAACCAACTGAGGTCCGCAGAGTCTTCGATGAGATTGAGACGACGCATAACTTCTCTCAATCTGTACTCAAGAACCTCTCCGCCTACTTCTCGGGCATAGCTGGTAAAGCAGCTGAAGCCACCAAGAGCCGCTCCTAGCTCCACCTCTCAAGTTAGAAGTACTCTCACCACGAGGAGGTCGGCGAACGCCTCAACTTTTTGCAGAGCTACGCTGCAAACTCGAGCTTTGAGTTCACGAAAGTGCAGCTCAAGGTCATCTACGACCTGCTAGCAGGCTCCCCCGTCAGTGGCGACCTTGATGAGCTCCTCAAGTGGTGCAAAAACGCGTGCGAAAACCCAACCGACAGAATCGTAGACCTGAACGAGGTTGGCGAGTTTTTCTCTGAGCAGATCTCCAGCAGGATCCTTGACTTGAAATCGATGCCGGCTACCGGTTTCCACTTCATTCAGATGTTCTTCGTCTCTTCAAACGCTGATGCGAACAATATCTTGAAATAGGAAAAGCCCAAAAAGAAAAAGAGGTCGCAAAAGTTCTCCCAGTATGACAACATGTACGGAAATCTCTATGACGAACCTACCAAAGAAGACGTCGTTGAAGATGAAGATGATGGCGAGATGCCTTACTTCACGGTTTACACGGATCCGAGCCAGCTACTCCACTTGGACATGATCTGGTCAATCGTGCTTGAGAGTCAGATTGAGGAGGTCTACAAACCTGCAATCAACCTACTCGTCTACAGCTATCTCTCCCTAGAGACTGTAAACCAGTCCGAGGAGGCACGCTCCACCTAGATGTAGACCCTGCTCACCAAGTGCTTTGACTTGCTAAAACCCGAGAGCAACCCCTCAGCTCATATCGTCCAACGGGTAACCCAAGTGATTAAGGAAGTGATCCAGTAGAGTGAGGCGAAAGGCACTAACAGCATCAGACCTCACCACTCGATCCTAAAGGGGGAGCTTCTTGACCGCGTCCTTATTAAGTTTATGAGCGCCAAGAACGTATGGGGCGAAGAGAAGCTCGAACGCGCCATCGTGATCAAACTTTATACCAGCTGCACGGTCTGGGAGTTCAAGAGCGAAGTGGCCAAGCTACTCGGCCTCACACCCATGTATCTCGAGTTTTAATTCCCTGGAAAGAAGATCTTGCAGGAAAAGGAGCACGGCATTGACATGTAACAGCTGGGTCTGAAGAACAACGAAATTATCACGGCCAGGAAGATCTCTATCAAGGAAAACATCCCTTAGGGGCCTCTGACCGATCCTGAGACGGAATGGCTGATGCCCAAAGCAGAGGAAATCTTCACGGAGTGGTTCGATATGTTCAAAAATCCGATCAAGAACAAGATGGACAACTTCAGCGTGGCGCGCTTCATCACCAAGACAACCAAGGTGAGCTGCATTTCCTCTGAGACAAAAGTCACCGATCTTATCCAAGCTTACGACTCCGATCAAGATGGCTGCCTGGACCTCCAAGAGTTCCTCCAATTTTACTACGATGCCGCTAGCTAGCCCGGTGACAGGCGCCAAGCTTGCTTCAAAAACTTAAAGAACCTCAACGTGCGACCAGACCTTATGAAGCTGAGCGAAGTCGTAGACCACGCGCACTTCAGCTCAAAGCAAATGATGCCGAGATTCGCCCTCCAAGCCAACGAGACTTAGTATTAAGTGCTTTGGAGCTTGCTTGAGAGGGGTGACGAAACATGCGCGGGCACGTGGGACCTCATTCGAATGCTTGCCACAAACGAGAAGCAGTATATGGAGGTGATCAGGATGAGCAATGTCACTGACGAGGATGGCGAGGTCGACTGGACTTCCTTCTTCTAGGGAAGCAGTGAGTATCAGAAAGGCTACCTTCAGGATATTATCCTGTCGGTCCTTGAGGACTCAGAGTAGAATGATGAAAACGTCAAGCGCGTCATGTTTGTTGAGGAATAGAAAATTGCTACAGGCTATTAAGTCGGAAATACAGCTAACCAAGCTGTAATTGTAAATGACTAAGCTCCAGAGGCTCCCTCAGCTGACGACGCCAGCCCACTATCCGTGGAAGAGTAGAAGAAATAAGCTGAGATCGCTGCACTAAGACTCAACTGGTCGCGCAACTTCCTTGAGAGAGGAGGCTTCCAACACATCATGGCGTAGATGTACGCACTAGACTTCACTACGGGAGACACGAAATAGATTGAGTTCATGCTGACTCTTGTAAGAGTATTCCTAACGGCAGCCTTCGCCACTGATCACAACAAAGACATCGGGTCCGCCATCAGACTTACCCGTAAGTCGAGCAGCATTGACGACAACGACACACTAGACAGGAAGACAAAGAAGGAGGTCAAAAGAGACCCTCTCCAAGAGCTGCTCCACGGTGAATTTGGCATGGAGATTTTACTGTCCACCAACTACGCCCGCCTTCAACAGAAAATTCTGTCGCTTATCTTCAGCATCCTTCAAAAGGACAATTTGACCTTGAACGAGAAGGTTATTATTGAAAACGCTATCGGTATCTGGGTTGGCTCCTTGCTGTACAAGCCTGATCTTTTCAAGGAATTCTTGGCGTTCAAGATCGGAGAGTCTACGTCCCAAGACTTCATTTTGAGCGGTCTTGTCTTCTGCAATGAGGAAAAGATCAGACAAAATTTCTACCAGGGCATCCTCGCACTCGCCAAGTCTTTTGAAACTGACAAGAGATAGCAAGCTCAGCAGTTCTTCATCGGAATTCTGGGCAAGAACTTCAACCGCATCGGTGACCGCCCCTGCAACCAATACTTCGATCTGTTCAATGAACTTATCGACCTGCAGGCCATGTCTGATGGTCTTAGTGACGAGTTGAGCGAAGACGCTCAAATTGGAGTTTCTTACGACCCTGAGACTTTGATGAGCTAGATTATCGACAAAATAATTTCTAGCCAGCACACTGTCTCGGACGATTCCACTAACTAACCACAACTTGATGAAATCACTTCAGGTGAAATCGCTGCCGGCAAGGAACGTCTCCTTGTAGGTCTGATTACTCTGACCAAGAAGATCATCCAGACTGCTGATACGTCCGTCTCTGACAAAGTGATCCAGGAGAAGAACCTGATCGACCTGATCTTCAAAGAGTTCCTCTTCGTCTCCTACTTCAAAGCGCAGGAGGACAAGAAGAATGGCAACAAGAAGGAGGTCAAACTCGTGTAGAGAGTTGGCTCCAAAAAGAATGCCGCCACCCTGAATGTCGCATCGAACAACAGGTCGAAGGAGGCAGCTTTCTCGCTTTTGATCGAGCTGGTCAAAAAGAGTGGCCTCATGATGGAGAACTTCCTTGAGAAAGTCTTGATGCCGATGCTCTCTTCTGTCTAGAAGCCTAAAATCTGGAGCTACCAGCCACCTTCGAAGGAGGCAGGCGAAGGTCGTGCGTAGGAGTACGTGGGTCTACGCAACTTGGGCTGCATCTGCTACATGAACTCAATGATGCAGCAATTCTTCATGATCCCAGCTCTGAGGTACAATCTGCTCTGTGTAGATGACGGCAAGGCCGAAGAGATGGTCGAATACAAGGGTAAAAGCATCGATGAAAACATGTTCCACCAGATGTAGATTCTGTTCGCCCACTTGGAGCTTTCCGAGAGGATGGATTACAACCCCTACGGCTTCTGCTTCGCATTCAAGGAGTTTGACGGAGGCCCCACAAACACTGCTGAGCAGAAAGATGCCCAGGAGTTCCTCAACCTACTCTTCGACAGACTGGAGACAGCTCTGAAGCCAACCTCGCGCAAGTACCTGCTGCAAGATATCTTCGGCGGCAAGCAGTGCAGTCAGATGGTCTGCACCGAGTGTGGCAAGGTCAAGAACCGTCACGAAGACTTCTACAACCTCTCACTCAACATAAAGGATATCAAGTCAATCTATGAGTCCCTAGCCAAGCTAGTCGAGGGTGAGATCATCAGCGACTATCAGTGCGACGGCTGCAACAGAAAGGTGGACCTTTCTAAGAGAACCCTGATCGCGGAGACACCCAACGTATTGATTGTGCACTTGCAACGTATCGGGTTCAACTTCGAAACTTTTGAAACCGACAAAGTGAACACTCTGTGCAAGTTCCCTTCCGTGCTCGACCTGAAACCCTACTCCTACTTCGAAGTTATGGGCAAGGAGAAGCGACTTCTAACGCAGCAAGAAGAAGAGTCGTCCAACAAGCCTAAGGAAGACGAGGATGTCCTCACTGAGGAGGAGATCGCAAAGCGCAAGGAAGATGAGGAAGAGAAGCGCGAGCCAGTCAGAGAAGACTGCTTCGAGTACAAACTCGTAGGCGTCAACGTCCACTCAGGTACGGCTAACATGGGACATTACTGGTCCTACATCAACACTAACAGAGGTACCGACGAGAAGGACGGAGATACTAACTGGACCCGCACCGAGGCCGACCCATGGATGGAGTTCAACGATTCCAGAGTGAGTGACTTTTCGTTCAAAGAGCTTGAGAAGCATTGCTTCGGCAACGAGGCTGGTAGCGGCTTCATGGGTGACTCTTACGGCACGTCCGGCTACATGCTCTTTTACGAGCGTAGAGTGAAGAAGGACTTGAAGTTCCTAATTTTAGACGAGTAAGTCGAAGAGGAGAAGGCTAATGGTATCGATGTCCAATTTGATGAGGAGAAGAAGGAGTACTTCAAAATTGTCAAGTACAGAGAGGCGGCAGACGGAGAGAAGCCCAATCCGATTTACCAGCAGGTCTTCGAGGACAACCACAGTGTGAGCTTCGAGAACGATGTCTACTCGCAAGAGTTCTTCGATTTCGTACTCAAGATCATGAAGGGTGTAGCCGACTCCGACAGCTCGGCCGCAAAAGACATTGGACTCGAGATCGGCAAGAAGGTCGGCTTTGACATCTTGGCCCGATGCTATGAAAACACTGGACTCAAATAGCTGGCTCCCGTCATGGTCAGCATCCTTAAAAGCTCAGACAAAGCCTGCCTCGACTTCATGAAGTCACTTCTCGATGACGACGATGCGGAAGTCGTGATGGAAATCCTCTTTGAGTGCCCTGATTTGCACGCTAGACGTAACCTAATCCGCATCATCCGATACCTCGTGTGCCGCCTCAAGGAGATCGAAAAAGACGCAATTCTTGCCAATGAGTTTGATGAGCTAGAAGAAACTTACGTCAACATCTACGGCGAGCAAGGCAGCCGCACTCGTTACGAGCCAAAGGCCCTCGTGCTGAGATTCCTGGCACTTTTGAAGGCTTTTATGCCAACACGAGCTGCACGTGGCTGGAAATTTATCGACACTTACATGGATCTACTCTATTCCTTCGGCGTTTAAAGCGCGTCTGACGTCGAGAACGAGTTGGGTGCAAGAGACAATTGGAACCGTGATAGCGATGGCTACAAGATCGGCATGACTGAGTACTTCAGAAACGACTTCTTGACGACTCTGGGTGACTTCATCCTGCAGGAGGCAAGCCCGCTGTTCCGTAGCTCAACCCAGTACCGCATCACTATGGGCAACTACTACATTTAACCCGACTTCGACAAGGCGCTCGCACTCATTACAATTATGATCTCGGACCAAGAGATGATCAAACAGTATCCTCTTTCGGAAGACGCCAAGCGCATCGTCCAAAGCAAGGCAATCCTACAGCAATTGATCAAAGCTAGCGAGTCCAGCTACGGCAACTCCAGCGACTTCAGCGAAATGCTCAACTTGATGTGCACCAACAACTACCAGAACACCAAGAAGATGGCCAAGGCCTACATCAGGGAGCTCATCAACAAGAATCACGCTGACGACATCTAGAAGGGCCTCAAGCAAGTCCGGAGCTTCCTCTTGGTCAAGGACGACCTACGCTAACTCCGCTTCGAGTGGATCTTTGGTGTCCCAATTCTCGTCGCCAAGAGAAACTATCAGAAAAAGACCTTAGACATCGGTGCAACGAACTGTGAATTCATTAACTCGGAGTGCTACAACTACAAGAGTGGAGTGATCAAAGGCGCTGGCGATGCCCTCCTCACAGACATGTTCAAGGCATAGAAGACCCGAGCAGAGTTCACAATCTACGCCTTGTTCGAGCTGCTGAACCTGTGCTGCATGGACGACGAAATTTGCGAGTACATCTATAATCTACCCCCGCCCACCTACCAATACGCCCGCTATTCAGATTGGTTCGAGCTTTTCGCCAGTTCCCAGCGTGACCATCTGCTGGAGCAGGGATCTCGCTACACTACCTACCAAGACATGTAGAACAAAGAGAATATTGGCATGCTCACCCAGATCTTGTCAGTCCTCCCAACCTTCAAAGAGAAATGTGCGGATTTAGAAGCTAAATGGATGAAGGCAAGAGAGGAGGCTCCAGCTGATGCCTTCGAGGGCTACAAGAATGTGTCAATGGCCAACACGAACGACGAAGTGATTGACCACTACCCACCTCAGTACATCGTAGGATAGCCCCTCGACGACATGACTCAAGAGGTCCATGAAGAAGACATCGGCGAGGTCACCGTCAAGATGTACGCCATGACGTGCGAATACATGTATAGCAACCCCACTGGACTTTACAACTTGTCCCTCCCCGAGAAGAAGCTGCGGAACCATCTGAATTTCAGAGCGAAGGAGCGCAGTTACGTGGAGTGGAAGAAGGCGTAGACGTCGGGCGTGGTAACTGAGTTCGAGACAACCGACTAAGTCAACGTCAATGATGATGAAGATGACGAGGAAGACGAAAACCAATTCGATGGCTTCAATGTGAGGCAATGGCACGACCACTCCCTCGTGGGTGAGGTCCTTCTGAAAATAGAGATCATCAACCGTGGTCGTGATCAGCTCAAGGTCGAGATCGGGGTCGAGCAAGAAGAGGGAGATGAAACTCCTCTTAACTGCAAGCTGCCCATCACAAGCCACTATCAGTAGATCTTGTCGAGCAACATCTCAGCCAAGCCTGTTGCGGCCCTCATCTAGAAGATCGACCCGACAAAGCCTTTCGGCAAGATCAAGCTCACCGTGGGCGTCAAGCACATCCGCTCGTCGGCCTCTACCCCAATGGGAGGTGTCCGTACAGGCGGTACCAATAGCTACGGCGTCTAAGGAGGCTACTCTGGCATGGACCCCACAAATACGTAGGCCTATAGAGACGTTGTTAGCAATATCAGGAGTGGAAATGTTAGTGACTAGAAGCGGTCAACAGGCTTCTTCGTGAGCGAAGGCAACACTGGGGATGAATCGTAGATTCTTTCCGGACAGCCTACAGGAGTGCGCCGTGGAGGCCTAAACCTCGGGCAAATCCCGCCGCTGAGTGATATCCGCGAGGACGGCAACGTTGAGGATGTGAATATCGACGGTAACGAAAGCATGGGATTCGGTTACAACTCCGAACAGGCATTGGGAAGTGACTAGGAAGACGACCTTCTGAAATAGTGAAGAAAAAGAAATGGGGAGGAAATAGAGAGCGCGCTCCAGTGACGAGTCGCGACTTGAGAAAAAGGGCAGGTTGAGAGACCTCCCAGATGAAGCACACTGTTGGAATGGTATTTACTTAGAATCTGAGCTCACACTTCTTTAGCCCTTTGCCCATCTACATCGGTGTCAATTTCTTTATCTGCAGTCCTGTCTTTGAACGGACAGGCGGGCAAGTTTGGTGGGTGTGGGAGGCGCCTAGAAAGCAAACTAGACAGAAGCCATGACCGTTATCTAAAATGAAGTCTATGTAAGTTTAGCTGGCTTGGTGCCCTTTGGTATAGAAGACTGTCGAGTTGATTAAATTGAGAATCCATCAGATTTGTTTATAGCAAGTTTGCGTATCATAATTCCAACAAAAATTACAAGTTTCAATTATAATTAAGGAGTTGGCGGCCACGCTCATTTGCTTTCTTTAATAATTAACAGTCCTGCCGCGTCGTCCGCCCTCCTAACAACCTAAAACTCAGAAGCCGCCGTCTCGCACCTCTGACGTGTAGCCCACCCACCGTACTCACTATCCCTCCATCCCTTCCGATTTTCAATCTCTTTACACACCTCCTCACTCACACTCACGGGGTTTTGGGGTTTTGGGG
>Ga0307489_10003396_pt1 | contig 10562 bp, 15 predicted proteins | sample SB12metaG_FD_202247 | JGI IMG/M metagenome (GOLD analysis project Ga0307489, IMG submission 202247) | Sea-ice brine microbial communities from Beaufort Sea near Barrow, Alaska, United States - SB 1.2 | ecosystem: Environmental > Aquatic > Marine > Coastal | place: USA: Alaska | collected...
CTGTATATACTGAGCGCGCGACTGCTTATATATTTATATTACCCTTGTAACGTTCATATTCACCACCGCTGCGCGTCGCGCGCGCGCGCTAATGCGCCGTATTTTATCGCCGAGTTAGCGTCGAAATGACGACCACTAAGGTGTCCATACAGGTACGAGGCAGGGTCAGCCAAGAATTTCCCGAGAGATGGCTCTCGCGCGAACACGCGTTCAGCTGCGCCGACCGAGGGTATTCGGGCGAACTTTCGACGCAGTTCCCAAGAAAACCCACGCGAGAAGCGTTTCCGACCGTCCCGCGTGCGTCGTTCGCGTCGCGCGCGTCGTTTTGGAGCCCCATGCCTCATCGCATTGGCATCGCATCGCCATGACAGGTTGTTGCCCGCGCCGTTTTCACACCATTCATGGTTAATCATCAGTCGCCTTGGCACACTGAGTCCGAAACCGTGCTCGGTTTGTCGTGGGTCGCCGTGGTTGGGGTGCTACGTGATGTTGGCCGGTTGCTGGTCCAATAACTCAAGAAACGAGCAAGGCGAGTATTGGCGCTTCGCGCGATATAGCACAAATGCACGGGATCTAGCGCAGAGCGGCGCCGCCGCGACGAGCGCGCCGTCGCCGCCGCCGATGACACTCTCGAACAGCGCGTTACAGGCGACATAGACGGCGCCGGCTCCCCGGGCGCGACTTTCCGAGCGCGCGCCCGCCGAACCAGCTCTCGGGCGGTTCTTGGCCGACCCTGCCTCGTATATAAACGAGTGGACGGTCAACCTCCTTTTGATCATAATCCTGACAAGCGCTACAGCGCTGGATTCTGGACAACCATAATTAGGAAAAGAGGGGAAAGTCAATCGTGAATCAGTTCAAAGCTGACATTACGACACTGTGGTGCTCGTCCACCGCCAATAGACCTATTCCGCTATATGAGTCGACAACTTCCTTGGTCTATAACTCAAGAACGGACATGACTGTTACTCTGCGCGCTTTGCGCCAATGATTTAGGTCGCCAGTAGAATGAAAAAGGCTGTTTTGAGTGGTGAATCGGAGCGAATGACGCGCGAACAATGACGTACGAAGTGTCGGCGGCGGCAAAACCGCCACAGACAACCCCCCTTTATATCGGCGTTCGTGCCGAGACGCGGGAACGAAACGGCGAGCATCGCCGCCGGCGCGCCTCGGGGCGATGCGCACATTCTGACCGTCAGAATGGGAAAATTGACTCAAGAATCGGGAATGCGGCACAACAGCGCGGCAGCGGCGATACTCGCCGTTCCCTTCCCGCGCGTCGACATGAATGCCTATATAAAGGGGGGTTGTCTGCGGCGGTTTTGCCGCCGCCGACACTTCGTACGTCATTGCTCGCGCGTCATTCGCGCCGATTCACCACTGAAACCAGCCTTTCATTCTACTGGCGACCCAAGTCATCGGCGCTCGCGCGGGAGGCATATAGCGGAATAGGTCTATTGCCCGGCGAATGTCTTCGGAAGCGCCTTACAGGGCGCGTTTCCGTACCCTTCGGCGTTGTCGGCAAACATGCTTTCGACAATGCTGACCGGGTTTACGAGTTTTAGACGCGCCGACCGGATTGTTGACAGTGTGTTCCGGTCGGCAGGACTGGACCCAGATTGACGATCCCAAGTTGAATTTCGGTCGGACAGAATCCTTAGGATCGATCCCCATATCAAATGACTCGAGAATTAGACAAGCGAGGCCACAGAATGCACCCCATGTACCCTATAAAGTGACTCGAGAATTAGACCAACGAGTCCGGAGAATGGAGGTTGACGATTGTCCAATATTTTTTACCGGTAAAATACCGGTGCGGTGCTGGTATCGAAACTTGACTGGCGCGAGGGCAGGCGGCGTTCGCGCCACCCAGACACGGACGCGAGGGAAGCTGACGTATTATCAGTAGCCCTCGCGGCTCTCCGCCGCCCTGAATGCTCCCACCGTGCCCGACGGGCGTCCAAAACCCACCGAATCTGCCCCGCGGGTCGTTTTGGTTTTCAGGGAGCCGTGTGCGTCGCACGCAGGGAGCCCACCGGAGGGCTGCCCGACGCACTCTGAAGGTAGGGTGCACCGCCGGTCGGGGTCCTCGCGTTCCGCCACGCGTGTGTGTCCCGGCCCCGCTCTCAACCGCGCGCGCGCCGTCGTGTGGGGACCACGGTGTCACCCTCGCCATCCCCTCCTCACATTATTCAATCAGGTGTCACTTGTCGGCGGGCACAGAGATCGTTCTTTGCTTCTTCGCCAGGCCGCCGGTGGAGAGCGGACCGGCTACGGCGGACGCGACATGGGACAACGCGACAAGAGAAATACCGCGCAGGGAGGACACACCGCGGCGAAGGCGCGCGGGGCAACAGGGTGCTGATTGCGATGCCGACGGTCAGCACGAGCGAGGGGTCACACAACTTCCTCAACCGTTTTTCCGGCGTGCGGTCGCTTTTACTCAACATCCGAGTCCGCCAAGTAAGCCCAAGCTCAGCATTCCTCCATTCTGAGGTCTCGTTGGTCTAATTCTCGAGTCATTTCGTATGGGGCGCATTCTCCAGCCTCGACTTTTTTATTTCCGAGTTACTTTATATGGGTCGAGGCCACAGAGTCGATTCTGTGGCCTCGATCGATCCAATTCTGTGGCCTCAGGGTTCCTGCTCTCATGCTGGTGTGTGGGCACCAGCAAGCGTCCGGACGAAAGAAACGACATGGCAAAACATACGCGAAAACTTACTCAAGCGGCTGTTGGGATGCAGCGCTACTTGGCCGCCGATGCGGGTGACGGCGTAGCCGAACTGGAAGTGTGCCTGCAGCTCCTTGACGAAGTCCTGGAAGCTGTATCCATCCAGCGCGTACTTGGTCTCGTACTCTGTATATCCCTGCACCGCCAGAAACTTGGGCGTCTTGTAAGCGTAAGCGTTGGGTGGTCTGAACCGTATCGTGCCAACGCGGTCACGCTTTGACCCCTGAGGGACGATGGAGGAGGTGTCCATGCTCGATGCGCATCCGGCACGCAGGGGTTGCTCCGAAGCGCCGCACCGGTAGTGAGCGACGCCAATTGCGCGGCGTCGCGTTTGTTGGTTCAAAACAGGTCCGTCCGCCCCCGAACGGCCGATGTGTACCGGTACATCGCGAGCAAAATATTCACAGCTCTTAGGGGCTAAACCGTAACATTTCGGATAAGCAATGAATCACAGTATGACAAAGCACTACTGGGGATATGCGACAACATACTGTAGGGAACGATGCGAGAGGGAAGGATTAGAAAAAATGAGGTTAATAGACGGTCGATCTCGCCATATAGATAATCCACGAATCAGAAACTGTCCAGATTTTATGATTTGCTTTTCGAAATAATTGCCGACCCCTCTCCACATGCGATGTGCAGGTATCGGTTTCGAAGGTATTTGTTCGAAATGCGGCGTCGAGCGTCGCGCCCTGCACATTCGCGAGAGTTCGGGGTCGTGTGGGGCGCTTCAGTTCGTTGATGGATCACAGCCACATTTGGCCCGGCGGGTCCGAAAAGCACCTGCGATGGTCGTCCGCCGCCTTGTGTTCGTCGGAACCACCCGTCTGGTCTAGTTTCTGGACCATCCGGCGTTTTCCGGACCCGAGGGGGTCTAACGACGGTATGCGAGATGGTCCGGAAACGCGACCAGACGGGCGGTTCCGACGATAAAAGGGGTCGCATTGCGGTGGAGCAGGATGACCCACTGCCACCGAGTTCGCGAAGAGCATCGAACTGCGCACGGCGGCGGCGGCGGCGAGCGCGCGTGGCTGAGCATCCGCCGAATTGGATCGATCGTGGCCGCTCCGTCGCACCTGTTCCGCTTAAGGTGCGGTCCGCGAGAGTCGCTGGAGCCGGGTCATCGGGATCCTGCTCGACTCTCATGCCGGTGTGCGTGCACCAGCTAGCGTCCGAAAAAGACGAAAAAAACGACATAGCAAAACATACGCGACAACTTACTGCAGGGAAAGGATGCGAGAGGGAAGGATTCGAAAAGTTTGGGGTTCATAGACGGTCGATCTCGCCATATAGATCATCCACGAATCAGAAGCTGTCCAGATTTTGTGATTTAGTTTTCGAAATAATTGCCGACCCCTCTCCACATGCGATGTGCAGGTGACCGGAACCGCGAGTAGATAATGATTGTACGGACAATCGGTTTGAATCTAGATGATTTTTTTAGATCAGCCTTTCAAAACCCGGAATCAATGTCAAATTGATCAAACCAGCATTTCAAATACCTCACCATGTCGCCATACAACTTGTTCAGTGCGTGGCGCCGCGCTGGTTTAGTGCGGAAATCATCGGCGCCGGCGGCGACGACTTTCCTTACAGTGAGGAAAAATATTACAAAAAACTGAGATGATTTCCGGACAACTGAAGGGAAGTCGAGCCGTTCTCGCGTTTTGTATGGGCAAACAGGGTAAAGGTGATTGCGCCATTGTTGATCTTGGACGGGCCAATCATTATCGATACGCGGTTTCAGTCAGGTATCGTTTTGGAAGGCATTTGTTCGAAATGCCGAGTCGGGCGTCGCGCCCTGCACCATCGCGAGAGTTCGGAATTCGCGTGGGCGCTTCAGTTGGTTGATGGATCACAGCCATTTTGGCCCGACGAGTCCGCAAAGCACCTGCGATGGTCGTCCGCCGCCCTTTGTTCGTCGGAACCACCCTTCTGGTCTCATTTCCAGACCATCCGGCGTTTTCCGGACCCATTTGGGTCTAACGACGGTATGCGAGATGGTCCGGAAACGCGACCAGACGGGCGGTTCCGATGATAAACCGATCATAAAACGGGTCGCATTGCGGTGGAGCAGGATAAGTTACTGCCACCGAGCCCGCGAACAGCATCGGAACGCGCACGGCGGCCGCGGCGGCGAGCGCGCGTGGCTGAGCATCCGCCGACTCCGCGAAGGCGCACACAGAAGTTGGAAAACATAGTGCGACGACCACGGACGGCATCGCGCGCAAGCCCAAACTCGTGACCCGGCTCCAGCGACTCTCGCGGACCACCCCTGAGGCGGAACAGGTGCGACGGAGCGGCCGCGGCATGCGCGCCGTCTTTCATGACGACCAGCGCGTGTGGGGGGGGGGGGGGCGCGCGAACGGTAGCTGTGCGCCGGTTTTTACGTGTTGCGCGTATCGTGAAGACGACCGACCGACCGACAGCGCTGAACTTTCAGACAGATGAGAAGAGGGGTGTGGTTGAAGAGTGGGCGATTTTTTCGCATCCTTCCCTCTCGCATCCTTCCCTACGGTCAAATCCGCGTGTTTGACGATTTTCTGGAAACTCAGGTAACTGAGGGTCGCGCCTTCACGTAAGGCGGTTTCCCCGTTTCCACACTCGTAGTTTACGGGTTCAGCTTACGCAGGACGGTTAACCCTGTTTCCCAGTGTGGGAAATCGGGGTTCTGAGTTACATAACTCAAACCCCCGTTTCGCCGTGTTTCCAGGAAATCGTCAAAATCGGCGGACCTGACAGTAAGTTATCGCGTATTGGCAAATCCGGACGGACTAGAGTGGGGGAGGCGATACTCGCCTTGATAACGAAGTGAGTTTCCATCGAAGTGAGGTTTACGCACTTTGTTGAGTCAATAGACCGTCGATTCGCCACACAGGCTTTTCCGTTGACTTTCATTTGGGCAATCTGTGGGAGCTTTTACGGATCAGTTTCCAAAACACCCCCTCTGCCGCTGAACATCACACAGAGCAGGGTACCATCGCTGCGATGCCTCGACAGCGGTCCGTACTTCTTCCCGAAGCGCACTCTTCGAGCGCGTTCCAACCGCGAACCGCCAAGCCCTATGCCTGCGCGCTTCGCGCGCACCCGCGCTCCGCGCGTTTCGTGGTGGACTGTCTATTATTGTAACACAATTCCTATCACCTGTTCTAGCAAACCATGCCAGTAGCGCGTCCTGCAATTCACCCTAAACCCGAGTGCAGAACGGCGTTGGTATGCGAGCTGCGCGTCACGGCGAGCGCTGCGGGATACGGCGATCGCTGCGGGACACAGCCGAGGCGGCACCAGAAAGAGCGGATCGTTTTCTCACCATCTCCCTTCAGTGTAAGCAAGCGAAGAGGGGTCGGCAGAAATATATCAGTATTCTGGAAACTCACTTCGATGGAAACTCACTTCGTTATCTAGGCGCGTACAGCGTATGGGGAGGCGCTGGGAGTTTTTGTATGGGCAGTTCAGATACGTTTTGCATCCACAATCAGTGCCGGAAGGCGAATGCCGGTGTAGATAAAGTCGTTCGCGTTTCGTGCCGCCCTCTGAGAAATGATGGTTTCATTTGTAAACTTGAAGAAGAACACGGCACGAAATGGTTACTAACCCTCGTTGCGCTCCCAGGCGCCTCGGCGGTGCCCACACGTGTCTTCCTGGTCTAAACACACCGACCAAAACCCCCCAACCGCGTCGCCACGCTGGCGACCAGCGTGTCACGAGGGAAAGGGGGTATGCGGAGTAAGTATCTGATACGAGTACGAGGCAGGGTCAGCCTAAAAAGTGCATAAGCGCTCAGCGCGATATGATGTATTTGAAATGTGGTCCTTTTTGTTTTTGAATCCAAAATGACACATGATCGCAGTTGACCCAACATCGGTTGATGCAAGGATTCGCGATGCGAAAGCGCATCTTGAATGCGAATTGCCCGCGCCGTCGCGCGCGTACACGACGTGGCGAGCGCGCGGGGCGGGCTTTTGAAGGGCGTACCTCATGGTGAACGCCCGCCGAGCTCTCGCGATGGTGCACGGTGCGGTGCGACGCCGCTATTCAAAAAAGAAGGTGGTCACCCTCTTCGTTCCTAACTCAACTCGTCGATCGGGAGTTAAAGAGTGGGTGGCATTCGACGATGTTCACGTGGTATTTGACGATGTTCGGGTGGTATTTGACGATGTTCGGTGGTATTTGGTGAGTTCAACGATACTTCCCCTTGCTTTTAGTCGGCCCCGATGTGAGTTAAAATCACATCGGGGGGGAGGGAATATCGGGAAACCATCATCGGGAGAGGTCTGCCCGATACTGCCCTCCCCGATGATGGTTTCCCGATATTGGGGTGCCCCGATCCCCCCCTCCCGATATCGCCCCTCCCCGACACTCGTTTGGCAGTGCGCGCTGAGCTGGCTGTGCGTCGCCTCCGCGCGCAACAGGGGGCGATGATATTCGCGGGCCCGCCGCGCGTCGAGGCCGCACACTATGTGTGGTGTTCATCGGCCACCAAGAGGCGTGCACGGCTGCGACGCGCCATGGCGCCGCGTGCCGACGCGTGGCGTGTCACAATGCTGAGATCTCTGACACACGTCGCGGAAGGGACCGAACGGCGAGCCCCCCGGCGCCCTTCACGATGCACGGCGCCGGAAGCGAGGCGTGCGCAGGATGGCGAGCTGCCGTACCGAGCGGAGCCCGCCCGCCTGACAAGCGAGGCACTGTCCGTGACGCGGGGCGAGGGGGGCCGTGGGCGCCGTCCACCACCATTTTGTACGATCGCTTCAGTGGGGAAAGTGGCATCGCGAATCGGTCATCGGGAAGCCATCAACGGGAAGGGCAGTATCGGGAATCTGTCATCGGGGAGGGTCAGGGCTGTCTTTTGCACAGGCGAGATTAATCCGGACCAAGATCTTGACTTGGCGACGACTACACGAGTTTGGGAGTTGTGACTCGTCAAAATATACATATTGGAGTGCAGGAGCTTGCAAACGGGTTTGCAAAAGATGTTGCGAGAATGTTGGATGGGATTCTCTGATATTCGGTCCCTGCCTATTTGTCCATAGCGAACCTTCGGACAGTCGGAATCCAAATCTCTGTATAAGACAGCCCTCAATACCGGGAAGGGTATCATCGGGGGGGGTCAATATCGGGACGGGCAGTATCGGGGCCGACTAAAAGCAAGAGGAATACTTATTCCGCATACCCCCTTTCCGAGGCCAGCTCTGTGCCTCGAGAAGATGAAAGTACATTTGTTTTCACAGGGAAAAAGTGGTTGCTCTAAAGCCATCGCCTCTTTGCATTCGGCGCTGGTATGGCGGGGATGGGGGAGGTGGCGCTCATGGAGGAGCGGGCCGTGCCGTGGTTCGTGTCGCCGACCGGACGCGGGGGCAGACCACCGGGGGGGGGTCGGGGCAAGCGGAGCGGGCAAGACAGGCGAACAACGACCACCGCAATGCCGCGAAGCGCAAAGACAGGTGAGCCAAGGCAGCAGCCAAACAAAATGCAGCAGCGATGGTGGTGCAGGTGCCCGCGGCGGCGGCGGGGGGGGTCGTCTCTTGGCGGGCGTGGGCGAAGGTCCAGCGCTTGTACCAGAAGAGGGAGGCCAACCACGGGTCGGCGGTGATCGGCGGGTCGGCGGGTCAACGTGGCGCTGTTCACAGTGGGCCCGCACTTTGCGAATACGTAAATGGGCAATCCCGAGGTGGGTTGAGACGCGCGGCATCGGCGCCGGTAGCGCAGATGTTGGAATAGGCGGGGTCGCCGGAAGGATATATGACATATGATATATCCGCGCACGCCGCACCCCCGGCCCCCGCCGCCCGCCGCCCCCCATCGAGGCGCCAGGAGGTCGCACGACGCCGCCCCCTCTCGACAAGCGAACGACGAAAGTGATTTGGCGGTCGGGCGGACGTCGTAATGGTGTGACGCTGGGCAGTGCACCCACACGCCGAGCCCACAGTCAACTGCAGACACTCAAAAAGCTCCCCAAAAATCGACAAGGACTTTTGAAATGTCGGTGGTTGAATTGGATCGGGCAAGCGCGTCACGGGGCGCCGACAGCGCGTTCGGTGCTGCCGCCATCTCCTTGTCGATGGCCGCCTTCCGCTGATGGCGTGTTCCGACATGCGTAGATGTAGGTCGGGAAGAGACGCTCTGCGCGCGCGGCGGTGGTAGCCCCAACCGCGGGTCCGGGATCCGCGACCGCGACGGAGCCGACCGCGGCATCGGGGGCAGGGATCCCACAGATGCACGTACGCCTCGCCCAACACGCGTATGTGCGCCGAGATCAAGCGCATTTGGGCCGCGGGGGGCGCCTCCGCCGCCGCGGCATAGGAGTACGCCGACGGGGAAGGGCCGGGGTGACTGTTCTGCCGCGCCAGTGTCGCCCAGGCCCGCCATCCCGGGCTGGATGAGCGCCAATGCAGACGCTTGACTGTTCTCGCCCGGGCAACCCTTCTGGGTGGCTAATCGGCCGGTCGGCAACAACGAAAGTAGCCGGTCCCAAGGAAAAGAATGAGCCTCAACCCGGTTTCGATTTTCCCCCCCGAGGGTTCATAACCCGTCAAATGAGGTGTAGACTCCGGAATCGCGCGCTCCGACCCCGCTTCATATTTAGATGCGGGCTGTTTCCCCGTAGACTAGGAGCTTGTGCATAAATGAAAAATGTGAATAAATACACGGTCCGACCCCTTCTACCATAAGAGACTGAGGGGTCAAATCGCGCCAAAACCTCGTCGATTCGTCAAAATGGTCGATTTGACGAGGCATTAAACTCGTGCAAAGCCAGAGACCGGCCGGTTGGTCTGTCGACAGCAATACTGGCCGAGAATACCAGGTAGAGCTACATGAATAGGGGTCAGGGGCGCCGGGAAACCTTCGCATATTCACGGAGGTGATCTATTGCCGTTTAGGGATTTGTCCCTTTTCTTGAGTCAACTGGTCGGCCGCAGTCTAATAATTAAGGTTCCAACACGAGTTGACTCAAGAAACAGGACAAATCCCTGAACGGCAACAGATTACCTCCGTGAATTTGCGAAGATTGTCCGTCTGTGACTCAAGAAATACACACAAGGTATTCAACCCAGTGCGACCAATGAGCATAAAGTATCACGTGCGCGTGCGCGGGCGGATTGTCGATCTATTGTGATGGGGGCAGCACTGCCATCACTGCCAAAACACTGCCCGGCGGCAGCGCCGCGGGGGCCCGATGCGTGAGGGGGTTTCAAGCCCTTTGACTGGTCCATCTCCCGCCACAGCACTGGCCCCCAACACTGCCACGCAATCACTGCCAACACTGCCACATGGAGGGAAGGCAGCACTGCCCCCCCCGCCCCAACGGAGAAATGCCTTGTCATGCTGCGCGCCAGCCATTCACGCTACCGCGCTCAGCAGGCTTTCACATGCCGTCTGGCGCACGTAGACGCGACGTGTGCGTACCCTTGTCGGCGCGTGAACGCGCGAGCGCGCAGGAAGGCGGCTGGGTTATGTTGTGTCCATGGCCGAGTGACGCTGGCCAGATTCTTTTTCGCAATTTGCCAATTGTGCCGTCATGCGCGCCTGCACCCGCTCATCACATGCTTCCCCGTGACGTGTGCAGCGGAGCGCGCGCGGACTTGACGTCCCTCATCCATCGTCCGCCACCCACCCCCACGCACGGCCGAACATCGACCCAGCAAGCCACAACCATCTTGACAGCGTGTCACCCGACAAGCAGACAAGGCGACAACGCCAGCACTGCCAAAATCCGTTGATCCCCGTGGCTGCCCTAGTGCCTGGTCTGTACTCCGTACTAGATGTAGTACTTCGCACTACATGTAGTACGGTCGGAGTTTGGTGATCTAGCCAAAAGTCGAATGTG
>Ga0307489_10003397_pt1 | contig 10562 bp, 23 predicted proteins | sample SB12metaG_FD_202247 | JGI IMG/M metagenome (GOLD analysis project Ga0307489, IMG submission 202247) | Sea-ice brine microbial communities from Beaufort Sea near Barrow, Alaska, United States - SB 1.2 | ecosystem: Environmental > Aquatic > Marine > Coastal | place: USA: Alaska | collected...
GCACGAGAGACCCCGGGGACGACAAGTCAGCGGCGGCGGCGGCGGCGGCGGCGGCGGCGGCGGCGGCGGCGGCGGCGGCGGCGGCGGCGGCGGCGACACCGTCGCCTCACACAACGGGGCGGAGGAAGACGCTACCGTTCGCGAAAGAGAACGCAAAGAAGTGGACGTGCTCGCTGTGCACGCTGGACAACCCGTCCGACCGTCCGCAGTGCTCGGTGTGCGGGTTGCAGCGACCGCCGGGCGCCGCGGCCGCGGCCGGGGCCAGTGGCGATGATAGCGGCCTCGGCCTCAGCAGTGGTGCGTCGACCACCGCCCCCGCGTTGACCGTGCGCGGAACGGAGTCCTCCGGGGGGGGGTTAAAAAAATCGGTGTCGTTCGCGCAGCTACCGTCGTCGTCGTCGCCGCCGCCGCCGCCGCTGCCGCCGCTGCCGCCGCTGAAGCCGCCCAGCAACCACCGGGCATCAACCGGCTCCTTCCGCGCTGGCAACTTCAGCGGCGGCGGCGGCGGCGGCGGCGGCGGCGGCGGCGGCAACCTGAAGGCGTTCCTCGCCACGCTGGGGCTGTCGGCGCACTTGCCGCTGTTCACCGCAGCGGAGGTGCTGAGCGTGGATGACTTAGGGCTAATGACCGACGCAGACCTGAAGGAGGTGGGCCTGCCCAAGGGACCACGGCTGCGGGTGCTGGTGGGGCCCGCCAGATGTTGCCCGCCACGTCACCCAGATGCATTTTGAGCACATGTCTATTGAGTCAGATGGCATCCTATGACGTGGCAAGCAATATCTGCCAGGCCCGATGTTGCCCGTCACGTCACCCAGATGCATTTCGAAAACATATTTATTGAATCAATGGCATCCTATGACGTGGCAAGCCATATCTGCCCGTCCCTGGGTGCTGGACGCGTTGGCCGGGCATGGCGGCGGCAGCGGGGGCGGAGGGGGCGGGGGCGGCGGCGGCGGGAGTGGGGAGGCGTCCAAGTGCAAGGTGTGCATGGAGCGACCGGTGCAGACGTGCCTGAAGCCGTGCGGCCACTCGCTGATGTGCCTGCAGTGCGCGGAGACGGTGAAGCAGTGCCCCATCTGCCGCCGCCCCATCGAGGAGGCCATCCGTTGGTTTCCCACGTGGTGACGCGCAACAACATTAACATTGTGGCGAGTTGCCCAATTATTCTAGCCAGTTTAGCTTTCAGCGCCGTAGACGGTTCGCAAACCAAATATAAAACAGTACCGAATGGAATGTGATAGCTCTAGATCAGCACGATTCTAGCTCTAGTTAGATTTTATAATTAGCGTCATTTTAATTAGTGTGACTCCAAGATTAATTATTACAACAATGCTAATGGTATATTTGAAAAGAATGCTGCCTCATGGAAGCCAGCCCTGGCCGGAGCGGTCATGACCTGGCACTCCACGACGGCGCGCAACAAGCAGTGGAGGTGCGGTCACCTTGGGGGGGGCGGGGGCGACACGCAACAAGCAGTGGAGGTGCGGTCACCTGGAGGCCCCCGGGGGCGACACGGGCTTGAGCAGCAGTGCGGCGTTGGGCGTGAGGCCCGCGGCCAGGGGCTTACACTCGGCCACTTTTCGGCTCAACGTAAGCACATGTTGCTGGATACGTTGGGTGCATGACTTTTCCACAGTCTATTAGACAGGGGTACACGGGGAGTTGTGACCAAAACGGCTCAGGTTGAGCTGAAAAGTGGACGAGTGTAAGCCCCTGCCCGCGGCGCGCAGCGTGACGCCGTCGTCCACGTACGCCACGGGCGGGTACGTGTTGCGAATCTCGAAGTCCAGCCCCACGTGCGCGTCGCCCTCGTTGTAGCGGCGCAAGTTGAATTCGAAAGCAACATTTGAAAGCGGGTTGCCATATTTCATTTTTAGAGCTTAATTCTAGGCGCTTTCACCGTCGGTTCGATAGGGTCAACCTGCACCGCCCTACCTCGTCGCCGCCGCACGCGCGCACCGGATACCAGAGCCTTCCAATCATTCCCTTTCAGCTTAGATGGATATCTGCCGATGGGTCCACAGGCCAAACAGCTAAAGTTGAGCTGAAAAGGGAATGATTGCGACGGTAACGCCCTGCCAGGTACTGCCGCAACGTGCCAATGGTATCGTCGAACTTGAGCTTGAGAATGTGCATTTTGTGACCGTCCATCCCCCTCACCCGCAGCGTCGTCACCTCCTCGGCGCCGCCGCCCGAGGACACCTCGCTGCCCGCGGCGGCGCCGGCGGCGGCGGCGCGGCGCTCCGCCGCCGCCGCGGAGCTGCCCCCAGAGCCAGGGGCTTACACTCGTCCACTTTTCGGCTAAACTTAAGCGCTTTGTGTGGGATAGGGGTTACATTTAGGGGTTATCTAGGGGGTGTGTAAGCTGTGTCGGGGGGTATTACGAGGTATCTAGGGTGTGTTTTGTGTCAGAAGAGGCTCAGGTTGAGCTGAAAGTGGCCGAGTGTAAGCCCCTACCCGGAGCCGGAGGCGGAGGAGCCGGGGGATTTGTTGGTGGCGCGGGGGCGGGCGAGGAAGTCCATGGTGTAGCGGCGTAAGTTGAATGTCACAGCAAAATTCGAAAGCGGTTTATCATGTTTCAGTTTTAAGAGCATAGATCCCGGCGCTTTCAACGTGGGTTTGATAGCATCAAGCTGCACTGCCCTACCATGGGCAGCGCGGCGTCGAGGTGCGTGTCGATGACGGCCACCTCGGCGGACCTCTTGGCGCCGCCGCCCAGCATGGCCTCCACATCCTTGCTTTAGCGGCGCACGTTGAATTTGAAAGCAGAAGTTGAAAGCAGTGTATCACATGCTACTTTCAAGCGCTTAGTTCCAGGCGGTTTGAACGTGGGTTTGATAGGGTCAACCTCCACCGCCCTACCTTGCGCACCTCGATGACCTTGCCGTTGCGGATGACGGCCTGCGGCAGCTTGTTTAGGTAGTTGGCGCGCTGGTTTCCGCCGCCACCGCCACCCGCCGCGCCCTCGTTGTACCGGCGCAAGTTAAAACTTGATAGCAAACCTTGAAAGCAGTTTATCATATTTTAGTGTCAAGCACATAGTTCCAGACGGTTTCAACATGGACTGCATCGGCTCAACTTGCACCGGCTTACCTCGTCCAGCCCCGACATGTTGATGCCGCCGTTACCGCCGCCGCCGCCGCCGGCGGCCGCCCCCGCGGGCAGGGGCTTACACTCGTCCACTTTTCAGCTCAACCTAAGCCGTGTTGGTCACACCTTTCCTTGTCCCCCTGTCTAATAGACTGGGGGAAAATGATGCACCCAACGTATCGCACAAAATGTGCTTACGTTAAGCCGAACAGTGGACGAGTGTAAGCCCCTGCCCGCGGGGCCGGCGGCACCGCCGTCTAGGCGCACGCCCTGGCCGACGAACGCCTTGAAGCCGGCGTCGTGCGGCTGGTCGGACCGGTCCACCAGCTTGAACGGCACGCCGTCCGGGTGCGCGTCCTTCATCTCGAACGGGAAATACCCGTCCACCATCCAGGAGGGTCGTTGGGGTTTCAGGTTTAGGGTTCTGGGTTTAATGTTTAGGGTTTAGAGGCTAGGGTTTAGGGTCGTGGAGAACGAGCACTCCAACCGATATCGGAGCTTGACATTGAGACTTTCCTTCAGGGTGAGTGCTCATACAGACGTGCTAGGAGAGCACGAGACTCAACGTCTGTCGAGTGGATTTTCTCAACACACCCCCCTGCCAAGTCCCGCATGAACGCGCGCGCCGAGCCCACGTCGAAACTCCTGAACGGCGCGTCCTCCACCTAGGGCCCATCAGATATCGCTCGCCACGTCACAGGATGCCGTGTGACTCAATATACGAGGGTTCAAGATGCGTGTGGATGACGTGGGGGGCGAGAGATGCCAGGCTGCGCACATTCACGGAGGCGATCTATTGCCGTTTAGGGATCTGTCCCTTTTCTTGAGTCAACTCGTTTTGGAAGCTTAATTATTAAGCTTCCAAACGAGTTGAATTAAGCTTCCAAAACGAGTTGACTCAAGAAAAGGGACAGATCCCTAAACGGCAATAGATCGCCTCCGTGAATATGCGAAGGGCCGTACCTCAAGCTGGAACCCGCCGCGCCACAGCACCAGGCGCAGCGCGTCGGGCATTTTGAGCTTGCGGTCGCCGTTGGGCGCCGTCACGATGGCGGCCTTGCCCTCGCCCGCCACGTGACAGGGGCTTACACTCGTCCACTTTTTGGCTCAACTTAAGCGCTTTTGTATCGGATAGGGGGGGCTTTTAGGGGGTATTCAGTGGGGGTTTGCGTAGTGACAGGGGGTGTCAGGGGGCGTACTTCATGTCAGAAATGGCTCAGGTTGAGCTGGACAGTGGACGAGTGTAAGCCCCTGCCACGTGGTTCAGCTCCTTCAGTGACTTCTCCAGCTTGGCGATGTCCACCACGAACGCCGCCGCGCCTCCCTCGGGGAGTGCGGGCGCGGCGGGGCCAGGGCCAGGGCCGGGCCCCGGGGGAGCCGGGGGGGAGGCAGCTGCAGCCGGCGCGGCGGCGGCGGCGGCAGCGGCGGCGGCGGCGGGAGTCGACCCGGATTGCCGCTGGCTCGGCTTCGTACCAGTGCCGGGCCTGCTACCGTTGGGGGTGGGCGAGTGTGACTTGGCCCGAGCCGCCGCCGCCCGTGCGGACAGCCGCCCGCTCCGCACCTTGCTGCAGCGGCGCAAGTTGAATTTGAAAGCAAAGTTTGAAGGCGGTTCATCATGTTATAGTTTCAAGCGCTCAGTTCCAGGCGCTTTCAACAAGCGTTTCATCGGTTCAACCTGCATCACCCTACCTTGCGCTCCGCCCGCCCGCGCTCCCCTTCGCCCCCCGCCCCCGCCCCCGCCCCCGCTGCACCCCCCGCCGCTGCCGCCGCCTCCTTCTCCGCGTCGCCCACCCACACCATCCCGTAATCCTTAAGGAACTTCTTCAGCTCCGCGCTTTCATCCCGCGCCGCCGCCAACTGCAACTCCAGTACCCGGTTCTCGCCCCTTAACAACTTGGCGGCGTCACCGCCCCCCCCACCGCCGCCGCCCCCGACCTCGCCAGAGTAGTGCGACGACGACGCCCCGGATGAGCCGCTCCCGGAGGACGACGCCTCATCCCCGCCCCCGCCACCGCCCCCGGCGCCGCCGCCCCCGCCATCGGCGCCGCCCCGCCGCGCGGCGTCGAGCTCCAGTTTCATGGCCCGCATCTGCGCGCGCAGGGACTCGTTGTCGTCCGTGGACCGCTCCGCAGGGCCTAACAAATGTTGCTTGCTGCGTCACAGGATGGCGTTTAGCTCAATAAACGAGGGTTTAAAGTGCGTCGGATGACGTGGCGAGCAATAGCGCAACATCTGGCAGGCCCTGCCGCTCCATGTCCTCCGTTTTGCGCTGCAGCGCCGACCGCAGGCCGGTCACCTCGCGCTCCAGGCCGCCCTGCGGCAGTGGCGCGGGGGGAGGGGAGGTGAGGGGGGGGCGCGAGTGAGCGGCGGGGGGCAGGAGGCTGCGGGGGCCGGGGTTGGGGGGGAACGACTCGACTTCTGAAATCTCCATTTTCGGGCACGGGACGGGGGGAATCATCGGGCCGCGCGTTCTGTGACTCACCAGCCGGCGCGCCATGGAGGTGAGCACGTCTTCATTGCCCGCCTTGGGCCCGGCCTCGCCCTTCTTGACGTCGCCCGGGGGAGCGCCGCCGGGGGGGCGCCTGCAAGGAGGGAGGCGCCGGGTGAAAAAAGGGGGGGGAAAGTGAGTGCGTTGCGCGGAGGAGTGGTTTTGACTGCGCTTGGGAGTCGGTCGGGTGGCCAAAAGAGAGAGCCGGGATGGATGTAGCGCAAGGGACGAAAGAGAGCGGCGGTGCTGGGTGCGCGTGGTGTCGAAACCGCGGTCGGGCGGGCGGGCGGCACACCTGCGCAGGTCGGCGACCAGGCGCTTATCGATGGCGTCGTCGAACCGGTTTCGCGCCGGAAGCATTTCTGCGGCGAACGCTTTGTGGCGAAAGTTTGGTGCCAAGCTGCAGGAGTCTTTCCTCTTCCCTTCTCCCGACGGAGCGACGGGGCTGCCGACGGCGCGTGAGGAGAAGCTACACGGCGGGTGCCTGGGCAAGCTGGCGAGGTATGTGACGTCGTTGCGATATGACGGAACACGCCGACGTCTAAATGTGTGCGACTACTCGTAGCCGCGGCCGCGGTTAAAGTAAGGCGTGGCTTTAGGGTTTCACGTTTGGGGTTTTCCAGTAAAAAGCTAAAAGGAGGCGGGCCTTAGGGTACCTGGTACAACCGATGAGGGCCGCGTCGCGAGTGCGTCGCGCGGCATTCTATGACCCTCCTGCAGCAGCCAACACCCCGCAGCCATGGAACCGGCCCCGCAGGCACTCCTCGCAGGAGGGGTTTGCGACGACCCCCACCGACAGTTGCGTTCCACCGGACCGCCAAGCACCGGACCACCGTTGGAGACGAGCGCGTGAGCCCGACGTGGGCCGTCGCCCCAACATCTACCACAAATCCCTCACCAAACGTCGCCGGGGACGGGGAGCCCATCATCGCGCCCCCGCGCGCCGCGCGATGGAACGGGTGGTGGGTGGTAGAGCCTGGTTGATGTGAGTGAAGGGTAGAAACTGGCTGAAGTTGAGCTGCAAAGTTCCCGACAATAGGTGCTTGAATACAAAAACATTGCTCCTCTGTAGGGTGCCGTGTAACTCAAGACGAGGGTCCGAACTGCGTTGGATGACGTGGCGGGCAATATCCGCCAGGCCCTGGCGGGTGGTACTGTAGGGTGCCATGTAACTCAAGACGCGGGTACAAAGCGCGTTGGATGACGTGGTAGGCAATATCCGCCAGGCCCTGGCGGGTGGATGCTATTGCTGTTCAGAACACGGAGGCGCTGGCGATGCTGGCGCGCATGCCGTGGGCGGACGCCACGACCATCGTCTCGTCCATGCGGATGATGCATAACGCCGTGGTGTTCCAGGCGGTGGTGGAGCTTCTGGTGGCGCAGCGCCCGGGGGAGCTGGAGGCGCGCGAGCACGTGGGTGAGGCCACGGCGCTCGGCCACCCCAACGCCCCGAGCGATGCGTTGCTGCGTATAATATTGTGGTCGTGCCCTTCACACGGCCGATGACAGTCCCGTCCCTGTTCCCGCCGCTCCCGTCCCCGCCGCTCCCGCCGTTTGAAATGGGCGCGTTGCGCGAGTGGTGTTGAGCGCCCTGACTGAGAGGTGGACGCCGGCGGCCCTGTACCGGGGTGGGCTGACGGCGCTGGCGTGGTCGGCGAAGAAGGGCAACTGCGCGGCCCTCCAGGCAGGGGCTTACACTCGTCCACTTGTTGGCTCAACTTAAGCACATTTTGTGTGATACGTTGGGTGTATAATTTCACCCCAGTCTATTAGACAGGGAGACACGGGGAGGTGTGACGAAAACGGCTTAGATTGAGCCGAATAGTGGACGTGTGTAAGCCCCTGCCTCCAGGTGCTTATCGGCGCCGGCGCCGACGTGGAAACCCGCGACGACTTCGGCGCCACACCCGTGTTGCACGCCGCGGTGGCCGGTAACACCCCGGCGCTCGAGGTAAGGCGGTGCAGGGTGACGGTGTCACACTCACGTTGAAAGCGTATGGAACTAAGCGCTTGAAAGTGAAACGTGTTAAACTGCTTTCCAGTTTTGCTTCCAAATTCAACTTGCGCCGCTACATCGAGGTGCTGCTGGGCGCGGGCGCACACCCGGACCCGCTTTTGACCAAGGAAGACTCCGCAGTGACCAAGGTGGGGGTCCGAACATGGTGGAGCCCGCTGACGTGGGCGGCGCACAAGGGGCAGGGGCTTAAACTCGTTCACTTCTCAGCTCAACTTGGGCGCTTTTTATGGGACAGGGCGTGCGCGTAGATGTTGTGTAGCCCGTGTTAAGGGGGTATTAGGGGGTGTGAAGGGGGTTTTGTGTGTCAGACACGGCTCAAGTTGAGCTGAATAGTGGACGAGTGTAAGCCCCTGGCAAGGGGCAGCTGAGCGCGGTGCGGCTGCTGCTGGGCGCGGGGGCGGACCCCGACCGGCCGGCGGGCGACCGCGGTACCACGCCGTTGATGCACGCCGCGATGGGCGGACAGGTGGCGGGCAGGGGCTTACACTCGTTCCCATTTCAGCTCAACTTTAGCACTTCTATCCACCGTATAACTTCACTCATGAATGTGTCCTGGAGTATCTCAAGTTGAGCTCTATCGTGAACGAGTGTAAGCCCCTGGTGGCGGCGTTCCGCATGCTCTCCGAGGCGGGAGCGGACCCGCTGCTGCGGGACGAGCAGGGGTTCACAGCAGCGATGTGGGCGGCATACCGGAACCCGCAGGCAGGGCCCACACTCGTCCACTTTTCAGCTCAACCTGAGCCGTTTCTGATACAAAATCCCCCACGATACCCCATGACATCTCCTCATCAGCCCCTAAACAACCTCTAAACGCACCCCCTGTCCCACATGAAGCGCTTACGTTAAGCTGAAAAGTGGACGAGTGTGAGCCACTGCCCGCAGGACGCGACGCTCCTCGCGGCCATCGCAGAGGCCACGGTGGCCGCCAAGGAGGCCGCGGACGAGTGACCGTTGTAGAGTTCACCGCGTGGAAACCCGCGTCAAACCCGCGTCCCCGCGTTGCGCTCCTCATTCGGGTATTGTGCCAACAGGAAATGTTGTACCATAGGCGGCTCGATTTTGTATACAACTGGAAAACGCATCTTACTGCCGATGTACACATGAGGTAGGAGCGCGGCAGTTTAGCCGTCGCATGACTAGGAGCAAGAAATGAGAGACAATCAAACGAGCGCGAGCGAGAGCAGGAACGGGAGCGGGCGGGGCCAGTCGCCGTCGTTCGGGCGCGATGGCGCCATGCCTGCCGTCGACGTTCAGGGGAGAGTTTTTGAGTTGTTTGGGCATAGCTCCGCACTATTACTCAACTACCGGTAGGCCCGACAGTGCACCCCCAGGATATACACGCTGCTGGCGCAACGCGCGTGCGGCGAGTGAAGCTCGCGAGTGTAGAGCTACTACAGAACGTCTAGAAATTCCGGGAACCCCCCGGTGACTAGTGGTCAATTATCAACAAAACCTCTAGAACCCGGAACTTTTTCTTATAACACAGGTACACGAGTAGGACCCCTGTAGGGCTAGAGTGGCCCGTGTTGGCCACCTTATTTGTCGTAGTCTTGAAGTCTCATTAATGTTATTCTTTGCCACTGCCGCCGCCGCCGCGGGTTGTCCGCTTATGCCGCGGCGCAGCTGCATAACCCGCTAGAGCACCCGTTGCCGCGCCGCCCGTCTACCCCGTCCCCGGCGGCCGGCCCGGGCGCCGGAGCGCCTTGCACGAAGGTCGTTCAAAACACAAGGGCTGCATGAGGGGTGCATGTAAGTTGCCTGAAGGGTGCATTTGAGGTGCATTAGGGGTGCATTCGGGGTGCATCAGATGTGTATCAATGGTGTGTTAGGGGTGCATTAGGAGTGTATTGAAGTGCATTAGGAATACATTAGGGTGCCGCGTGACGTAACCCATACCTGCGGCCACCTCCTCCTCGTCCACGGGCTCGTCCACCTCCTCCTCATCCTGTGACACCTCGTCGGCGCTCAACTCGGGAAACTCCTTGGTGAACTTGTTGGAGTAGCACCGAACGTCCGAAGCGCCCATGCGTTTGAACTTGGCACATAGTTCCGGGTAGAATCTGGAGCGCATCGCCTCGCTGTAGTGGCGCAAGATGAATGTGAAAGCAACATTCGATCGAAAGCCGTTCATCATGTTGTGGCTGCAAAGCGCTGAAACTGAGCGCGGTCATCGCTGGGTCAACATGGGGGGAATCTGCACCACCCTACCTCTCGGATGCACGGGTTAAGGGCGGCGTTGAGCGGGCTGCCTTTCTTGATGTAGCGGCGTGAGTTGAAATTGAAGGCAAGGTTTGAAAGCGGTTTGTCATATTGTAGTTGCAAGCGCTGAATCCAGGCGTTTTGAATAGAGCAGCACATGGCAAGATCACAGAGCCACACACACGGGCAAATAGTCATACACGCAAACGACGTCGTATGCCGTGCTTGCAAACACCTACGCAGTTCCGGTGGGGGGGGGTAAACGGGGATGGCGCGCGGCGCAGTCTGGTCACGATCGTTGAGTCAATAGACCCTCGCCCATCCATTTTTCAGCTGGCCGTGTACGGCAAGCTGATCTACACTGTAATTGGCATGAGTGACCGTCTAGTCACTCAAGAAAATACGAATCCTCATTTGACCTCCAACATGATCTGTGTAGACAGTTCCAACCTACACCGCCGTACCTTGGTCATGCTGAGGGTGGAGCCGTTGACTTGGTAGTCCAGAATGCCCTTGTGGATCCACGCGTATTTGGTGCCCAGCTGTATCGGCGCAAGTTGTACTTGAAAGCAAAAAATGAAAGCAGTCAATCATATCTTAGTTTCAAGCGCTTAGATCCAGGCGCTTTCAGCGTGGGTGTGATAGGGTCAACCTGCACCGCCCTACCTAGCCCGTTCCACAGCGTCGCGTTGCACCCCTCGTTGTAGCGACCCATGTAGAACGTGGAAACAGTGTCTGAAAGCGGCTCATCACGTTTAGGGTTCAAGC
>Ga0307489_10003398_pt1 | contig 10561 bp, 19 predicted proteins | sample SB12metaG_FD_202247 | JGI IMG/M metagenome (GOLD analysis project Ga0307489, IMG submission 202247) | Sea-ice brine microbial communities from Beaufort Sea near Barrow, Alaska, United States - SB 1.2 | ecosystem: Environmental > Aquatic > Marine > Coastal | place: USA: Alaska | collected...
GGGTGCGGGGGCGCGGGGGGGGGGGGGGGGGGGGGGCGGCGCGGGGGGGGGGGGGGGGGGGGGGGGGGGGGGGGGGGGGGGGGGGCGGGGACGGCAGGGGCGGCGGCGGACGGAGCGGCGGCGGGGTGAGGCACGGCGGGGTGAGGGGCGGGGGCGGGGGCGGGGGCGGGGGCGGGGGCGGGGGCGGGGGCCCGCCCATGGAGCAGAGCGGCCGCGGTGGTGGCATACCCCAACCCCTCCACCATGACCACGCGGGCAGGGGTGGCGGACCTGGCGGCCGCGGGCGGGGCGGGGGCGCCTCCGACCAAACTGCCCGCGGAGGTGATGCCGGCATGAGGTAGGGCACGCCACAAAATTCCCGCGTCTGCCGCTTCATCGACTCGATTTTTGTACCCTCGTTGCATGAGTCAATTGACGTCTTTGACGTGGCGAGCAATATCTGGTAGACCCTAAGGTGAGGGGGGACGGCGGGCGGGGGGGCGCCCCCCGGGGCGAGGGGCAGGGGGGGCGCGGGGAGGGGAGGGGCGGGCGGGACGGTGGGCGCGGCGGCGGCGGGCGGGGCCGGGGCGGTGCCAATGGCAACGGCGTGGACGTCTACCACAACGGCAGCTTCATGTATCCCACGCCGTACAACTATGACAACGCCAATGGCGGCGGCGGCGGCGGAGGCGGAGGCGGCGGCGGCGGTGGCAGCCGCGGTGGCGGTGGAGGGGGCAACGGCGGTGGCGGGAACGGTGCCGGTGGTGCTGGCGGAGGTGGCGGTAACGGCGGTGGCGGTGGCGGTAACGGCGGTAACGGCGGTGGCGGAAAGATTCCGATTCCTAAGCTCAACGCCACCGCCCCCTCGTTCATCCCTAAGCCCCGAGGCCAGTAATCGGCGCCGGGTGTCTATCAACGTCTATATTTCGCCATGCTCTTCGAGGGTCGACAGCGAAATCTCCTCTTTCACCTATTCACCTAATATTCATGTGATTCTTTCACTACGCAGCGTTTATCGAGCCCCAGGGCGTTGACGTATTAGCATTATTTTTTTGTATAACGATTGTTTCTATTACTCTATTGCAAGTCTATTGGCACCTCTCAACCTGACATCGGGACCTCATATCCAGACTTCAAGACTGCCAAAGGTATGATGAGTGTGATGCCTCATGTCTAAACTATTCATCGCCGCCCCCCGGAGGCCAGCGGCCGCAGCCAAGCATCAGAGCTGACCCTCGACTACCTCAAGCCACTGACAACCTTCAAGGGCTGCAACAATAATCATAACTGACGAAATAATAATAGTGGATGATTTTGGTAGTAGGTCTGGGCGTCAGCCCGTTGTTGGTGCTGCACCCGCCGCCTGCCGCTGCTGCGGCTGTTGGGCGGCGACACTTCCTATTCGTAAATTATGAGGCCGATGCACATGCCCGTTGGCAAGGTTGGGGCACCGCGTGAGCTCACACCCATCCCCGCTATCGCTGCCGCTGCTGCTGGTGCTCCCACCCGTGCCCGCATGCTCGCGGCATTCCTCCCTTTCCCTCACAGGTTTCCGCATCGCTCGTCGTCTGAGGACGCATGGTCTATCTGCAGTGGCCGCGGGGCGCGGGAGGGGCGAAACCATGTCAGCCTCACACAGCAACCAACGTGAGTGTGAGTTGGGGGGGCGCGAGTTCGAGGCGGGCGCGGGCGGGCGGGGAATTGGAGGGCGCGGACTCGCACGCAAGGTAGTGGCGGTAGTGGGGCGGCGGGCGGCGGGTGTGGGGCGGCTGGCGCGGCGACACAGAAGAGGGTGTAGTCGTGAGACGGGAGGAGAGGGATGAGGGGAGGAGAGGGGAGGAGGGGGGCAGAGACACGAGGGGTGAGATGAGGTGGGGGTGCGAGGTCAGAGGGGAGGAGAGGGGTGAGAGGTGCGAGAGGGGAGGAAGGCGTGTGGGGCGTGGGGCGGCGGGCGTGGGGCGGGCGGGCGCGGCTCACCCCGCGGCACGCGATCAGCTGCGGGATGCGGAGCCAGCGCGCCACCATGTACAGCGTGAAGAGCGTCGCGGCCACCTCCAGCAGCGCGCGCCGCCCGGTCATCTTTCCTTCGTGCCACGCCACGCGATGCACTCAGCACTCACTACACCACCAACCCCGCTCGGAGCGCGCGGAGCGGTGCGCAGGCGCGCGCGGGGATGCTGAGCAGCCGTAGCCGCGAGTTGCTGCCCTCCTCTCGAAGTCAGGTTCGGTCGGACACGACCCTTATTTATGTGTGTGGGGGGGGTACACGAAATGCACTGGCACAAGGTCAGCGCGGCACGCGGGGGTTACACAAGGGGTACACGTTTTGCACATGCAAACAGTCAGCGCAGGATAGACCTGCTGCGCTGGCTATTTGCTCATAGCGTACCCCCCGAAATCGTGTGAGCCAGGTCGGTCGGCCGGATGAAGTGGCGCGCCTCGCGCCACGGCCGCGGCCCCGTCCTATTTTTGGACTACTCGTATTTATTCGCCCGTTTGTGGTGCCCACGCACTCCACACGGCGCCATGGGCAAGGGAAAGGGGAAGAAAGGCAAGAACGCCGACCCCCAGGAGCCACCACACGACCCTGGATGGGAACGGTCGGTGGAGAACAGGAAATGGGACCGACCGGCGGAGGCGCTGCCTGACGCGTCGCAGTGGCCCACCTGGGGGGCGATGCGCGAGCGCATCCTGACCAACTCGGTTGAGATTTGTGTGACCTACACGCAAACGCTGCGCGACGCGTTCCCTGCGGAGGTGGTCAAGCTGTCGCCGCCGAGCCTGAAGAAGATGGAGCTGCGCGGGTCCTCCAACCTGTCGCAGTTCGTGTGCTCGCCCATCTCCTCGTGCCCGTCGCTCCAGACCGTGGACCTCTCCAACTGCGTCTCCCTCCAGTTCGTCCTCATCCAGTCCGCCAACCTGGAGGTGCTCAACCTCTCCCGCTGCCCCGCCCTCGGCAAGGCGCTCATCCAGTGCAAGGCAGGGGCTTACACTCGTCCACTCGTCAGCTCAACCTAAGCCACGCTTGTCAGTCAGCTGTTTTGTCTCAGGTTTGCGATGAGTTATCACCCATCGATATTGTTGCACGCCGCTGAAACCACTCGGCGTTTCCCAATAAAGGTGCTTACTTGAGCTGAGAAGTGGAGGAGTGTGCGCCCCTGGTGCAAGGGCCTGCGGTCACTGAACCTTGAGGGGTGCGAGACCCTGCACACCCTCATGCTCTGGTCCGACTCCCTCATGGAGCTCGACCTGTCCTCGTGCAAGGTAGGGCGCTGCAGGTTCACCCCAGTTCATTCTTCATCGTATTCCTCTTCCCAGACCCAGACCCAGGCCCAGGGTTGACCGCGCTTGGTTTCAGCGCTTGAAACTACATTGTGGATGAAGTTTGCATTCAATTTTAAGTAACGCCAGTACATGAAGGAGTTGCGCAAGCTGGAGCTGTACTGCCCCGAGCTGTACGAGGACAACATCCAGATGCCCGTGGCAGGGCCGCACACTCCTCCAGTTCTCTGCTCACCCTCAGCCGTTTGTGACCCTCAAAACATCCCCTCAACGCCTCAATACCCCCTCCACCCCCGCCATGAATACTCCCTAAACATACCCCAAACACCCCTTGCCCCACGAAAAGCGCTTACGTTGAGCTGAATAGTGGAGGAGTGTAAGCCCCTGGCTCGTGGTGAAGCCGCTGCCTGCCGTGGACGACCCCAAGCACAACCCCATCGCCGGCCTGCTCATGGAGAACTATCACGAACGGAAGCAGAGGGACGCCGACGCCACCGAGGTGGAACGCCAGACGTCGACCACTAGCTCCATCATACCGTTCACACACATGAAGGTGTGACGTTTCAACGAGTGTAATAGGGCATTGTCCTGAATTGTCCAGAGCGTGATTGCTTCTTTTGGACGCTTGTCCAGCAAACGTATAGCTCATCATCAGCCTCGTAGACCATCTACTAGCACTAGGACGCGGCCCAGACGCCACTTTACGATATTCAATTTAAAATTTGAACTTTACCGAAAAGCCCTCCGCAGCCGTTTCAGCGTTCCACACATCTGTCGTGTCACCGCCTCCGCGCGCGCCCGTGGAGGTGGTGCCGCCAATCATCACACCGCTCTTGGCTTCAATCCCGCGCAGAGTTCGCCCACTTATGACCAAATGTACGAAGCTTTGGACGATATCGATGAATTCACCGCTTTTCACCGCTTTCATGATCTCGAATCGATATCGCGATATTCAATTTACGGTGATTGGTCCAGAAGCTGACTTTGACCTCTGAACCAATCACAGCGGAGTGAAGATCGATCGACATTGAATGATATCGTCCATAGATTCATGCACTTTCGCATATTGCAACGAGCCGTGGCCCCCGCATAGCACTCGTGTTGGCCAGACCTGTGAGATTACAACAAACGGCTGTCGGGGCATCGGAGCATCGGGGGATGCTGCGTGGGCGTTGCCGTGACGGTCGAGGGGACCGGTGCATCCGCGTTCAGGTGGCCGCTGCGTCAGCGTTATACGTTAAGGAGGAGCTGCATTTACGGTGTTCGACCATGCTCTCAAACCGCCTCTGGCTATACTAGCTATCCACTACCAGAAAACTACCGCTACCTCTAATAATGCCCCAATAATCCCCTATTACCACTCATACCGCTACCGCCGTAATAATACCCCTAATCCCGCCCCAAGAATACCCCTAACACCCCTAAACCGCTTCAATAAGACCGCTGATACAGACGGGAAGAGAAAGCAGCAGCGCATCACATGGTGGCGACCATCTCGCACAAGTCGCGCCGCTTGGGGCGGTACTCAAAGAACCACAGCTCGTCGTCGGCGTCCAGCCCGCTCACCGTGTGCGCCACCGGATCCTCCAAGCAGGGCCCGGCGTACGCCTTGCTTCCCGCTCACCCCACGTGCCCTCGAGGTATGCCAGTCGGATGAGTCAAGTAAAGTGGTTTCGGACTGCAGAGATGAACGGCTAAAATTGCTGGCTCAACCCACCCGGCCGCAGGTTGGGTTTGAAAGGCGGAGTAGGCACACACGTCCGGCCTTCCGAGCTGCCCGTGGACAACACTCGTGCGGCGGAGTGGCTGTGAAGCTTGACACGGGCTTGAGGAACACATCACACTCAGGGAGGTCCGCCCACATGGCAGAGGCCTAACAGAGGCCGAACTCAGAGTGAGCGCCCCACATGAACCAGCGCTTGGGAGTTAGGTGCGGCCCCGCCTCGAAGAGGTGGTCACACGCCTCGAAGAAGGGGGTGTCGGCCCACAGCTTCTCGCGCGTGTAGTACGCCACCAGCACGACCGACCCCGCGTGGCACAGCGCACGCGCCGTCTCCGCCAGCGCGCGCGCCGCGCAAGAGGCTCATCGAGGACAAGCGCTCGACCGAGATCGGAGCATGACGTACTCGAAGCTTCAGGTTGAATGAATGCTCACACAGACGCGCGGAGGAACAGGAGGAGGAGGAGGAGGAGGAGGAGGAGGAGGAGGAGGAGGAGGAGGAGGAGGAGGAGGAGGAGGAGATTTGACCTCGGTCGAGTGCTCGTTCTCAACACCACCCTGCGGTGTGCGCCTCGTGGCCGTACAGCACGTCGCTGCACAGCACCACGTCGAAGGTGCCCAGGGCGTAGCGGCGCAAGTTGAAATTGAAAGCAACCGTTGAAAGCAGTTTATGATAATCTAGCTCCGAACGCTCAAGCCGTTGACGCTTTCAAGACAGCTTTTGAAGCGATCAACCTGCAACGCCCTACCAGGGCGTGCACGGCGGCGATGTCGCCCCACGGACACGACGCCGCGCTGTACCGCCGCTACTTCAAATTGAAAGCACATCTTGAAAGCAGTTCATCGTATGTTAGTTTTACACGCTTGGTTCCAGGCGCTTTCAACAGGGCTTTCATCGGTTGAACTTGCACCGCTTTGCCACGGCGACGGTGACGCCGTTCTCGCGGCCGTTGCGCGCCAGCAGCCAGGGGCCTCCAATCGTCCACTTCTCAGCTCAACCTGAGCCAGTTTTATCACTGGGACCACCCACCGTATTCCTCAAACGTGCTGACGTGAAGCCGAGAAGTGTACGAGTGTCAGGCCCTGCCAGCAGGTCGAGCTCGGAGGGCAGGTCCGTGAGTGTGACCTCGCCGCTCATGCGCGCCGCTGACCAACGGGTCACTCCCATATGCCAGCACACAAGTCAGCACACAAGTGGGGGCGGGGGAGCACAGATGCGAGCACACAAGTCAGCACACAAGTTGGGGCACGGGAGCACACAGCGAGCACACAGCGGGTATATATGTATGCGCATACGCTCAAACGCCGTGTGCGGTGTGCGATGTGCGGTGTGCGGTGTGCGGGGTGCGGTGTGCTGTATGCCGGGTGTGCGGCCCCGCCAACGATGCCGGGCAGGCCGGGACCGGCGCCGAGTTCCACTATCGATTTGCCCTGGATGCGGTCTCGGTTGTCGCACAGCCACGTGGCCATCGGCGCAGCCGCGTCCCACACCCAGCGCGCGGTGGCGTCGCGGCCGCTGCCCAGGGGGTCCAGGTCCTGCCATTAGGATCCAACAGATATCGCTCGCCACGTTATCGACACGCATTTTTAACCCTCACGTATTGAGTGAAAGGTCATCCTATGACGTGGCGAGCAATCTCGGTCAGGCCTAGCATCATCCTCCACATATTCGACACTTGTGTATTGAGTCAAACTGACATACAATGATGTGGAGATCGACATCTGTGAGGCCCTACCTGGCGCACCGCCACCCGCTGAGCGCCGAGCGCCGGGTGCTCGAACGCGATGGCCGGCGCCGCGCAGCAGGGTCCTTCAGAACAAGCACTCGACCGAGATCGGAGCACGCCTCACCTTGAGTGTCAACGCTCATACAGACCCGCGGAGGAGGAGGATGAGATTCAGAGTCGGTCGAGTGCTTGCTCTGAGTAACCCCCCTGCTAGGTGGTCCACGCGCGACGCCGACGCCGGCGCTTTCGTTTCGTAACCAGTGGCTGTGCTTGTGCTGTGCCGTGGTATAGGGAACGCCATCCAAACAGTCAACTGGTGTGAGCGTCGCGCACGCTGGATGGGGTTAGGCTAATGCTCACCGTTGCAGTAGGGTTGAGGGTTGGGGGTTTAGGATGTAAGGTGTGACGTGACAGCCAACCGGGTGTGACAGGCGCACGCCGGGGATGGGGTTGGCTAGTGCTCACCATCGCATGTGTGTGGGACGTTACTTGAGAAAGATTAGTGTTGTCATACACCGTCACCGTGGCGGTGCAGGGAACACCATCCAATGAATCGATGTGAATGTCGTTTGGCGTGACGCGCCGACACATGGGTTCCAGGGAGTCGAGACTACCACGAGGTAGCGGGGGTCCTGCCTCCATGCCGACGCCGGCCGACTCCTGGCTGGTGCTCATCCAGTGGTGGCTGCGCGGATGAGTCGTTGCGGTTGCCGCAGTCGACGCGGCACGCGGGCCGCGGATGCGAGAGGCAGACAACAGATATGGAGAGACGTCGCCGACACTCAACACACCTTCGTCGCTCGAAGGTTCGACGCTGAGGAGGTAGTCGAGGCGCGGGTGCAGTGGATGGTGCCGAGACAACCGAGGTCTTAACTTTAATATTTCTCGGCACGGTGCCACCAAATCGGCCCCGTGGCAGCCGAAGGGGACTAGCGCCACGGGGCAGGATGGATACAGTGTTCATGTTCACGGCGTCCGACACTCTTGCACGCGCGCTCCTACACATTGTAGTGACACGCGCGGGTTACGTACACACGGTCATGTCGGCTTGCGGGATGATGACGGCGCAAGCGGCCTGCGGGGCGGCGGCGCCGGCACCGGGGGGTGCCCGGGGAGAAAGGATGGGAGCGGCTCGGCGGGTTGGTCCCGGGAACTGCGGCGGACCGGAGCGGGGCGCGGCGGCGGGGGCGGGGGTTGCCGCTGGTGCGCGCCGCCCGTCGCGGCGGCGGGCGGCGGCCGCTGTAGCGGCCGCCGCGGTGGAGGTGTCATCGGTTGAGGACAAGTGGATAGCCGGCAGCGTGGAGCGCTGCGCCACCGGTGAGAACCACAACCACAATCCACCACAGCGAATTGCACAATTTTCCACCGACACGTGTCACTCGCATCGCCGACGTCCCAACGCCGCCGACGCCGACGGTGTAACACGTAGTCTTTATGAGCACCGCGCTGTTTCAGTCCAGCGCAGAGCTGGTCACACATAGCATGTAAAATGGCCGGGGGGCTCCACGCAGAATTCTCGTTGCGCTGAGCCGCCGTCTCCATCCCCGCCTACGTTCATTTTCCAGGCCCAGGGGTGACGACGGAGCTGCGCGAGCAGGGCATGGCCATGCTGTCCACGGCGCGCATGCCGACCAGCCGCCAGGAGCAGTGGCGCTTCACGGACCTCGCGCCGCTCGTCACCGTAGGGCCGTCGCTCATATCGACGATGCTATCGCTTGCCACGTCACAAATGCCGTTTTGACGCAGCCTGGCAGATTTTGCTTGCTCTGGCAGATGTTGGGGTCTCCACATCGTTGGATGCCAAGTAGCTGAAGAACCGAGAGCTTCTACACAACGCATGTAAACTGTCGATGACGTGGCGGGTAGTATGCTATGGGCCCTAGGCTCGGGCGCAGCCTGTGAGCGCGGACCCCCTGAGCCCCGCCGCCGCCGCCGCCGTTGATGCCGCCCAATGGACGCTGGCGGCGGCGGACACCTCGCGCATCGTGCTGGTGGACGGCGTGTACCTGCCGGCCGCCTCCGACCTCACCGGCTGCGGTGCTGCCGCCTCCGTGGGCATGCTCTCCCAGGCGGGGCCGGGGGCCGCCCGTGCCGCCCTGACTGTCTGCTCATAGTGTACCAGTATACCTAGTACCTTGCAGACGCTCAAGTGGGCGAACCAGGGTAATGACTTATGAGTGGCCAGGCTAGGGAGGAGGATGCAGCAAATGTGCACGGGTATAGGATGAGCTGACAGTCAGGCACCGAGTGGCGGGACCCTGGTGAGAGGGGCTGGAGGGTTCCGTGTCGGGCCACCTGGGCGCGCAGACGGGCGCGCGCGGCGGTGTCCTCGCCGCGCTCAACGCCGCCATGGCGGGGCCTGCCTTCTCCTCCTCGCCCTAAACCCTAATTCCTAAACCCTAAACCCTGCCCCGCTGTCATCTCTCTGCTTTTTCATAATGTACCTGACCTATCCGCATTCGCCCCCTCCTCGGCCCGGTGTCCTCTGTCTGTTCGCTCACAGCTAAGCTGAACTATGTGTTGTGGTCCCTACAGCGCGGCCACCGACGCCGTGGTGGTGCACGTACCCGCGGGCGTCAAGCTGGACCAGCCCCTGCACATCGTGCAGCTCAGCACCACCACCGCCGCCGCCGCCGCCGCCGCCGGGACCAGCCTGCCGTCCTCCGCGCCCCGCGTCATCGTCGTCATGGGCGAGGGCGCCAAGGCCTCCATCGTCGAGGAGTTCGCTCACGTTTCGGGCGCAAACCCGGCCGCGGCGTACTGGCACAACGGCGTGTGCGAAATTGTGCTGGAGAAGGGTGCCAATGTGGCGCATACCATGGTAGGGCGGTGCAGCTGGAACCCATGGAAGCCATGCTGAAAGGGCCTGGAACTAAGCGCTTGGAGCTAACAAACAATGAAATGCTTTCAAACTTTGCTTGCAAATTCAACCTGCGGCGCTACACCATGGTGCAGGCGCACGGGCGCGCCGCCGTGCACACGCGCTCCACGCTGGTCACCCAGGCCGAGGACAGCCAATACTCCCTGGCGGAGATCAACGTGGTAGGGCGGTGCAGGTCGACCCTATCAAACCCAGGTTGAAGGCGCCACGAACTAATCGCTTGGAAGTGGAGTATGATGCACTGCTTTCAAATTTTGCTTTCAATTTCAACTTGCGCCGCTACAATGTGGGCGCGAAGCTGGGGCGGCACGACCTGAACGTGAAGCAGCTGGGGGCGCGCACGGAGACGGAGCTGGCGTGCTTCAACCTCGCGGGCGACGGCAGGGCCAGGACACTCCTCCACTTCGTAGCCTCAACCTGACCTGTTTTTGTCACTGAAACCACGCGACGTATCTCACAAAAAGTGCTTGGGCCAAGCATAAAAGTGGAGGAGCATAGGTCTCTGAGCGACGGGCAGACGCTGGACCTGCACTCCTCCGTGGTGCTGGACCACGAGGAGGGCAAGACCAACCAGATCCATAAGTGCATCGTGTCCGCCTCCACGGTAAGGCGGTACAAGTTGTCAGTTTCAAATTCCGTGTTGAAACTTGAAAGCGCCTATGTTTACAGCGCTTGAATGTACAATATGAGTGATCGCTCTAAAGCATTGCTCTCAAATCCAGTTGTGCCGCTACGCCACGGGCAAGGGGGTGTTCGACGGTAACGTGCAGGTGAACCGCCAGGCGCAGCGCACCAACGCCGGGTAGGGCGGTGCAGGTTGCCAGTATCAAAACCCGTGTTGAAAGCGCCTACCGTCTCAGCGCTTGAAGCTTACATATGATGAACAGCTTTCAGACGTTGCTTTCGAATTCAACTTGCGCCGTTACAGCCGGGCAGATATCGCGCAACCTGCTGCTGGTGCCCAAGGCCACC
>Ga0307489_10003400_pt1 | contig 10556 bp, 23 predicted proteins | sample SB12metaG_FD_202247 | JGI IMG/M metagenome (GOLD analysis project Ga0307489, IMG submission 202247) | Sea-ice brine microbial communities from Beaufort Sea near Barrow, Alaska, United States - SB 1.2 | ecosystem: Environmental > Aquatic > Marine > Coastal | place: USA: Alaska | collected...
GATACTGACAACCTGCACCGCCGTGCCGTGATGGCGTCGTCCTGCCCCATCATCGCGGCGTGAATCAGCGCGGTCCGCCCGTCGCGGGTCTCGTGGTCCGGCGACGCCTTGTTGTAGCGCCGCAAGTTGCATTTGAAAGCAAAAGTTGAAGGCGGCTCATCATATATTAGTTTTAAGAGCACAGATCCGGGCGTTGTGAACACGGGTTTTATCGGGTCAACCTGCACCGGCCTACCTTGTTCACCAGCAGCGCCGTGACGACGTCCACCTTGCCGGCGGCCGCCGCCATGGTGAGCGCCGTATGCCCGTGCCGGTTTTCGTAGTCAAGCTTGGCGCCACTGTGTAGCGACGCAAGTTGAAATTGAAAGCATAAGTTGAAAGCAGTATGTCAAACTTTAGTTTCAAGCGCCTAGTACCAGGCGGTTTCTTGGGTTTGAAAGGGAAAAAGTATGCACCGCCCTACCGCGGTCGACGAGCGCCAGCACAGCGTCGAACCGGCCCAGCTCGATGGCGAGGATGAGCGCAGTGCACCCCTTGGCGTTCTCGTAGTTGGCGTCGGCACCGCGGCGGAGGCATTGGTTCATTGCGGCGACCTGCCCGGCGCGCACCGCGGCCAGGAGCGCCGTCTCGCCCGAGCTGTAGCGCCGCAACTTTAATGTGAAATCAAAGTTTGGAAGCGCCTCAAGTTCATCACACATCAGATTCAAGTGCTGAAATCAGGCACGGGGGCAACTAAAGCCGGGGTCAAGCCGGGTGCAACCAGGGGTCAACCAGGTGTCTAGTAAGGGTCAAGCCGGGTCCAAGACGGGGTCATCCAGGGGTCGACCTGCACAGCCCTACCTCGGCGGTTTCGAAGTCCTTCTGCGCGCCGGCGTCGATGAGTGCGCCAATCACCTCCCCGCGGCCGCAGCGAGCCGCTGCCATGAGCGCTGTCTCACCGTGTTTGTTGACGTGCTCGGGCGACATCCCCGCCGCGCACAGCGCCACCGCTCAGGGCCTTATTACACTCGTCCAAATCTCAGGTTTAGGGTTTAGGAATCAGGGTTTAGGGTTATGGGCTTACACTCGTCCACTGAACCTGAGGCGTTTTGGACACTGACACCAACAAAAACCCACTGAATCGCAACGTATCCCATAAAAGCACTCAGGTCAAGCCGAATGGTGGACGAATGTAAGTCCCTGCCACCGCCGCCGCGCACTTGCCCGCCTCAGCGGCGGCGATCAGCGCGGTCACGCCCTTGGCGTAGTGCCGCAAGTTTGATTCGAAAGCAAAAATTGAAAGCGGTTCATCATACTGCAGCTTCAAGCGCTGTGCTCCAGGCCCTGTCAACGTTGGTTTGTAAGGGTCAACCTGCACCGCCCAGGCGGTTGCTATTGCTACGTGGGTCGGATAGGGTCAACCTGCACCTCCCATGCAGTTTCAACGTGGGTTTTTCAGGGTCAACATGCACCGCCCCTACCTTGGACGTCTCCACAGCGCCGCGCGCGCCAGCCTCCAGCAGCGTCACGATCAGGTCGGGCTCCTCCAGGCAGGGGCTTACAACTCATCCACTTCTCAGCTCAACGTAAGCACTTCTTGTGTCATACGTTGGGTCATAACTTGAGTAGATAGATGGGTCATAACTCGAGTACTTCACAGACTGGACACAAAACGGCTCACTGACCAAAACGGCTTGGATTGAGGTGAGATGTGGGCGAGTGTAAGCCACAAACTGGACACAGAACGGCTCACTGACCAAAACGGCTTAGGCACAGCTGAGAAGTGGGCGAGTGTAAGCCCCTGCATCCAGATGACTGGCCGCCATCGACAGCGCCGTGTGCCCGTGGCGGTTCACCCGGTCCGGGGCGGCGCCGTGGGTTAGCGCCGCAAGTTGAAACCCGATGCAAAACTTGAAAGCACTGCATCATATGCAAGATTCAAGCACTTCGTTCCCGGCGCTTTCAACGTTCCCAGCGCTTTTAACGTGGGATTCATAGGGTGACCCTGTATATTTCAGATTCAAGCGCTTCGTTCCCGGCACTTTCAACGTGGATTTGAAAGGGTGAACCTGCACCGCCCTGCCGTGGCTCAGCACGTACAACGCGGCGTCGCGCTGCACCGCCACCACCGCCGCGATCAGCGCCATGTTATAGCGGCGCGAGTTGAAATAGACAGCGAAGTTTGAAAGCGATTCATCATATTTTGACTGCAGGCGCTGAAACGGAGCACGATCAACCTGGGGTAAATCTGGGTCAACCTGCACCGCCCTACGGTGTGGCCCAGGCGGTTCTCGTAGTCGATGGTGGCGCCCTCTGCAACCAGAAGCTTCAAAATTTCCATATTGCCGATTCTGGCGGCGTTGAGGAGAGCGGTGTCGCCGCGGCTGGTCTCGAAGTCCGCCGCCTCGCCCGCCGCTATGTAGCGCCGTAAGCTGCATTTGAGAGCAACATTTAAAAGCAATTTATCATTCATAGGTCAAGCGCTGAAACCACAGGCGCTTTCAACATGGGTTTGTATACTGTCAACCTGCACCGCCCTACAGCGATGAGGGTCTGCACGCAGGTGAAACGCTGCAGGCCGGCGGCGCGGATCAGCGCGGTCTCCCCGCCACTGCTCTCATAGTCCATGCTGTAGCGCCGTAAGTTGACATTGAAAGCAACGTTTGAAAGCGGTCTATCATGTGTCAGTTTCAAGTGCAACGTTCCAGGCGGTTTCAACACGGGTTTTATTGGTTCAACCTGCTCCGCCCTACCATAGTGGGCGCCATACGCACCAGCACCTCGAGGGCCTTAACCTGGTCGTTCTCCAAGGCGGCGAACAGCGCGGTCTTGCCCGGTGCAGGCTCGGCGTGGACGGCGGCGCCCATGCGAATGAGCGCCGCGATGGCGCCGCACGCGCCGCGCTTCGCGGCCACAAACAGCGCGCTCTGGCCACCGGGCGTGATGAAGTCGATGGTAGCGCCGGCGTCCACCAGCGACTGGAACCAGGGGCTCACATTCGTCCACTTTTCGGCACAGCGTGAGCAACTTTTACGGGACGCGTGGATAGTGTCAGTGGATTTCATTAACAAAAACGGCTGGGGTTGAGCTCACCCTAAGCCCTAAAGCCTGAAAGCCTAACGCTTGAACCCTGAACGAAAAGTAGACGAGTGGCAGCCCATGCCTGGAACACCTCAGGGCGGTTCTGCGCCGCGGCCTTCATCAGCGTGGTGCTGCCGTCTGACATCACCTGGTCGGGGTTAGCGCCGTTGCGCACAAGCGCGGCAATGGCCTGCAGCTTGCCCGCAATGTAGCGGCGCAAGTTGAATTTGAAAGCAAAACTTGAAAGCAGTCCTTCATATTATAGTTTCAAGCGCTTAGATCCAGGCGGTTTCCCATAGGTGTTGATACTGTCAACCTGCACCGCCCAACCGCGAGCGCTGCCTCCGCGAGCGGCGTCATCATGCCTTTGGATTCGCGGTTGACGTCGGCGCCGCGCTCCACGAGGGCGCGGACGGCGGCCGGGCGGTTGCCCACCGCGGCGTGCACCAGTGCCGTGCGCGCGGAGCCGCACTCTAAGGCCTGACCAAATGTGTCGGATTTGCTTTAGGTTAGGCAATTCGATATTACGCGGAATATTCCGGGAATTCTGGGCACTTCATTGGGAATTTGGGTGCTTTGGGGAAGGTTTACCTCCTCTTCACGATTTACAGGCGATCATTCCGGCGTTTTCCGGCATTTTTTCGGCATGCTTTTGCGCATTGTTTTGAAGACTTCCGGGAATTCCCAGGTCTCGGGAAATACAGAAATTGAATTTCAGGAGATTCCAAAGGAATATTTGGTCAGGCCCTACCACACTCGAAGTCCACCGTGGCGCCGTTGTCCAGCAGCAGGTACATAGCGTCCACCTTGCCGAACTGCGCCGCCGTGGTCAGCGCCGTGTGGTGCCCCTTGCTGTAGCGGCGCAAGTTGAAAGTGAAAGCAAAATTGTAGCAAAATTGATAGCAGTTTAATCATATGACATTTAAAGACAAGCCCATGTTGAAAGAAAATACGTTGACTCAAAACCTCTTGTGTTAAAATGTCCAAAAATTGTAATTTCGAGCGTGGGCTTGTCTATAAATGTCATATTCTAGTTTCAAGCGCTCAGTTCCAGGCGCTTCCAACGTGGGTTTCATAGGGTCAACCTGCAGCGCCTCACCTTGCTCTCAAAGTTGACGTCAGCCTTGGCGTCGATGAGGGCGACGAGGAGCCGCAGGTTGCCCTCCTTGGTGTAGCGGAGCAAGTTGAAATAAAAGGCAGATATTGAAAGCGGTTCATCAAATTGTACCTTCAAGCGCAGAAACCAGAGGCACCTTTAACACGGATATCGAAACTGACAGCCAGCACCGCCACACCTTGGCGGCGATGATGAGCGCGGTGCGGAAGTCGGCGGTCTCGTGGTCCGGCGGGATGCCGTTGTGTAGTGGTGCAAGTTGAAACTGAAAGCAACAATTGAAAGCGATTCATCAAACTATGGCTTCAAGCACAGAACTGAAGCGCGGTCAACCTGGGGTGAATCTTGGGTTAACCTGGGGTTAACCCGGGGTCAACCTGGGGTCGACTTGCACCGCCCTACCGTTGTGGAGCAGCACGCCCACTGACTGCACGTCGCCCGCGGCGGCGGCCTCGCTCAGGGCGGTCACCCCGGGGCTGGGCTCGAAGCTGGGCTCGGTGTAGCGGCACAAGTTGAAACTGAAAGCAAGTTGCAAGAGTAGTTGCTTATGTTCTAGTCTCAAGTGCTTAGTTTCAGGCGCTTTCAATGTGGGTTTCATAGGGTCAATCTGCACCGCCTTACCTGGGCGCCGCGCTCGATCAACGCCTTCATGGTGGGCAGCCGCCCGGCGCGCGCCGCCGCCACCAGCGCCGTGGTGTAGCGGCGCAAGTTGAAATTGAAAGCAGAACTTGAAAGCAGTTTATGATATTAAAGTTTCAAGCGCTGAAACAGTAGGCGCTTTCAACACGGGTTTATTTGATGCTGTCCACGTGCACCGCCCTACCGTGGCGCCGTGGGTGGTGACGTATTCCACCTGCGCGCCGCGGTCCAGCAGCAGATTGACGAGTGCCACGTTCCCCTCCGCCGCCGCCACCATCAGAGCGGTCTTACCCGAGCGGTTTTCGTAATCCACCTTGCCGCCGTGGGCGAGCAGCGCAGCGGTGCTGCCCTCCTGCCCGCTCATGATGGCCGCCTCCAGCTAGGGCCTGACCATATGTTCTGCCTACTTTTCCCGAGTGTTCCCACAGATACCCAAATATATGCCGGAAAACGCCGGTAAAACGCCTGAAACGCAAAACAATGGCAAAAAATACCCAAATACCCGAGAACGTGCCCAAAATTCCCGGAATTCCGAAATTTTGACACATGACTAAAGATTTTTCCGGCATATCTGGGCAGGCCTTGCCATAAGCGCTGTCTGCCCCAGCTTGTTCTCATAGTCCACATACGCGCACTGCGTGAGGAGCTCCTCCACGGTCTCCACCTGCCCCGACGCGGCAGCCACGGACAGCGCCGTGCGGCTGTCGCGTGTCTCCAGGTCGATCTTAGCACCCGCCTTGACCAGTGCGGCTACGGAAGCCACGTTGCCCGCCTCGGTGTAGCGGCGCAAGTTGAATCCGAATGCAATATTTGACAGCAGCTCATCACGTTTTGGGTTCAAGCGCTTCGTTCCAGGCGCTTTCAAAACGGGTTTGATAGGGTCAACCTGCACCGCCCTGCCTCGGCGGCCAGGATCAAAGCCGTGTCATTGCTCGCGCTCTCGCGGTCCACGCGAGCCTTGTGCGTCAGGAGCATCTGCAGCGACTCGAGCTGCCCGGCGACGGCAGCGGACATGAGCGCGGTGCGCGCGTGCGGCGTCTCAAAGTCCACCACCGCGCTGTGCTTGAGCAGCAGCTCCACGCTCGCCACGTTGTGGCGGCGCAAGTTGAAGTTGAAAGCAACACTTGACAGCAGCGCATCGCATATAGGTTTCAAGCGCTGAATGGTGCATAGGGGGCCTCCCCCGCTGATCAGAGTGAGATAATAATGGTGCAAAGGGGGGCTCCCCCATTCATAAGACCAACTCGCTTTCAACTCGGGATTCAGCTGGTTTCAACCTGCACCACCTTACCACGTTGCCGAGGCGCGCGGCGTCCTGCAGGCGGGTGGTGCCGTTGCGGTTCACGTGGTCCACTTTAGCGAACTTCTTGATCAGCAGCTCCACCATCGCCATGTTGTCGTCCTCCACGGCGACTTTCAGCGGCGTGACGCCCTTCACCGTGTCCTCCTTGTTGACGTCTGCCCCCCGCTCGATGAGAAGGGCGGCCGAGCCGGCGAGGTGTAGCACCGCAAGTTGAAATTGAAACCAAAGTTTGCAGGTGGCTCATCATGTTATCGTTTCAACATGCTCAGTTCGAGGCGCTTTCAACGTGGGTGTGACAGGGTCAACCTGCACCGCCATACCGCAGTTGAACCTGACGGCGGTCACCAGCGCGGTGACGCCGTCGACGGTCTCGTAGTCGGCGACGGCGCCACCCGTGATGTAGCGGCGCAAGTTGAAATTGAAAGCAAAGCTTGAAAGCAGTTCATCATATATCTCAGATTCAAGCGCTGACACCAAGCGCGATCAACCAGAGGTAAACCTGGGGTCAACCTGCACCGCCCTACCGTGATGAGCGCCGCGACGTTGACGTCAATGCCGGCGGAGGCGGCGATCATGATGCAGTGGCGCAAGTTAAAACTGATAGCAAAGTTTGAAAGCAGTATTATATTCTAGATTCAAGCGCTGTTAGCAGACACCACAGGCGCTTTCAACCCGGGTTTTGCAAACTGCGTGGTCAACCTGTGGTCTAACTGGGGTCAGCATGCACCGGCCTACCATGAGCGCGGTGGTTTTGAGCTTGATGGACTCCGTGTTGGGGTTGGCGCCGGCATTCAGCAGCGCGAGGATGCCCGGGGTCATGTTCGCGTGCTTGGCGCACGTCATCAGACACGTTTCGCCGCGTGCGTTCACAAACTCAGCGTCGGCGCCTCCCTTGCGATAGGGCCTGGCATATTTTGGGAGTGGAATCCACGTCATAGAATGCCATTTAAGTCAAGAAACGAGGGCGCAAATGCTTGTCAATGATGCGGCGGGCGGATCTAGCAGATGCCGGACTCCCTCCGAACGTCATCAGGCGCCATCTAAATTAAGGAACGAGGGTATGAAGTGCATGTCGATCACGTGGCGGGCAATATCTGTGTGCGGGCAGTAATTACACCCGCACTGTGAACCCGCAATATCTGCCAGGCCCTGCCTTGAGGAGCGCCTCCACAGCGTCCACCTGATTGTTCTCAAGCGCCAGCTGCAGCGGGGTGTACGCCTCCTTGTTCTCCAGGTTCGGTGACGCGCCCCCAGATGTAGCGGCACAAGTTGAAATTGAAAGCAAATGTTGATAGCGTTTCATCATAGAGCTATTTTAGATTCGCGCGCTGAAACCAATCGCGGTCATGCCAGGGTCAATATGGGGTCAATCTGGGGTCAATCAGGGATCAATCTGAGATCAATCTAGGGTCATTATGGGGTCAACCTGCACCGCCCTGCCCAGACATGAGAGCGGCGATGGAGTGCACAGCGCCGAGCTGCGCCGCCAGATTGAGTGCGGTGAAAGACGGCGACTTCACGAACCCGTGGTGTAGCGGCGCAAATTGAATGCCAAAGCAAAACTTGAAAGCAGAGCACCAGTATTAGGTTCAAACTTTGGAACCAAGCGCGGTCAATCCGGGATCAAAGTGGGGTCGACATGCACCGCCCTACCGCGGAGTGTGGCAGGGACCTGCTCGCCAGGCCCGGGCGAGACGATGAGGTTACCGTTGGCGCCGGCGCTGAACAGCGCGTCGATCGTTTGGGTCTGCTGCGCGCAGGCCGCCAGCATGAGCGCAGTCATGCCCTTGGCAGACGCGCGGTCGACGAACGCGCCGATGTCGACGAGACGCGCTACCGTGGCGTTTGCGCCAGCTGTGGCGGCAACGCCGAGAGCGGTGTGACCTGCCTTGGTTTCGAAGTCCACAGTAGCGCCTAGCTCGCACAGCTGGTCTATGGCGCCATTAACGTTGTCGCGAGCGGTTATGATCGTGGGATACGGCGCGCGCGTCGCCTCGGCGTGCCGGCACGCCAGCGTCAGCGCCGTCTGCGAATTCTTGTTCTCGAAGTTCATGTCGGCGCCGAGCGCGCACAGCTGCACCAGCGACTAGGGACAGATGGATAGAGTACTTGCTCGCCACGTCATCAAACGCATTTTTGACCCTCGTTGCTTGAGTCAGACAGCATCCTATGACGTGGCGAGCACTATTTGCAGGTGCTTGCCACGTCAGCAAACTTATTTTGAACCCTCGTTGCTTGAGTCAAACAGCATTCTACGACGTAGGGATTCATGGATAGTGCTCACCACGCCATCACACGCAAACCCTCGTTGCTTGAGTCACCGAGAATCCTATGACGTGGCGAGCAGTATCACTATGAGTGGGTCCCTGCCAGCGACGCCGGCTTGCCCGCCATTGCTGCGACCATCGCCGCCGTCAGACCCGCGCCGTTCTGGCGATCCACCCCCGCGCCGCCGCGCACCAGTGCAGCCGTCGTGTATTGCCGCAAGTCGAAATTGAAAGCAAGCGTCGAAAGCGGGTTATGATATTCGAGCCTCAAGCGCTAACTGCAGAGTGGACACCACACCATGAAGGCGCTTAGGGCTCAGGGTTAGGGTTTAGGGTAAGGGTTTAGGGTTAGGGTTTAGGGCCACACGGGTTCTGATCGTGTCAGGCTGCACCGCATCGGCCTACCATGGAGTCGACCTGGCCCTCGAGCGAGGCGGCAATGAGCGCGGTGGCTCCGCTGGTGGTTTCGAAATCGACAGTCTCGCCGCGCTCCAACAGCAATTTGATAGTATCCACGTGACCCATCTTGGCGGCTTGGATCAGTGCGGTGATCCCGTCCATGGTCTCAAAGTCGGCAGTCTCAGCTGAGTCCACCAGGGCGTAGTGGCGCTAGTTGCATTTGAAAGCAAAGTTTGACAGCGGTGCCGCACAATTTAGCTTCAATCGCTGAAACCAATCACGGTCGAAGAGCGGTCAACCTAGGGTCAATGTTCACCGCCCAACCAGGGCGTGGATGGATGCCTTTTGGCCACCGATGACGGCGGAAATGAGCGCAGTGTGCTGCGGCACGGGCGCCGCGCCGTTGGAGACCACGGCAAGCGCGCGCGACTGCGCCGAGGGCGCCACCGTCTGCTGGTGCAGCGACGCCCCGCATGCTGCGAGGGCGGAGATGGCGTCGACCATGCTGTAGCGGCGCAAGTTGAAATTGAGAGCACAGCTCGACAGCGTTTCATGATATTGTAGCTTCAAGCGCTGAAACCTTAGGCGAATTCAACACGGGTTTTGATACTGCCAACCTGCACCGTCCTACCATGCCCTTCTGAGACGCGTGCATCACCGCTGTCATGCCGCCCGCTGTCACCCGCTTGTGGCGGCGCAAGTTGACATTAAAAGCAGAACTTGAAAGCGGTTCATCAAGTTTCCGTGTGAATCGCTGAGTTTGATAGGATCACCCACGCGCTTTCAGCCAGGCGCTTTCAGCCAGGCGCTTTCAGCCAGGCGCTTTCAATGTGGGGTTAATAGGTTCGATCTGCACCGCCTCGCCCGGTTGACGTCCGCCCCGAGGTTGACCAGGTGGTTGATGACCTGGACGTTGCCCACCTCCGCCGCGGCAATGAGCGCCGTGTGGCGGTACATGTTCTCGTAGTTGATGTCCGCGCCCAGCGCCGCCAGCTGCTGAATGGCGCGGAGCGCGCCCAGCCTCGCCGCCACGATGAGCGCCGTGCGCCCCTCGTCAGCCTCGGGGCAGGGGCTTACACTCGTCCACTTCTCAGCTCACCCTGAGCCGTTTTTGTCACTGAAACTGTATGAGACCCACAATGTATCCGCAAAGAGTGCTCATGTCAAGCCGAAAAGTGGACGAGTATCAGCCCTTGCCTCGAGGTCAAGCTTGGCACCCAGCACCTTGAGCTGCGCGATGGCCTCCGGGGCGTCAACCTCCGCGGCGCGGATCAGCGCGGTGTGCCCCTGCTAAGGGGCTTACACTGGTCCAATTTCTGGCTCAGACGCGTGGGTGGTTTTGAGTGGGTTTCATTGACAAAAAAGGCTTAAGTTGAATTGAGAAGTGGAGGAGTGGAAGCCCCTGCCCCTGACCCGTCTGGTGATCCACCACCGCGCCGAAGTCCACCAGAGCCTTCAGGGAGTCCGGCAGGTTCTTCTCCGCGGCGTAGCACAGCGCCGTGAACCCCTTGTTGTAGCGCCACAAGTTGACATCGAAAGCAAAGTCTGAGAGCGCTTCATCATACGTCAGGTTCAAGCGCTGAAACCAGGCGCGGTCAACCCGGGGACAACCTAGGGACAAGCTGGGGTCAACCTGGGGTCAACCTTGGGTCAAGCAGGGTTCAACCTGCACCACCCTACCTTGTCATTCTCGCCGTCGGGCAGCGCGCCGCGCTCCAGCAGCGTCGCGATCACCGTGGTGTAGCGCCGCAAGTTGAAATTGAAAGCAATGTTT
>Ga0307489_10003401_pt1 | contig 10553 bp, 14 predicted proteins | sample SB12metaG_FD_202247 | JGI IMG/M metagenome (GOLD analysis project Ga0307489, IMG submission 202247) | Sea-ice brine microbial communities from Beaufort Sea near Barrow, Alaska, United States - SB 1.2 | ecosystem: Environmental > Aquatic > Marine > Coastal | place: USA: Alaska | collected...
CGTCGAACGGTGTCTTTCTGTCCAGCCGCGAGGCGCAAATCGCACTATCCATGTTGTGCGCGAACACATCATAAAGCAACTCGCCCTCCGAAGTCTTGGCACTCTTCACATTTGCCCACGAATAGGCTTTTTCCAGCTCGCAATCCACAGGCTTCGGGAAGATTTGAAGATTGGGATATTTCATTGCGCGGATCCGGGCGTCTGGCTATGGCTATGGCTGCCGGGTTTAGGGTTTATATACTACTCGTACGGTTTGATTATTTGTCGTTTAGGGTTTCGTTGTCTGAAGCTGAAACGTGCGCCGCGCCGATGAAAAAGCTGATGAGCAGTTGTCAAGTTGAGCACCTTATCTTATTCGTGCACTGAGTAAGTCAACTCACAACTGCGATAACCGCGGCGACACTCTGCGCTGCACGCACAAGTGAGCGGGCGCACGGTATCGCGTCCGAGCAACGAGCGCCGCGTCCGGTCATGTCTGGCGACGACGAGGTGCGATAACACCCAAAGGCGACCACCCAAATTCTCATTGCCCCCGAAACAAATTAAACCGACACAAGTGCAACACCCGGCCCGGCCCGCCCGGGCGACGGCGTGGACGACGGGTACGGGTGTGGGGGCTCAGACGATGCTCTCTCTCTTCGGCGAAGGTCGGCGCTCTTACGGCGGTCTGGCACAGGCTGGGGACGCGCGACGGCGGCGGCTGGGGGGTGTATTGTCTTAGTGTCGTGAATGAGAGTGGTACTCTTGGTGTTGAGGAGGGCGACACGGGGGGGGGCGGCCACGAGCACCGCCGGCGCCGTGCCGGAATCGGTACGGCAAACTGGACGACCCCTCGGTGCCCGCGCCCGCCCCCCCCGACGCCGACCTCCCCTCGTGGCCGCACAACTACCGCAACGACTGCCATATCTGCTCAGTCTACGAGCACAGCGACCACTGCCATATCTAGATGCTATTGCTTTGTCCCCCTCGCCTTGACTCGAGCGCCTCGAGCCATCGACTTTCGAAAACTGAGCGAGGAGGGCGGCAGAGCCTCATGCCGCGGAACTGTGGCGTTGGCAATTGCCTCGGCCGCGGCGCCCCGGAGTCGGTCTGCGATAGTCAGGGCGCGGGCGATAGCTCTAGCGAGAGCTTGAAGCCATTGACTCGTTTGAAGCCATTCACTCGATGTGACAAAGTGCGCCAAACCACTCACACACTTGTCTGACTTAATGCTTCTCAGTCTGACTCAGTGCCCGCTCGACCAATCAGACCGCTCCATTTGGACGACTTAGTACCACTTGTTGCTAAGTGTCTAAGTGGTTTCACGCACTTTGTGATACACACTCATACTCGAGCACCCCGGCCAATCAATCCTCCACAGATGGAGCCCGCGGTGGAGGATGCGACGTCAGACGATGCCCCCGCGGCAGGGGCTTACACTCGTCCACTTCTCAGCTCAACCTGAGCCGTTTCTAACACAAAACACACCTTAAACACCCCCTGATATTCCTTATGCCCCCTGACACCTCCTGAACACCCCCTAAACAATCCCTAAGTGCACTCCTATCCCACAGAATGCGCCTAAGTTGAGCCGATAACTGGACGAGTGTAAGCCCCTGCCCCGCGGCTCCGGAGGACGGTGCGGACGACGGTGCCACCTCGGCGGCGGAGGAGAGGCCCAGTGCGGAGACCGAGGCCGGGTTGGAGGCAGGAGCTTACACTCGTCCACTATACAGCTCAACGTAAGCACATTTTGTGGGATGCGTTGGGTGCATGATTATCCCCCGGTCTATTAGACAGGGGGACACGGGGAGGTGTGACCAAAACGGCTTAGGTTGAGCTGAAAGGTGGACGAGTGGAAGCCCCTGATTGGAGGCCGAGATGGCGGCTAGGGAGCCTAGAGTCAGCTTGTCAGAAAACCGGCTACGGCTAAGCATGAGCCAGGTACGGATGGCGGATGTTGCTTGTCACGTCATAGGGTGCCTTTTAACTCAACAGATGAGGGTTCAAAGTGATGTTGCTTGTCACGTGATAGGGTGCCTTTCAACGCAAGAGACGAGGGTTCACAGTGATGTTGCTTGTCACGTCATAGGGTGCCTTTCAACTTGAGACACAAGGATTCAAAGTGATGTTGCTTGTCACGTCATAGGGTGCCTTTCAACTCAAGAAACGAGGGTCCAAAGTGCGTCGGCTGACGTGGCGAGCAGTATCCGCCGGACCCTCCAGCCAGGTGAGCCTCCCGCCGATGAGCGGCGGCGGGGGCAGCAGCAGCGGCAGGCAGGGGCTTACACTCGTCCACTTTTCGGCTCAACTTAAGCGCTTTCTGTGAGATAGGGGCAATATATAGGGGTTGATTAGGGGGTGTTGAGGGGGTGTTGAGGTGGTGTTAGGGGGTATTAGGGGGTGTTTAGGGTGTATTTTGTGTCAGAAACGGCTCAGGTTGAGCTGAAAGGTGGACGGGTGTAAGACCCTGGCGGCAGGCCCTGGACCTCCGCGCTCGTCTCTGAGCGCAGCGTCTCGTGGGACCACGGCAGGTGCTTTCCATTCGTCCACTTCTCACCTCAACCTGAGTTGTTTGAGTCACTGCAACCCTTCTACCACCCAACGTACCCCACAGAAGTGCTAACGTCGAGCCAAAAAGTGGATGAATATGCAGGGGTGTCCTCTCGTGCACATCTCAGCTCAACCCGAGTCGTCTTTTTCCCTAAATCGCGCAGCATGTCCCACAAATGTTGCTTACGGTGAGCTGAAAAGTGGACGAGTGAAGCCCCTGGACCAAGGCCACCGCGCACACAATACCGCCACAATCCTGCCCAGCGTGGCCGGCAGGGACCTACAATCTGTCCCTTTTTCATTTCAACTTGAGCCGCTTTGCCCTTTGACCCCAATTCGATTATCCTTCGGAGGTGGCTGACGTTGAGCAGAATAGGGAGCGAGTGGAAAACCCTCTCAGTCGTCCACTGCTCAGCAAAACCTCAGCCCTTTTGTCACCGAAACCATTCAACGTAGCCCCCAAAACATGCTTACGTCGAGCCGAACAGTGGACGAATGCGTGCCCCTTGCCACTCCTACTCTTCAGCCCAACCGGAGCCATTTATGTCACTAAGACCACTCAAAGTATCCCCCAGAAACAGCTTATGTTGAGCCGGGACGTGAGAAATTGGAGGCCCTGATACTCGGCCCCATCGAGGACAAGGAGCGGGAGTTGGCCGTGCTGGCGCGTGGGCGGGAGGTGGAGCTGGTAGGACTAGGCACATGTTGCTCGCCACATCATAAAATTCCATCTATCTCAATAAACAAGGGTGCAAACGCGTGTCATTGACGTTTGGCAGCTGTGGGACTATGCACTTGTTGCTCGTCATAGGACGCCATCTGACGCAAGAAACACGGGTTCAAGCGCGTGTCATTGATGTGGTGGGGGGATATGTGAGCTGGTTGGACTAGGCAGACGTTGCTCGCCACGTCATAGGACGCCATCTGTTTAAGCAACACAGGGGTTCTCCAAATACAGGGTGGAGAAACCGAGCTGGGTTCTCTGATTGGTGCAGCGAGTGGGCCGCCCACCCACCGAGGGCCGTTCTGAGCACTGCTCATCACTTTGCTCCGACTCTCGGCGGACGCTCAGCGTAGCAGAGCAGATTAACAGGTTTTAAACGCGTGTCATCGACGTGGTGGGGGCAATATGTGCTTGTCCCGAGCACAAGGCTCGGCTGATGCGCGAGCAGCGCAAAGTTTACGAGGTGTGCGTGCAAGGCGCGCAGCGGTGTCAGAGCCTGGTGGAACGGCGCGATAGTATACAGCAGGCGCTGGCTGATGAAGCGGAGATGAACGCCGCGGCGGCAGGGGCTTGCACTCGTCCAGCTTTCAGCTCAACGTTGCACAAATTTGGTGGGATATGCTCTGTGGCGTCCACCTGTCATTGATCAAAACGGCTCACTTCAAGCCGGAAAGTGGAGGAGTGTAAGCCCCTGGGCGGCGGTTCGCGCGGTGAAGCAGAACCACGAAATCATCAAGCAGCGCACGCGCCAGCTGCAGCTCAAGCAGGCATGGGCTTCTCACCTCAACCTGAGCCGTCTCGGTCACTGGCACCATCCAACGTACACGGGGGACAGCTCGACAGCCTGGTGCCTCCTTTTACATCAGGAAGTCTCTCTCTCCATCCAACGTACATCACAAAAATTGCTCACATCAAGCCGGAGAGAGGACGGGTGTAAGCCCCTGCAAGCAGGTTGCGGCGCGGCAGCAGCGTGCGGACGCCACGGACAGCGACCTGTTCAACAGCCAGCAGCACCAGCGCCGCCTCCTGGCAGGGCACGGGCGGTGCCGGCTGACCCTGGCTTGACCCCAGTTTGACCCCAGTCTGAACCCAGGTTGAACCCAGATTGACCCCAGGTTCACCCCAGGTTCACCCAAGATTGATCCCAGATTGAACCCAGGTTGAACCCAAGTTGACCCGGGGTGGACCCCTGGTTGACCCCATGTTGACCCCATGTTGACCTTGGCTTGACCGCGCCTGGTGTCCGCGCTCGAAGCTAAATCATGTCGGACTGCCATCGATCTTTGCTTGCAATTTCATCTTACGCCTCTACATCCCGGAGCGCCAGTGCCTGGACCTGGAGCGCCGCCTAGTGGGCGCGGACAAAGCGCTGCGGGCGGACCAAAGTAAAGCAGCACTGCACCTGTTGCAGAGCTCCACGGAGAGAAGGCGGCTGGACGCTGGCAACGAGGCGCGCGAGCAGAGCCTGGCACACAAGCAGTCGGCAGGAACCGACACTCGTTTAAGTCAGAGTTCAACTTGAGCCCCCTTCGGGACACATTCGTGAGTAAAGTTGAGTCGTAAAGGGGACAAAAACAGCTCAAGTTCAGCGGAAACGGGCACGAGTGCCGTAACGTTCGAGCTAAACTTGGGCACCTTTGGGATCCAATCATGGGAACAGTTGGGTAAAGTCGAGTGATGAGGGGCACACAATCCAACTCAAGCTGAGCTGAAATGGGAACGAGTGTAAGACCCTGGCAGGTGGCGGAGGCGGACATCAGCTCGCGCCTGGCTCGCTCGCTGACTCTGGCGCCCAGCAAAGAGGAGTATGGCCTGCTCATGCCCCGCGCGTCGAAGGAGCGGGAGGCGTACGCCGAAGGCAAAGGGGCTGGGGCCGGGCGGAGCGGCGTGCGGCTTGACCTGGATGTGCTGGGGCGTTCGATTCTGGACGTGGACCAATTTGACGGCCTGAACACTACAGAGCAGCGGCGGCAGTGCCTGGAGCTGCTGGAGGAGCGCTTCAGCCAGCTAGGGCAGGAAGGTCATTGGGAACAACGTCTCGAATGTACGACGCAGCACGACTCATCTTCAGGGTGGATGCTCACGAAGACGCGCGGACTCGGTTCGTGGTGGCCAAACCGTCGTATGCGCATCTATCCTCGATTGGCCGTCAGGCTGGATGCTCTTACAGACGCGCGGACTTGGCTCACTGCGTCGGGAGGAGCACTCCAGACCGTTTTAAGAGCACATAATTCAGCCCGCCTATGGTTTTTCGTCCATTTAACGTCGGTCGAGTGCTTGTTCTCAATGACCCTCCCGTGAGGAACCTGGCGGTGCACCTGCGCAAGTTGAGCGGCGCCACACGTACGGTGCACTCGGATTTGAAGCTGGACGCGGCAGTGGACAAAATTGAGGGGCTGGCGTGCGAGGCGCTGGAGGCAGGGCCTTCCACTCGTCCACTCCTCGCCTCAACGCAAGCCGCTTCATTCACTGAAACCACCCAACGTATCACACAATAGTGCTCATATCAAGCTGAAAAGTGCACGTCTGTGCAGGGGCTGCCGCTCGTCCACTTCTCGGGTCAACCTGAGCCGTTTCTGAAACCCTGTAACCGCCCAACGTCCCACATAAAGTGGTTTATGTCAATCCAAAGAATGGACGAGAATAAGCCCCTGGCAGGAGGGAACTGCGGCGCGTGTGCTGCTCGTCGAGGGCGCATCCGAGGGCCGCTCCGCGAGCATCGCCAGGGAGGGAGTAACGCCACAGCTCTTCTGCCACTCGGGCGAAGACGTGGTAGGGTGGTGCAAGTTGAAACCTTTTGAGAGCCGTGTTTAAACGTTGACACCGTCTAGTTCTAGATGTTGAGACTGAGACACGATACACTGCATTCAAATTGTGCTTTCACTGTCATCGTGCGGCCTTACGGCGTGGTGTGCATGGCGCAGGTTGGCATTACAGCCCGTGTGATCGCGACAGGAAAGACCGAGGTGCATGTCGACGCCAGGTGGGATGCGGCGTTCAAGGGCCCCGCGGACAACCCGGGTGGCGGCGTAGCCATGTCCCTAGTTGTCGCGCCAATCTACGCCGAAGAGGGCGGGGACGGGGAGCGTCGGGTGATTGGCGTGCTGCAGGTGGTGAACAAAAACAAGGCAGGGGGGTTATTGGTAACATGCAGTCGATCGACGTTCAATCTCCTCCTCTGCCTCCGCACGTCTGTATGAGGGGATGATTGAGCACAAGCTCTCGACTGACGTCAAAACGACGAACGAGCCCGCGCGCCGTCTGTAAGTATGAGGACCCAACCTCCGTAAGCAAGCCAATTTCATGCTCCGATCTCGGTTCGAATGCTTGTGGTCAATTCGTAAGAGCATCCAACCTCTGAAGGTACATCAATGACATGCTCCGATCTCGGTTCGAGTTGCTTGTTCTCAATGACCCTCCTGCAAGGGTTACTTCAACGCGAAGGACGAGCTGTTAGCGGGCCTGCTGGCGACGGCAGCGGCAACGGCGGTGAGCAACGCCACGGGGTACGCGGATGTGCAGCGCCGGGTAAGGCGGAATCGCGCTTTGCTAGATGCTGGGCGCCTGCTGGCCGGGAGCGTGGATACGAGCACGGTGCTGGAGGCAGGGGCTCACACTCGTCCGCTTTTCAGCTCAACGTGAGCCATTGTGGTCACTGATACCACACAACAGATCCTACAAGTGCTCACAGGAAGACGGACGAGTGCATGCCCCTAGCTGGAGCGAGCGGTCGGGGAGACTCGCCGCATCATGCGAGCCGAACGCGTGCTGATGTGGGCGGCAGGGGCACACACTCGTCCATTCCTCAGCTCAACCTGAGTACCTTCCGTGGGATAGGTGGGATGTATTCGTTGAATTCAGTGCGTTGGATGTGTTCGTAATTTCAGTGACGGCAGAAGTTGAGCTGAAAAGTGGACGAGTGGGAGGCCCTAATGAGAGGCGCCGCCCGCGCCGCCGCCCTCCAGCGGCCGCTCCAAAACCCCAGACCCCAACGAGTCGGTGTTTGACGACACCTTCAGCGACCCGGCGGGGTTGGACCAGCGGATGTTCGGTGGCGGCTTCGAGGAATTGGCAGGGGAGTTGACAACATCCACTCGACTGACGTTGAATCGACGAGCCGAGTCCGTACATCTGTATGAGCATTTACCCTCGAGTGCTGACCAACGTTGAATGGACGAAGCGAGTCCGCGCGTCTGTGTGAGCATTTACTGTCGAGTGCTGACCGACGTTGAATCGACGAACCGAGTCCGCACGTATTTATGAGCATTCACCCTCCAGTGCTTGTTCACAGCGACCCTGCTGAGTGGCGCGACGTTGTGTGGCAGAGCAACGTGTCATCGTCGTGCCTGATGTTGCAGGCGACGACCGCTTCACCGAGGACTTTGGTTTCGTCACCCATTCCGTGATGTGTACGCCCGTCATGGGCACCACTGGGACGCCGCATGGCGCTATTGTGTGCGTCAATAAGCTGCCGGAGCAGACGGCGGCGACGAGTCGTGGCGTGGGCGTTAAGGGAGCCGGCGGCGGCAGGGCCTGTTAGACCCTGCTCACACCGTCATCAGACGCATTGTCAACCCCCGTTTCTTGGATTCATTGGCTTTATATGACGAGGCGAGTAATGTACGTCAGACCCTAGGCGGCGGCAGGGGTGGCGAGAACACGAACACGCCGCAGCTGTGCTGGGACGCGGACGACGAGGAGGTGGCCGGCACGGACCTACACTCGTCCACCTTTCTGCTCAACCTGAACTATTTTGGTCACTCAAACCAACCCAGCGTCAGGGCTTATACTCATCCACGTGTTGGCCCAATCTGAGAAGTTTTCGCATTGACAGCACCCAAAGTTTCCACAGGAACTGCTCACGTTGAGCTGACAAGTGGACGAGTGTACAACCCTGGTGGCCGGAGTGCTGGCGGCGCAGGTGGGCGTGGCGCTTGAGAACGCCATCATGTACGTGGTGGTCAGTCAGGTCCCCGACGTGTCCGAGGACATCGAGCGGGCGCTGTCGCTCGACGAGGCGGGACGCCTGGCAGGGGGATTGATGAGAACAAGCACTCGACCGACATTGAATCTCTCCTCCTCCTCCTCCTCCTCCTCCTCCTCCTCTCTGGAGGTACCCCGAAGTGAGTCATGCTCCGATCTCGGTTTGAGTGCTTGTTGTCGATGACCCTCCTGCCTGGTACTGGACCGCGCGCTGGCGCTGTGCGCATGTGGCGCTGCGCGGCTGTGCATCGCGAGTGACACCGACGCCGAGGTGTGGCCTGACCGATGGTGCGCGCCACATCATACATATGCAGTTTGAACCCTTACTTCTTGAGTTCAATGGCATCCTATGACGTGGCGAGCAAATTCACCCGACACGCCTGCCAGGTCCATCGACACGCGTTCGGAAACCCCGTTTCCTGAGTTGAAGGACACCCTATGACGTGGCGCGCAACATCTGCAAGGCCCTACATAAAGGTGTGGTGTCTGGACGACAGCGGCCCGCACGACGCCGCCGCCGGCGCGTGGCAGCCGCTGCCCCCAGGCTCAGTGGTAGGGCGGCGCAAGTTAAAACGTGCTGTTGACAGCCGTGTTGGAAGCGCCTGGTGTCAGCGCTTGAAGCGAAATTGTAGAAACTGCTTTCAAGTTTTGCTTTCGATTTCGACTTGCGCCTCTACGCCGTGGTGAGCCAGGTGCTGGCCGATGGCAAGGCGGTCAATCGCAGCGGCGTGGAGCTAGCGCAGGCAGGGGGGTCTGTGAAAGCAAGCCCTCGACCGAACGTGAACAATTCCCTTCCTTCTCCTTCTCCTCCTCCTCCCTCTCCTCCTCCTCCTCCTCGTCTGCCTCCTCCTCCTCCTCCTCCTCATCCTCCTCCTCCTCCGACTGCTCCTCCTCCTTCTCCTCCTCCTCTTCCTCCTCTTCCTCCTCCTCCTCCTCCTCCGCGCGTCTTTGCGAGCATTCACATGTCTTACACAAGTCATGCTCCAATCTCGGTCGAGTGCTTGTTCTCAATGACCCTACCGACAGGCGCTGGGTGCTGGCGCGGAGTTCGCCGTGGCCGCGGATATCCCGGACGGGGCCGGCCGCGAGGCCACGTCGCTGCTGTACGCGCCGCTGCCGCTGGTAGGGGGTTATCTGGGTTGGCGGATTCGTTTCCGAGGGTGCAGGAATCCAGGAATCCGGGCGATTCGGACCGAATCCAATCCTTCACCGAATCGTCCGAATACGCGAAGCAGTCTAAATGCTCATACACTGAAAATAATTCCGCCCTGCGGGGCTCAGCAGATCACCCCGAATCCGACCAAATCCGACCCTTTACCGAATGGTACGAACCAGCGAATCGCTAACCCAGGCTTGCTCTCAATGACGCTCCTGCGAGAGTGTTGGCACGTGATAAGTTGATGGTGAGTCGACGTGTTCCCTGAGTTAATAGACCCTGCTTGTTCTCAATGACCCTCCTGCCTGGTGGTGGCGCCGCGCGGGTATCCGAGGATGGCCAGTGGAGTGCTCATCCTGGCCAATAAGAAGGGCGCTATGGGCTTGGAGGCGGGGGCTCACACTCGTTCACTTTCCAGCTCAACTTGAGCCGTTTCTGACACGCAAAGACACCCTAAACACCCTAAACACCCTGAACACTCTAGACACCCTAAACACCCTAAACACCCTAAACACCCTAAACACCCTAAACACCCTAAACACCCTAAACACCCTAAACACCCTAAACACCCTTAAACACCGTAACCACCCTAAACACCCTGAACACCCTAAACACCCTAAAAACACCCGAACACCCTGAAACACCCTAAACACCCTAAAACACCCTAAAACACCCTAAACACCCTCTAACACCCCCTGAACACGGGCTACACAATCCCTACGCGCACCCCCTATGCCATAAAAAGCGCACAAGTTGAGCTGAGAAGTGAACGAGTTTAAGCCCCTGCTTGGAGGGGTTGGAGGGCGGGCCCGCGGTGTTTGACCGCATGGACGAGTACCTGGTGCGCGGCTACCTGTCATCCGCTGCCGTGCTGGTCAAGGCGGCGCAGGCGCGCGAGGCAGGGGCAGCTCTACGTAGTTTTCCCCTCACACACTAGTTGAATTGGAACGTGGTGACGGTGAAAATCACCGCCTCGATACTAGACTGCCCGAGTCAACCATATAGTAACACAAGCTGCGATTCCTAGCGGCTGGGATTTCCCAGCGGCTGGGATTACTAGGTCCCGCCATTTCACCCAAGAAAAACTGGGGGACTCCAATCCAAGTAGAGCTCGTGTGCGAGGGCAAAACTTTGTAGTTCAGATCAAGCTGATGTGAT
>Ga0307489_10003402_pt1 | contig 10553 bp, 17 predicted proteins | sample SB12metaG_FD_202247 | JGI IMG/M metagenome (GOLD analysis project Ga0307489, IMG submission 202247) | Sea-ice brine microbial communities from Beaufort Sea near Barrow, Alaska, United States - SB 1.2 | ecosystem: Environmental > Aquatic > Marine > Coastal | place: USA: Alaska | collected...
CGGAGTCGCTCTGCGTGCTGTTCCGCGAGCGCCGCGGCCGACGGGCATGGCGTCGAAAACGTTGCTGTCGACGGTGCGCGACAGTCACTTTTCATCGAACCAACCTACACCAACCGCGTGTGAGATCCAGAATGGGTCGGTCGGATCTTAGGGTTTAGTCGGTCGCCCGAGTGCTGAGACAGGCTCACAATGCCTGAACGCGCGTTTATTTTCGGTTCGTTCGCAGCTCTGCGTTTTCAAGCAAACGTTCCCGTTAAACTAGTTCATACGCGCGATCAGCTGTCCTTCATGAATGCCCAGCTGCTTGCATTTTCGTACGAAAAAATGCCCACCTTTCCAGAGAAACCAGGTTTCCCTGGTCAAATCACCAATTTCCCGGATCAAATCACCCATTTCCAGGGAGAATGCAAAACCTCCGAGCGCTCGACTAAAATAATGAAATGGGAACGTTTACTTGAAACCGCACAACTTGCGAACGAACCAAAAGAACCGCGCGTTCGGGCATTGCGGAATGCCTGATTTCTCACTCACGTTTCGGCCTTATGTGCTTTTAGGGTTTGTAGGTGAGCTTAATTCGTGTCACGCGGACGTGAGAAGCTCGTCACTGAGCAATCCATCACGCCGAGATGGCGTTGGACGGCGCTTCCAGCGGCGACCGCGTCCGTGCCGCCTCCCAATCCTTCCCGCCGCCCTTCCGTTAACACGCGCGAACGCCGCGGGCGTAAACCTCGAGCCACCAGCTGGCGTACTCGCAGAATCTTCACGTGATGACGTTTACCTCCTCGACAGTTCCCGCGATGACAGTGGAAATGTAGTCATTCCACCCGTGGTCTGTTGCCCCCGTCCGCGACAAACCAAAAACACCCTCAACGACGGTTGCTGACTGAGACCTCTCGTATTTGTCTCTTCCTCTGCCCGCGCTCGTTGGGACGGCGCAGCTGACTCCAGCGCAGCATAGAAAGCATGGCAAGCGCGGCAACATCGCGGCGCTTCCGCGGCGTGCTCATGCTGCTCGGCGCCGCTCTGGCGGCGCTGGAGGCGCGGGCGCTCCTTCGCACGTTCTCCTCGGGCGCGCCCCCCGAGGCCGCTACGATGGCACCGGCGCAGAACCACCTCCAGCCCGAGCAGCTCACTTGCGCATCCCTTCCGCAGCCAATGTAATATGATGTTGACCGCCGCGCCCGCGTCACCGGCGTCTGCCGCGCGCTTGTACCATGCCACCGCCGCAGGGTAGACCGGCGCCGCCGCGCCCTCTCCCGCGTCAAGCATGAACGCGAGGCTGAACATCGCAATTGGCAAACCGGCCTTGGCGCCCTTGGTGTGCCATTCCACGGCTCGCTCGGGCTCCTTCCTTTCGTTATGGATGCTGCGTAACATATACTTGGCGTACGCGTGCCCTTGCCCGGTGGCTTTCTCCAACCATGCCATGCCCTCCGCCACCGCCACCACCTTCTCCCGAGGAGTCATGAGACCCTCCCCCGCCGCCTCCGACCAGGGTTGACACCCGCAAATTTCAAACAATTGGTCTACAAGTGACAGCATGGACGCAGCTCACTCTTGTTGTGAGCTCCAACGAATTATTGTCGGTCAAGGTGCAGGGGGTGGGAGAGGTGCTTCCGCGCGTAGGAGGAAGCACCAGGATTTCGCCCTGGCCCCCTTGTCGGGCAAAGTCCAAAGATGATACTGCAAAGTGCCAATTCATAATTCCAACCCTGCCAGTGCATCCGCACCCGCTGTGCTCATGTATACTGCGCCCATGCTGTATTGAGCGTCCCTGTCGCCCGCGCCAGCCCTCCCCGCGACGCCATCGTTTCCGAGTTCGTCAGACAGCTCCGAAGGGCCCTCCGTCTGCGTGTTCCAATCACTCAGCGGGTTTGCGTTCGCGTTTAAGTTTTAATTTGTGAGCGCGGCAGCAACGCCCACGGCGCTCCCAGCGCCAGCGGCGCCCGCCCACTTGTGGCTCCCGTGGCGCCCGCGGCGCCCCACTACCAATGGACTGCGGCGACGCGTTCTTCGCGGCTGCGGGCGGGCACCTGGTGGTGCTGCGGTGGGTGCGGGCGCACCACTGCCCGTGGGACCCAGACACGGAGCGGCGCTGCGGGCGGACATCTGGAGGTGCTACGGTGGGCGCGGGAGCACGGCTGCCGGTGGACCGCGGTGGTGTGTCGCGCCGCCGCCGCGGGTGGGGACCTGGAGACGCTGCGGTGGGCACGGGAGCACGATGGCCCGTGGAGTGAGACGACTTGTCAACACGCCGCGCTGGGCGGGCACTTGAAGGTGCTGCAGTGGGCGCGGCTGTACGGCTGCCCGTGGGATGCGGGAACCTGTGCCTCAAGGCCGGCACCTGGAGGTGTTGAAGTGGGCCCGGGAGCATGGCTGCCAGTGGAACTGGGCGACGTGTGCCGCAGCCGCCGCGGGAGGGCACCTGCTGGGGTTGAAGTGGGCGCGGGAACACGACTGCTTTTGGTGCGAGATAACGTGGGAACACGCCGCCGGGGGCGGGCACCTGGAGGTGCTGCGATGGGCGCGGGAGCACGACTGCCCGTGGGATAGGGATACGTGCGAATACCACCGCTTGAAACGCGCACCTGGAGATGTTGGTGTGGGTGCGGGAGCACGACTGTCCGTAGGATGCGAATGCCTGTTCCGGGGCAGCTGAGGGCGGGCACCTGGCGGTGTAGGTGTGGGCGCTGGAGCACGGCTGCCCGTGGGATGAGAGTAAGTATATCTACGCCGCGAAGGGCGGGCACCTGGGGTGTTGCAGTGGTTGCGGGAGCACGACTGCCCGTGGAATTGGGCAACATGCGGAGGCGCCGCTCAATTCGGGCTCCTGGAGGTGTTGATGCGGGCGCGGGAGCACCACTGCTCGTGGGATCATCGGGTCCGCACATGCGTTGCTCACGAAGAGACAGGCCAGTGGTCACTATAGCAAGGCTGCCCTGACGCACCCGACTAATGCAAGCCAATCATGCCATGCCGCAACATCAGCTTGCAGACGAACACGTAGAAGTAGCGGGGGGGGAGGGCGGGGGCGGCCGGGGGCAGGGCGGGGGCAAAGGTGAGATGGGCTGAGCCGGGCAGATCGTCGCCGCTGCCGACCATGTGCCTCAGTCTGTTAGAGTCTGATTAATCTGAGGGGTGTCGCCAATCAGGGACCGGGGACGCGGACGATGAGGGCGGGGATATAGGCGACATGGTCTGATTAATCTGCAGGGTGTTGACAGTCAACGGCTGTATGGTCCTTGAGTATGAACGACAAGACTATATGTCGTATTGGTAGCCTTGCACGACACACATCGCGACACTAAATGATGACGACTCTAGTTTTTTGATCGCACCGTAGTCCGTCTAGTCCAGCTTGCAGAGTACGTGTTTCGCAGCCAGGATCCAATTATGATGTTTGCCATTTGACCTGTTGTTACGGCTTCTGAAAGTAGTACCCAGTGTAATCCACCTGCTTCAGAAGGCGTGCAATATCCATCCCACGACGTAGCGGCGCAAGTTAAAATTGAAAGCAAAGATTTAAAGGGGTGCATCATACCTGTTAGTTTCAAGCGCTGAAAGCAGGCGATGTCCAGCTGTCAACACGATTTTGGAACCAGGCGGTTTCAACACGGGTATCAGCAATGGGTGTTAACTTGCACCGCCCCCACCAAGACGGGAATCGAAATAGTCGTGGATCGCTTTCTTGCATTGCGGCCAGTGACCGTAATCGTCAATGATGACATACCCGCCGCTGGTCACCTTGGTGAAGGGGCGCAAAGTTGAAATCGAAACCATAACTTGAAAGCAATTAATGACTTGGTGTGTTTTAAGCGCTGAAACCAGGCGCCTTCAACACGGTGTTGACGTTGTAGAACGTTTGGTTGAACGGTTAGTGGAACGGTTGGTGAAACGGTTGGCGAAACGGTTGGCTGAACGGTTGGTGTATCGGTTGCCGGAACGGTTGCTGGAAGAGATGCTGGAACGGTTGCTGGAACGGTTGCGCAACAAGGGTATCAACTTGCACCACCCCACCTTGGGATAAAATGCTTCCAGGACTTGGATCGTGCTGGAATACATGTCACCATCCAGCCTTAGCACTGCAATGGACGAAACATCCGCATCCAACACTGTGTCCTTGATGCAGGGGCGCAAGTAACGCAAAACTTGAAAGTGAAGCAGCTTGTCGTATTTTAGTTTCAAGAGCTGAAACCAGGCAGTGCTTCCAACCCGGGTTTCAACTTTCACCACTCCACCTTGAAGTAGCCTTCAACGAAATGCAAATGGTCATCAGATATGTTGCCGAAAACGCTGATGAAATTGTTCTTCACAGAGTCCACTCCACCGACGTCGTACGAACCCTCAGGATCCATGACGCCATTTGCAGCTCCCTGTAGCTCTACGCCATGCTCGATTTCAGAGTCCTTGCAAGAGGGTCATCATTGAGAACAAGCACTCGAGCCGAGATTAGAGCATGGGCATACCTTCATGGTGAATGCGCATACAGACGAGCGGAATTGGTTCAACGTCGGTCGAGTGTTTGTTTTCAATAGTCAATAATCCCCCCGTGCCTTGTTGTTCGATGCTGGCAAACCACGGAACGAGTCGAAAAGCCACACGTGCTTTTTACTGTCGGTGGCTTGCACAGCTGCGTAGTGCATCATGCTTGCGCCGCCTCGCCAGACCCCCGTCTCAACCAGGTCCCCTTCTACCCCGCGCAGGAGGGTCTTTGAGAACAAGCACTCGAACCGAGATCGGAGCATGACTCGCCTTCAGGGTGAATGCAATACTCAATACTTACAGACAGCGCGCGGACTCGGGTCGTCGGAACACGACGTCAATTGATCGCGCATTATCAATAATCCCCTGTCTGGTTGTGAAAGTCAAGTGCCTGGGTGGCGAGATACACCGCAGGAGATGCCTCAGGCCCGATGACGTGTGACTGTTTGCTCATAGTGTACTGGTATTCAAGGTCGGCCGAGGGCTTTTTTTCTCAACTAGACACTCGGAGCGAGGATGCCGGTCTACACTATGACACGGGAGTTAGAGGAGGTGGTGAGTGCTACGCAGTTCTCGTGGGGGGGGGATCGAATGGGGATGGCGCGTGGCGCGATTTGGTCACGGTCGTTGAATTAATAGACCCTCGCCCACACATTTTGAGTCTGCCGTGTACGCAGACTGATCTACACTTTAATTTATATGAGCGACCGTCTATTGACTCAAGAAACTCCGAATCCCCGTTTGACCCCCCCACCCGATCTGCGTATTGAGTACCGGTACACTACGAGCAAACATTGTATCTCCCCTGCCACGTGCGATGACATCCAAAGCGCAGTTGCGGACGTTCCGCAGACGCTCAGAGCTCACCTTGGTCTAGTGGCGCAAGTAGAAATTGAAAGCAAAACTTGAAAGCAAAACTTGAAAGCAGTTTATCGCATTTTACGTTCAAGCGCTGAAACCAATCCATGTGAGTGAGGGAGAGACGCCGTATAAGGAGGCCCCAGGATTCCGCTCTGTCCCCCTGGACCAACAATCCCTTTCAGCACGGGCTTCAACTGGGTTCAACCTGCACCGTCCTACCATGGTGTACCCGCGGCTACGTATCAACGTTTCCATCTTTTCCAAGTAACGCGTAACTCCCGCGGGCGCCTTGAACGTTAGTTTCGGGGCGGCGACAGGGACACCGGTCGGCTTAACAAACTGCCCATAGCACCAACCCTTATGAACCGCATTTGTTTTCTCCGGGGCCATGCCGCACTCGATCTCCATGATGAAAGGGCGCAAGCTGAATCGAAAGCAAACCTCAAAGCAGTTTATCACAATTTAGTATCAAGCGCTGTATGCAGGCGCTTTCAACATCGGTTTCAACTTGGACCACCTCACCTTGAGCCAGCCTTCCGCCTTGGCCTTAGCCCATGATTTAGGGGTGCAACGTGAAATTTGTAAGCAAAATTTGAAGGCTATTACTTCATCGCATGTTTCTGTTCAAGCGCTGAAATCAGGCGCTTTATACACGGGTTTGAAGCATGTCAATTTGCTACTTGCACACAGCCCCACCACGCCTTTCCCACGCCGGGAAAGCTTGGGGTGGTATCGTCGGCCAAGATGTAGCCGCCGTTCGCCAGGGGCGTACACTCCTCCACTTGTAGACTCAACATAACATGGCCTGGGTCCCCGCGCGTTCGCGCGCGGGTCGCACCATGGGGGCCGGGGCGAAAGGCTGGTGCCTCCTCATACACGCTGAAGCCTCTCTATCTCTCTCTCTTTCTCTCTCTATCTCTCTATCGCTCTCTTTATCTCTCTATCTCTCTCTCTCTCAACGTAAGCAGTTTTTGTGGGACACGCTCGGTGGCTTCAGTCTAGCGATTACAGAATCGATGCAGGTTGAGCTGGAAAGTGGGCGAGTGTAAGCCCCTACTACCGTCCACGCTTGCGTCGCGAGCGTTCATGAAGTCCTGAAAGGGGACCACTGACCCATAGTTCAGGGGCTTACACTCGTCCACTTCCCAGCTCAACTTGAGCCGTGTCGGTCACAGGAAAACACCCTACACACCCTAAATATCCCCTAACAACCCTTTATCATGGGCTACACAACCCCTGAGCGCATCCCCCATCCCGTGAAAAGCGCTCAACTTGAGCTGAGAAGTGAATGCGTGAAAGCGCCTGCCATGGTTGCCATCGACGGAGAACAGGTCACATTGCGCGGACTTGTCCCTCGTGCCGTCCTGGATCAGGGGCTTACACTCGTCCACTGTCTTGCCTCAACCTGAGCCGTTTCTGACACCAAACCACCCCTTGACACCCCCTGACACCACGTAAACACCCCCTAGACACACTCTAAGCCCACTAGGTCCGAGCAAGGGCCGGTAAAGTGACCTCAGAATTTACCACTTACGCATAAAGTTCACGCAGACGCATAGTTCAAGTTCAATTTATCAATATTTTGGATTATGCGTGGATAATGTTTCAAAATGACCTGAACGTATGCGTCACTGTAAAATTATGCGTAACCGGTAAATTCTGGGGTCACTTTACCGGCCCTTGTCCGGACCTACTCACCCCCTATCCCACAAAAATCGCTTACGTTGAGCAGAAACGTGAGCTAGTGTAAGCCCCTGCCTGGATCTCGGATGCATACGCGCGCACTTGCGTCACCGAGTCGCCCTGGATGTACGTGACGCGCCCGGGATGTAGCGGCGCACGTTGGCGTCGAGAGCAACGTTTGAGAGCTGTTGACCACATTCTAGTTTCAAGCGCTGAAACCAGGCGCGCTTTCAAATCGGGTTTAGATATTGACAAGCTGCACCGCCCCACCAGGGAAAAGGTACTGGACAAACTCCAGCGCCCTCGGTCCCCATGGTATAGGGGCGCAAGTTGAAATTGAAAGCAACATTTGAAAGCATTTCATCATGGTTTAGTTTCAAGCGCTGAAAGCCAGTTGCTTTCAACACGGGCGGAGCGAGAGGGAGAGGCAGAGAGAGACAGAGAGAGACAGAGAGAGACGCGTCCGCGTGTATCAGGAGGCACCAGGCCCTCGCCCTGGCCCCCGTGAGAGAGACGTGTACGCGTGTATAAGGAGGCACCAGGCTTTCGCCCTGCCCTCTGTGAGAGAGAGACGCGTCCGCGTGTATAAGGAGGCACCAGGCTTTCGCCCTGGCCCCCGTGGGCGTCAACTGGCTTCAACCTGCACCACCCCACCATGGCTGGCCGAAGTCAAACACAGTGTACTTGGCCCCGTTGGGATGCATGTGCAGAAAGGTGATAGCACTGTGCCCCGCATCAGGGGCTTACACTCGTTCACTTTTCAGCTCAACTTGAGCCGTGTCTGACACACACAAACACCCTCCACACCCTAAACACTCCCTCAGTCCCCCTTAACATGGGCTACACAACCCCTACGCGCACACCCTATCCCATAAAAAGCGCTCAAGTAGAGCTGAAAAGTGGACGAGTGTAAGCCCCTGCCCCGCATTGAAGCCAATCTCGCAAATGTGCTTCACGCCGGGCACAACAGCTGCCTTATGGTAGCGGCGTAAGTTGAAAATTCGAAAGCAAAACTTGAAAGCAGTTCATCGCATGTTAGTTCCAGGCGCTGAGCCGCTGAAACCAGGCGTCCAAATCCGGAACCCATTTCTGTAGGGTCAAAATGCCCATACAGACTGTACGATACCGCAAACAAATCCCCCGCGGGGCTGCTCGGAATCCGCCCGAATCCGACCCTCTACCGAATCCGTCCGAATCCCGAACCGGCATTGCCCTGCCTTGTGGTAGGCCGCCACCTCCGAGGGGACCTCCCCGATGTGCCCCATAGTACGGAACATGCCGAGCCGTTCGTGCTCGGGCTTGGTCGATGCTGCCTCAATGTAAAGGCGCACGTTGAATTGAAAGCTAAAGATAAAGCGGTTGATCTTACGGCTGATCCTATGTTAGTTTCAAAGCTTAGTTGTCAGTTCCAGGCGCTTTTAACACGCATATCATCGTTTCAACTTGCACCGCCTCGCCACAGCAGTGGCCGCTGTGAGGAGCAGGTTAAGGCCATCCCGCCGTTTGAGCGCATCGAGGACACTGGGAAGTGCCACCTCCTCGCCGCCCCCTTCAGTAAGCCACCGTGCCACTTCCTGGGTGTAGCGGCGCAAGTGGATTTTGAAAGCAAAATTTGAAACCGGTCTGTCATATATCAGTTTTATATCAGTTTTAAGAGCTTAATTCCAGGCGCTTTCAACGGGGTTTTGATAGGCTCAACCTGCACCGCCTTACCTGGGTGTTCAGATCAGCATACCCCGCCAGGGCAGCAGCCTTGTACGTATTCCACCGACGGGCGTATTCACTGTGAGGACCTGTGAGCTCAGAATGGAAGACGAATCGATTACCGCTCCTCAGGGGCATACAGTCGTCCACTTTTCGGCTCACCGTCACACACTTTCTGTGGGATATGCTGGGAGGCGTTAGTGGGTCAGTGACGGAAACTGGCACTGGTCGAGATGAAAGATCGGACGAGCGTACGCCCCTGCCGTGCATCACGCCGTGGAGCAGGGGCTTACACTCGTCCACTTTTCAGCTCACCCTGAGCCGTTTTTGGGTACCTCAATGACTCACTAACCGTGACGCCACCCAGCGTAGCCCACATGAAGTGTGTACCGTTGAGCCGAAAAGTGGACGAATGTGAGCTCCTGCCAGGGAGCATCGCAGCACACTTACTGTCAGTCCTCCGGTTGTAGTGGCACGGCAGCTGGTAGAACCTCTCGGGGTGCCGGTGGGCATAGATGTTGAGCACATCCTGGTCTCCCGCGCACCAGAGGCGTACACTCGTCCACTTTTCGGCTCAAGGTTACACACGTTCTATGGGATACGCCGGGTGGCGTCAGTGGTCAGCCTGTCAGTGACGAAAGCGACTCAGGTTGAGATGAAAATCGGACCAGTGGTGTGAGACCCTGCCAATTTCAGCCGCTTCCACCCGAATTCCTTGATGATCTTTTCAAACTCCCGACACATCTCTGTGCCGTGTTTGGTGCGGAAGAATGCGACGCCAGCGTTGAGCCCATCGGGTACGGTCGTGTATCCCCCACATCGTACGATCATTAAATACTTGTCTGAACACTTATCCGGTAAGGTTTGCATTTCCTGAAAGAGAGACGCAGGCTTCCGCGTGTATTAGAGGCACCAGGCTTTCGCCTTGGCCCCCGTTACCGATGACATTACATGTTTCAATGTGAGGAGTTTATGAGGCAAGAAGGGAGTTTGCACGGTGTGGAGCATACCGTTATGGCTCCAGTAGGGCACGTGCTTGTTCTTGACATAATAGGATTCGGGATCCGCCGTGCAGGAGGGACCCAACACCGATCTTATGATACTCGTCTACTGTTTCAGCTCAACCTGAGCCGTTTTTGTCGTTGACAGACTGACGCCAGGCAGCGTATCCCACATGGAGTGTGTCACGTCGAGCCCTTAAGTGGACGAATATAACCCCCTGATCCCAACCACAACTATAGTCATCACTTCATGATTATGATTCTGCGCCAAAAAGTTCAAAACATGTCAACATCACCCTCCCTCCCCCCTTCTACACACATCAGCCATCTGTACCAGCTTATGACTAACACGTGCGAGAATTCCCCACCTAGCTAGCGAGGCGATTCGCACGTGATTTATGAATATCTTCGAAATTGCAAACACTCGAAATCCCCGAGAGAATGGTTGCCCAGTGATCAAACACATGATAACACGTGTTAATCCTGAAAAAACGGAAAAAAAAGCGTGAGATTTTCACGCCTATATAGTTATGAGCTGGGGCAGAGGGCCGATCTGTGTAGTTCGAGCTCTACCGTGTCCCCTTCGACCCCAGCAGCGAAGCCCATCTCCTGGTCCGTGTTGACGGGGCGCACGCTGAATTGAAAGCAGCACTTGATAAGTTGTTCACCGGATCTTAGCTTCAAGCGCTGCAACCGGGCACTTTCAATACAGGCTTTCAACGGGGTTTAACTTGCACCTGCATCTGCACCGCAGAGTAAGAAGGCGTTGCAGGGTTTGGGGAATCCCCCATAGCTCACATATTGTGCTATGTAGCACATCGT
>Ga0307489_10003404_pt1 | contig 10550 bp, 19 predicted proteins | sample SB12metaG_FD_202247 | JGI IMG/M metagenome (GOLD analysis project Ga0307489, IMG submission 202247) | Sea-ice brine microbial communities from Beaufort Sea near Barrow, Alaska, United States - SB 1.2 | ecosystem: Environmental > Aquatic > Marine > Coastal | place: USA: Alaska | collected...
GACACGTTTGGTACCTTCAGTAAAAGATGGATGAGTCGTGTCTCGTCGCAAACTCGACACAAAACGGCTCACAGACCTAAACGGCTGAAGTGGAGCCAGGGGTAATAATACTAAAATGTCGGGGTGGGGCAGACCCCTCCTAGAGGGTGAAAATACCCTCCTGAAACATTTGCAAGCCGGCGCGCACTACTCGACGCACCTGCGCCCGTACGTGAACGCCTCGCCGCCCCCCGACGCCGGCAACCATTCGGCGGACGGGTCTGTAAGCCATTTCCGCGGCCGTCGGGTGGCGCTTGACTAGCGTCGCACTCCATTTGGCCGCGCTTTTGCAGCGTGTTTGATTCTGATTTCCCGTGGTATCGACGGCTAGGAGGGAGGGCGAGGGGAGGGCGAGGGCACATTTTGTGTCAGACGTCCGGCTGCACGGTCGCTGGGACGAGCGGACGCTGGAGCGGTCGACGCTGTCGTGTAAACGTGGCCTGCCCGTGCCCCGCGAAATGGGCAGGCGCGCACCAAACGAGCCAACATCTTGGCAGCCATCGGACCGCCGGGCCGATAACGCTATAACCTGAAGAAGCAAAATGTGTTTTTCGCGGTTGTTTGTTCTGATTTCTGGGCCCGTGCCCGCTCGCGCCGCGTCCCGTGCCCGCACCAGAGCGGTCAGAGCGCGCGGCGAGGTGTTCCCTGACTATGTAAGGGGTTCTTCGTGCGGGACGCCGTGCGCCCACCCGCGGTTCTGGGGGAGTCGCGCCGTCCCGGCCCGTTTCGTGTCCTGTGCCGTCGGCCCGGTTTTCAGGTTATTACGTCTCTGACTGTTTGGCTGTTGCAATTGTTGTCTTTCCCGCATATGACCGGATGACCCACCCCGACATTTCAGTATTACTACCCCTGGTGGAGCTGATTAGTGGGCGAGTGTAAGCCCCTGAGTTGGGGCCCGTGCAGGACCTCGACAAGCTGTTTGCAAAGCTGCCCGGCAGGGGCTTACACTCGTCCACTTCTCAGCTCAACCTGAGCCGTTTTTGTCACTGAAACCCCATGGACCACCCAGCGTATTCCACAAAAGGTGCTTATGATGAACCGAAAAGTGGAAGAGTGTCAGCCCCTACTGCCCGGGCTGGTGCTGCCCGTAGCGGCGGCGGCGGCGGCGGGCAGTCTCGGCGTCCTCGTCGCGTTCCTTGCCGCGCGCGCAGCGGGCAGCGGCGCCGGCGCCGGCGCCGGCCTCGGCGCCGGGGGTGACGGCGGCGGCGGAGGCGGGCGGCGGGGACACGCGGGTTTCATGACGCTCGAGGTAGGGCGGTGCAGGTTGAACCGATGAAACCACTGTTGGAAGCGCCTGTATCTGTGCTCTAGAAAGCAAGATGTGATGGACCGCTTTCAAACTCTGCTTCCACTTGCGCCACTGGCTCGAGGCGATCGCCGGCGCAGCCGTGGCCATCGCCTGCGCGAGCGCGACGCTCCGCTGGATGATGCACGCCGCGCGCTTCGAGCTTCACCCCTTCTCCTTCATCTACACCGTGGTCGTGGCAGGGGGGTCAATAGGCCGATTACGGTATATTGCCGGGGGAAATGCCCATATGGAGTTGCAGGCAAAGCGTCAGCGCTCAGCGCGGGAATGCGGGAGCAGGTTGAATGCCCAGTCAGAGTTGTAGGCAAAGCGTCGGCGCTTGGCGCGGGAAATGATATACCGACATCGACATATTCAGGACGAGCTTTCAACCGATGTTGCATCACCTCCTCTTCCACCGCGCGGGCATGGTCCGTCTGAGCATCCACCCTGAAGGGAGCTCGTGCTCCGATCTCGGCGGAGTGCTCGCGATCAACGACCCTCCTGCTTGGTGGTGCTCACCACGGAGTTCACCACGCACGTCCTCGTGCGCGTTATAGACTCGCACGCCGCCGCCGCCGCCATCGCCGCTGACGCCAACAGCGCCGCCGCCACCGCCGCAGCAGCCGCCGCCGCTGGCGCCGCCCACGAGATTGTGCTGCGTGTGCACGACGAGGAGGCTCCGCCTCGCGAGGCGCAGGCGGGGCCCGCGGGGTGTCCTGCGGATGCGGGCATGGGCGGCGCCGCCCCCGGAGGCGTGGTGTACACGGCAGGGCATTCCACTCGTTCACTTTTTTGAGCGGTTTTGTCTGTGAAACGTCACTCACAGCACACAACGCATCCCACTAAGCGGAGGAGTATAAGGCCCTGGCACACGGGGGGAGAAGACGGTGCGGAGGGTGATGCGCTGGAGCGGTCGGGAGCAGGGATGGGGGGGCGCGGGGATGGGGGGGGCGCGGCGGGAGCAGGGATGGGGGGGCGCGGGGATTGGAGGGCGGGGGCCGCTGGTACTGCTGGGACGGCGGCACTGGAGGCGGGGTCTTACAGTTGTTCCCTTTCCACCTTTACTTGAGCCGTTTCATCAGAAACGGCGCGTGAGGCTCACTCCCCCACTCCCCCTCTCTCTCTCTGTCGATCAATGACGGGATGTACCGCGAGCCCCTGGGTCGAGGCGGCTCTTGAAGCTCTGGGCGCCGCGGGGCCGCAGGTGGCGCACGGCGCGCTCACCACCGCGGCGGCCATTGCCGTCCTGGGCTTCAGCGAGGTGCCCGTGGCAGGGGCTTACACTCAACTTGAGCCGTGTCTGACACAGAAAAATACCTTACAAACCCTAAACACCCCCTGAACACGGGCAACACAACCCCTACGCGCACCCCCTATCCCATACAAAGCCCTCACGTTGAGCTGAGAAGTGAACGAGTGTAAGCCCCTGGCCCGTGGTGAGCCACACCTTCTGCCAGCTCGGGGTTGCTACCGTGGCCGTATCGCTGGCCAATGCCGTGGTAAGGCGATGCAGGTTGACAGGTTCAACACACGTATTGAAAGCGCCTACGGTTCCAGCGCTTGAAGCCAAAATATGATGAACTGCTTTCAAACTTTGCTTGCAAATTTAACTTGCGCCGCTGCGCCGCGGTGACGTTCCCGGCCGCGTTCTGCGCGTTCGCCGAAGCCCGCACGTGGCTCGAGCGCGTTGCGGCGGGCTCCAAGAAGGGGTGGTGAGGGGGGCTAACGCGCGCGGGTCAGCGCGATTTCATATGTAAATATTGTTTGACGTTCATCGAGCCCCAAGGCCCTTTACATGGTGACCTTAACCAACCCTCTCCGCCCTGTCAAGCGAATTGAAACATAGATTGATGATCTTCGCAGTCAGCCCGGTCAGACGGGTCTGTGCGGGGACTGTAGGAACGTTGCGTGAGCGAGTTAATCTCCATAGATATTCGTTCAGTTGTTTAATCATTTATCGATTAACTGGAAAACAAATTATGCACACGTCAACTCGTTCCACGGGGAGTGGTGCTCCCGCGCCCACCTCACGGCCCCAGGTGCCCGCCCACAGCGGCCCAGTGCATAGGTGATCTCATTCCACGGGCGGTCATGCTCCCGCGCCCTACTGCAACACATCCGGTTGCCGGCCTTAAAGCGGCGCACCGCATGTCCCCTCACGCCACGGGCAGTGGTCCTCCCGCGCCCACTTCAGCATCTCCAGGTGCGAGCCCGCGTCCTGCGGCGGCTCCACACGTGGGGTGCAATGACTGGACGTTTCAACTCTCATATTCTCTCCGTGACGGTTCATATACTATTAGTCTGCTGCTGGTTATCATAAGGCGTCGGCATGCAGCGAGATCTTGATCTCTTGAACGTGTCATCTTTCATCATACTTCATCTGGTACGGACAGTACGGAGTCGATGACACCCTGGAACTCCTCCTTCTCAGAGTCCGCGAGGCGCGCCCCTGTGTAGCGGCGCAAGTCGAAATTGAAAGCAAAATTTGAAAGCAGCTCATCATAATTCAGTTTCAAGCACTTAGTTCCAGGCGCTGTCGACGTGGGTTTGATAGGCTCAACTTGCACCACCCTACCCCGGCGGATGACAGAATTCGCGCCAGCTCCGGCGCGTCGTCCTCGTTGTAGGGCCTCACATATAATGCCCGCCACGTCATATGATGCCGATTAATTCGAGAAACGAGGGTCTAAAATGTGTCAAGGGCGCTGCGCACGTACGAATGGTTGTCGCGGACAGGAGGATCCGAGGGAAAAATCTACGATGGAACACACGACTCGGTCCCCGCGCGGGTCATCGCACGGGGGCGAGGGCGAAAGCCTGGTGCCTCCTCATGCACGCGGAAGCGTCCCTCTGTCTTTCTCTCTAAACGAGGGTCTAGAATGTGGATGATGATGTGGCAGGCATTATCACCCGGCAGGCCCTATCTCGCCGTCACGCACCGCCTGCGCCGCCCACCACAGCGGGGTGCCTGGGTTTGGGGGCTTACACTCGTCCACGTTTAGGCTCCACGTAAGCACTTTTCTTGGGATACGCTGGGTGAAGTCGGTGACAAAAACGTCTCTGGTTGAGCTAAAAAGTGAACGAGTGAAAGCCCCTAAGAGAGAGAGAGGGAAAGAGAGGGAGAGAGAAAGCCGCGTCCGCGTGTATGAGCAGGCACCAGGCTTTCGCCCTGGACACCGAGTGACAGCCCCTGCCGACGTTCCCATCCTCATCTTCGCCGAGCGCGATGACGTCCGCGCCGTGCTGCACGAGGAGCGTCGCCAGCTGCAGCCCGCCCTCCTCGCGTTCCCACACCGTCTGCGCCGCCCTCCACAACGCGGAGCTCTTGCAGTCGTCATCCTCACGGTTTACCTTCCCGACCGCGTTAACGTCTGCACCATGCTCCACGAGCAGCGTCGCTAGCTCTAGACCGCCCGCCTTGTCTTCACACACCGCCCACGCCGCCCACCACAGTGGGGTGCACTCGTACCCGCCCGTATCTGCCCCAACCGCGTTGACGTCCGCGCCCTTAGCCACCAGCAGCGTCGCCAGCTCAGCCGCGCCCTCCACTGTGCCACCGTGCACCGCCACCGCAGCCCACCACAGCGGGCTGGTCGTCTGACCACCCCCGGCGCCCGCCGGTGAACCGACCGCGCTGACGTTCGCGCCCTTCTCCACCAGGAGCGTCGCCAGATCCAGCGCGCCCGGTATCTGGAGGTAGACCACCAGGGCCCGCGCCGCCCACCACAACGGGGTGCTCTCTTGATCCTCCCCCTCTGTCCCGACGGCATTCACGTCAGCGCCCTCGTCCACCAGCTTCGTCGCCAGCTTCAGGGAACGAGCGGCCACCTCTATCTCCCTCCTCGGCTGCTCGACGTGCCCCGATCGAGCCCACCTCACCCACCGAGCTACCTGCCCGTGCTCAAAGTCATCTGCCCCCTCACCCCCACACCAGGGGCTTACACTCGCTCAGTTTTCAGTTCATCTTGAGCGCTTTTCATTGGACAAGGGGTGCGCGTAGGGGTTGTGCAGCCCGTGTTATGGGGGTATTAGGGGGTGTGAAGGGTGTGAAGGGTGTGAAGGGTGTGAAGGGTGTGAAGGGTGTTTTCTTGTGTCAGACACGGCTCAAGTTGAGCTGAAAGGTGAACGAGTGTAAGCCCCTGCCCCACACGCCGCCCGCGCCGCCCACCACAGCGGGGTGCGCGTCTTCCCGTTGGCCGCGACCGCAGTCTCCACCCCGCCCAACACCCTCACGAAATCCATCCTCGCCGCGTGTTCGTGTGTTTGCGCGCGGGTGTACGGCGGCGGCGGGCTACTTTCTGTATCTCTAACTTTCCTTCAATCAGGTGGGGGAAATTTATATCAGATCTTGATCTTGACCTAGTCTAGTTCTAGAAATGAGAACCTCGGCCAATTGCATTTTGCCTTGGCGATGCCCTTCTGCCGCGTGGGTTGACCGCTGCCACGGGGTTCATGCCGCGGCATCTTGAGGTTGCCGACCGGCCGGTTTGATAGCTGGGAATAAACAGCACGTCTTCTAACTGAACGACGCCGGACGCCGCGATCGGGAGGAGGAGGCTCGCAATGGAGAGGCGGAGGCTCATTATAGCTATGTGGCAGTGCGAAACATTAAGTAGAGCTTCCTAGATGACGCTTGTATAGAACAGGTTCATTGTAATGATACAAGATAGACATTGCACGCTACCTCATTCCGTGTGCTGTTCATATTCCCACAAGCGAGCCTCGCGCCTCGCCCCGACGCCTGCAAGGTGGGGGTTGGGTGTTCATGCCAAATGGTGCGCGTATTGGTCGCCGCCCGGACACCCGTGCTCCATCGCCCACCTCAGCACGTCCAGTTCCCCATTACTTGCGGCAAACGCACACGTCGCCTCATCCCACGGGCAGTTGTGCTCCCGCGCCCACCTCAGCACGTGAAGGTGCCCGCCCTCAGCGGCGCTCTCACAACGTCGTCTTATCCCACAGACACCCGTGCTCCCGCGCCCACTGCAACACCTCCAGGTGGCCCTCCGTAGCGGCGTTTGTACACGTCTCCTCATCCCACGGGCAGTTGTGCTCCCGCGCCCACCTCAATACCTCCAGGTGCCCGCCCAAAGCGGAGTATGCACAGGTATCCGGGTCCCACGGGAAGCCGTGCTCCCGCGCCCACCTCAGCATCTCCAGGTGCCCGCCGGCAGCAGCGGAGCGACACGTCGCCTCATCCCACCTGCAGCCTTGCTCCCACGCCCACCGCAACACCTCCAGGTGCCCGCCCATTGCTGCAGATCCGCAAGTAGCCGAGTCCCACGGGCACCCGTGCTCCCGCGCCCATCGCAGCACCTCCAGGTGCCCGCCCCTGGCCCGAATTTTACTCGTATTCACAAGCTGCCACGGGCAGCCGTTCGCCACGGCCCAGACGAATGTCGAGAGGGACTGGCAAAACGGCGCGACGCCGACCCGCAACCCCTCCGCGATGCCGCCGACGCGCGGTAGGCCCGAGCGCTTCACCGCGGTGCGAACCGCGCTTCCCGTGCGGCCGAGCAACGCGAGATCGAGGGGGTCCAGGCGCTCGAGCACCTCCTTCTGGAAAAGGTCGGGGAAGTCCTCGACCAGCGCGAGCAGCGGCGGGCGCGCGGGTTCGGGCGCGCTCGCGCCGGCGCCCCCTGGGCCGTGGCCCCCGGCACCGGCAGCAGCGGCGGCGCGCGGCCCTGCGACGCGGCGATGAGCCCGGCTTGGAACCCGGCGTCGTACCCCGCGCCGTACCCGGGCGACGGATGGTCGGGCGGCCCATCGCGGGGAAGCGACGCGAATTGCCCGCTCTCCCCATGCTCACCGCCCAGCGAGATCGCGGCAGCGCTTCCCCCCGCCACCACCGCCCCCCCCGGTCCCGCGGTCCCGCCGACGCCCTCGCTCCAATCATCGTCACCACGGTGCCGCTTGCTGGCTCGCGTCTCCATTGCTGCGCGGTTGAGGCGGCGTGAACAGTGACCCGAGAAGCAGAGATCCACATCGAAAACTGCTTGCGCAGATCCGCTGGCGGGGATCAAATGGGATTAGCTCGAAGCGCAGCGCAGCGGGTGTTTTCGAAATTGTTGTTTGGCGCGCCCATTACTGGGATCCCCGCTCACTTGTTGCGCGCCTTTATACGCGCGAGGGGCGGCTTTGTTTGAGTGCGCCATGAGCGCCAATCCGCTGCCGCCCGACCGGGAGATGCGGGGCGCGGGCGGGGAGCAGCACGCGGAGCAGGCGGCCACGGCAAAGCGCAAAGGAAAAGGGCCAGCTATAGATGACGAGGACGATGCCGCTGACGACGACGTCCTCGCGACGCCGCGCCCCGGCGCCGCCGCCGCCGCGACGACGGCGGCGACGACGACGACGCCGCTCCCCCCCGTGGCGAAGAATCACATGTGCTGCCTCTGCCCGCACACCAAGGGCCCCAACAAGGACGACCCCCCCGTGCCATTCAGCCCCAAGCTCGACAAGAAAACGAGCGGCGTCGCGGTCCCCGCGGGATCCCTCGGCAGGGGCTTACACTCGTTCACTTCTCGGCTCAACTTGAGCCGTGTCTGACACAAGAGAACACCCTACACACCCTAAACACCCCCCAACACCCCCTTAACACAGGCTACACAAGCCCTACGCGCACCCCCAATCCCATACAAAGCGCTCAAGTTGAGCTGAAAAGTGGACGAGTGTGAGCCCCTGTCCCTCGGCACCTTCGCAGGGCCGTTCCTGCCCAACGGCAGGGCGTTGCAAGCGTCCCAGGCAGTTCTGACTGTTTGCTCATAGTGTACCAGTGCACCACTGCCGCCGCCGCCGCCCTGCTTGTTGCCGCCCAGGGCCTTGGGCAATTTGCATTGGCTTGACAGGCAGTAGAGCCACTGTTAGTTTGCTCATAGTGCAACCAGTGCACTACTGCCGCCGCTTACATACAGTCCTCACGCAAGGCCCTACCTACCGGCGACGGCGTGGCCAGCCAATGGGCGCACCAGAACTGCATCATGTGGTGCCCGGAGGTGCGGCCCGCGGCCCGCGGCCCGCCAGACATTCCTCGAGTGCTATACGTCACAGGCTGCGGCTGCCACTGACCTCAACAAAACGAGGGTTGGCGAATGTGTTGGAATAACATCTTGAGCGTTTTCTTGCTCGGCCGTACCTGGAGGTGTTCTTCGACGCGAAGAAGGGGCGGCTGCGGAAGGTGGAGAGCGCGTTGAAGCGCGGTAGGGTCAAGCAACAGGCATCATGTGACGTGGCGAGCACTATCCGTCACGCCCATTTCCCGCCACGCATCGACACGTAAGCAAAAGGCATCCTATGACGAGGCGAGCAGTATCTGTCAAGCCCATTGCCCGCCACGCGTCGACACGCAAGCAAAAGGCATCCTTTGACGTGACGAGCACTATCTGTCAAGCCCATTGCCCGCCACGCATCGCCAAGTGTTCTGAGCAGACTCAACATCTGCGAGGCCCTAAAGGGCGGCGCGCGGCTCAAGTGCGCACACTGCGACCTGCGCGGCGCCACAGTGGGGTGGGGCCTGCCAGATAATAGGGTGCCATGTCTCAGGACGCCATTCAACTCAAGGGCCACGTCTTAGGAGGCCATCTAACTTAACTCATGATATTGCTCGCCACGTCATAGGATGGCTTTAAACCCACGAATCGGGGGTTCAAAACCCGTTGGATGACGTGGCGAGCAATGTCTGCCAGGCCCTGCAGTGGGGTGCACGGTGGAGAGGTGCTCGCGCAGCTACCACCTGGTGTGCGCGCACGCCGCGGGGTGCCGCTTTAACGCCGAGGTAGCGCCCAGCAGAAACTGCTCGCCACGTCATAGTATGCCGTCGAACTCAAGACACGAGGGTTAAACTGCGTGTCAGTGTCGTTAGCAGCAACGGGGCTCGCCACGTCATAGGGTGGCATTTGGCTCAAGATACGAGGATTCATCACAGGGTGGCATTTGACTCGAGAAACCAGGGTTCAAAATGCGTGTCGATGACGTGGCAGGCAACATGTGGCGGCCCTACTCTCAGGCATTCACCATCGCGTGCCCCGTCCACTCCTCCACCAAGCGCACCCCCACGCCTCTGTGGTGGGGCTCCACGGACCACGCTTGCCACGTCATCCCACGCCGTGCACCGCGTTGTGAAACCTCGTTTATTGCGCACCCACGGACCACGCTCGGCACGTCATCCAACGCATTGTGGACCCTCGTCTAACGCACCATGTAAGCGCCTTGAGGACTGATGAACGTAAATTGAAATCAATGTAATCCTAAACGTAAATTTAGACTATTGTCATCCTGCTCGTATACAATTCGTCCGACCCTTCTGTGTGGTCCGACAACATGTTGGGCGACCCGCGCGGGCTCATGGCGGGCGGGGCCGTAACGGCTTGCCCTTCCCAGCTCGACGTAGATTGTTCTGTCCCTGGAAACCGCTTGCACGTATCCAGGCTAATCCCTCACGTCTGCAACGAAATCCCACTTCGCCCCATAGCTCCTATGAGCAAACAGTCACAAAACGGTGCGAAACTTGAGCTCAGCTGAAATGGGATTGATCAGAGGCCCTAATGGTAGGGCTGGGGGGCACGGGCGCCACGCCGCTGCTGGAGCGGCTGGGGCGCAGCGCCGCCAACGGTGTGGGGGGGGCGCGCGGGGGGGACAACCCCAACCACCCCGTGCCCTCCAGCAAGCGCAAAGCCTCGGGGCCGTGGTGGGGACACGTACTACGCGCAAACACTCCATGTTATTTTCCTGGTCCTGAGGAGGCGGATGTGTACAGGTACAAAGTGAGAAAACAGTGCACTCATACAGCGCCTGGTCCTACCGGCCGTGAGGAGGAGAAGTCGAATGTGTACAGGTACGTATACTATGAGTAAACAGTCTGAGTAATGTGTATCTGGCCTTGGCCAGTGGGGCGATTACGAGTACGAGGACCGAGGCAACGGGCGCGGCGGGCGGCGCGGTCGGCCGGCCAAGCGGGCGGCGGCGGAGCGTGCCCAGGGGCAGAGCCTGGCGTATATTGCTCGCCACGTCATCGACCTCCAACGCGCATTTCAAACTGCCAGATGTTGCTCACTAATTTTAAACCCTGTTTCTTGAGTTGGATGACATCCTATGACGTGGCGAGCAATATTCTGTCGGCCTTACTGAGGGGGTGATCACCGCCGTGATGGCGGCAGCGGAGCGCCTCAAGGAGGAGAAGGTAGGGCCTGGCAGATGTTGCCCGCCACACCATCCAACGCATTGTGAA
>Ga0307489_10003405_pt1 | contig 10550 bp, 9 predicted proteins | sample SB12metaG_FD_202247 | JGI IMG/M metagenome (GOLD analysis project Ga0307489, IMG submission 202247) | Sea-ice brine microbial communities from Beaufort Sea near Barrow, Alaska, United States - SB 1.2 | ecosystem: Environmental > Aquatic > Marine > Coastal | place: USA: Alaska | collected 2017-05-06
AATAGTTCGCTAATAACACAGTTAACCTACTGACATACAGTTGAATTTTATTCACTTGATAGGTGTATTCTAATCGTTTGTCAGTTATTGGGCTTATCTTTATATTGTTGTTGTATCAATTTGATGCACAACACATATGGGATAACAACATGAACAAAACAATGTTAAAAAACACACTATTCGCCACTTTATTATTAAGTACTACGCATGCAACTTTAGCCAATGAAGCGATATTCCAAGTGGCTGTTGTAAAAGGGACTGTGGGTACTGCAGACATAACTAAAGGTAAAGTCGAATTAGGTATAAAAAAATTAACCGCTAGTGAAAGTAGCAAAAATTTTTATAACCGTAAAATGAATTTGTGCGTGGCTTATTTACAATCTACCCAGAGCAATAAATCAGAGTCAGCCTGTACAGAGGCGATCGAGAGCATAGAGTCTATCAAGCGTAAGAGTAGTAAAGTTCGCTATTTAACCTCACTTAATTACAGTAACCGTGGTGTTGCTAGGTATAAAAAAAATCAATCAACCGCAGCATTAAAAGACTTTGAATTTGCCGTTACCATTGACAACAACCGTATTACAGCGGGTAATTTACAAAAAATCAGACAACTTTTATCGGTAAAAAAAGTAGAAAAAATAGCGGCGTTATCTGATTAATACTGATATTTTCTCAACCAGGAGCCGACAAATGATCAATAATATACTTCACACAATGAGCTCGATAATTAGCTTGATAACTGAAATTAAGCATATCTCGATTAGTCAATGGGATGTTGAGTAAAAAGGACCGCATTATTCATTACCCTAGTTTATAAGCTTTTAGCTAAGGTAATGAATAATGTCAAAATCACCATAATACCACTCAATAATAGTAAACTAAAATACCGCATTTAAATGATTGAACCAAGATAGCCACTGTCTACAATAAATAAGTTTTTTATACTCTAAGAGCAATAGATAAAATCACCTTGTTAGTGATTTATTAGTCTAAATATAGCGAGGCTGACAAAGCGCTAGGCATGTATCGTTTTTTGTGCATAATGAAGGTCACTCATGCATTATTGCAAGCCATTCAAAAGATAAACAAGTCCGTTATATGATAAAAGACATTTCCAATTTGCAGGTTAAATTACAAACCTTACTCGCAGCACAGCAAAAATTTTATACTCAAGGTAAAGTAGCCGATTACATTCCGGCCTTGGCTGAAGTCAGTCCAGAAAAAATGGCCGTTTGTGTTTCCACTATTGACGGTAAAACTGTTGGCGCTGGCGACTATCAAGAGGCCTTTTCGATTCAAAGTATTTCAAAAGTGTTTGGTTTGGTTATGGCAATGAACCGCATTGGTGATGACTTGTGGCAGCGGGTTAATATGGAGCCATCTGGGCAACCTTTTAACTCAATTATTCAATTAGAGTGGGAAAAAGGTATTCCCCGAAATCCAGTGATAAATGCTGGCGCCTTATTAGTGGCGGATGTGCTCACTAGCCACTTTTCTTCTAGTAAGTTAGCCTTTTTAAGTTTTATGCGCTCGTTAGCTCATGATGACAATATTTATGTCGACAACTATGTTTACCAATCAGAATTAGCCCATGGTAGCCGAAACGCCGCATTAGGCTATTTAATGAAAAGTTTTGGCAATATTGAATCAGAAATACCTGAGGTTTTAAGTCATTACTTTACCCAATGTTCAGTCGCCATGAGTTGTGAACAACTGGCAACTAGCCTACTATTTTTAGCAAATAAAGGTATCGACCCCGTTTCTAAGGAAGCTATTTGCACGCCAAGAGATGCCCATCGAGTTAATGCGATATTATCCACCAGTGGTATGTATGATCAGTCTGGCGAATTTGCTTTCTCTATTGGCTTACCCGCAAAAAGTGGCGTAGGCGGTGGGGTTATTGCGATAGTGCCTAACTATGGCGTTATTTGTACTTGGAGTCCGCCGTTAAATAGCTTTGGTAACTCAGTGATTGGCACAAATTTAGTGGCGAGTTTAGCCCAAGAGTTAGGCTTGTCTATTTACCATTAACACCATCATCTAATACTCGCTCAAGATTTTTTTCTTCCAAAATATGCTGCGAGTATTGTCTTAATAATAAATCAGCCAGCCTTTTAAGGTAATATAAATAGGCCTCAGCATCATAGTTCGCTGATAATTGATTCATAAAACCATGTAAGTATTCACTTTGCTCAAGCGTGACGGTGGATTTGTTTCGTAAAACAGCGCGCAATGCAGCCACTGAAAAATGTGGCTCTGTGCTAGGTAAAATTAACCTAGTCGCAATATTGGGTGTTAACCGAGTTAAGTGTCTAATTTGGCTACTATAAAAACAAATAGCCCCTAAGCTTTGCTTAACCGCGCCTTGTGCGTATAACTGCCAAATAGCACTGCCGCCAACACTAAAACCCACCAACAATTTACTGCCTGATATTGCCAACAGTTTTTGCTCAAGTTTGTTAACGTAACCCTCTAGACTCACGTTTTCAGTAAAATACTGATAAGCGTCACGCTCACAGGTGAAACATTTCGGTTGTTGTTGATAAGGGCCAACTATATGGCATTTAACGCCATAGGCTTTTTCCACGCCATAGACTTTTTCAACGCCAAGACATTGCTCAACGTTAGCAGTAACTTGCTGACATAAGTGCTTAAACTCATCGGTTATACCAAAAATATCAGCGACAAAAATTATATTCAACCAAAGCCTCCAATAAGTAACTAGGTCGTTAAGTACAGCTAACGTTGACAGAAAAAACAAGCCAATAATTGACCTTAAATAGGACGAATTTTACCTACTATTTTAAAATTTGAAAGCTCAAATGGGTTAAGCACTAGAAATAGCCGACACTACCCGTTAGAATCTAAGCTATAGCAATTCTAATTATCAGCAACGAGACATATTCAGATGGGCAGAGCATACCAAAACCGTAAGTTATCAATGGCCAAAACTGCGGGTCAAAAAACTAAAGTTTATTCAAAGTATGGCAAAGAAATTTATGTACTAGCGAAAAATGGCGGTGTAGACCCCGATGGTAACCTTGCTTTACGTCGGACTATTGAAAAAGCAAAAAAAGATCAAGTTCCTACACATGTTATTGAAAAAGCATTAGAAAAAGCGATAGGTGCTGGCGGCGAAGATTATATAGCATCACGCTACGAAGGCTTTGGTCCAGGCAACTGTATGGTCATTATTGATTGTTTAACCGATAACGGCAATCGCACCATTAAAGATGTGCGTCAATGTTTTACTAAAACTTACTCAAAAATTGGTTCATCAGGCACTGTTTCACACATGTTTGATCATCAAGCGCTATTTGCTTTTAAAGGTGAAGACGATGAAAGTGTGTTAGAGAACTTAATGATGGCTGACATCGATGTGACTGATGTTGAGCTTGAGGACGGTATTATTACTGTTTACGCACCACATACTGAATTTTTCAAAATCAAAACAGAATTTGCCAACAGCATGCCTGAAATTGAACTCGAAGTAGAAGAAATTACTTGGGTACCACAAACCTATACTGAAATTTCAGGTGAAGACGACTTAGCTAATTTTGAAAAACTCATCAACATGCTAGAAGACTGTGATGACGTACAAAATATTTATCACAATGCTGAACTCGCTGAAGAATAACCTTCAGGCCAAACTTCTTGATTACAGGCGTCTTAATCCATTTGACTCATAAATGGCCTTAAGATTCTTTTTTTAATCGCCACTATCTTGCCCTAAAAACTTAAGGTGCCACATGATTGATTTTCGCTCTGACACAGTAACACGCCCCAGTAAAGCAATGCGTACAGCGATGGCAAACGCTGAGGTGGGTGACGACGTTTATGGCGACGACCCTACGGTTAATGACCTTGAGTCCTGGGCAGCAGAGCGACACGGCTTTGCCAGTGCCATGTTTTGTAGTTCAGGTACACAAGCTAACTTATTAGCGCTAATGGCACATTGCCAACGAGGTGATGAGTACCTTTGTGGACAACAAGCGCATAACTATAAGTTTGAAGGCGGTGGCGCGGCTATTTTAGGCTCAATTCAGCCACAACCGATAGCCAATGAACAAGACGGCTCTTTATGCTTTAAAAAGCTTGCAGCGGCAATAAAACCTGACGACTCTCACTTTGCTCGTACTACCTTACTCAGTATTGAAAATACTATTAACGGTAAAGTCCTGCCGTTAACTTATATGGTAAAAGCGCGTGAATTTACTCAGCAAAACAATCTAGCCCTGCATTTAGACGGTGCGCGAGTTTACAATGCGGCCTGTGCATTAAATGTCGATATTACTGAAATTTGCCAACACGTAGACTCAGTATCTATTTGTTTATCAAAAGGCCTTGGCGCACCAATAGGCTCGTTATTGCTTGGCTCACAAGCTTTGATAAAAAGTGCCAAGCGCTGGCGAAAAGTGGTGGGTGGTGGTATGCGCCAAGCCGGTATTATCGCTGCAGCAGCCCAAATAGCACTAAAGAAAAATCCAGAAAAATTAGCACAAGATCACATTAATGCGAAATATTTAGCGCATGCCTTAAACCAGTTTGCTGATATTTCAGTCAATCTGGAGCAAGTTGAGACCAATATGGTTTTCGCAAAGTTCTCTGAAGCTGTTGATATGGCTAATTTGGTCGACAAGTTAAAGGCAGATAAAATACTATTATCTGCGGGCAACCCTATGCGACTAGTCACTCATTTAGATATTGATAAAACGGCTATAGATAACTTTATTAAAAAATTAAGCAGTGCGTTAAACCATACATCTACTAACGTTAAAGTCAGCTAATAACTGTTTATGCATTAGCACTGAGTGTGAAGTTCAGTGTTAACTAAAGAGTAAAAAAATAGTAAGAACTAATACTTGCCAGGGTTAATGGGTGAGTTGATCCTGGCCAGCCACTGTTATTTTGCCAGTTTTTCGATCATGGTATTTACTGCGCTCAAATGCTCTGGATTGTTATGACACATGCCTTGAAACACGGCACAAATATCAAGAAAATCGGGCAACTCTGTACGCTGTGCCAACTTCATTAAACGTTTTGTTAACCGTAACGACGCCACAGGTTTAGCGGCTATTTCGTTTGCTAGCTTTTGTACTCTTTCAAGTAAATATTCTGGCTCAACCACATCTAATACCACACCCATTTCTTTCGCCTCTAGCGCATCAATAACACGGCCAGTAAAGGTTAACTCCGCGGCTTTTTGATAACCAATTAAGCGTTGCATAAACCAAGCGCCGCCATCACCTGGAATAAGACCTAAGTTAACAAAGGTTTCGCCAAATTTAGCTGTTGTTGATGCAATTCTCATATCGCACATATTGGCAATATCAAAACCCGCCCCTATTGCTGGGCCATTAACCGCCGCAATAACCGGTACTTCTAATTTGTGTAAAGCTAATGGAATACGTTGAATACCTTCTCGATAACGTCTTTCTAGTGCTTGTACATCACCAGAAAAATCTCCAGTGCGCTCAGCCATATCTTTTATATTTCCACCAGAAGAAAACGCAGAGCCGTCACCGGTAATAATCAGCACAGCGATTTCAGGTGTACGATTAATCCATTCAACGGTATTGACAATATCGTCGGCAATGGCAGTACCCGTTAAGGCGTTACGCACGTCGTGGCGATTGAATGTTAAGGTCAGCACTTTATGGTTAAGCGTTATTTTACTGTCGACTAATGCGGGTAGTGAACTCATTTTTACCTCGATAATTTTATTAACTAACCTTAACTCAGGTTAATTCAGGCTTAGGATTTTTCAGCAATTTTCACTTGTTGCCAAAAAGCTTCAAGCTCGTCTAACGAATGTTGTTCAAAACTTTTATCCGCGCGATTAACTTGTGCTTCAACACCATAAAAGCGCCGAGTAAACTTATTATTTGCTTGGCGCAGTAAAGCTTCAGGGTCTTGTTTAGCATGTCGACATACATTGACTACCGCAAACATTAAATCTCCCAATTCTTCAGCTAAAGCGGTATCGTCTCGATGTAATTCCGCTTTTACCTCTAACACTTCTTCTTCAACTTTAGCAAAAACGTCATCAATATTATGCCAATCAAAGCCGACATGGGCACAGCGTTTTTGAATTTTTGCTGCCTGTGATAACGCCGGTAGATTACGCGGAATATCGGCTAAAATACTTAAGTTTTTATCGTCATTTTTTTGCTGACGCTCTTTGACCTTCTCATTTTCCCAGTTAGCTTTAACTTGTGCCTCAGATTCAAAGTCACTATTCGCAAAAACATGGGGATGACGGCGGATCAATTTTTCACAAATAGCACTCAGTACACTGTCAAAGTCAAAACGCTTTTCTTCCTCACCAAGTTGGCTATAAAATACTACTTGAAACAATAAATCGCCTAGCTCTTTTTCCAGCTCAGTAAAGTCTTCTTGCTCAATAGCGTCAACTACCTCGTAAGCTTCTTCAAGGGTATGGGGGATAATAGAGGCAAAGGTTTGTTTCAGATCCCAAGGACAACCCGTCTCAGGGTTACGTAACTCGGACATGATCCAGCGAAGTTTTTCTATTGAGGGTTTGTCGTTCAACATTTTTAAATATCCTGCCTATTTATCTTGGCGCTATGCACCTACTATTTTGTATAGCTAACCTAGCATCCTAATTCATCATATTAAGCCAATATATTACATTCCTTAATATTAAGATATTGGCGATTCGTTATTGTCTATTTTTCGCACTAAGCTTCTAAAGTAAATAAAACATGCAGTAAAAATATACTTTACAAAAGAAAAATAATGATGAGAAAGCCTATCATTACTAGTTTAGCTTTTTTGTTAACTGTGATGCCGTTTACAATTGATGTCTAAGAAAAAGGCGTAAAAGTTAAAAAATGCTGAGTATATGTCAATTAACTATACCGACTTTACACCCGGAACAGCGGATAGAGCTATGGAAATAATCACAGCGCATTATTTCCCAGTATCTAAAACAGTGGGAACTCAGGTACCTTATATTATAAGGCTGCAAAGTGGTGATTGGGATATGGCTACAGCATAGACTTGAAAAGATGGTTATTCATCCATGGTATGGGAAATATCTGCTGAAGGAATAAAGTGGATGCAAGCATTCAACAACCAAGAAGGCACAGAAAAATCGAAAAAATTGGCGATGAATTTAATAGTTTAATTCAAAGGAGTAATCACGTCATAGGCTATCATCGGATGAATATTAAATAATGAAACGACTGTAATGTCAGTCCATTTTGTTATAGAGATTGGATCGCTAATATTAACGAAAAAATTGGCTTGCTATAACAAAGGCAACCCTTTCTAGGGTCACCTGATTCACATCTCAGACGCTCAGCTTTTTTCTGAAGCGTTTGTCGTTAAAATGACTTAATGACTGGTTGCCTATAATCGTTTAACTTCAACAACATCATCTAACTGCTTTAATTTAGCTAATAAGCGCGTTAACGCTTCGTTATTGGCTATTTCCACTTTTATGGTCATGCTCATACTTTGCTTAGCATTATCGGTATGACTTTCAATACCAATAATGCTGACTCTTTCATTGGAAATAATCGTTGAAATATCTCTGAGTAAGCCTTGGCGATCACCGCCAATAATGTTGATACTCACTTGATAACTTTTGTTGTTATTTATGCCCCACTGTACTTCTACTTCACGCTCTGGTTGCTGGTTCAGTGCGTTGGCGAGCTGTTCACAGTCAACCCGATGCACTGAAATCCCACGTCCTTGAGTAATAAAGCCAGCGATTTCATCGCCCGGCACGGGATGACAACATTTCGCCATGTGAGTTAATAAGTTACCAACACCTGAAACGGTAATACCATTGTTATTAGGAGCTGCTGTGTCAGCTTGTTGGGGCTGACGAATTAAGCTTTGCGGATCTATATCTACTTCAGGTTTTGACTTTTCGTCTTGCTGTTGTAAACAATGAACGACTTGTAACAAGCGCGTACTGCCTGAGCCTATCGCAGCAAACAAGTCATCTTTTGTCGTAAAATTAAAACGCTCTATCGCCGCAGAAAAATCAACTTTAGCCAAAGATAACTGTAATTTACCCAATGCGGTGTCTAACATTTCTTTACCGGCAGCAAGGTTTTTATCTCGGTCAAGTAAACGAAAAAAATGTTGCACCTTGGCACGAGCACGCGGTGTATGAAGGTAATTTAAACTGGGGTTTAACCAATCTCTACTCGGATTGAGTGTTTTGCTGCGTAAGACTTCAACTTGATCGCCGGTTTGCAAAAGATGGGTAAAAGGGACTATTCGACCAAATACTTTTGCGCCAATGCAACTGTGACCGACATTAGAGTGAATATAGTAAGCAAAATCTAAAGGGGTTGCACCACTGGGTAAATCAACCACATCACCACCGGGGGTAAAAACATAAATACGGTCTTCAAATACTTGACTACGCAGTTCATCAAGTAATTCGCCACTTTCTGAGACGTCTTCTTGCCATTGTAGGATTTTTCTTAACCAACTGACTTTCTCATCAAAACCTGAGGTTTTACCACTGGCATTACCTTCTTTATAACGCCAATGTGCCGCGACACCCAATTCTGCATCGTCATGCATTTGTTGTGTTCTAATTTGAATCTCTATTGTTTTACCTTCGGGGCCTATAACCACGGTATGAATTGATTGATAGCCGTTGCTTTTTGGCGTTGCAACATAGTCATCAAATTCTTTAGACAAATGCTTCCAACTGGTGTGCACTAGGCCTAATGCGCCATAGCAACCTTGTAATTCGTCGACAATAACGCGTACTGCACGCACATCAAATAGCTGTTCAAAGTCTAACGACTTTTGTTGCATTTTTTTCCAAATGCTATAAATGTGTTTAGGGCGTCCGCAAACAACACCTTTAATGTCAGACGATTTTAATTGCTTAGATATGTTATCAACAAATCCAGACATATAGCGTTCTCTATCGAGACGTTTTTCATCCAGTTGCTTGGCAATATCTTTGTAAACCTCAGGGTGTAAGTATCGAAAAGAAAGATCTTCTAATTCCCACTTTAACTGCCCAATACCTAAACGATTGGCCAATGGTGCGTATATATTGCTGGTTTCTTTAGCTGCTAACACTCGGGTTTCTTCATCACTGTCTTTTACCAAGCGCAAGTGGCATAAGCGCTCTGCAAGCTTAATAACAACGGCGCGAACATCTTCAACCATCGCCAAGAGCATGCGGCGGATATTGTCAATTTGATTGGTATTGACTAGGCTAGATTGTGATTGCTGTAAAGCCTTGATCGCTTCCATTTGGCCAACACCTTTGCACAGTAAATATATTTGTTTAGAGAAATTCTCTTTAATATATTCAAGGCTAATGCACTTATACTCATACAAAGGACAGATAAAAGCAGCGCATAATGAGTCGGTATCAAGATTTAAACCCGATAGAATTTCCACCATTTCTAAAGATTTAGTTTGGCAAGAGGTGCTATCATCAAATAAATAATTTACTTTTTGATACAATTTTTCTAACGCTGCTTTTTTGTCATTGTCTAATTCAAGCGCCACTAGCCATTGCTCAAAGCTTGCTTGTGACATTTGATGTGACTTACGCACAGAAACCATGGAACTCCCTACCTGTGATTCAATTTTTCGACCACGCTATAAGCTAAACATTAGCATAGTTTCAACATGCTTTGTTTGCGCAAACATGTCCATTAAGGCTATTTTTTCAATTTTATAACCGTGCTCGATAAGTAATTTTGCATCACGGGCTAATGACGCCGGATCGCAACTGACATAAAGTATCTTATTAACATTAAAGGCCAGTAATTGCGTTAACGCTTGATAAGCTCCGGCACGAGCAGGATCAAGTAACACCTTAGTATACTTTTGTGTGGCCCAAGGCTGGTCTTGCCAATCACTGTTCAAATCAGCTTGATAAAATTGGCAATTGTGAATACCATTTTTTAGCGCATTTTCTTGAGCCTTCTCTACCATTACTGTGATGCCCTCAATACCGACAACACGACTGACCTTTTCGGCAATAGGTAAACTAAAATTACCTAGGCCACAAAACAAGTCGAGCACAATGTCGTTATCATTAAGCGCTAACCAAGTCAGCGCCTGCTCCACCATTTGCTTATTAACCGGATGATTGACCTGGATAAAGTTATTCACCGAAAACTCAATTTTTATTGAATCCGTTAAGGCATAAAACAAGGTTTTATCTTCTGTCAGTGGCGAAACCTCATTACCGTCATCAAAGTATACTACCCATTGATTTTTATCAGCAAAATATTGCCAAAGCTTTTTGTCTTGCGCCGTTGCTTTCACTAATTGTCGCACCACAACCACCTGCTCATTAGCCGCAATAATTTCAACATGACCGATGGCATTTTTACCTGACAACCTTGGCAGAAGTTCTTTTAGCTCAGCAAAAATATGACCAAATGCTTCGACCAGTACTGGGCAAGACTTAATTTCAGTTAAGTGGCTGCTCTCACGTTGACGAAAGCCAATAATAGGCGCGCCACGTTTATTATATTGCACACCAATTCTTGCTTTACGGCGATAATGCCATGGATCATTAATAAGGT
>Ga0307489_10003406_pt1 | contig 10546 bp, 5 predicted proteins | sample SB12metaG_FD_202247 | JGI IMG/M metagenome (GOLD analysis project Ga0307489, IMG submission 202247) | Sea-ice brine microbial communities from Beaufort Sea near Barrow, Alaska, United States - SB 1.2 | ecosystem: Environmental > Aquatic > Marine > Coastal | place: USA: Alaska | collected 2017-05-06
AGCCGACGCCTGCGGTGAGAATTTTCCCTTAACACACACATCACAGGACAATCCATAATCACTCGAACCGGAGGCGTACCCCGCGTCACATGGTTCACACTTTGATACCAGGGTCGATCCCGATGCTGCGGCCTTTCCACGATCAATTTCAACTTGTTGGACTCCGTGGCCGTGAAAAAGGTGAAATTTCTTAGTGGCAAACACATTCGCTTCCGAGCCAGTGTACAACGGCGTCACTCCATACAGGTCCGTCAACGCGGTCGTGTCGAACCTGTGTTTCAGTGTCAGTGTATTTTCCCCAGAATCAACCTCATTTTCAACGAGCGGCGTAGTGTAAGCACCACCGACTTCTCCGTTGGTGGTGACGTCAGCCGCCCACGAGTGCTCTTTGTGCCCGTCCGGCTGTTCATACATGCCGCCACCACACTTGAGCGTTGCTGTCGTAATGAAACACTCCAACATCGAGGACGACCCGGGCCCTATCGTCGACATCCCAGGTGGGCATAGTCGACACGCAACCACCCCCCTGGCAGGGTTGTATGACCCCTGCGCACACTCGACGCAATTCGAGCCAGAAGCGTACGTGCCCGCCAGACACGGCCGCCCGAACAGACGCCAGCGCTGCAAATTGAAGAATTCGAAATCGTCAATGTCCGTGACTTGTAGCGCGTATGACTGGAAGTGTTCTTTGTCCCGCCCTACGAACACCACGGTCGACTGGAACAAGGACGGGTCTTGTACTCCCTGTGAACCTTTCTGGGACACAAGCTTCCAATCACCATCCGGTTTTCGGCCCATGATTGTAAACTGGCTGGGAGCATCTTGTTCTGTTGCACTCAACTGAAAATGTGTCAATGAAAATGCCTCTGGGAATGTAATAACGACCCACACCCCTGGGTTGTGCGTCAGATCTTGATTCCACGAATCAACCTTATAATCCCCGCCTGCGCCGAAGAACAGATTATCTGCAGTGCGCCCATTTGAAACATCACGCATGTTACTTTCGATAGTGTAAATCCCGCGTGCGTACGGCACATCCTCATCCGATAAATCATACGTGCTTCTGTAAATCATACGGTCGTCGCGTGGGTTCGTTATTTTGCTGTCCACCACACTGGTGAGAGTCCTCTGCGGCAGGGGTGGCGGGTATTCCCAGCTACAGCGCAGCGAAGCGTCGACAGTGCTCTGTTGAGAAGCTTTGCGAAGCACAGTATCGATGTAACCCCGATGGGCGATGCCCATCGAGCTGGGCATCGGATCCAACGCGGTACCCAGCTCGCGACGGAGAGAGGCAGTGATGATCTTCATGTCATCCACCTCAAGGACGGTATCCGGCCAGAGATAAACAGAATGTATGTGGAAGGCACTCGAATGCGGCGGGGCATGATTGATGGACAACCACTTGTACACCGGGCCGTCGTTGCCAGGGGGGGTGGCATCAACCAAAACGTCCTGGTCCTCTACGAGACGAACCTGGTATTGAGAGTGACCAAAGCACTGCACGAGCCATTCAGTAATATCTGTTGTAGTACTTCGCTGCCCGTAGGTTGCGCCGTCAAATACGACAACACCACGCTCGGCACCCGAATCCTGCTTCCGGTGGCCAAAACGACAGTGTCCGTCATTGTTGTCTGTGTCGGTGCAACCCAGAATCGTACCTACCTCATCGGCATTGTCGTACCGTGTGGCATAGCACAGCGTAAATCGCATGTAACCTGATCCTGTTAGCAAAGGTTTGGGGGGGGTTGTCGACTGGGTACTCCTCACGTTTACGCCTCCAAAGAAGGATGTCACCCCCGGGCCCGCACCGAAATTCGCGTCTTTGGTAGTCACGCGCACGGGCAGAGACGGGACACCCTGTATTTGCATGCTGACAAAGGACAGATGCGTGGCGTCGTCTTTGATCAGGTGGCCAGTACCCCTGTAAAGCCTCCCCACAACAAGCAGTACTTGGTCGAAACTCTTGTCGTTGCCAGGTATGTCGAAGACTTCTGCATTGCTTGCTTGGTTGGTAGTTCCCCGACGTTCATACAGCATGGTCCACTTGGTCGCCAATGCAGACGTGCTGCTGCGTCCATACACCCTGTAAAACCCAGGTGTGTGGTACAACGCATTGTCCTCACCGTCGATGTCGTCGTTCGGCATAAACTTCCCACCTTTGAGAACGAATGCCGCGGGGTACAATATAGAGATCCAGGATCCACGATAGTCGTCGTCAGCAGGAGATGGATCGTGTGCACCAGGTTCCATGTTGAATACCCCGTCGGGTGAGTAGGCACCCAGGTTCCACGAAGGCGCGTATTTTTCTGCCCCATCGAAATCATCAATCCCAGCATATTGAAGCAAGACATTCCCAGGGAAATTGTCGTCTGTACTCCCTTGGCACCGGTTGTTGCTACAATCGCGACCAGAGACCGTGACTTGATATGCCCCATTTGCCCAATCTTCTTCTGTACCATGTGGTAGGAAACCGTTTCTTGTTTTTAAATCCGCTGACTGCCACATCATTTTCCCGAGGTACTGCGGCCAGTTATACGGTTTATCTGTCCCCGTAGAGGGACGCATGAACTGTATTTCACGGGGTGTGGTGCTTGTGTCATCATCACCAGGCGGCAAGGAGTTGTTTGCAACCGTAAACTCTCCGTCAGTTCCGCCCGAGAACAGGTAGACTGACGGGGTGTCGAATTCTTCTTGAAGAATCTTGAGGAATGCCTTGCTGGTCTCACCACCCAGGGATAGTAAGTCATCGTCTAAGAACGCCAAACACTCACAGCCACTCGAGACTGGGACCCTGCTGTCGTCTGTCAGCGTCATCCCCAGCGGACATGTCTTACATTCGTTTTCCGTCTGCCCGATGTCTTTGTACATACCCGGCTCGCACTGTGTACACTCAAAGACATCGTCTGTACACTCGTCATAGTCAGGTCCATGACTTTGATCGCACTCGGTGAGACCCTTACACACCGTCAAAACCGTTGCCACCAAATACAACCGCATAAGAAAACGACACTGCATGATCATTGTCGGCTGTACACGAATTCGGATGTATACACTACTTGCTCGTACTTTATATACCAAAAACACCTCTTTGTATCAATGCGCATGACACACACACACACACACACACCCCACACACACACACACAAAAGTACAAAGCAGAGAGCGGCAGTATCCCGCACACGCAGCAAGTAACCAGCTGTTTATTGGTGCACATTGGTTCTATGAACTCGTTGGGTCGCAACTCTCGCACAGGCTCAGCGTGTCGACGGCTTCAACGAAGCGGGCGCAGCTAACGCGGGATCAGAATGTGGAGCAAAGGACCTTGGGTAAGCATGTGCAGGCACGGTCTTGCAGGACACCCCACCCTCCTCGTTCTGATACGTGGCCCCACCACACCATTCACACGCGGTAGAGCTGTCCTGACTGGGCGAGTACGTCCCAGGACCACAGAGGACACAGGCATTGGTGTTGTTATCGGGTCGCGCGAGAAAGCTGCCCGCGGGACACCTTACCAGGTCGCATTGCCCAGCCCCCTCGGTGTCCGCGTACAGAGCGTCACATGCACAAACGCCCGCTGCCGCCGTGGCGTGGTCCTGGCACTCGCCGCATCCAGTGCCCTCTGCACTGGTTGGTTGGTGGCCTGGGCAGGGACCACCGCCGCACACGGTTGCGCCATATTCGTTGCTCCACGCCCCACGGGTGCACACTGCACACGGCGTCCAGGGAGTGGCGGGCGTGGTTGTCGGGCTGAAATGACCAGGCGCGCATACGCAGGAGTCTTCGCTGCCGGCCTTTGGGCGTGTTGTGGTTCTGTTTTCAGCACAAGGCGTGCAGTAACTTTTCCCCGGCGGCGCGTATGTCCCCGCGCCGCACGTCTCACAGGCGACATTTCCCGTGCCGTTCGCAACTGTCCCGGGTGCGCATGGTTCACATTGGGTGTGCACGCTTGCATCAGGTGACGACGGCTGGAACGTTCCTGCGGGACAGCCTGTCCCGTTGCGCGAGCACACTAAGCAAATGTTCAGCAAGAGCAGTGCTCCCACCTGCGGCACTCGCACCGCACCCGACAACATCCATAACTGCGGATGCCACGTCCTTTTTATATTCTGTGCGGTGGAGGAAAGCAGACAGCGGCGCACACCGAGAAAACGAGACAGCGGCTGTGTTGCACTCACGTTCACCCCCACAGGGGAACAAGGCCATTTACTGACATAACACACAGCCCCGCGAGGAGCACCAGCACAGAACTTGCGCGTACGCTACTGCCCGCGCTTATGGGTTCAGATGCAGGAGTCCGAGGACGAGCGCCGGGGCGCTCGTCGGTGGCAGGCGAGGCCGGAGGCGAGGCGGGGGGCGAGGCGGGGGGCGAGGCGGGGGGCGAGGCGGGGACTGCGTCGCGAGAAGGGGCGATTGGACGTGAGGCGGGGGGCGAGGTCGAGCGACGGCCGGTAGGACGCGATGTGGGAGGCGAAGCGGCCACAGAGCTGTTGGCCACCGATCCAGCGAGCCCGAGTTCTTGGCCACACGGGGCGTAACCCGGCTGCTCCGATACAAACCCCTCAACACACGGAAGGCAGGAGCGAGCACCCGCTCCTGCGGTATATGTCTGTGGGGGGCACGCGACGCACTCGCGCAGGAAGTTCCACCCGCCTACAAAGCGCCCGGGTGGGCATGGTATGCAGGCAGTGGGCGAGTCGTCGGACACGGCGAAGGACCCGCCAGCGCACTGCGCCAGCGTTGTAGGCCACAGCAGCACCAGCACCGCCGCGCACAGAGCCATTCCGCGCGCCGAGTCGACCATCGAGGGGCGCGTCGGCGGAGAGGGTGTGCCCTGAGGAAGTCAGCCACCACCTCCTACCCGTACACGGTTTACGAAAAAAAACAGGCGAGCGTGGTGTGGTGGGGTGGGGTGGGGTGGGTGTGGTGTCAGAATTCAATAAATGGCAAAATCGACACTTGTTTTTTTTTTAGTCGTCGTCGTCATCGAAAGCCCTCATGAGGTATTTGCTGAACAACTCTGCGAACATCCCGCGGTTTCCATCGCTACTTCCGTGTCTGGGCTCTTCCTTCTCTTTTGTGTGATGGGCGTGTACTTTCTGTACCGACATGTAATACCTGTCGAGTTCGCCATTCCTGAACATTGATTGCATTTCTTCTGTAGGTACCCCTTCCTGTGTCACCGCTGACGGGTCCTTTCCAACAATGACGTCTTGCGTGTTATTGTGTCGTTCTAGGGGCCATACTTTGTAAGGAATCTTGTCAGAGTCAAAGTCCATGTAAAGGTGGTCATTGTTTTTGTCGCCTTCACGTGTTGGCCGCTTCCAGCATTCATCCTGTCGGATCATCGTGAGCATCAGCTTCCTGCACCCAGATTCGAACTTTTCCCTTTCTTCTTCTGTCTCACATGCTACTGTGCGATCGTCGGTGAAAACCACGTAGTCCCATTCGCCTAACAGCGATGTAAGGTTATATAGCTCGCGATCTCGGAACGAGACGACCACAAATCCATATTTATATTCTCCCATTCTAGGCGGTTACGTCGACGTATTGTATGAACTTAAATACTACGCGGGTTCTATGGACCGGGCGCGTCGGTGGAGTTGTTCTGAACACCCAATACAATGGTATGCAAGTATTTAACACCACAACCACACGCGGCGACAACCAGACATGCGGCCGTATCTTGTCTTCCTGCAAACGGTGGTGGCGGTGGTGGCGGTGGTGGTCTGCAGCAGCGCTGCGGGCACTCAAGCGACCGAGGATTCCTGTACGGTATTCCCAGACGCGAAGTTCGTGACCCCGGGCGCAGGAGTGGACCTGGACATTGAAGATAACGATTGCTCGGCATGGGGCTGCGAGTATGATGGCCGGACCTTTGAACCAACTTTTGATTTCGACGGGTCTGCGACCGGTCGCGGGTGCGGCGAAAAATGCGTGAGACCCACGAGCGTGCCCCAGTGCCGGAAGAATGAATACACGGCACACTGTGACCCGCCACACAATGCCCGGTGTGTTGCATGCCCGCAGGTTGGCGCCGAAGCAGCCAAAGGGGGCTACTCGTTTGCACAGCCCGGGGTCAACAGTAAGGAACACGACCAGCTGCACCAGCGCGGCACGTTTGAGTTCGCCAAGCTGTACCCCGCGGTTCTCCCTGTCCGCAGCGCTGTCGACCAACGGAACAGTACCATCGGCATGGTACAATGGAGGGACATCATGTTCGCGTCGTCGACCGCCATCGAGAAGCTGCAGTGGTACGGGTTGGGGAAAATAGACCTGGAACACACCATATATTATCAGGGCGCACACCAGAGCGACGTCTACATGAAACTCTCGGCCCCCACAGCCAAGATCCGGGTTTGTAACGTCGAATTCAGTAACGGCGACCCCTGGGGTACGGGGGCTGTGATCCAGAAAAATTCGAACACACGGGGGCTCATCTACGAGTTCTGGTATCGCCAAGTCCTAGAGTACACGCAAGATATTTCCGCGATCGTGTATCTTACACTCGGCACCACCGAACACAGAGTACTCAGAACAAACAACCACCCTGCTCTTGCGTCGACCAACCAGTGGACGCTCGTGCAGGGGGTGTTTGACCATGTGAGCGCCCACGAGAGTGTTCCCGCGTTGGGGTGTTTGCAGCTAGATTTCAAAATGAAGGAAGGCCATGAGGTACTGGTCGACGATCTGCGTCTACTGCGAAGCCTGTTTTCAAACTCGTTCTTCGATGTATGGGATACAGAAAAGGAAAACAGGTATGGCAAAAATGGCGGGTGGACCGAGCACCCGAGCAACAATAAACTCGTCACACACTACAAAGGACCCCCGTACTCGTATGTGCATATACCAAAAAACAGGTTCATTAACCAAGTCGTCCAGCTGCCCACACAATTGGATGTAAACGGGGTGTATGTTGCGGCTACGTTGTCGATCTACGCACGCCTGGGTGGTACGGCAAGCCCGGACGCGTGGTTGTTGGTGGAAAGTCGGCTGGACGAGATGAACGAGGGGTTCTGGGTTCTGAATACACCCGAGCTGGTCATCAAGACACAGCTGACGAAATCCGCGGCATGGACACTGGTTTCTGTGCCACTGACGCTCCGCGTCAACAACATGGGTGGACAAACCACGCAAACACAGCCGCGGTACAGTTTTACGCTGCGTGCCTACAAGGGTGCTGTGGAGGTAAAGAGTGCGCTGCTGTACGTCGATGACCGGCGGTGCCCCATCCACGGGTGCGACAACCCGCGCACGGAGGTCCTTGTGAACGGGCAGTGTGAAAGGTGCAGTACAACGCGGTCAAAATGCGACGCGACTAAGTACCAGACTGGGTGTGAGCTGGTGGGCTTTTTCGTGGACGCGACGTGCAGTTTGTGCACTCTGCCGGACAATTCTGAGGACGGCTCCTGGTCAGAGACGAGCGCACTCGAGTGCAGCTATGTGTGCGCACAAGGATACTGGTTCAAGCGTGGCACGGGGGGTGGTGCCGGCAGTGGCAATGATGCGGCTGTAGCGTCGAAGGGAACGTGTGCGCAGTGCACCCCACTCGCGAGTCTGCAGTGCCCCATAGGGTTCTACGCGCGAGCATGCGGCGTCGACTTCGACGCGGCATGCGTGCCGTGCAACGACCTCGACGTGTCCGACCACACTGTAGTGTACACCGCCGGAGCGCATGGCGAACAGAAGAACCTCGAAGACAAGGACAGCCAGTGCACGCACGCGTGTGCTCCTGGCTCGTTCCAGTATGGCGTGGTTGACGGGACCTCGACGCCGACGTGCTTTCCGTGTACGACCTCCGTGTGCGGTGCCGCGGACAACGGAATCTCGACGCTACGGCTCATCGACGGCCTGCAGTACACCAGCGAGTGCATGCCCGCGAAGGACTCACGCTGCCAGCTGTGTAGAAGTGACGACCCGAACGTGATCTTCACCGGTAGCGCCGACACCGTTGGCGCGTGGTGCGACCACGAGTGTAGGGCAGGCACCACGATGTGCGCAGGATGTACGTGGGACCCGAAACAGGCGAACGCGGTGCACACACACATCAACTTCACGCCCAGCAGCCAGTCGTCTGGCAGCCAGGTGCTGCACGCCCCTTCCGGGATTCTGCTCGACCAGACACTGAAGCTGATACGCTTTGCGGGTAGTGCGTCGATTGCAACGGCGCAGTTCGATGCGCAGCTAGTGGTCAGCATGTACATCACGTCGTCGGTTACGCCTAGCACGTGGCCAGGCGGACCGCTCGCTGTCTTCAAGCTGTTCCCAGTAGTGCAGCCGGCAGCCCTCGCGTCGATTTCAGCGCGCGACAGTCAGTACCGCATCACGGGCGCGCCCGAGCAAGCCTTCGATGTGGTGGTAAATATCGATGAACGCGTCCGGTCGGATTACGGGTTCCAAGTGTGGTGGAAGGAAATTTGGGATAGCAGCAGCGGAAAGGCGCTGTTCCACATCTTCTACGATGTGGGCATGCTCGAGGCCACGAGCGCGGACGCAGTGTTCCACATCGCGGCGCTCGACGTCGAGACCGTCAGCACCTCGTCGGGCTTGGGCTGTTGCGGCGTTGTCGAACCAGCGCCGTGGGACTCGGTGAACCCACGCGAACTCAAGCGCTGCCGCGCGTGCGCGGAGGCCTTGCTCCCCGCCAACGCGCACTGGGACGGGCCGAACGACTGCAGCTGGGCGTGCGACAAACATTACGAGGTGTTGCGAGATAATGGCAGCGACCTCTGCCAGGAGTGCTTCGAGCCCACATGCGACCCCGGTGAGTACTGGACAGAATGTGGTTCCTGTGCGCCCTGCAGTCCCAAGCCGGATAACTCGAAGGACCAAGGCCGCGGGCTCACGCGCTACGATAGTAACTCATGCCCATTCGAGTGCCTCAAGGGGTTCTACCGCACACCCGACGACCGCTGTCTGCCGTGCACGCCAGCCAGCACACTGAACTGTACGACCAAGCTGGGCGGGCCATACTTCGAGGAGGTGTGTTCTGTTACGCAGGACGCGTCCTGTCTGAACTGCCGCGTGTGTCCGCTGGGGTCGAACGCGTCCACGCAGTGTTCCAGTCACAGCGACGCGGTGTGCTCCCCGTGCAACGTGTCGCAGCTGGACATGCCGCTGCCCGCCGCAAGCGGCGGCGGCGCTGAGTGGAGCCTTGGCGTGACAACCACGGACTACTGCCAGTGGCGCTGCGCGCCCGGCCTCATACACAACACTCTGCTCAACACATGCGTCGGGTGCACGGATGCGTGCGCCAGGGGATACTACCCCGTGCCATGCACGCTGCAGCACGCGTTCGCGCCGTGTCTCCCCTGCAACATACCCGCGCACGCCGTCGTCCTTTCCAGTGGCACCCGGTCCCTCGCAGACTCGTGCTCGTGGACGTGCGCTACCGGCGACGCCTACAACACGACGTCGAAGGAGTGCGAACCCGTGCCGGTGCCTGCGGCCACGACCATCACGACGCAGCCAACGACGGTGGTCTGCCCGAAGCCGAGCATCTGCGAGTTCGGGTTCCACCTGGACGACGACGTGCCGGCCGACACGCCGTGTGCACAACGGTGTGTGCCGTGCGACACCCCACCCCCCACCTGGGACGAAACTTTGACGTTCAAAAACCCAACCGTCTACATGCGCAGGGGGTCATGTGCATGGGTATGCCGAACGCCACTCATGCAAGTCGGGGACAAGTGCTACCCCGTAGCGGACAGTCTGTAGCGCACAGTCCGGGCAAAGAAGGAGCAGCCGATCCTGCAGAGTAAACTTTCAACCTAAACCCCACGCTGCACACGAACACACACACACACACACACACACACCCAAGTACACACAAATACGCACACGGACACACGCGTTTATTCAGCAACACCACGTGCCGCCACACCCTTACGCTGACACAGGCCGTCGGCGCCCGCGCCCGCATCAGAGGACCCCTCGCCGCTGGCAGTGGGCGCAGTTTGGCCCTCGTGCACGAAGGTGTAGATCGCGCCCCCCCCTGCGTCATCGCGCACCGAGCTCGTAGCGCAGACCACGTCCTCGTCGTTGCTCTCCCCGCCACTGTCGCTAGCAGCGGCACTGCGCGCTGCTCTCGGTAAGCTACAGCCCGCGCTGTTATCTACATGCCCCCCTGCCGCCGTCGTGGTCGCACCATCACCACCACCATCTCCACCACCACCACCACCACCACCACACGCAACACTTTGCGTGGGGTCCTGCGCGTCGCGGCACGCCGCCGCCCGGGCGCTTACTGCTGTGATCACAGCAAAGTATGTCACCCACGCGAGCATGAGGGCCCAGTAGAAGGCAAGTACATACACAAAAACCATACGTAAAACGCCCCTTTACCGCATAAGAATACCCGCACACTTTAATAATACAGCATACCACATCTGCCGTTCAGCGTACGGGCGCCCGCCCTGTGTGCGTCGCGGGACTCAACAGCGCAGGGCTGCATCGCTTGCGCTACCACTAGGCTGGCGGCCCTCCTCCAGGAGTAGCGTGAAAGGCCAGCGTACCGCGAGGTATACACCACGCACCAGCAGATATGTCA
>Ga0307489_10003407_pt1 | contig 10544 bp, 18 predicted proteins | sample SB12metaG_FD_202247 | JGI IMG/M metagenome (GOLD analysis project Ga0307489, IMG submission 202247) | Sea-ice brine microbial communities from Beaufort Sea near Barrow, Alaska, United States - SB 1.2 | ecosystem: Environmental > Aquatic > Marine > Coastal | place: USA: Alaska | collected...
GAGGAGTCCTTCGCACCCTCAAACTTGGCAAAGTCCAGAACTTGGTTGATGAGGCCCAGCAGCGCCTCCGCCGAGGTGAGGCTGGCCTTCATGAAGGGGCTTGCACTGGTCCACTTCTCAGCTCAACCTGAGCTGCTTCTGACACTCAAAACATCCCCCAACGCCTAGTCTCCACCTACACCCCCGCCTTAAACACTCCCTTAACACCCCTTGTCCCACCAAAAGCGCTTACGTTGAGCTGAAAGATGGACGAGTGTAAGCCCCTGCCTTGATGAAGGACTCGGTGAACTCCGTGAGCTCGCCGGACTCCATGGCCAAGGTGTTGAAGCCGATGATTAGGGGGCTCACACTCATTCACGTTAAAGCTCAACTTCAGCAACTCCAGGACAAATTCATGAAGTAGGTTGAATTACACGGTGGACAGAAGAGCTGATATCGAGCTGAAACGGGAACGAGTGTAAGCCCGTGCCGATGATGGAGTTGAGCGGCGTGCGCAGCTCGTGCGTGATGTTGAAGAAGAAGGCGCGCTGCACGCGGCTCATGGCGATGGCGTGCTGCCCGCGGTGCTCGTCCAGCACCTCGATGAAGCGCAGGCTGCCGGCGGACACCAGCAGGGTGTACGAGAACTTGGTGAGCACGTCGGCCACCAGGCAGGGGCTTACACTCGTTCACTTCTCAGCTGAACGCAAGCACTTTCTGGGGGGTAGAGGGCGTGTTTAGAGGTTGTTTGGGGGGGGGTTTAGGGGGTGTTTAGGGGGTGTTTAGGGGGTGTTTGGGGGATGTTTAGGGGGTGTGTAGGGTGTGTTTCTGTGTCATAACGGCTCAGGTTGAGGCGAGAAGTGGACGAGTGTAAGCCCCTGCTATGAGGTAGGCCTCGTGCAGCTGGCGGCAGTCGATGTACCCGAACTCGGCGAGGAAGAAACAGATCGGGTAGTTGCACCAGGTGATGAACTGCACGGCGCCGACAGAGAAGACGCGCGTGGCGTCGGCCAGGTCCATCTCCGTGCCCAGCATGATGTCGGCCAGCGCACGCAGCGAGTGCCACATGATGAAGGTGAAGCACGATATGCTCACAACTACGAACCCCTTATACTCCATCCCGCGGGTGAGCGGCATGGCCAGCCCCGCCAGGATCATGAGCTCGTCGGCCAGGATGAGGCGGAACCGGCTCACCGGCTCGTACGTCGACCCGCGCGCCTCCTTCCCCCTCTTGGCTTTGCTCGCCTTGACGGGCAGCGCGGCGAAGGCGTAGGCGTGCAGGTTCTGCACCAGCGTGAGCATGATGGGCATGGTGAACGCCCACTCCAGCTGCCGCAGCCCCGAGAAGGAGATGGTGCGGTTGGACGCGGTGATGGCGATGTACCAGTCCTTCCCAATGTACATCTGATAGTGCGTGTAACCCGGAGCTAAGGCCCCACACCACACACTTCGGTTAGGGTTTAGGGTTTAAGGTTTAGGGCTAGGTACACCGGTGCATTAGGAGCACAGTCTCAGGTTGAGCCGCAAAGGCCCGACACCACACAGTGTAGGGCTTAGGGTTTACGAGTATGGTTTAGAGTTCAGGGTACTCCGCGCACGGTACACTACGAGCAAACAGTCGGGTTGAACGTGGAAAGGCTCGACACCACACAGTGTAGGGCTTAGGTTTTAGGGTACACGGGTACACCGGTACAGTATGAGCAAACAGTGAGGTGTGACGGTGGCGGTCCTTACCCGCGACGGCGCTGATGAACGCCACCTGGACGCAGGGCCGCACACCGCTCACCGCTGCCAGGTTTAGGGCTTAGGCTTCAGGGTTTGGGGTTTAGGCTGCCGCTCAACTTCACTGTTGCTCGTAATGTCGCGCTGTATGGATGCGGTGTGTGTGTGTGTGTGTTTTTCTGTACCGGTAAACTATGCGCAAAAGGTCGGGGCGCGGTGCGCGGCATGAGGCCCGGCCTGCAGGTTGAGGCGGTAGCGCGAGGTCTGCAGGCTCCCGCACACAGGGCCATATGCCAATACAGACGCGCGGATTCGGTGCTTGGTCGAGTACTTGTTCTGAAAGTCCCCCCTTCCACAGCTGGAGGGTGAGGGAGAACAAGCACTGTCTCACACTCCTCCCCGCTTCACCTCGCCCTCGCTGTTCGCTCATCAGGTACCAGTCCTAGATGCGGCGAGTGTGTACCGGCACACTGGCGCACATTGAGCAAACAGTCAGGCCGCCGTGATAGGCGCGGGAAGAGGTGCAGGCGGCGGCGACTGTGCACGGGTACACCGGTAGTCTGAATATCAAGCAAGTGTGCAATCGTCTGATAATACCTTCGGACCTTCCGTAAAAGCTTCCTGATTCGTTTTCTGCACATTGCTTGGCTGGGGACGACTTACTGGACGCTCATTGGCCAAAAGCAGTGCCAAAATGAGGATCGATTTGCACACTGGCTAAAAACCCACAGTACACTACCTACTGCGGTATGAGCAAATAGGCATACAAGCGGGTACGGCCCCGGGCCACGAGCCCCGGGCCCTGGGCCCCGTCAGGGTTTAGGGTTTAGGGTCTTGGGCCCCGCCAGAAGGCGGCGTTGATGTTGAAGAAGAACCCCACACTGAACACCATGCACGCCACCGCCGCGCAGGGTCCTGCGCCGCTCCGTGACTGTTTGCTCATACTGCACCGGTGTACCCGCGCGCCAGTCTTGACTGTTTGCTCATACTGCACCGGTGAACCCGTACACGCTCGCAGCATCCTCCTCCCTGGCCTGGCACGACGTCCTGAGTGTTGTTCATAGAGTACTGGCACATACTCATTGAATCCTCATCCCCGGGACATCACAGCGTCCGCGTCCTGACATTTTCCATTGGTCAACTTGAGCACCTTAGAGGTATCAGGGTGGGGTGACTGCCAGTGACTTCAGCGCGAAAACAGCTCAAGTTGAGCATAAGAGACGACTGGTGACGGGCCCTGCCAGCGCGTGCGTCTCATCCACTTCGTTCGCGCCCGCTTCCGTACCCGGGATCAGGGCCTGACACGACTCGCCTTTAAAGCTTAAAGTGACTGTTTCGTCATAATGTACCGGGTACACACCTCCCGCCTCCTCCTCCTCCTCCTCCTCCTCCCTGGCCTTGCACGGTGTCCCCTTCCCAGCTCAACCTGCCTGCTAGCTCATAGTGTACCTGTGAGACCGTACGCACTCGCCTCCTCCTGCTCCCTGGCCTCGCCTCTCGTTCGCTGACCGCTTGCGCATAATGCACCGGTGTACCCCTACCCGTACACACTCGCCGCATCCAGCCCCCTGGCCTTGCTACTCGTGCCCGTGTAAGCTTCACTGCCAGCAGTCGGCGGGGTTTTAAGTATACTACTGGGCACTAAGTCCACTGCATGAGACTGAGTCTACTACCCTGGTTCTAAGTCTATTACAGTTCTGTACCGGATACAACCAACTGACTCCGTCACAGTGTGATCATGAACAGTCAGGTCGCCGAGTCGTCTGGCCCTACTTGGAATGCTGTTGTGCACCGGCGACCCCGACACCCAGGTGTAGGCCGCGCGCATCTGGCTGTTCAGCAGCGCAAACAGAGTCGCTAAGCCGGCGTGCAGGGACGAACCACCAGCAAACAGCCGTGTATAAAGTTGAGGGTTCAGGGAGGAAGGGGAGGGTTGGTTGCCGATGTCGGCGACACACGTCACCGAACGCGCGACCCGCGCGTCGCCGCGCGCTCGCGCGTACGTTCGCACACGCTCCTTACTTCGCACGTGGACGGTGAAATCACTCGTACACACACCACCGCAGCCCCGGCGGCGGCAGCTAGATTACTTGAGTAAACTTGTGCCGAGGAAGGTCGACGGCAATCCTACCGACCAGGGTCCAGGGGTTGACGTTGGGCAGGTCATTCGACGTCATGCCCTCCGGGTAGTTGTTCCTCTTCATCGGCATGGTGGCCCGCGAATGACACACCGCGCCCCCGTCACCGTCCGCCGCTTTCCCCGCTCCTGTCGAATAACGCGACGTGGACGCCGTGTGCGTCAGCTCTGATGACGTATCGGTGCAATACGAGAAAGAAAATGAGTGGCAAGACCAGGGAGGAGGATGCCGCGAGTATGTCCGGTACGCTGGTTCGCTTCGAAATGTGAGCGAACACTCAGGCTGTGCTGGAAGGTGATGCATTGTAAGGCTAGGGAGCAGGAGGAGAATGCGGTGAGTGTGTATGCACGGGTACGCCGGTGCATCACGCATGATATTTTGAGGGGCGCCACGTTGAGATGGGAGGCGGGTCGGGCTATGATGTATCTGGAGCACGCCGCACGCGCGGGACGGCGGCCAACGCTCGTACCTGCGTCCACCACGCCCCCGCTCACACGTGGCGCCTGCCGAGTGGCCGCGGCGTCCTGTCCTACTGTCGCTTAACAACAAGGTACTGACGCTACCCGACGCATACTTGTGAGCTGCCGAACGTCGAGGTTAGGTTGTACAGTACATCTTGGAACGTGCATTTTTTACTGGCACGTGGCAGCCAAAGCAGCGGTGGTTCGGTTGGCCAGGTTGGTGATTTCACAAGAAAGTCGGTTATTTGAAAATGGAAACATCGACGTGGACGAGCCGGTGAAACGCTTTCAAGTCCGTTTTATCCCGTAATTCAGTTAACGCGTTATGAGCGGCGTTTTAATAACGCTCATTTCACCCTCGAAAGCCCGATGACGGGCGCGCGCCTGGCGGGCGAGCTCACGGCCGCGGGACGCGTGCGTTGTGCTCGTGCGGTGCGGGGGGCGCGCGGGACTCGTGCGTGTGCTGACAGGGGAGTGCGGTGCAGCTGTTCAGCGCCGAGGGACCGCGCTTTGTATCACCGATTGCGCAGCTGCTGACGCTCCCCCCACCGGATCTGCGCATATTGGAACAGGAGGGCGGTTACAACGCGGCGGACATCCTCGGGACACAATCGAGCCGGTCACCACGATGTTCGAACGAAAGGCAGGAAATAGTTCCGCTTTGACACTTACACCCTCGGCGAGCCCTTCCACCGTGATCGTCTGCGGTGAGGGCACCATAGCGCACGTACCAGGCAAGGTGGTGATGTTCCACCCGGACTGAGGAACCACCACCACATCAGGCACGGCCAACGATTCGGCCGACTCAACGACGGTCATTGAGGCGCTTGTAACGTTCAAGCCTCTCTCGTTGAGTTTGCTGACGAGGGTACTTGGCTGCACGGCCTTGATGTCGGCCTTCAATGTGTCGCTGGCGACTGTGTCAGAAACGGCAATATCATAGTCAAGCCCCACATGCTCTGGCGTGTGAACGAGCAAGGAGCGGCGGAGCAAGTTCTCCTTCGAGACCTTGATGTCAGCAAGCTGTACGTTCAGGAGCTCCGACAACGCTTTAGCGAACGCAACTGTTTCGTGGTCACCGAAAGTGTCAACGGAATAACCTTCAACCGTTGCCACGCCAGTGACAACCCCCAAGGTGTGCACAGATATCGTGTTGAATACCTCGCCGTACGCGAGTGTGAAGATTTCGCTGGCTGGTCCCACGGTCGGTGCACACACCAGCACTCTCAACCTGTCTCCATTTTGGACGCTGGTGGGGGAGATGACGTTGGCATCATTCAGAATCAGCTCCGAACGGTCAAAACCGACATCAGTGTTGCGCTGCAACTCCACCCCCCAAACCGGTCACCATGACCGACGACGAGGGGGGGGTCGCTGAGCATACGCCCGGATTGACTGTTATGGATGCATTGTTGAACGCAAAAGAGTCCGCCATCACGTCCGGCAGGGGAGGGGGGGGGGGGGGGCGGGGCGGGTATGACGCTGCTGCTACAACCACCGCAGCGACGCCAATCCACGCGCATCGTCGTCGTAACGACCCCCCCTCCCCACCCCCCCTTAACTGCCTCCCTCGCGACCGGCGGCGGTGCGCGCATCGGACGCAGGGAACCCCTCGAGCGGGGGATTTGCGCAACGCGCACTTTCCTGCTCAGCAGAACATTATACTACTACTGGCATCGCGTCGACCTCGCGCGTCGGCCAACGACAGGTGGCCTCCTCCGTCCTCGACGGACTCACCGATGTGCACGTGAGACCTCGCACACACCCAAGGCCGCTTGGTTGCTCAGTACTCCGTCACAGATGCCGTCGCGACAGGAACGGCGCAAAGCGGAGCGCGACGCCGCCAAGCGCGCGCCGGCTCACTCAGGCGGGAGTCGGGGGAGCTGCCGCTGCCGACGCCGCCGCTCTAGCGAACGTAGACGTGAGCGTGAAGCCCCTCGGCAGGGGCTTACACTCGTCCACTCGGCTCTACTTGAGCGCATTCTGTGCGATAGGGGTGCATGTAGGGGTTGTTTAGGGGGTGTTTAGGAGGTGTCAGGGGGTATTAAGGAGTATCAGGGGGTGTTCAGGATGTATTTTGTGTCAGAAACGGCTCAGGTTGAGCTGAGAAGTGGACGAGTGTAAGCCCCTGCCCCTCGGCGACTGACCCACGCAAGTGAGAGACGCCGTGGCATTGTTCGAAACGCTCGGAGAAAAGAACGGCCACAAGATCGTGCAGCGGAGGGCTGCCGAGGGTGACAGGGCAGCGCTGATATAGCATGGGGAGATTTTTATAGAGTCAAACGATCCATGCCGCGGAGGGGGTTCATCCCCGCGCCGGCAGCTCGCTACTAATGGCAAACGTAGGGTTGGCGCTTCGCACCGCACTGTTTCCGGTCGCCCACAAGAATGAGACTAGACGCGTTGATGTGGTCACCAGGTGACCGAATGATTTATTTTACCATTATTGGAGCCTCCCTTAGGACCTACTCAAAACACATAGACGCGACCTCCGCAGCCTAGCAATGAGAAATATGGCATGACATGACGTGGCTGGCATGACATGATTGGCCCGGCCCTGGCCCTCGGCGAAGCCACACAGCGTGGAGTTCGCGGTGGGCGCCACACTGGACGCCACACACCAGGAGATCCGGGTGCGGAAGATGGCGACCGCGGAGGCGGCGGCGGAGGAGTGGGAGGAGGCGGTGGCGCGCAAGGACGGGGCCACGCGCAAGTACTGGTTCAGCGAGGCGACCAACGCCAGTGAGTGGAACGAGCCGCTCAAGTACCACCCCGTGCGCTTCCGCGACCGCGCCTGGGGGGCGACCGGGGCGGGGGCGCGCCGACCGGCCAGGGCGCTCCGGCCGTCACACCTTAGTCGGAGTCTTAATAGAGTAGTCAGGCTTTATCATAATGTCTTTTTACACTCGGTTATCGAGCCCCGAGGCGCTCACACGTTGAGCATTAAACTAGCCCTCACTCACCAGAACCCAGTATGTTGGTCTGCCGAGGTTGCCGGCATGTAATGATATTTGATTTTGATTATGTTGCTACCCGAAGCTCGTACTCTGAACAGTCAGGCAGTTATCATAGTTCATCTGCAGGTCTCCTGCAATGTGGTGGGGTCTAACTTTACAGTGTTCCTTTCTTTTGAGATGAGCTCGCCGTCCAGGGGCGCGCTCATCGGGTGGTGAGGCGACGCCGCCACCCCCCCCCTACGCTACGCGCGCGCGGAGAAAGGGGGCGTTGCTCGGGTTATTACTTGATTATGCTTGTTTTCGGCTCCGGACAATCTGTGGTCGGCTGGCTGGACAGTCTTGGAGAAACGGCACTTGCGCAAGGACTGAATCCTAAACCCGTCTACAGTACCAGGTATGACTCTGGCGCCGCACGACGCGCGCGCACACACGTAGTCAGGTCAATGATACAGTATTCCAGTGCGTATTACAATGATGTAACGCTAAGCGGCACGTGCCTCGAGTCTGCCGAGAGGGTTATCTTCAGCCAAGTTGTTATTGCATGGCAGCCTCCGTCGTCGCCGCCCTCGCTCCCGCGCACTCGCCGCGGAGGCTGTTATAGGATTCATAGTAAGAAATCAGCTTCAGATGATGTATTCGCATCTAGTGGGTTTAGTCATTCGCGCCGCCTAGCTCGTCCCCGGCTCAGGCCTCAGACCTCGGTTCCAGCAGCCTGCCGCGCGCGCCGCGCCTCGGCGCACTCCCCGCGGTGCCGCGGCACCCAGTCCGCGCGCTGGCACGCCTTCGAGCAGTACCGCGCGCGGGAGCCGCGCGCGGGACAGTTGCCGCACCGCTTGAGGTGCTGTTCCCCGCCCCCAGCCGTCATCGCGGACACGCCGGGGGACGTCATGCCGCACGTGCTGCAGCACCTCCGGCGGAGCACCGCCAGCGTCTCCGCATTGTCGGCGTTGTTGTTTGCGCGTTTGCGCGCGATGTCGAGCGCGGTGGACCCCGCGGCGTACCCAAGAGTGTCCCGGTTGGTTGTTTTGCCCCCGTCGGCGCCACGCTCGAGGAGCAACTTGGCGACGCCGGCGTTGTTCGCGTCCACGGCGTACATGAGCGGCGTGAAGCCGGGGTAGTCGCTGGTGGTGGCCAGTGAGGTGAAGTCGATGTTTGCACCGCCGTGTAGGAGGGCGATGGCCACCTTGGCGTTGCCCAAGTGGCAGGCGAGGCAGAGCGGGGTCACGCCTTTGTGGTCCACGGGGTCGGGGGCTGCGAGGGCGGGCGTGTTGTAGACGATCAGCCCGTGAGAGAGGGGTGGTGGGGAGAAATACACAGGGAGGCGAGCAAGCCACAGAGTTCAGAGCTTCAGACAGAACGCGTGAGTTGAGACGGAATAACTCAAGAAACGACGGTCTAAAGCACACAGATATTCGGGCGGGAACGATGAACCAACAGGTTGCGCGGGGGGCGCGAGGGGGGGGGGGGCGACGTACCCGCGCCGAGCCGGAGCAGCGCCAGCACGGTGGCGACCTGCCGCGCGCCGTCGGGGTCGGGGTCGCGGGAATTATCGCCGAGGGGGATCCGGCCGACGGCGAGCCTCAGTGGGGTCCGCCGCTGGTCGACGTAGTTTACGTTCGCACCGTGGTCAGCCAGCAGCCTGGGGATATCGGCGCGGTGGGTTTGCGCCGCCACGAGCAGCGCCGTGACGCCGTCTCCATCCATGTGGTCCACGGCGGTCTTTGGCGCGAGCTCGAGTATCATTTGCACAATTTCTATGTGCCCGCCCGCGGTCGCCACTATGAGCGGCACGCACTTGTTGCCGGGGTGCTGGAAGCGCGGCCCGCTCAGGTTGAGTTCACCATGCAGTGGGCCTTCGTGGCCGGCGGCAAACAGGTCGCATTCAAGCTCCGGCTGCAGGTCCTGAACATCCCCTGAACACCGCCTGACACCCCCACACCCCCTGCACAACCCCTACTGAAATACCCCCTTAACAACCCACAACGAAACACCCCATAAACACCCCATAAACACCCCATAAACACCCCCTAAACACCCTAAACGCCCCCTAAACACCCACTAATCACTCCCTAAACTGTAAACTCCCCTCAATCACCCCCTGCCACACCCCCCAATCACCCCCTGCCACCCCCTCTCATCACCCCAACCGCGCAGGAGCACACATGGATGGCGATCGGCATACACCGCCCCGGCGGCAGCGGCATGCCCCGCGCCGACATGGTATGGCGGTGCAGGTTGAAACGTGTTGAAACCAGTGTTGAAGGCCAGAGTGTCAAGATATCCCATATCGATACTGTCATCTTCCATGTCGATACTGATATCTTCCATATCGATACTGTCATCTTCCATATCGATACTGACATCATCAGATCATCTTCCATATCGATACTGTCATCTTGTCATCTTGTGGACAGGATGATCAGATCATATCTTATCACTCTGTTGAAGGCGCCTGGTTTCAGCGCTTGAAGCTAAAATACGATGAACCTTTACCAAACCTTGCTTTCAATTTCAACTTGCACCGCTACAACATGCTCGTGGTGGACAGCCAGGTAGGCCGGTGCCGGCTGAACCCAGTTGACGCCCGTGTTGAAAGCGCCTGGTTCCATCGCTTGAAACTAAAACATGAAAAACAAATTTCCAGTTTTGCTTTCAATTTAAACTTGCGCCGCTACAGGCAGGACGACGGCGCCAACTTCGTGGTGCACGAGGCGTGGACGCTGAACTACGGTGGGGCGGTGCGTGTTGCAAACCTTTGACTCCCGTGTTGAACAGCGCCTGGTTGCAGCGCTTGAAACCAGAATATGGCGAGAGAGCGAGGGACGTGCTACGCAATTCTGGTGGGGGGGGGGAAATGGGGATGGCGCGTAGCGCGGTATGGTCACGATTCCTGTCCTTGCGCCATACGAAAATCACCCTGACCAACACTCAGAATCTCAGTGTTGCCTCACTGTAAATTTATATGGGCGACCGTCTATTAACCCAAGAAACGTCCAAATCCCCGTTTGACCCCCCCCACCAGAACTGCGTAGTGTCAGCGTGTATGAGGAGACACCAGGCTTCTGCCTTGGCGCCCGTAGATGACGAACTGCTTTCAAGTTTTGCTTTCAATTTCAACTTGCGCCGCTATACTACGGCGCACCTCTGCCCAAGATGACCTACGGCAGTGACGCCACCTCGGGGCTCGCCGTGGACTGCGCGGTCAGCGTCATGGACGGCGTCATCCAAGTAGGGTTGCCTCTCGCCGGGTGTTGAGCTGTTGACTCCCTGTATTACTCGTAAAGAAA
>Ga0307489_10003408_pt1 | contig 10543 bp, 9 predicted proteins | sample SB12metaG_FD_202247 | JGI IMG/M metagenome (GOLD analysis project Ga0307489, IMG submission 202247) | Sea-ice brine microbial communities from Beaufort Sea near Barrow, Alaska, United States - SB 1.2 | ecosystem: Environmental > Aquatic > Marine > Coastal | place: USA: Alaska | collected 2017-05-06
ATGGTCGCCATTATATATTAGAACCTGCTATTACTGGTGATTTTGCCATAGTAAAAGCATGGAAAGCAGATCGTTATGGTAATCTAGTGTTTAGAAAAACTGCTCGGAATTTTAATCCTATGGCAGCAACCGCAGGAAAAATTACCGTAGTGGAAGTTGAAGAAATAGTTGAACCGGGAGAGTTAGACCCAGATCAAATTCACACTCCTGGGATTTATGTTAATCGCCTTATACTAGGTTCATTTGAAAAACGTATCGAACAACGCACTGTTCGAGATGCTTAGGAGAAAATAATGGCTTTAACACGTGAACAAATTGCACAACGCGTTGCTCAAGAACTCCAAGATGGATTCTACGTCAACTTAGGGATTGGTATACCAACATTAGTGGCCAATTTCGTACCTGAAGATATAGAGGTAATGCTTCAATCTGAAAATGGCTTATTAGGCATGGGACAATTTCCAACAGAAGAAACAATAGATGCTGATTTAATTAACGCGGGTAAACAAACAGTAACGATGGCAACCGGTGCGTCAATATTTGATTCAGCTGAGTCTTTTGCAATGATCCGAGGTGGTCATGTTGATTTAACCGTTTTAGGCGCCTTCGAAGTAGATACTCAGGGTAATATCGCTTCATACATGATCCCAGGCAAGCTCATCAAAGGCATGGGTGGTGCAATGGACTTAGTCGCCGGGGCTGACAATATTATTGTCACCATGACACATGCATCAAAGCATGGCGTATCAAAACTACTTGACCAATGTACCTTACCATTAACAGGTAAAGGCTGTATTAAAAGGGTATTAACCGATTTAGCTTTTATTGAAATCAAAGAAGGTAAATTTCATTTACTTGAACGTGCACCGGGTGTTTCAGTCGAAGAAATCATCAGACTGACAGAAGGTGATCTTGTTGTACCAGCAAGTGTACCTGAAATGCTTGTCTAGCACCGGGTCAGTAAAGTATCTAATATTTAATTAGATACTCATAAAAAAGATGCTAAAAAAATAAATAGACTATTTTAGTTGCAATTCCTCTTTTCTTTAGCAATAGAAAAGTGAAAAAGTCAAGGCAGGCGAAAGTATGTTTCTCAAAACTACTGGTCTAACGGTATAACCTATGACAATGAAGTCGACTCATTAAACGAGATTGAAAATTGAGCAATCATTCGTGGTAGATCGCAAGTATTAATAGCGGCAGCTAAAGAACGCGTGAGCACTTAACGGAATATTTTATCTCGTTAATTATATTACACTGTTAAAATATTAGCCCTGCTGGTTTTTTTCATTAAAACCATTAAAAATATAAGGTTAATTAAATTAATCACTAGTCAATATCTAAAAAAGTTCATACACTAAATTACTGATAAGGATATTTTTTAGTATGACAATTAAGAAAAATTATAGAGGTAATAAAAACGCACTGGTACTGTCAGGTGGTGGTGCACATGCAGCTTATCAAGTCGGTGTATTATCAGCTATCACTAAATTTGTTCCTCGTAATCACGGCATTCCCTTTCCAATTATTTGTGGCACATCCGCTGGCGCTATAAACGCTACTGCACTTTCATGCTATGCCTCATGTTTTCACCTTGGTGTTAAAAAATTAGAGTGGATGTGGAAATCTTTACATACTCACAATATTTACCACAGTGATCCGTTAAGAGTGTTTGGTCATATTAGTCGAGGAGTATTTGGGAGTTTTCAAGCAGATTATGCAAATAAATCAGCGAGAAGTTTATTAAACACTGTGCCATTAAGAGATTTACTCAATCAAGTCATCAACTTTGATCGAATTGAGAATAATATATCTAACGGTTCTTTATCGGCTTTATCAGTAACCGCCTCAAATTACTCTACGGGTAACTCCATCAGTTTTTTTCAATCAGAGCCTGGTATAAAACCTTGGTTCAGAGCGAAACGCCATGGTGAGCCTTGCCAAATTAACAGCGAACACTTAATGGCATCCGCCGCTATACCGTTGGTATTTCCTTCAATAAAAATTCGTAATCAACATTTTGGTGATGGCTCAATACATCAACTATCGCCCTTAAGTCCAGCGATACATTTAGGAGCAAAACGTATATTGGTTATCGGCGTTGAACAGCCTAAAGAGCCGATTCATGGCAATGAGAATAATCCACACCCACCTAATACAGCAACAATCGCCGGACATCTACTTGATACTATTTTCTCTGATACCCTGAAAAGTGATATTGAGCGAATGAACAGAATTAATAATACCTTGGCGTTAATCCCTAAAGAGAATAAAAAAAACATTCAAGGACTACAACATATTGACAGCTTAGTACTTAACCCAAGCCACGACTTTAATGCTATGGCTTCCGAGCATTATAATGAACTATCACTGTCTGTACGATTATTGTTCAGGAGTGTTGGTATAACCAATAGTTCAGAGTCAAGTATTGGTAGCTACTTATTATTTGAAAAAAACTACTGTAATAAATTAATAAAATTAGGCTTTGAAGATGCTATGAACCAAGAAGCGCAAATTAGGCGCTTTTTATCTTTGTAATGAAGAACCAACTGACTACTTTATTGATCATATTCAAATGCTTTCAATGTTTGATTCTGCATTGTGCTTAATCACACTTATTTCACTTGCACATTAACCCTCATTGAATGCTGGTTAGTTGTTTAATACGCTTGGTATACCACTAGTTTTCACCTTCATGAAGATAACGCTCGATATGCTCTACTCTTCTGGGTTTGCCACGTAAAATCAAGGTATCTTGTGCCATTAAAATAGTATCTTCATCCGGCTGCTCAATTTCTTGATTATTTCTTCTTAATGCTATAATGCTGACCCTGCGACGAGATAAGTCTAGGGAGTGTATTGAATGTCCAATGACATACGCATCATCAGTTAACAATATCGCGTGGGCAAACTCAATACGGTCAATTGCCTCAGCTCCCATATCGGTATGTTCTCCTTGAAAGAATCCATGTAAATGGCTGTAATGATTTTTACGTTCCTTTTGTACTCGGCGAATAATTCTAGAAATAGGAATACCTGATAAAGACAAGACTTGAGAAACTAACATTAGGCTGCCTTCTAGGCTTTCTGGGACAACTTGATTAGCACCTGCTTCTTGTAAAGAGTCTAATTGATCATCATTTCTGGTTCTCACTAGAATAGGAACATCCGCTGATAAAGATCTTACTTTTTTTATTACTTCAATAGATTGTTTATCTTCACCAAAAGCGATAACGACTAATTTTGCTGATGATAAATGGGCGGCTTGAAGCAGTTCAGCCTGTCGAGAAGAGCCAAATAAAATATTTTCGCCTGCATCACGCGCTTTTGACGTTCTTAATGGATCAATATCGATAGCGACAAAGTCTATTGATTCTTGTTTTAAGAAACGACTAACGGTCTGACCTACCCGGCCAAAGCCACAAATTATCACATGATCTTTAAGGTTTTTATTATCGGGTAATTGTTGTAAAGCCTCGGTATTAACTTGCTTATCATTACTTAGCCATACACCCCATTGTCTTGCGTTATTTATCATATAAGGGGTAATACCCATACTGATAACACCAGCACCTAATAAAAGAGAAGCGACATCAACTGGCAATAATTCAACCTGTCCTGCTAAAGCAATTAATACAAAGCCAAACTCACCCATTTGACAAAGCATAAAACCCGCAGCCCAAGCATCTTTAGATGCTTCTCCGGCTCGAACTGCTAATACTTTAATCACAATAATTTTAATCACCATAAAAAAGAACATAATAAGAAGAATTGTTAGCGGTGATGATAATAAAATAGCAAGGTCTAACTTCATACCAACAGTGATAAAAAACAAACCGAGTAAAATATCTCGATAAGGTCTAATATCTGCTTCTAATTGATGTTTATATTGGCTTTCACCTAACATCATACCCGCAAGAAAAGCCCCTAATGCCATGGATAAACCAAACCATTGAGTTAACGCTGACGCAACTAAAGTGACTAATAGTGTGGTTAATACAAAGAGCTCATCGGTTCTTACCTGAGCAATAACATTAAACAAACGAGGTAATAACCACTTTCCCGTTAACAATAACAAACCAACAACAACAATACCTTTAATGAGCGCAATGATTAACGCGAATACCATTGAACTATCACCGTTAGACGCTAGCATAGGAATGATAATTAAAAAGGGTACTACGGCTACATCTTGAAAAAGTAATACCGCGACAGAGAGTTGGCCTGACTTACGTTTCATCGCGCCTGACTCGCTAAGTTGCTTAACGACAATTGCCGTAGATGAAAGTGCTAAAATACCGCCAATCACAAAAGCACTGCTAAAATTTTGACCTAGTAGCATGGCAATAATAATAAAAAGGACTAAAGAAATACCGACCTGTAAGCTACCAACCGTTAAAACTAAGTGCCGCATGGCCATTAATTTAGGTAATGAAAATTCTAATCCTAGAGTGAATAGCAAAAAGACAATGCCAAGTTCAGCAAAATGATCATAATTAACTTGGTCTTGTGCCCAATTAAGACCATGCTCACCAACTAGCATACCCGCAACTAAGTAAGCGAGAATGGCAGGTAATTTTAACCGTCTGAAAATCCAAACAATTAAAACAGCGCTAGTTAAAATAGCTAAGATCTCTAAATGTCCAGTCACAAAACAGCCTTTTATTCCGATGAGATTAACGCCAATAATACTAATTGCCACATGACAACTTATTGCCATTAAAAATGCAGTCAAAAAGCCAAGCGGCAATTATTAATAATAAAATTCATTCTACACAATTTTAACTAATATTAATTAATGTTTTATACTTATGTTGCATCAGAATCACATCAACAGTCAAGACCACTCCAAGCTAATATATTGATATTTATTGGTGTTTTTATTGATGAAGTTGAGTTTTTTGACCTGTTCATTCAAAGTAAATCGAATGCAATTAGAGTGCTTTATTGTCTTTATTTTAATAAAAAGCTGGAATGACCTTAGGTGAACACCGTTACAGTGTGGTAAAAAATACGGTAACAGACTCCAGGTGAGTATGGTTGATAATTGATAAAAATGAAGATAAGGATAAATAATTATATAAAGTCTTTTAAACTTTGCCGTTGCTCATTAGGTGTTGCACCGACTAACAAACGACAAAACCTAATCACTTTAGCAAAACGATCAGTACCCACTTTGTTTAATGCTGTTTGAAAAAACGCTTTATTTAAAGAGAATACTTGGCAATAGTGATTAATAGCATCTTCAACATTAGGATAGGTAACGCCATCAAAGACAAAGGCTTGTTCATCGAGATCGATATCAAGATTAATACCGTGATGATCAATGGGCCAACCATTAAAACTCACTCTTGCTTTAGCCACTTCATAGATAAACCAAGCACTTTTTTGAAAGCCGGAAAAACATCCCCCTTCAAACTCACTATTTTTGAGCTCTTCTTGAGTCCAATTAAGACCTATCGCCAAATCTTTGCGATATAGATGAATTAAACGGCGTTTGACCGCTGCATTAACTGCCCAAATAGAGTCAGCTTCAACTTGACTCGCTAATCGGTAGCACTCAGCACAACAAGGTACCTTTAGCTTAGGGTGGAGACTATTTAGCACCACGCGTTCGTTCTGAGCGACATTATCTGTGTAGTTTGGTGGGAAACAAAAATCAACTTGCGGAGGTTCGCCACAAAACCAACAATGGTGTCTGTGCTCAAATGGTATTTCGATAGCACTTACCTCATTGTTAGAATATGACATTGGTAGATAAACTGACTAACTATAAAAAAACTCTACCGTTTTCTCTTGATTTTTGCATTGTATTTGCTCGTGGTTTCCGGTTTTTTCTTTCTTGAATTAGCGCTGTCGGACTTTTTCTTTGCTAACACTTGATTTTTTTCTTGAGTTGCACGATAGCGACTTTTCTTTAAGGGTTTCTCAACTTGATCATTATATTGCAAAGGCAAGGCACGATCGAGCTCATAACCTGGAGCAATAATTCGATCAAATTTACGTTCAATTAGTTGTTCAATGTTCTCTAAAAACTGTTCATCCTTTGGACTTACTAGCGATATAGCCGTACCAGTTTTTCCTGCTCTACCTGTACGACCTATACGATGAACATAATCTTCCGCTAAATATGGCAAATGAAAATTAACAACGTAAGGTAAATCTTCAATATCTAAACCACGAGCAGCAACGTCGGTAGCCACTAAAACGCGAACACTACCATTTTTGAATTTTTCCAGCGATTGATTACGTGCTCCTTGTGATTTATCTCCATGACAAAGTGCAGTTTTAATACCATCGAGTGTTAATTCTTTTGCAAGGATATCGGCACTTTCTTTAGTTCCAGCAAACACCAGAACCTGCTTCCAGTTGTTTACACCAATAATCTCAGATAATAATTCACGTTTACGTATTTCAGACACCCAGTATACCGATTGTTTGATTTTGCCTGAGGTGGAGTTTTGACGCGCCACTTCAATCGTTTTAGGTGTTACTAATATTTGATTCGCTAATGTTTTAACTTTATGAGAAAAAGTAGCTGAAAACATCATGGTTTGATGGCGTTGTTTAATCACAGCAAATAAACGTTCTATATCTGTTAAAAAGCCCATATCTAACATGCGGTCAGCTTCATCTAAAACAACATGTTTAATATGTGATAAATCAACATTCCTTAACGTTAAATGTTCAAGTAAACGGCCAGGCGTTGCCACTAGAATATCGACGCCTTCTTTTAACATTTTTGTTTGCGATGGCATTTTACCACCACCAAAAACCACCCCAGACTTCAAGGGTAAAAATTGACTGTACTCACTAATATTTTTAGCAACCTGTGCAGCTAACTCTCTTGTTGGTGTTAAAATAAGCGCTCGAATAGTGCGTTGCGAAGAAACATTTTCACTGACCGTTGTCTTGGCTAACAAATCAATAATAGGCAAAGCAAAAGCTGCAGTTTTCCCCGTACCGGTTTGTGCACTAGCAAGTAGATCGGCACCTGAACGTATTACGGGGATCGCTCGTTGCTGAATTGGCGTGACAGTTTGGTAACCACACGCTTTAACAGCTTTTAGCAGCTCTTCAGAAAACCCCATTGAATCAACACTCATTACATCACCAACATTAAATATACAAATAAAATTTTAGGTCGCGGATTGTAGCAGATTTTTTAGCGAATGATTGGTAATTTTTTTTGTCTATGAGAGGTAAACATCGACTCAATAAAATTTATGGTATTGACGGCATAAATAAGAAGATGAGATGTACTTTAACGTTACTCCGTTCTTCATTTTATATCCTTATTTTATTATTTTATTTTATTATTATTTTTCAGCATTGCTGTAATATCATCCACTAAGCTTTTTATAGGCCTTTCAATAATACGACCAAGTTCTTTTCCTGCTAAAGAAACAACGAAGGTGGGTGTGTATTTAACGTTAGCTTTTTTGGCTCGGCCTTTTGGCTCTGACTTTTGATAATCTAACGCGAGTAGCATCACTTTTATTTGATTGTTTTTTTGCAACGCTTTTAATAAATGTGGTACTTCACGCTCACTATCATGGCACCAAGTAGCAAAATAGACATCAACTTTCAAGTTTGATGGCCATTGTTCAACCTGCTTTTTTTGCTCTATTTCTATAGCAAACTCTTGATAACTTATCGCAAAACTTTCATAGTCAGTTAACAGATCTTGCTGGTTAACTTCACCCAGCGCATAATCGATTGAATCATTAGAATGAACACAACTCATAAAAAATAGTGATGTTAGTAAAATAATGAGGGCTAAATAATATTTTTTCAAACCTAATACCTTAATAGGGTAAAATGGGTTTATCTTTACGTTAAATGCTATTAGAATAAAATTCATGACTTTATAAATGTCCATCGTAACTTTTAGCGCACTAACTTGAGTAATCGACAATATGATTACTTATTTTTTTAACTCATTCGCTTTTAATAACATACCTTTGCTTTCTGCTAAGAAAATATCAGCATAATCACCAAACCATTGAGAAACCTGATTGAACATGTTGACAAAAGCGTTTTTATCTCCATTTTCAACATCTTGTAATAGTTCTAAAAAACGGTAAGCAAAGCGTTTCATCATAGCGATATTATCAGGATTAGCAAAAATAATATCAGAATAAAGAATAGGGTCTTGAGCAAACAGTCGGCCAACCATAATGAGCTCTAAACGGTAAATAGGTGAACTCATCTCAACAAGTTGAGAAATATCAGCCCCCTCTTCCATTAAATGATAACCATAAGTGATGGTCGAAAAATGACGCATCACCTGCACCATAGCCATTGCTTTATCATGCTCATGGGCGGCTACAGGATAAACTTTTGCTCCCCACACTTTAAATTGCTGTAATAACCAATTGTACTTCGCAGGGAAGCGACCATCGCAGGCAATAATCGTTTGTTTGATTAGCCCTGTGACATCGGGTCCAAACATCGGATGTAAACCAACAACAGGGCCCTGATGAACTTTCATCATTTCATGTAGCGGTGACTCTTTAATGCTAGTGACATCGGCCAATATACATTCTGGTGGTAACGCTTTAAGTTTACCAATGATCTTATTGGTTAGTCTAATCGGCACAGCAACGATTACTAAGCTGGTATTAGCTAAAATACTGTCACTATTTGACCAGTCTTCTTGTTCTAGTACTTCAACTTGGTATTCAGATCGTTGAAATAAATCAACGAAGACGCTTCCTAATTGACCTTTACCACCAATAATCACCACTTTATTACACTGTTGATTAATACATTGATAGCCACTGGCATCTTGACTAACGTAAGAGTCTCGCATTAAGCGACGCAGGACATCTTCAATTAGATCACCAGAGATACCAGAATCTACCGCTTGCTGACGGCGCTTTCGAAATAGTGATTTTTCACGCGCAGGGTCATAAATAGGCATGCCTACTTGGCTTTTTAATTGTCCAACTCTACTGGTAATGTCTAAACGTTTTGATAATAATTCAACTAACTGACTATCAAGATCGTCTATTTCATTACGCAAGTCGTTGAGTTTTATTTCAAACTCAACATTTTTCTTGTCTGTCATTCTGCTCTCTAATAAAGGTCAATCGAAAGAGTATTAAGCAATACGTTCAACAAGTTTGATTGCTAACATTTCATTAGCTTGTTTAAATAGTTGCTCTGTCGAAGAGAAATCAATACAAGCATCGGTTACCGATATTCCATAGGCCAATTCTTCTTTTGGTAAGTCTGAACTTTGATTACCTGCATTCAAGTTACTTTCTAACATAATTCCAATAATTGATTTATTCCCTTCAAGTATTTGGTTAAAAACATTAGTAGCAACCAATGGCTGACGATTATAGTCTTTATATGAATTACCATGGCTACAATCGACAACAATACTTGGTTTAATACCTTGAGCAGAAATCTCTTGCTCACATTCTTTAATGTTAACCGAATCATAATTGGGCTGTTTACCACCACGTAAAATAACATGGCCATCAGGATTTCCTGAAGTTTTAATTAGCGCAACTTGCCCTTGACGGTTAATCCCCATAAAGCGATGTGGTGACTCAGCTGACTGCATCGCATTAATCGCTACGCCCAAGCTACCGTTTGTCCCATTTTTAAAACCAATAGGCATAGATAATCCACTGGCCATTTCACGATGGGTTTGTGACTCAGTGGTTCTTGCACCAATCGCTGACCAACTAAATAATTCAGCTAGATATTGCGGGCTTATTGGATCAAGTGCTTCTGTTGCTAATGGTAAGCCAAGTTCTGTTAAGTATATTAATAATTCACGAGCTTTACGTAAGCCAGCTTCAACATCAAATGAACCATCCATATGAGGATCGTTTATTAAGCCTTTCCATCCCACAGTAGTACGTGGCTTTTCAAAATAAACACGCATAACTATATACATAGTATCTTTGTATTTATCATGAAGCTTTTTTAGCTTTCTTGCATATTCTTTTGCTTCATCGACATTATGTACTGAACATGGCCCACTTATCACTAATAAACGCGGGTCACGCTGATGAATAATCTCTGCAATAATTTTTCTTGCATTAGTGACATAGTCACGACCTCTCTGCGATAAAGTAATTTCAGCTCTAAGTTGTTCAGGCGTAATTAATACTTGCTCTGAGTTAATATGAATATTGTTTAAGGTACTTTTAGGTTCAGCGATTGACATGATTTTTCCAGGTTTGGTGTGACAGCGAGTTTAATTTATAAAGTGTAGATGATACGAGTCAGTTAACAACACTGACAAGTCAGTAGTAGTAATAGTTAAGTCGATAACTAAATCGATAGTGTGAGTTATATATAAGCAGCATATTTCGTTAACTTCTCAGTTTATATTATAATTTTTTTTGTACTAAAATTAAAAGCAGATTTTATGTAAAGATTTAATTACGCATTTTGTAAGGAATATAATACACAGTTAACTATTCAAGGTATAGTGTTTAGATATAAAAAAAAGCACCCTAAGGCGCTTTTTTTTATTATCCGTAGATTTACAGAGTAAATCTCAGTTAGCTCTCTTTAT
>Ga0307489_10003410_pt1 | contig 10542 bp, 9 predicted proteins | sample SB12metaG_FD_202247 | JGI IMG/M metagenome (GOLD analysis project Ga0307489, IMG submission 202247) | Sea-ice brine microbial communities from Beaufort Sea near Barrow, Alaska, United States - SB 1.2 | ecosystem: Environmental > Aquatic > Marine > Coastal | place: USA: Alaska | collected 2017-05-06
ACGACAAAAGTGTATTTCGGTGGTTCCCATCTAGAAGGGCGGCGGGAAGCGCATTCCGAGTTGTTACAACAAGCTGGTGCTGACGCTGTCTTTCCAAACCTGAAAGACGTGCTTTGCTATCACAAGCCTAGTGCTATTCCACCATAATAGTAAAAACTGTGGACATGCAGTTATTAAGCCCTATGACCAGTTCCAAGATATCCTAACAGCTATTTGGATTTAGGTAATCGTAGCGAGGGAAAGTGATTTTGAGTTGGACTTTTGATTGAATGAGGCAAATAGTTGTTCTATTCAACGAATTGGATAGAAAAATCTAGCCAAATGACTTTTCGTAGTAGATTAATCCTAAGTCCGGTAGTCTTCTAGGTAAGTTTTATAATCTATCGCGACGGAGTGAAAACTATCCTGCAACTCTTTTTAAAAGGCAACTGAATGATGTTTCTAGGAATCGACCTTGGAACCTCCGGGCTCCGGGTTTTGCTAGTCAATGCTGAAGGCGTACCCGTAGGCTCAACTGAACGCCATTATGGAGTCTCTAATCCACACTTGGGTTGGTCAGAACAAGATCCTGCCGACTGGATTGCGGCACTGGATGGAGCCGTGGAAGAAATGCGTGCTCGTTATCCTGCTTTTAGCGACATACGTGGTATCGGCGTTGCGGGCCAGATGCACGGAGCAACTCTGCTAGACAAAAAGGGTTGCGTTTTGCGTCCCTGTATACTCTGGAATGATTCACGCTCGCATCAACAGGCCGAGCGGCTCGATTCAACGGATCAAGTTAGGGCTTTGTCAGGCAATATTGTTTTTCCGGGGTTTACCGCACCCAAGTTAGAGTGGGTACGCGAGAATGAGCCAGAGATTTATAAAAAAACGGCTATGGTTCTGCTGCCTGCCGCCTATTTAAATTTCTATCTAAGCGGCCAGTATGTGGCCGATATGTCTGACAGTGCCGGTACATCTTGGCTTGATGTGGGTCAGCGCGATTGGTCGGACACACTGCTAGAAGCTGGCCACATGTCTCGCGCTCAAATGCCAAGGTTAGTCGAAGGCACTGAAGCGGGTGGGCAGCTTCGTGCTGAGCTGGTGTCTAAATGGGGGCTTGATAGCCACGTCATAATCGCAGGCGGTGCTGGTGACAATGCCGCTGCAGCTTGTGGTATAGGCGCTCTCGATGAGGGGCAAGGGTTTGTGTCGCTCGGTACATCAGGTGTTTTACTATCGGCTAGGGATGGTTATCGCCCGGCACCGGATACGGCCGTTCATACTTTCTGTCACGCAATACCTGGCAGGTGGTATCAGATGGGCGTCATGCTCTCTGCTACTGACAGCTTAAATTGGTTCGCTGGTATTACCCGAGAGTCACCGGCTGATTTGACAATGGCGCTTGGCGATACGCTGCTACAACCTGGGCATGTTCGCTATCTTCCGTATCTTTCTGGCGAGCGCACACCACACAATGATGTCGATGTACGAGGCTCTTTTACGGGCTTAAGTTCGGCTTCATCGCGCGATGATCTCACTCGTGCCGTGCTTGAAGGGGTCGCTTTTGGATTGCGGGATAGCTTCGAGGCTTTGAAGTCAACCGATGCCAAGCTGGAAGAGCTCATTGCAATTGGCGGCGGAACCGGATCGCATTATTGGTTACGTTTAATTGCAACCGTTTTGGGCGTGCCGGTGCACTTGCCTAGCGACGGGGAGTTTGGTGCGGCATTAGGGGCGGCTCGGCTTGCTATGGTTGCGGTGACAGGGGTCAATCCAGACAGCGTGATGACATCACCGACAATTGGGGAAACGATTGAGCCTGAAAAAAGCATGCTTGGAACATTTGATGAAGCCTATCATCGCTTCTGCAGCGCCTATCCTTTGATCAAAGCGGCTCAATAACAGTTATAGGTAGCTTGGCGAGCTGCGTTAAAGCTTTATTTTTCTTTATCGAATTGGTTTTAAGCAGTGTGAATTGCCAATTCCTACCTTTATTTCAGATACGGCGGTTGAACGTAATTGCCCCGTCTATGTAATCTCCTCGCCTCGCTTATTGGAATATTTTCAGGTTTTAAACGACCTCTTCAAAACATTAAAGGTAACAACATAAAGACAAACCGATTATTGACTGTCCCTAGGGTGGAAGGTTATATTCAATAATTACATTACGCGCGTAAACTTTTAGATGCCTTTAAAGTTAAAATTATTTTATAAGCAATACAATAAATAGTGGCGCCCGAAAAGTTTAGGAATTAACAAAATGAATGATCGTAAAGTAAAAAACATGGAGCAGTTTGCCGAAGTCAGCGGCATTTCCAGACCAACATTATCCAAGTTTTTTCAAAATCCTGATAGTGTCAGGAATTCTACGCGCGCAAAAATAGAGGCAGCGTTGTCTGAGTATGACTATCGCCCTAACTTCTTCGCTATCAATCAGAATCGTAAACTAACCAAAACCATCGGAATTGTTGTACCTAATCTAGCAGACCCTTATTTTGCTGAAATTGCCCATACGATTGAAACAACTTGTATTGAAGCGGGTTTTTCAACGTCATTGTTTAGTTCTCACGGCAAAAAAGAACTTGAGAATGAAATATTGGATAAGTTGCGATCAATGAAACCGGCGGGCGTTTTGCTTGCGCCCTTAGGGCGCTCGTCTGATCCTCATGTTGTTGAGCAATTCTGTATGGATGTACCAACAGTGCTATTCGATAGTCATATCGAAGGCGTTGGCGATGCGTTTGTGGGTTCTGATAACCCACAATTTACGTCTCTCATGGTTGAGTATCTTTGCCGTACGGGCGAGGCGCCAAGTTTTTTCGAAATGGAAACTCCGCCCAATCCAAACGCGCGTAAACGCCGGTCTGGCTATTTGTTAGCGATGCAAACTCAAGGGCATCAACCCAATATTTTTAAGGCAAAAGGTGAAGGGTGGGGGCTTGAGGAAATAGGGCTTCGCGAAGGGATGAGGTTCATTGATTCAGGCATGTTTCAATCAAAAACAGTTTTATGCAGTAATGATCGTCTTGCTATTGGCTTTCTCGCTGCATGCTATCGCAAAGGGCTGAAGGTTGGAATTACTGAAGGCTGTGATATTAGAGTGGCAGGTTTAGATGGCCATCCGTTCTCCAGCTTTACTTGCCCATCATTGACAACTGTATCCCATGACTATGATGCAATCTCGCAGAGATGTTTTAAGAGTTTGCTGACTCTGATGGAAAAGGGTAAGGGTAATGGTGATCGGATCGAAAAACTCTTTGAAGGGAAACTCATGATGCGGGCATCAGCCTGAGCATAAATTAACGCGCGTAAATTTTTAGTTGACCGCGCGTCTCGTTTCAGATAATTTACGCTTACCATAAAATGAGGGGAGTAATTCTGGATGAAACTTAAATTAACACTACTAGCCGCTTCAATGCTTGTGTCGCTTCCAGCGGCCGTTACGCATGCTGCTAATTTGACAATAGCAACCGTGAACAACGGCGATATGATCCGTATGCAGGGCCTAACTGATGATTTTACAAAAAAGACTGGCCATACAGTTGAGTGGGTAACGCTAGAAGAAAACGTGCTTCGCCAACGAGTTACAACAGATATCACCACTAAGGGTGGTTCTTTTGACATCATGACTATCGGTATGTACGAAACCCCTATTTGGGGCAAAAATGGCTGGTTGGTTCCTATGGACGATCTGTCTCCCGAATATAACGTAAGCGACATCCTCCCTGCGATGAGCGATGGCCTTTCTTATGATGGCACCTTGTACGCTGCACCATTCTATGGCGAATCGTCGATGATCATGTACCGCACCGACCTGATGGAAGCTGCTGGTTTGGAAATGCCCGCTGCACCCTCATGGGCATTCGTTGCCAAAGCGGCGCGTGCAATGACCGATCGCGACAAAGGAATCAACGGTATTTGTCTACGTGGTAAAGCCGGTTGGGGTGAAGGCGGTGCCTTTATTACGGCAATGTCCAACTCGTTCGGCGCTCGTTGGTTTGACGAGAATTGGGATGCACAATTCGATACACGCGAATGGTCCGATACGCTTAACTTTTATGTCAACATGATGAATGACGCTGGCCCTCCAGGCTTCGCAACCAACGGATTTAACGAGAATCTGTCGCTCTTCCAACAAGGCAGGTGTGGCATGTGGATTGATGCAACAGTGGCTGCATCCTTCGTCACTAATCCTAAAGACTCAGAAGTAGCCGACAAAGTTAGTTTTGCTCTGGCTCCGGACAATGGTCTTGGCAAGCGCAGTAATTGGCTTTGGGCATGGGCTCTAGCCATTCCGGCTGGTACTCAGAACGAAGCTGCTGCGAAGCAATTCGTCGAATGGGCAACAGGCACAGAATACATCGAGCTTGTCGCCGCCAAAGAAGGTTGGGCCAACGTGCCTCCAGGTGCTCGCACCTCACTCTATGAGAACCCGAACTACCAGGCAGTTCCATTCGCTCAGAAGACTCTGGATTCGATCCTATCAGCTGATCCGAATAACTCGACTGTCGATCCGAGTCCTTATATCGGTATCCAGTTCGCGGCGATACCTGAGTTTGCCGGTATTGCAACTGAAGTTAGTCAAGAGTTCTCGGCGGCCTATGCAGGTCAGCAAACCGTAGAACAGGCGCTGGCTAAAGCTCAAGCTTTGACCAACGACGCAATGGAAGCTGCTGGCTACCGCTAGGCACTTCGACTAGCACTACAACAAGAGAGGGACCGCGTTAGTCGCGGCCCCTCTTCCTCAAATACTGAAATAGACGTCTCAGACGGAATCCCCGTCAACAGGAGAGGTGCATCCAATGGCAACTCAGAATTCCAGATCCGCAGCCCGCCTAATGTTGGCCCCGGCCGTGATCTTACTTCTCGGTTGGATGCTCGTACCGCTAACGATGACCTTGTGGTTTTCGTTTCGAAAATACCTGCCTCTTCGTGGTGGTGATCTGGGTTGGGCTGGATTTGATAATTACGTCCGTTTCGTCAGTTCAAGCTCTTTCTGGCCCAGCATACAAACGACGTTAATCATCGTCGGCGGCGTACTCGCTATTACGTTATTCTTTGGTGTTCTGCTTGCGCTTCTGCTCGATCAACCAATGTGGGGTCAGGGCATGGTACGCATACTTGTCATAGCACCTTTCTTTGTCATGCCAACCGTCTCGGCACTGGTATGGAAGAACATTTTCATGGACCCAGTGAACGGCCTGTTCGCGCATCTTTGGACTTTTTTTGGTGCGACACCTCTGCAATGGCTATCTCAGGAGTCGATTCAATCGATCATCATGATCGTGAGCTGGCAGTGGCTGCCTTTTGCTACGCTGATTTTGCTCACTGCTGTTCAATCATTGGATCGCGAACAGCTTGAAGCCTCCGAGATGGATGGCGCAAAACCACTACAGCGCTTTGGCTACATAATCATGCCACACCTGGGTCGTGCGATTACCATCGTAGTGCTGATCCAGACGATCTTCCTGCTGTCGATCTTCGCCGAGATCTTCGTCACCACAGGCGGCGCTTTTGGCACCAAGACACTATCGTATCTGATCTTCCAGCGAGTGTTGGAGAGTCAGAATATAGGGCTGGGATCGGCAGGCGGAATATACGCCGTAATCCTCGCCAACATCATTGCCATCTTTTTGATGCGCATTGTCGGCAAGAATCTGGACGCGTGAGGAGGAACTGATTATGGCCCGAGCCATTACAAAAAATCGCAAGATCATCAATACCTTTGCCGCATGGTGCATTGGTTTACTCATCTTCTTCCCGATCCTCTGGACGATCCTCACCAGCTTCAAAACAGAAGCCACGGCGATCGCCGACCCACCGGTCTTCCTGTTCTTCGACTGGACGTTGGAGAACTACGCGGAGGTGCAGGAACGCTCAAACTACGGTCGTTTCCTTTGGAACTCTATCTTCATCGCAGGTGGATCAACGCTTCTTGGTATTCTAATCGGAGTGCCTGCGGCATGGTCGATGGCTTTTGTACCCTCTAAACGAACTAAAGACATCCTGTTGTGGATGCTCTCCACTAAGATGCTGCCAGCGGTTGGCGTGCTCTACCCTATCTATTTGCTTTTCATTGAATTGGGACTGCTCGATAGCGTTCTCGGCCTAACCATCGTGTTGATGCTAATCAACCTGCCGATCATCATCTGGATGCTCTACACCTACTTTAAAGAAATCCCTGTCGAAATTCTCGAAGCGTCGCGGATGGATGGCGCCTCGCTTAGATCTGAGATCCTTTATGTGCTGACGCCGATGGCGATACCAGGCATCGCTTCAACAATGTTGCTCAACTTCATCCTCGCTTGGAACGAAGCGTTCTGGACGTTGAACCTGACAGCTGCGAAAGCGGCGCCTTTGACTGCGTTCATCGCCAGTTATTCCAGTCCTGAAGGTCTGTTCTACGCCAAGCTCTCGGCGGCGTCGACAATGGCCATCCTGCCAATCCTGATCCTCGGTTGGTTCAGTCAAAAACAACTTGTCCGAGGCTTGACCTTCGGTGCTGTCAAATAAGGAACGCAAATATGGGACACATACAGCTTAAAAAGGTCAGTAAAAGCTTTGGTAAAACGTTGGTTATTCCGCCACTCGATCTAACAATCAATGATGGTGAGTTTGTTGTTTTTGTAGGCCCGTCTGGTTGCGGTAAATCGACGCTCTTGCGTCTAATCGCGGGGCTTGAGGATAGCTCAGGGGGCAACATTGAAATCGATGGGAAAGATGCGACCGATCTGCCGCCGGCGAAACGTGAACTCGCAATGGTATTCCAGTCCTACGCGCTTTATCCGCATATGTCGGTTCGTAAGAATATCGCTTTTCCAATGAAAATGGCAAAGATGAGTCAGGAAGAGCAAGATAAAAGGATTGAGGCAGCTGCCAAGGCACTTAATCTGACGGATTATCTGCATCGCAAACCTGGCCAGCTTTCCGGTGGCCAGCGCCAACGGGTTGCGATTGGCCGAGCAATTGTACGTGAGCCTAAAGCTTTCCTGTTTGATGAACCCCTTTCCAATCTAGATGCGGCTCTGCGTGTTGGCATGCGGATGGAAATTTCGGAACTTCACAAAAAACTGAAGACTACGATGGTTTATGTAACCCATGATCAAGTTGAAGCCATGACCATGGCTGACAGAATTGTAGTGTTACAAGCAGGTGTCATTGAACAAGTTGGTAGCCCACTTGAACTTTATCGAGAGCCAAGCAATATTTTTGTTGCTGGATTTATTGGATCTCCAAAAATGAACCTGATCGAAGGCTCAGAAGCAAAAAAGTATGATGCTAAAACCATTGGTATCCGCCCTGAACATATTAAAGTCTCAACCGACCCAAAAGAGGGTGCGTGGCAAGGAACCGTTGGCGCTTCAGAACACCTTGGTTCAGATACCTTTATTCATATTCACGGTATCCCTGGTTGTGACCCACTAACAGTAAGAGCTGGCGGTGAAGTGAGCGTGACATACGGTGATGCAATCTATTTGATGCCTGACACCGCTCAGTTACATAAATTTGACGATCAAGGCCTGCGTATTTCATGAGACGACTTGAAGGAAGATCAGCGCTCATCACTGGCTCAGCCCGAGGCATTGGTCGCGGTTTTGCTGAAGCTTTTATCCGCGAAGGTGCGACCGTCGCTATTGCAGATATTAACTTAGCAGCAGCGCAAGACACAGCAGCGGAACTTGGTGATGCGGCCTACGCGGTCCATATAGATGTCAGCAAACAGGACAGTATCGATGTGACGATTGAGTCTGTTGTCGCAAAAGCAGGAAGGCTCGATATCTTGATAAATAACGCCGCGCTTTTTGATGCGGCTGAAACGGTTGATATTACCCGGGAAAGCTACGACAGACTGTATGCCGTCAATGTTGCAGGAACGCTCTTCACCATGCAGGCAGCTGCAGAGCAGATGATCAAACAAGGGCATGGCGGCAAAATTATCAACATGGCATCTCAGGCCGGTCGTCGAGGCGAAAGTCTTGTGTTGGTATATTGTTCCACCAAGGCAGCGGTCATTTCCATGACCCAGTCAGCAGGTCTCAACTTAATTAAACACGGGATCAACGTCAACGCTATCGCGCCAGGTTTGGTCGATGGTGAGCATTGGCAGCATGTTGATGCTATGTTCGCGAAATTGGAAGGCAAAAAGCCTGGCCAAAAAAAAGCGGAAGCGGAAGCTGATGTTCCTGCTGGACGTTTTGCAACCCCCGCCGACCTGACCGGAATGGCAATATTCCTCGCGTCTTCAGAGTCTGACTATATTCTCTCTCAGACCTATAATGTGGATGGTGGACAATGGATGAGTTAAAGCAGATGGCGAAGAAGCTCTCTCTAGAAACCTTAAAAGACATCGAATCAAGCGTCGCCATCCCATCGTATCAGCGTGAAAATTTATCGGCTGGCATTATACATATTGGAATTGGTAATTTTCACCGCGCTCATCAGGCGAGTTATCTACACAAACTGTTTGAAACTGGCGAGGATCTCGACTGGGCAATCGTCGGAGCAGGTGTAAAACATTTTGATGAGGCAATGCGACAACGTCTTAAGTCTCAAGATTGGCTCACAACCCTGGTAGAACTTGACCCAGCAGGATTTTCTGCGACAGTAGTTGGTTCGATGATTGATTTCATTGATATTGACCCTCAGGCACTCATTGACGCAATGGCGAAACCAGAGATACGAATCATTTCGCTGACAGTTACTGAAGGCGGCTATTTCGTTGATGCAAATACCGGTGGCTTTGATGCTAATCAACCAGAAGTCGTATTTGACCGTCAACACCCAGAAACGCCTAAAACCGCCTTTGGTATTATTGTTGCGGCACTATTGAAGCGTCGCGCAGCAGGGGTCTCTCCTTTTACGGTCATGTCCTGCGATAACTTACCTGAGAACGGTCATGTTACCCGCAACACCGTACTAGGCGTTGCGCAAGGAAGAACAGACGATGCTTATGAGTGGATTGCAGAAAATGTCGCTTTTCCAAATTCGATGGTCGATTGCATTACGCCGGCGACCGGAGATCGAGAGCGTGCAATCGTACGAGACAAATTCGGAATCGAAGACGCTGCACCCGTTGTTTGTGAACCTTTCCATCAGTGGGTATTAGAAGACAAATTTACCAATGGGCGTCCTTCGCTTGAGCAAGTTGGCGTGCAATTCGTGGACGATGTCGCCCCTTATGAGTTGATGAAGCTGCGTATCCTAAATGGAGGCCATGCTGCTATAGCTTATCCGGCTGCTTTATTGGATATCCATTATGTACATGATGCGATGTCTGATCCGCTGGTTTCAGGTTTTTTAAACAAACTCGAACATGATGAAATCATTCCTTCTGTCCCTAAAATTGTGGGAGTTAGCCGCAATGAATATTTTAAGAAGATTGTAGAGCGGTTTTCGAATGAAGCCGTAGGTGACACCATTCCGCGTTTGTGTTTCGACGGCTCAAACCGTCAACCAAAATTTATAATGCCGGTCATAGAGGATCTACTCGCATTCGAAAAACCAGTACATGGTTTGGCGTTGGAATGTGCTCTGTGGTGCCGATATTGTTATGGAACTAGCGAGTCTGGCCAGATAATCTCAGAAAACGATCCTGATTGGGCGAGGCTCACGGCACAAGCCACTCTAGCCAAGGTCGATCCGTTAAAGTGGCTCGAAATGGATGATATTTATGGACCGCTATCTATCGACGAAACTTTCCAGGTTGCATTTTCGCGATCTCTAACGGCGCTGTGGCACCATGGGGTTGCAGCTACTCTTAAGGCTTATATAAACGAAAGGTAAGACTCCTTGTAGTGATTAGGGCAATCTACCAATGAGGCAGTAATTGAATGAAATTAGACGGTCTCGCTAAGCAGGTTATACAAAATGTCGATGGAACGACACGTTACATCGTCGCCATTGCTGGTCCACCAGCATCGGGAAAAACGACACTGGCGCAAAAACTATGTGACAATATTAACTCGAAAGTAAGTGCTTCACCCTGCGTTGTCGTGCCAATGGATGGGTTTCACCTTGACAACGAAAAGCTAGATCAAATGGGTATACGTCATATAAAAGGCGCTCCCCAGACGTTCGACGCAGAGGGTTTTGTTGAATTAATTCAACAAATTCGTCTCGATAGCGGTGCTGTTGCGATACCTGAGTTTAATCGAAAACTAGATGCAGTCGTGTTAGGTGATCAATCTATAAACCCTGATCATCGTATCATTGTTGTAGAAGGCAATTATTTATTGTTGGATGAGTCACCTTGGGACCAATTGAAAGCGATTTTTGACCTTTCTGTCATGCTTACTCCTGAAGAAAAAACGCTTGAAAAGCGTTTAATCTCCCGATGGGAGAAATATGCGCATTCGGAAGAAGAAGCGAAAGTTCGTGCTTATTCCAATGATATTCCGAATGCAAAATATGCGTTGGCGCATTCTATGCAGGCGGACATTATGGTTGTTGAGATAGTCGATTAAGGGTCGTTGATTAAACAAAGTCGCTGCTTGGTCATTTCGATATTGTCATAGTAAGAATGACGATGGCAGTCTTGGAAAGCTTATACAACAGAACAAT
>Ga0307489_10003411_pt1 | contig 10541 bp, 17 predicted proteins | sample SB12metaG_FD_202247 | JGI IMG/M metagenome (GOLD analysis project Ga0307489, IMG submission 202247) | Sea-ice brine microbial communities from Beaufort Sea near Barrow, Alaska, United States - SB 1.2 | ecosystem: Environmental > Aquatic > Marine > Coastal | place: USA: Alaska | collected...
CGTTCCCAACGCTTGAGTGACGTCATCTGCGGGATATTTATGTTTGAGGATGTACGTGAGCGTGCGGTGCTCACCTGAGCAGGCGACGCCGCTGTCGCAAATCCGCGCGAGTTTATCGCACGTGATTCACCCCGTGCGCTGCCGCCGCCCGCGGCTGAGTACGCCACCCTCAAGTCCGCCGCGCTCAGGCCCGATGCCGCACTGCCCGACCCTTCCGAGTGCCGCTCGTCCCACGATCCCCGTCCCGCGACGCCCGTGCAGGCGCGGGCGCTCAGTGCGGCGGCGGAGCCCGCGAATTGATGCCGCCGATGTTGCGCCGCCACCGCCCTAGCCGCTGCCACATCACCTTCAACTGCCACCGTTCGGGCCCAGTACCTCACTGCGCGGTGGCACGCGCGTCCTGCCATCTTGTGCGTGCCAGCTGGAAACCCCAACCCTTCAAACCTCAAACTTGCGACAACCCACTCTCCCTTCCGTTGCCTGAGCACACAGCCGACGCTTTGGGACGTGTGTCAAACCCGCGACTAGGAGGTTGTGAAGCAGGCAGAGAAGATGTCCCGACGCCGCGTGTGTGTGGTCGAGCTCGGCACGGAGTGCCGCTGCCATGCGACGTGGATGGCAGCCAGGTGGAAAAGATCCTAAACCCTAAAACCCCAAATAAACCCTAAACCCGAACTCTCGTATTCGTTGTTGCTTCGCAGGAGAAGGCGCTCGTTGACAGCGCGCTACCCCTGCTCCCGCGCCAGCGTCGACAGCGGCACCGATTGCGGCATCGCGTCATCCGGGCTGTGTGCGCGTGAAGGGGCGACGGGGGCGCCGCTCGTGTGAGGCTCTGTGAGGGGCTGCGAGGGAGGGCGGCGTAGTTGAGGAAGGGAAGAAGTGAGGCGAGAGGCGAGAAGGCGATCGCCGGCGATGGTTCGGGGCCCCGCGGCGCGCGCGCGGGGGCTGCTGACGCGTTTCAGGACGCTGCTGACCCCTAGACGGATCAGCCTGTTCCTCGTTGTCGCCACCTGTCTGTCCGTGGGTAGGGGCCATGTAACTCAACCTAACCCCCGCTCAACCTGACTCCTAACATCTGACTGTTTGCTCGTCGTGTTCTCGCATCGGTCTTCCTGTACCCGCACACACTCGCCGCATCCTCATTCCCTGGCCTGCCACTCGTCTCCCTTGTCAGCTCAACCTGCTTCCTGACTGTTTGCTCATAGGGTAGCTGTGTACCCTGTCCGTGGGCGGCGCCGCGTTCAGCGGCGTGCTGCACTCCGTGACCGGCGACTACCGCATTCGAATGTACACTTTGATGGACACGTTTCACCTGAGCCCGGCCGACGCCGCCGCCGTCGTTGTCGTCACAACCCCGGGAGACGACGCACGAGGCAGGGGCTTACACTCGTCTACACCTAGCTCAACTTGAGCCGTTATTATCACTGAAACTGGTGAGACCACCCAAGGTATCCCACAGAAAGTGCTTAAGTTGAGCTGGACAGTGGACGAGTATAAGCCCTTGGTAGGAGGTGAGGCCCAGGATACTCCTGACGGCGGCCGGGGTGGCGGGGACGGGGATGCGGACGGGGAGGGTGATTCAGATGCATCCGAGGGGGCGGAAGCAAGGTCGAGCAGCGACGGCGACGGCGACGGCGACGGCGACGGGAAGAGCGACGGCGACAGCGATGGCAACGGCGACAGCACCGCCGCCCGGGTTCCTTCGTCAGCGGCGACGTCGTTGGCAGTGTCGGCGGCGGTGGAGGCGGGGACGGCAGCGGCGAAGGTTGGAGTGCAGAGGCGGCTCCCCGACGTGGGCATCCGCGGCAGGGGCTTACACTCGTCCACTTCTCATCTCAACCTAAGCCGTTTTGGCCAGTGAGCCGTTTGGTGTCCAATTTGTGACGAGTTATGACTCGTCTACCTACTGAAGGTGCACAACGTATCTCACCAAAAGTGCTTACGTTAAGCTGAGAAGTGGTGGACGAGTGTGAGCCCCTAATCCGCGGCGACGAGCTGGAGTGCAAGTGCGGCGCCGCCGCGTGCTCCTCCTTCGATTTCCCGCGCGTAGCATACGTCCTGGCCGACTTGAGGACCACGGCGCGTGTCGTGGCGGCGCTGCAGGTCATCCACGCCTCCTCGGTGGCCGGCTCGGGGGTGGACGTGGAGGTGCTGGTGCGGGAGTGGCCGGGGGTGGACCGCGCCGCGGTAAGGCCTGCCAGATATTGCTCATCGGATGCTATGTAACTCATGAAACGAGGGTTCGAAATGCGGTGAGTGACGTGGCCGACAATATCTGTCAGGCTCTACGCTGTGGTGCTGGCCGCGGCCAAACGCCTGGCCACCGGGGGCGGCCGCGGCGGCGGCGGGTTGTCCAGCTTCCGAGGTGAGGCGTTGGAGCGGGTGTCCATTGTGGTGGCGGAGGCCGGGGCGTCTGAGGCAGGTCCTGGCCAATCGATCACTTTTCAGCTCAACTGCCGGCTCATTTGTCCCTGAAACCTCATCTGTAATCGTTCAAAGGGGCTCAAATCGAGGTGAAGTTGAAGTGAATGGAGGGGGTATGTTTTGTTAAAGGAAATGAGGTACTCAGATTGGAGTTGAGGTGGAAGGGGAACGACTGCCCGGACCCTGGATTGAGGCGCGCTCCACGCTGGCCATGGCGGCCGGCGCGTTCGCAACCCAGGTGTCGGTGGTGTACGCGCGCGACCTCCCGCCCGCCGCCGCCAAACCTGGCAGGGGGGACATTGAGAACAAGAATTCGACCGACGTTGAATAGCCTCCTCCTCCTCCTCCTTCGTGCGTCTATGTGAGCATTCGCCCTGAAGGTAAGTCATGCGGGCACGTCCGATCTCGGATCGAGGGCTAGGGTTCAGGGATTAAGGTTCAGGGTCTAAACCCTAAACCCTGAGTACTTGATTTAAATGAACCTCCTGCCAGAGTGTTGGCACGTGCTAAGTTTACGTTGATTCGAGGTATTCCCTGAGTTAATGGACCATGCTTGTTCCCAATGACCCTCCTGCCCGGCTCCGCGGCCGCCGCCGCGTGGCCGCTCCCGACACCGCAACCTAAGGCGGCCGCAGTGCAGAAACTCGCGGGCGCAGCCGCCGCCGCCGACGACAAAGCAGGGGCTTACACTCGTCCACTGGTCAGCTCAATGTAAGCGGTCTTACGGATGGTATTTGTTGAGTTTCAGTGACAAAAACGGCTCAGGTTGAGCAGAGTAGGTACTCAAGCAGAGTACTTGGACGGGTGTAAGCCCCTGCGGAGCGGCGCCGGCTGTTTCGTTCGCCATGCAGTACTTCCGGCGTCCGGCGTTGGTGCAGAAGATCGGGGAGATACTGGCGGGGTACCAGCTGAAGCACGGGTTGAGCGTGGAGGTGCTGATCAACGACGACTCCGGGTCCGACGTGGCGGAGTGGGCGGCGGCGCTGGCGGGTGTGCCGCATTACGTGGTGCTGCAGGGCAACGTGCACGAGATCCGCGGGTACAACCGCCTGGCCATGATGGCGGGGCCTGGTACATATTGCCAAAGGCGTTTAGGTTCTTTGTCCATTTAGAATTAGAAAAGGCTCGACGACGACGATTGGAGATGACGATACTCACACTCAGTTTACACTGGTCTTCTTTCCACCGACGCTGCAACCACAGCGCTGAGTGATAATATTCTAAGACGCAATCCAATCAACGCAACGTCAACACGCCTCCGCTCCTTGTTTCCTGCCTCGTCATCGACCGCATTTGCACCCTGTTTTCTTGATGTACACGGCTAATGACGCGGCGAGCGGTATCTGCCCGGCCCTAGATGATGGCGCGGTCGGAGCTGGTGGCGGTGATTCAGGATGACGACCTGCCTCCGCTCACTCCCGCGTGGCTCACACAGGCAGGGGGCGTACCGACAACAAGCAATCGGCTGACGTTGAGCATCCTCCTCCTCCTCCTACTCCTCCTCCTCCTCCTCCTCCGCCGCGCATCAGTCTGAACATTCACCCCGAAGGTGAGTCATGCTCTGATCTCGGTTCGGGTCCATGTTCTCAATGACCTCCCTGCCAGGCGATGGATCTTCAGCGCGAGCACCCCAAGCTGGGGCTCATCGCCGGGATGGTCGGACAGGTCCAGGGCGGGCCGGACACCGGTCGCTGGGCACGGGCTTACACTCGTCCACTTCTCAGCTCAACCTGAGCCGTTTCTGACACTCAGAACATGCCCTAAACGCAAAAACACCCCCTCAACCCAAAAACATCCCCTCCACCCCTTCCACCCCCTTCATAAAATATCCCCTGAGCATCCCCTATACACCCCATGTCCCACAAAAAGCGCTTACGTTGAGCTGAAAGGTGGACGAGTGTAAGCCCCTGCCGCTGGGGCAAGGCGCGGGGGCGGCACGTGAAGAACATACCGTACTTTGACTCCAAGGGGCGACCGTTCATGTTCGTGTCGTGGGCCAACATTGGTACGTCCGCCACTTACAAACGTTCGCTTAACCTTTTTCAGCTCAACTTGAGCCGCTTGGTCCCTGACAGCATTTAAAGAATCCCTCAGCAGCGCTGGGGTTTAGCTGAAAAAGGTCGAGGGCACGATTACAAGGGCCTGGCAGAGATTGCTCAAAAACGTCTTTCAACACATTTGCCAACCCTCGTCTCTTAGGTCAAATACCACCCGCCTGATAATTTGAGCGTTTTCCTGCGGGGCCCTCAACATCGGGCCGTTCCTACTGCGCCGGTCCATCTTCCTCAAGGCGGGCATGTTCCACCAGTCGTTCTCGTGCCGCGGCGACCCGGGGATTGGGTTCGACTACGAGTACGGCATCCGGCTGTGGAAGAGGGGGTTTGAGGTCGGATTGACCATCATGCACTTCAGGTACCACCAGGGAAGCAGCCGCAGCAGCGGCACGCGCTCCAGCACCGGGGCCAAGGTGGGGGGGTTAGGCCAGCCCAGTTTAATCTCGAGATCCAGTCAACCTGCCCACTCGAATTTGGGCGATTTCGGACGAGTCGGATCGGTTTTTGGGTCATTTTGCCCATACGACGCGGTCTATTTTGGGTTATGGGCTACTCGCGAGTTTAGGGTTTATGTCAGGCGTTATTTTGCCCATACGATTCAGATCGACTTGCCGATCCCACTCGCCCGCCCCCCCATTGCGATCCAACCCAAAATGTTGGCCGGATCTCGAGATTAAATCGGGCTGGCCTTATTGAGAACAAGCTCTGGGCCGACGGTGAATCTCCTCCTCCTCCTCCGGGCGTCTCCTCCTCCTCCGCGCATATGTATGAGCTTTCACACTCAAGGTAAGCCGTGCTCCGATCTCGGTCGAGTGTGTTTTCTCAATGACCCTCCTACAAGGCGCGGCGGGACCTGATCGAGGTAAGGCGGTGCAGGTTGTCCCTGTCAAACCCATGTTGAAACCGCCTGGAACTAGGCGCTTGATACTATAATATGATGAACCGCCTTCAAATTTTGCTTTCAAATTCAGCTTGCGCCGCTACATCGAGAGCCGCAACACGCTACTGATCCACCAGATGTACCGTGGCTTCTATACCAACCACGCCCCCGCCGGCGCCAACAAGAGCCCCGCGGCCAAGGCCATGCCGGTCGCTCGGACCTGTCCGGCCGCGCGCCTACCCACTGCGGCCAACCATCGCCTCAAGGTGAGGTGGTGCACGTTGACAATTAGGGTTTAGGGTTTATGGTTTAGGTGACCCCATCAAACTCACGTTGAACGCGCCTGTAACTTAAGCGCTTGACGCTGAAATATGAAAAACTGCTTTCAAATTTTGCTTTCAATTTCAACTTGCGCCTCTAGATCAAGGGGAACAAAAGGGCGCGGGTGTTGTGATAGGACTCTGGCACACGTAAGCGGGTTAGCATAGCAAATATGGCCCACTAGACAAATTAGAATAATCCTAAACCTTAAACCCTGAACCCGAACCCGCCGCCGGCGCCACCCCTGCCGCCATCTCCCCTGCCGCTGCCGCCGCACCCGCTACCGGCGCCACCCTTGCCGCCGTCGCCGCAGCCGCCGCCTCCCCTGCCGCCGCCGCCGCCCCCGCCGCCGTCAACCTGCCGCCGCCGCCGCTCTACGGGGTGTGAGAGATCCCGTATTTGGCTCCGAAGTTCTCAATGACGTAGTCGATGTCCTTGTCACCGCGCTCCGACAGGTTCACAAGGATGGTGTCGTCCACCGGGAGCTGGGCGGCGAGCTTCATGGCGTAGGCCACTGCGTGGCAGCTCTCCAGGGCGCCGATGATGCCCTGGTCCCGCGCCAGCGTCATGAAGGCATCCACCGTCTCGTCATCCGTCGCCGTCTTGTTGTAGTGGCGCAAGTCGAAATTGAAAGCAAGTTTTGAACGCGGTTCTTCCCATTTTAGTTTCAAGCGCTAAGTTCTAGGTGCTGTCAACATGGATTTCATTATAAGTTCAACCTGCACCGCCCTACCTTGTACTCCACGCGGCCGATGTCCTTGAGGTAGCAGGGCTGGGGCCCGACGCCGGGGTGAACCATGCCGCTGGCGATGCTCTTCACGGGTGCGGGCTCGCCCTTGTCATCCTGCAGCATGTAGCACTTGAAGCCGTGGATGGTCCCGGGGGTGCCCAGGGTGAGGGTGGCGGCGTGGCACTCCGTGGTGCTCAGGTCCGTGCCCTATGGGCTTACACTCGTTCACCTTTCAGCTCAACACAAGCGCCTTTTGTGGGATAAGTGGTGTACAGGGGGTGACTCGGGGGTATTTATAGCGGGGGTGAAGGTGTTGAGGCGTTTTTTAGAGAATGTTCTGGGTGTCAGAAACGGCTCAGTTTGAGCTGAGAAGTGGACGCTAAGAAGTGTAAGCCCCTGCCGTGCCCGCCGGTTCCACCTCGAACATCTTCACCTCGGGGTCGTTGAGGAACGCCGTGAACAGGCCCATCGCGTTGCACCCGACGTGCAGGGCCGCGCTCACTCATCACTGACTGTTTGCGCAATAGTGTACCCGGTTATTGCCACTCGTCTGTGAACCTCACGCCTCAAACATGCTCATCTAGTGTGGGAAAGGGACCGAGTGAAAGGCCACACGTGTATGGTGTAAGGGCCGCAAAAGGGCTGATATAGGTTATCAAAACGGTGCGTCGGTCGACCAGTTTTGCCTTTATCTTGCCACCGTCGAGGATCGAGCCCAGGCCCTACCGCCGCCCACGCACGCCACGAGGTTGCCCGGCAGTTTTCCCCCGGACATCTCCTTGAATGCTCCCGCGCCTCGCGCCCCACCACGGACTGGAAGTCGCGCACCATCATGGGAAACGGGTGCGGGCCAACAACAAGGGCCGTACACTCATTCGAAGACTGTTTGCTCATAGTGTGCCGATGTACCAGTAGTCCAGTACACGCTCGCCGCATCCTCGTAGGTCATGTTTGCTGACAGCCACGAGCAAACAGTTAGGTTGAGCATATCCAACTCACAGCAAGCCCAGGGTGTAGTTTTCAAACCCTAATCCCTAAACCCTGTAACCCTGCCGACGACGGAGCCAATGGCGTAGAACTGCGTCACCGGGTCGCCCATGTACGCCTCGAACGCGGTGTCCACCGCCTCCTTCAGCGTCTTCATGTAGCGACATGAGTCGAAATTGAAAGCAACATTTGAAACTAGATGATCACATGTTAGTTTCAAGCGCTCAGATGTCAGACAGAGAAGATAGAGAGACGCGTCAGCGTGCATGAGGAGGCACCAGGCTTCCGCTTTGGGCCCCGTGCTCATATGACAGTTACTGGAGCTTTCAACGTGATTTCATTGTGTTCATTGGGTCAACCTGCAGTCCGCCCTACCTTGAGCCCGTGCGTTGCCGCAATGACGCGGGCGCCCAGGACCCGGGTCTGGTCACACGTCCCTGACTGTTTGCGCATAGTGTACCGGCGTGCTGAAATGTGGACGAGTGGCCAGGCCCGGGAGGAGGATGCGGCGAATGTGTACGGGTACACTGGTACACCATGAGCAAACAGTCATGGGACGAGTGGCCAGGCCAGGGAGGAGGATGCGGCGAAAGTGTACGGGCACACTGGTACACTATGAGCAAACAGTCATGGGACGAGTGGTGACGGCCCTGCCGAGGATCTTCATGCGAACCACATTGGGCCCTTGCTTCGCCATGTCCACCTCGCCCATGTAAATGTCGCACTGGAGGCCGACGAGTGCCGCGGCGGTGGCCAGCCCCACGCCGTGCTGCCCGGCGCCCGTCTCTGCGATCAGCTTCTTCTTGCCCATCTTCTGACAGGGCCTGGCACACATTGATCGCCACGTCAACAAACGCATTCTAAACCCTCGTTTTGTGATGTAAATGGCATCAAACGACGTGGCGAGCAGTATGTGCCACGTCATCGAACGTATTTTGAATCCTCGTTTCTTGAATCAAACGGCATCATATGACGTGGCGAGCACTATCATCATCTGCCGGGCCCTATCTTCTTCGCAAGCAGAGCCTGGCCCAGTGCGTGGTTGATCTTATGCGCACCGGTGTGGCTGAGGTCCTCGCGCTTCAGGTAAATCTGCGCGCCGCCCATTTTCTTGGACAGATTCTCGGCGTGCATGATGGGCGACGGTCGGCCGGTGAATTGCTTCTCCAGCGATCGCAGCTCAGAGGCTTACACTCGTCCACTTGTTAGCTCAACGTGAGCACTTTTAGTACCATGTGTTGGGGTGCTATGCTGGTTTCAGTCACAAAAACGGCTCAGGTTGAGCAAAGATGTGGACGAGTGTAGTAAGCCCCTGCCGCAGCTCTTTCCAGAATTCGGGATCGTTCTTGAGCTTGTCGTATTCGCGCGCGATCTCGGCGATCATGGGGACCCGCTGACAGGGCCGGACACGGTCAACCGTTTTCCGCTCAAGTCAAGGCGAGAGAGAGACGCGTGAGCGTGTATGAGAAGGCACCAGGCTTCTGCCTTGGCCCCCGTGAGAGAGAGAGAGACGCGTCAGCGTGTATGAGAATGCACCAGGCTTCCGCCTTCGCCCCCGTGACAGGTGACTGATGACAGGTTGCTAACTTTAAAACAGTGACAGGTGACACGAGTTGAGTTGAAATGGGGACGGCGGGTGCGGCCGCCGGCCCGCGGCCCGCGACATTACCAGCGGCGGCGGCAGGAACGCGCCGCCGTACTCGCCGAATAACCCTTCGGCGGTGGGCGCATCACCGCCGCGTCCAGCAGCGAGGCGTCAACGGCGGAACCCATCGTGTTCGGAAAGTAAAGCGCCTGGAAAAAGACAAGACGTCCTCTCACCGACCCCCTTTCACCGAGCCAGATCGGCGGAGCCAGTTTGGCCGATCCAGTTTCACCAGGCACCCTAAATTGACTCAAGAAACGACGGTTTACGACGAGCAGTCCGGCAGAAATCGGCCGATCCAGATTGACCGATCCAGTTTGGCGGATTTACCCCCTCACGGAGCTAATTATTTTAGCTCGTGAGGTCTTAAACCCCAAAGCCGGGAAAAAAATAGCCAGTCATTTGCCCTGGCGCGAAGTCGCGAGTTGGCGGCAGAGATCGCACAGTCAATCTTGACCTCTTGCAGAATCTTGCCACAATCTTCGACCAATTGCTCCCTTCGAAGGTACATTTGTTGGGGTGACAAACCGGTAACTTTCCTCCGCGGGCACGCGAAAAGTGGGAAATTGTCTGTTTTGATCGCCATCAGGAGATCTATTGGCGAATCGCCCTGTTGGCTTACGATGAGCCAATCACAACGCTCCGTGGCTCCGTGGAAATGACCGGTACTAAAAAACCGGTAAACGCAATTACTTTTGTTGCCCCCAGAAAAGTTTTTTTTTTTGGCGTCTGTTTATGGAGTCGGGTAAGACCGGTCTACGTCTCTCGACCGCACTGGTTTAAACTCTTGAGTCATTTGTATGGGAAATTTTCCCAAACCAGAAACCCAGGTCACCATGGTGACCTGGGTTTGGGGTTTAAACCCCAAAGCCGGGAAAAAAATAGCCAGTCATTTGCCCGGGCGCGAAGTCGCGAGTTGGCGGCAGAGATCGCTCAGTCAATCTTGACTTCTTGCAGAATCTTGCCACAATCTTTCACAAAGTGCTACATTTGTCTCAGGAGATCTATTGGCAAATCGCCCTGCTGGCTTACGATGAGCAAATCACAACTCTCCGTGGCTCCGTGGAAATGACCGGTACACAAAAACCGGTAAGCGCAATTACTTTTGTTGCCCCCAGAAAAGTTTTTTTTTGGCGTCTGTTTATGGAGTCTGGTAAGTCCCGTCGACGTCTCTCGACCAATCAGCGCGAGGTCACCATATTGACATGGGTTCCCGGTTTAAATCCTTGAGTCAAATGAGTGGGGCGCGAGGTCACCATGGTGACCTGGGTTTGGGGTTTAAACCCAGTCTCCGCTATCTACACAGTTCAGGCCCAGTACCAAATGGTCGCATTTGCTCCCCGCTAAAATGTCCCAGATTGGGACATGTTTGCACGCGCGACTTGTTTTTCAAATATTGATTTTCTCGATATCGACGGTCTAATCAACCTTGAGGTGGGAAATGAAAACGTGCAGCGTTTTGAAACAGAGAGGTTGCGCCACACGAGAGCTTTACGGGAA
>Ga0307489_10003412_pt1 | contig 10538 bp, 18 predicted proteins | sample SB12metaG_FD_202247 | JGI IMG/M metagenome (GOLD analysis project Ga0307489, IMG submission 202247) | Sea-ice brine microbial communities from Beaufort Sea near Barrow, Alaska, United States - SB 1.2 | ecosystem: Environmental > Aquatic > Marine > Coastal | place: USA: Alaska | collected...
TTACCCTATCGAGTGGAAAATGACCAAGGCCAGCACCGTGACGCAGATGTTTGGGAAAACCGTGGAGCCCTTGGCGGTGCCCGCAAAGTATGCGCCCAAATTCGGCTTCTCCTCCGGCTTCAAGAATGCCGTCAATGACGTCCCCATCAAGTGATAAGCTTGTGTATATGCGGCTTGTGATCGTAAATTGTTGTATAGACAACCAAAGCTGCGGCACAAACGAACGAAAGAAAATTACGCGGCGACGGCAATGAGTGAAAGTTTCGAGACGATGTTGTCCAACGATGTTTGTTCGCTGTTGAAACCAGTATCTACGGCTATAGCTCTAGCAGTTGTTCACCCACACAACATTGCGTCACTCCGTGACGCGCTACGGTCCGACACAGTTTGCCGCTACATTTGACACAGTGTGCCACTACAGTCCGACACAGTGTGCCACCACGCGCTACATTTGACACAGAGTGCCACATCGTTCAATAAGAAGGGCTGACACCATCATGCCGGACATAGTTTGGAATAATTCTGCTCCAGAATCTACAGACTGAGCTACTTGCAGTCCACCCACTTGGCGTGCACGCCGATGAGCGCGGACACCGTCCCCAGGATGTGTTGGCGCAAGTTGAAGTTGAAAGCAAACGTTGAAAGCAATTTATGAGATTCCAGTTTCAAGCGCTGAAACCTGAGGCGCTTTCAACACGGGGTTTGATACTCCCAAGTGCCAACCTGCACCGCCCTACCAGGGTGCCCACCACCCACGGGCTCATCAGCATGCTCTTCTCATCCCCGCTCGCATGGCCCATCCGAGTAACCTGTTCAGCTCAACAAGAGCGTCTCCGAGGTATCGCGTTGGTATCATTGCCAGTGGATTCAGGGACAATACAAAGCTGCGACAGCTTATGTTGAGCTGAAACCGGAGCACCTCCGATGCTCTCAGAAGGGAGAACTTCCAGTAGTTTCAGCGACAAACACAGCTGTGACGGCTGGCAGTTGAGCTGAAAAGCGGAGTTCATCTAAGGCCCTGAACCTCGGCTACCACAGCTGTGTCAGCTTATGATGAGCAGAAAATGGGACGCAGTGTGAGACCCGGCCCGCGGATTTCCCCGACGCACACAAGCGCATCCGCAAGGTCCTGCAGTGAGGGCCCTACACTAGTCCCCGTGGCAGCGTGACTGTTTGCTCGTATCATACCACTGTACCCGTACACACTCGTCGCATTCTCCTCCGTTGATTTATGTCAGTCACTGTGGCAGCTTGAACTCAGTGTCGGGTCTGGTATCGAAGATACGTTAACGAATCCCGCACGACCAATTATACCTGTCCTTTCGAGAATCCCACCGACCGTTTGCCGAAAGACCGACCTGGTCGCGATCCTTGAGTGAACAGACCCTCGGTTTCGAGGATCTCAGGGTGACTAGTCATGTCACCCCGACACTGAGTGTAACGTGAGCATGTTCGATGTGTGTAGTGGGCACAGAGAGTGGTGTGCGCCCCCCCCCGCCTGCAGCAACGCCAGTCGCAGCAGCGTCGCCTCGGACCAGGGCCGTCGCCACTCCTTCCCGCTTCACCTCCACTTGAGCATCTTCGAGGTATCAGGAGGGAAGACTTCATGAGGTTTAGGGTCCAAACGGCGTAAGCTGGAAAGTGAAGCTGAAAACTGAGCTGGAAAGTAAGCTGAAAAGGGAAGTGCTCTCAGTGGAACACCCTGCCTCATACTTAGCCGATGCGATGACCGAAGTCAACGCGTCGTCAGACAAAACAATCTCCTCACCCCCGCCCCCGGCCTTGCCCCCGCCCGTGCCCGTGCCCCCGCTGACGTTAGTGTCACTGCCCCCGCCGCCGCCGCGGCTGCCGTCCCCGTCGTGTTTCTTCCGGTCCAGCAGCTCCCCCTCCGCCTCCTCCCCGCGCCGGGTGCAGCGCCGCAGCGCCAGCGCCGCCAGCTGCACGCTGAACACGTACCCCACCAATTCCAGCCAGTTGGTCCATTGCCTGATGAACTCCTTCCTGCCTTTGTTGCGAATCAACCCCGCCTTCACCGCCCAGCAGGGTCTTACACTCGTTCCCATTTCAGCTCAACTTGAGCTCCTCTGTCCACCGGATAAACCAAAGTAACTCATGGAGTTGCTCAAGTTGAGCTCTGAGGTGAACGAGTGTAAGCCCCTGCCGCCCAGCTGCCCTGCTCCAGAAAGTAGTACATTACCTGCGTGCTCTGGAGCCCGATGCCCACGCGGTTGGCAAACAGCGCGGCCTTCACCACAGCTGGCGCCGAGCCCGCAGGCGTGCCGTCGTACCCCGTGCCCGCGCTTAAGGCCTGCCAGATATTGCTCGCCACGTCAAAGGGTTCCAGTTAACTCGAGAAACAACGGAAACGTGGAGGATGACGTGGCAGGGAAAGTTGGAGGATAACGTGGCAGGCAATATCTGCAAGGCTATACCGGCGCTGGTGAGTGCGGTGTTGGCGTGGAGCAAGGCGCGAAGGTCCTTGGCGTTTCCCAGGAACTTCCCCAGGCGCAGAGCTTTGCGCGTGAGCGAGGTGCTTTTGTCCAGGCCCTTGAGCTTGGAGCCCATGAGGCTGGAGGGGTCCTGGAGGAGCAGGTTGTGGGAGGTGAGCGCCGCTCAGCAGGGTCTCACCGCAGGTTTGCTCGCCACGTCACTGCTGATCTGTATCTCAAGAAACGACGGGTTGTGGCTTGTGGGAGGTGAACGCCGCAGCGTCGGGCCTGGCAGATATTGCCATTGCTCGCCACGTCATAGGATGCCATATCCGAAGAAAACAGGGACCACCGCGGCGCTGGGCTGCGTCTCGTTTCTTGAGCGCGCAGGAGGACAAGTGGGGCAGTGCCTGACCGACGTTGCTCGAAGGTGGGATCTTTCCACGCCACAAGATGAAACAACAGCGGAAAGGAACGAGGGTTGGGAAGCGTGGCGAGCAAATCTGCCAGGCCCTACCGCGGTGTAGCGCATGAGCTTGAGCATCTTGTCCATGCCATCACGCTGCTTGAGGAACGCAACGGCATGGTCCAGGCCGTCGCCACCCATTTGGAGGTGGACAAGCGAAGGATTCGGGAGGTGGACAAGCGAAGGTTGTTACTTCAGTGTTATATCTGTCCGTCTTATGTGTTTACTCAAGAGTGGCGTCGCGCGGTTCGAGTGGCGTGGCTAGCCGCGGTTTCTTCGGCTTGCGTCACCGTCGCCTTGCGAGACGCGAGGGGTCGGCGCGGGGAGGCTGTGGCTTAGTGGCGGGCCGCTCTCGCTCTCGTCGCAAGATGGAGGCCCGGGCGGGGGGTCGGTCGGGTTCAGTAGGACGCGTCCGGACGGTCGAAAGAGCCGTAGACGAGATCTCAGATCTGCAGAACACCCTTCGACACTACCTGGTATCTCATGGCTCCCTTCATTGACGAAACTTTATATGATGTCGATGTTTGCTCATACGGAAAACATAAATTTGGGGGTTGATCTTTGTTCTTTGTTTCATAGGGTTCAGAACGCTCCTCTCCAGCGGTGACGGACTTTTGAATTTTTGCACTTGTTTGAAATGTCTCACATCCCTTTCTCTCGGAACCTGGCCCCACACCCCGCCGCGCGTCGTTCCTTGCACTTTGCGCGACGGCGCCTCGATAACGCCTGGGGGAGTGTCGTACTTCCATTCGCGTCGCGGTGGTCGTGTGAACTTCGCGCCCGCGACTTACTCGTTGGTCAGCGGCCTCTGTGAATCTCCATAGCAGCGACGGCAACCTCCATTGAACCGATATGATGGCAGCCGGCGCGACGCCCGTCGAGCCGACGGCGGCGGCGCAGCCCCTCGCCGCGGCTACGGATGAGACGGAGGCAGCTGGTGCGCGGGGTAAGCGCAAGGTGTCCAAGCCGGACCGGTTCCTCAGCCCCCCTCCTGCCAAGAGGTGCGACCTGTTCTCACCCGGGCCCATCTAACTTTCCCGTCTGCAGCAAACCGAAAACCGCCGTCACTTCCTCTCGTTGTCTCGTTTGGCGGCCTTGCGCAGCGCGCGCCGTGCCCCCAGGGGTTTCAGTTGCGTGAGAAAATGGCGCTGACGAATCCGCGTATATCATGCTTGTCGACGCCGGGACCGCGGGGCCTTTGGCTTCTCTCAGTTGCAGCCGAAACGTATCCAAACTCACCGAATGCTACAACAGCTGTCTGAACCTTGCCCCCCATTCAATCGTCGCGACAGGGTACGCACGAACGCCCCCGCGGGCGTCCGCGTCGGGGGCAAGCCTACGAAACCTGGCGTAGGTATCGCGCCACCGCTCACCACGCACGGCGTCTCCGGCGGCGCGCGGCCCGCAATGTCGAAGGGCACGGGCAAGCGGGGTGCTGGCGCGCAAGCCGCAACGATGCCGATGCCTCCCGGTTCTCTCCAGGCGCCTTCAGCAACGTACGGCGCGCCTGACGCTAGCCGCGCGGGGTATCCCATGACGCCGGCGGGCGTCAGCGCCATCGCGCTCGCCGCGTTGAGCTCCCCCTCCGCTGCGGCGCTCCTCGGGCAGTCCCCCGTCCCCATCTCCGCCGTCACGACAGCGATGGCCGCGGTGACTGCCGCGGCGGCTGCCGCGCCTGCTGCCTCCCGGGACTTCATCGTCTCCCCTGGCTTCAACATGGGCCTGGCCATGCTGCTCGAGGCCTCCGAGGTAGTGCCTGCCAGAAACTACTCCAAATGTCCGTGCCCTTGCTCCTTACTCTATCTCCACTCTCTCTCTCTCTCTGTTCTCTCTCCTCTTCTATCCTCCCTCCTCTCTCAGTCTCCTCTCTCTCCTCTCTCTCCCCTCTCCCCTCTCCCCTCTCTCCCCTCTCTCCCCTCTCCTCTATTCTCTCTCCAACCTTTCCTCCTTTCTCTCTCCTCCGTGTCTCTCCTCAACCCTCGTATTTTGAGTTAAACGCCACCCGCCTGATGTGTTGCGCGATTTCTGCGGGCCTCTGGCGGGAGGAGTCCCCGTTCCGCACGGACCTGAAGGCCGCCGCCGGCGCCGTCGCCAAACAAGGCGCCAACACCCGCCGGCAGGGCCGAGTCGTTTGCTCATAGTATACCACTGTACGCGTACACACTCACCGCGTCACAACTTCATTTCTCGATCATTTACTCAGCTAACTGCCAGCCGTCTCACAGCTGTGATTTATGTCTGAAGGATCAACTTGTAAAACATATTCCCATTCGCCCTCCACTGAACTTGGCACAACGTAACACCTCGAATTTGCGTAGTGCAAACTGAGAAAGGCGGTACCTGCGGTGCGGACCCTCATCGGCGGCGCGTCGGCGGCGCCGGGGTGCTGGGGTCGCCGCTGCGTCCCTTGGGAGCGTTGGACGGTAACGTGCCGGCCTTCGGCGGCGTCGTCTCATACAATGGCGGCGGCGGCGGCGGCGGCGGCGGCGGCTCCAGCGCACACGGACAGAAGAGCGCCCTGGGCATGGGCGACATCGGCTCCCCCGACATGGTATAGTGTGCTACAACATGTTCACCACGTCATCGTCGTGTACCACGTTTAATCTGTCGTGTATTGACTGCTCTACAACTCGCAATAAAGCATCCTCATTCATCGTTGTATGGAATTGAAAGTCATTCTATGACATGGCAATATTTGTTTCTCTGGCCTTGCGGCACGGCCAAGGGATGGGGCGAGGGTGCGCGCCGGAAGCGCACCAACGGTAGGTCTTGGCAGATGTTGCCCGCGACGGAATCGACACGCATTTTGAATCGTAACTTCTTAAGTGAAATTGTATCCTACGAACGTGGCGAGCAATATCTGCCAGGCCCTAACCAACGGGAACGCCGTGGGCGGGGTTCCCAAGATCTCGTGGGCGTTTCCCGGCGCGGCGTTGGAGGGCGACGAGGGTCATGACGCCGCGGCAGGGGCGGGGGCGGGGGCGGGCGGTGCGGCGGTGGCGGGAATGGCGGGTGTGCGGGCGGCGGCAGAAGCGGCGGCAGCGGGGGCAGCTGGGTCGCGGGCGCGGGCGGGGGCGGTGGGGGTGCATGCAGGGGCGCGGGCACGGGCGGCGGGGGCAGGAGTGGTGGCGTCAGGAAGCGGCGTCCGAAAGGTCGACGGCCGGAAGACCAGGGGCGGGCAGATCGGCGATCCTCGCACCGGCAAGGGCCCGCGTAAGGGCGCTAAGGCAGGGCCTGACGCAGCGTCCCCCTTTCAGCTCAGCTGCCAGCTGTTACAGCTGTGGTAGCTGTGTACCTGTGTGTACGAGCGTGTGTGTGTATACTCGTATTCACATGCAGACTAGGCTCATGAGCAATCAACCTAACCACCTAGATGTAGCTGTGGTGTGTCTCTGCAAGTACCTGGTCCTCAAGTTAAGCTGAAACACGTACTCCGTGCAAGGCCGTGCGCTGAGGAGGAGCAGGGCGGCGAGGCGATGATGGCGGCGGTGCCGTTCTCGGCCAGCACCGGCATCGGCGAGTTCGGGTCCTCCGCGGCGTCCGAGCTGGCCCCCACCGTCCTCGCCGTCGCCTCCGCCGCGCCGCAGGCAGGGCCCTGCTATCACGCTAGGGTTTAGGGATAAATAGGGTCTAGGGTAACCCTAAATACTAAACCTTAAACCCCACTTGCCGCTTCACCTCCACAAATGCGCTGCGAGTAGTCAAAGTTGGACGTAACCCGCCCTCCCCTTCCCTCCCTCTGGAGTCTAATCCGATTCTCAGTCCAGTCCAAGCTCAGTCCAGACCTCTGGAAATAACCTATGAACAAAGCAGCTGTGTCCCTGAAATTCAATGGGCCCAACTGAAAACCTCAAAGACACTCACGTTCAATGTGGAGCGGCAAGCGGTGTGCGGCCCGGGGTGTGGGCGGTGCTGCAGCACGCGCTGCGGTGGATCGACCTGCTGGTCGCTGACCTCAAGGGCCGCGGCGCCGCGCTGCGGTCGGGCACATTCAATCATGCACGCCACGTCATTCAGCACATTTCACACCCTCGTTTTGTGAGGTAAATGTCGTAACACGATGTGGCGACCGATTAAATATTGCACCCACGTCATTCAGCACAACTCACACCCTCGTTTCTTGCGGTCAATGTCGTAATATGATGTGGCGAGCGATTCATGATGCCCGCGTCGTCTTACGTCACTTTCATTCTTTGTTTCTTTCCTTAAATGTTGATACATGACGTGGTAAGCCAGCGAATAATGCCTGTCACGTCATATTCGACACAACTCAGACCCTTGGTTCTTAAATGTTGCTGCATGTCGTTGCATGACGTGGCGAGCTTGACTCAGTCGGCCGTATGCGACGGCGGTCACGGCGGCGGCTACTGAAGGTGAAGGCGGACGCCAAGGTAGGGCGGTGCAGGTTGACCCTGTCAAACCCACGTTGAAAGCGCCTGGAACTAAACGCCTGAATCTTAAACATGACGAACCGCTTTTAAAATTTGCTTTCAAATTCAACTTGCGCCGCTAAACCAAGGTGGCCGGCGCCGTGTCCTCCTCCGCCGCCGCCGCCGAGGCGCGCCGCTGCGGGGGTGCCTACGACGGCGGTAGGGACCAGACAATAGGCCGATTTCGGAACATTGCCCGGGTGAAATGCCCATACCGAGTTGCGGGCAAAGCGTCAGCGCTCTGCGCGGGAAAGTGGGCGTCAGCTTGAATGCCCATACACAGGTTCGGGCAAAGCGTCAGCGCTCGGCGCGGGAATCGGTATACCAAAATCGGCCTGTTAAACGTGTCAAGGGCCACGTGAACAATTACAGTGCACGCCACGTCATCTGTCGGGATTTAAACTATCGTTTATCAAATTGAATTGCATCCGATGACGTGACGAGCGTTTTTCACTTGACCTTCGGCATCGGCAGCAACAGCAAAACCGTGTACCACAGCGGCGGCAGCGGCGGAGAGTCGGATTACGGCGACGACGGTGACGGTGACGACGGCGTCGGCGACGACGGCAGGGGGTCACACTCGTTCACGTTAGACCTCAACTTGAGCAACTCCAGGACACATTCATGAGTTAATTTTGGGTCATACGATGGACAGAGGAGCTCAAGTTGAGCTGAACTGGGAACGAGTGTAAGCCCCTGGACGACGGCGCACTGACGCCCGGCGGCGCCGCGGCCGCCGCCGCCGTGCCCGCGGAGGATGCCACCCTGCTGCGCGACCTGGACCGCGCGCTGGCCGCCGAGGTAGGGCAGTGCAGGTTAAATTCTATGGAAGCTATTGTTGAAAGCGCCTGGTTACACTGCTTGAAACTAGAATATGCTAAACTGCTATGAACTTTTGCTTTCAATTTCAACTTGCGCCGCTGCACCGAGGGCCGCGGGATTGAGAACCTGCTACGCCAGACGTCCGAGCTTCGCGCCGTGGCCGCGGGGGAGTTGGTAATGCCGGGGGCAGGGCCGGGCACTTCGACAGAGGACGAGGTAGGGACATGACCTTACCCTAAACCCTATACCCCATACCCTATACCCTAAACCCTAAGAGGACAGAGGACGAGGTAGGGACATGAGTTTAAAACGCGTCGTCGCGTCATCCACCACAGTTTCGACCCTTCCTGATGCCACTTTGATCACACGACGTGGCGAGCAGTATTTGTCTGCGTCCCTCGGAATCGGGCGAGGGGGAGGGCAAGGCGTCGGCGGGTAGCGGGGCTAAGGGGCGCGGCAGGCCCAAGGGTAGCGGCCTGGGGGTCAACGGCGCGGGTGGCGGCGGCGGCGGCGGTGGGGCGCTTGGCACACGTGATAATACCTCGTTTGCGGATCTAACAAAATGCCTGCGTGAATCCTGTGATGTTGGGTGACATGCGGTGGTCTTATCACATGCTACTACTAATAGTTGTTATTTATCCTACCACACGGTGACGCCAGCGGCCACCCTCTCCCTGTGGTGGTGGGCCACGACCGCCACCACCGCCCCATCGTGGTCTACCCCGGCTCCGACCGCAAACGCCCCGACCGCAACCACCAACGCACCCCCGGCGGCGGCGTCGGCGGTAACACCCCCGGCGGTGCGGTCAACACCCCCGGCGGTGCGGTCAACACCCCGAGCAGTGCGATAAACACCCCCGGCAGTGCGGTGGACACCCCTGGCGGTGCGTTGAAGACCCCCGGCGGTGCAGCAGTCAACACCCCCAGCGGCGCGGTGAACACCCCTGGCAGTGCACTCAACCAGGACGAGGTAGGGCGGTGCAGGTTGACCCTATGAAACCCAAGTTGAAACCGCCTGGAACTAAGCCTTTGAAACTGACATGTGATGTACCGCTTTCAACTTATGCTTTCAAATTCAACTTGCGCCGCTACAACGAGGGTGATGAGGACGGGTACGATGCTACGATGGTGACGACGATGCTGGGCGCGCCGCCGCCGCTGGCGGATCCCAAGCTGATGACGGATTACTTCCACGCCGCGGCCGTGGCCGCCGCAGCCGCCTTCCTCTCAACCGCCATCAAGGTGGGGCTGTGACTGTTTGCCCATACTGCACCTCCCGACCGCCCTCTCTCTCCTCTTCCTCCTCATCTTACCAAGCCGTTCCTCAGCACGGCCAACTATGTAAGGCTTGGGGCTGGAAGGGTGGTACATGCCACGTCATCTATTGTCATATGATCTCTCGTTTCTGGAGTTGATCAATACCCTGTGACATGACGAGTGGTATCCGTTGGACGCTGTATGAAGGTGGCGGCGGCGGAGGGCGACGGGGACGCCAGCGCCGCCGCCGGTGTCGCCTGCCCCGCGGTAAGGCGGTGCAGGTTGACCCTGTCAAACCCATGTTGAAGGCGCTTGGAACTAAGCTCTTGACACTAAATATGATAAACTGCTTTAAAGTGTTGATTTCAATCTCAACTTGCGCCGCTACACCGCGGGCCTCCTGCCCACGCCGCACATGTTCTTCGGCGACGCTGACGCCGCCGCCGCCGCCGGGGTCTCGGCGGCGGCGGCGGGGGCGGCGGCGGGGGCAGGGGCGAAGGCGGGGGCAAAGGCAGGGGGGAAGATGGGAGCGAAGGCCACACGGGGGAAAGCGGGGGTGGGGGCTCGGCCGGGCAAGGCGGGGGCAGCAGCGGGGGTGGCGGCTGCGGGGGGGGCGGGGGCGGCGGCAGGGGCGGGGAAGCCGCGGCGGCAAAAGCTCGCCGCACCCTGAACAAGAAAGCGGTACTGTGCATACGTTAGAGTGATTGCGAAATATGCTCACCATGTGAGTCAGTGAGCGCCTTGTGGTTAGTAAGCAAAAGTTATTGTGAGTTATTCTATTAGTAAAGACACCTTCCCTTGTGAGATACGGGCCTAAGCCAACAGTAAAAGGATTTTATAGTGAACGCACAATGTCATCGCCGTGTCAGAGAAATTCATTATTTCATAATCAACAACATCCGGTTCGCAGGGCGTCGCAGGGCTCGCCACTGGCATCCACACACCACACGAGCTACGTACATAAAGGTCACTAAAGAGAGATTCATGGCACCGCCGGCGCTCCTATGCAATCATACACTCAGATGTCATCCACCACTCTACACTTCAGACCCTCCCTCATTTCATGAGTTTTCCAAATGCCTTCACTCTCACTAAGTTGCCATCGTATCTTGAGTTCTACTCATGGCGCCATCA
>Ga0307489_10003415_pt1 | contig 10536 bp, 9 predicted proteins | sample SB12metaG_FD_202247 | JGI IMG/M metagenome (GOLD analysis project Ga0307489, IMG submission 202247) | Sea-ice brine microbial communities from Beaufort Sea near Barrow, Alaska, United States - SB 1.2 | ecosystem: Environmental > Aquatic > Marine > Coastal | place: USA: Alaska | collected 2017-05-06
GTAAAGGTTAATAAAACGGTGTGGGTTGGCAACGAAGAAAAAGCCAACGGTAAACTTATTGCTGGCTATATTAGTGCAGGCAAGTCAGTGCATGCTGGTACAATAGGTGCAACGGCTGGCAGTATGACCATGATAACTTTTGCCGATAGAATGCTCGATTGCTTAGCTAAAATGGTAGAAATTGATCAAGCGATAAACGCTACGCACGATACCCTTGTAGGGCTAAAAGATACAGTGATTAAACTAAAAAAACTGCCCAAAGATAAAGCAAAACCAGAAGTATTGGCAAAAGTAATCTCTACTTTCCACCATCATACGAAAAAAATGACTGAGTTTAGCGCTGACAAAGAGTCATATACAGAGAAGCTGCAAGAATATATGACCAGTGGTTCTGTTGAAGCCAACGAAAAATTGTATCAGGGCGTACAAGTTATCATTGGTGAATGTCACGAAAAAACTCGCCGTGAATATGGCCCCAGTCGTTTCATTTACAAAGACCAAAAAGTTCATATAGAACCACTTGTTTCAATATAATAATATCCGCTACAAATCCGATATAATGTGGAGTTTTGCTATGGCATTTATAGCCCGCAGCTTACTAGTTACCTGCTTGTGTATGAGCGCAGCAAACGCCGAACAATGCGATATTAATTTTAATCATGGTGTTGTTATCGATCCTGCTCACCTGCGTATTCTCAATCAGGGGCAAACTTATGTACAAATCAATGGCCAACATCAGCTTTTTGTCTATGGCCGTGAAATTGCACTTAACAAGGCACAAAAAAGTCAATTGAGCCAGTATACCCGCGGCATTAGATCACAAGTGCCTGCGATAGTTTCAATCGCCATAGAAGGTGTTGAGCTCGGACTAAAAGCGGTCAATAAAGTGATCAGCAGCTTAACTGGCGAAAACAGTGCTACACATCAACAGTTCCAAGAAAAGTTTGACGAGATGAAGTCACGACTACGTACTCGCTTTAACCATAGTGATGAAAGCTACTATATTGCTCCACAAGATTTCGATGATTTTGATGAGATTTTCGCGGGTGAATTTAAAAAAGAGATCGAAACTATTGTGACTAACTCTGTCGGTAACATTTTAGTCGCTGTAGGTGAAGCCATAACCCATAAAGAAAAACAAAGTACCGAACAACGTATTGAAACTTTTGACCAACGCATTGAATCCATGGGTAATGATATAAAAATCGATATAAGTAACCAAGCCAATACGTTAGAAAATAAAGCGGCAATTATTTGTGCAAGCTTACTAAAACTTGATCAGATAGAAAACAAGCTGCAATTAGAAATACCCGCCTTAGCAGAATTCAATTTGATAATAACTCATTAAGCAACTGCATTTACAACGCTCCTTGCTACGCCATTGAAAAAAGCGCTAAAGTAAGCTTTATAATTGTAAAAATCCATTTTATAAACATAAAAAAACCTGCAATTGCAGGTTTTTTTGTTCAAAAATAGCACATCAATCTGAACAAGTGGCTAATAAGCCGTTTTGTATTACTACATATTAGGATAATTAGGGCCACCGGTGCCTTCTGGTGTTACCCAAGTAATATTTTGGCTCGGATCTTTTATATCACAAGTTTTACAGTGCACACAGTTTTGCGAATTAATAACAAATTTATCGCCATCTGTTGTACTTTCAACTTCATATACCCCTGCAGGACAATAAAGTCGCGCTGGCTCACCATATTTGACTAAGTTAACACCAATAGGAATGCTGTTATCCGCTAACTTCAAGTGGCATGGTTGCTCTTCTGCATGATTAGTATTTGATAAAAATACTGATGACAGTTTATCAAAACTCAATTTATTATCCGGTTTGGGATAATTAATCACCGGCACATCTGCGGCTAGTTTTAGTTGTTCATGATCTAAGCTGTCATCTTTAAAATTAAACGGTAACTTACCACCAAAGAAGTTTTGATCGACTGTGTTATAAGCGCCACCTAAAAATGTACCGAACTTGTGCATAGCTGGTCCAAAATTACGTGTCTTATATAATTCGTCATATAACCAAGAGTTTTGATACTTATCTGTAAAACTGGTTAAATCTTTGCCACCTTCATCACCGGCTAATAAGGCATCAAAAATTGACTCAGCCGCCAACATGCCAGATTTCATAGCGGTATGGTTACCTTTAATTTTAGCAAAGTTAATGGTACCCGCGTCACAACCTACTAATACAGCGCCTGGCATGGTCATTTTAGGTAGTGAATTAAAGCCACCTTTAGCCATTGCTCTTGCGCCATATGATACACGTTTGCCACCTTCAAGATATTGGGCAATTTTAGGATGATGCTTGTAACGTTGAAACTCATCAAACGGGCTTAAATGCGGATTGCTATAACTTAAATCAACAATTAAGCCAACAAAAACTTGGTTGTTTTCCGCATGATATAAATAACCGCCACCGTTAGTGTCTTTCTCAAGCGGCCAACCAGCAGAATGCACCACTAAACCTTCTTGATGCTTTTCAGGGGCAATATCCCAAATTTCTTTAAAACCCAAACCGTAATGTTGTGGTGATTTATCAGCATCTAAGCTAAATTTAGCGATAAGTTCTTTGCCTAAATGGCCACGACAGCCTTCAGCAAAAACCGTGTATTTTGCTTTTAGCTCCATACCCGGCATAAACGAATCTTTAGGCTTACCTTCTGCATCTAATCCCATATCACCGGTAGTAACACCGCCAACACTGCCATCGTCATTATAAATAATACTATGAGCAGGGAAACCTGGGAAAATTTCTACGCCCAACTCTTCAGCCTGTTCGGCTAACCAACGACAAACATTGCCCATACTGACAATGTAGTTACCGTCATTATGCATAGTTTTAGGGACACTAAAGCTAGGTAATTTTATCGCACTCTTTTCGCCATTAAATAAATAAATATCATCGCCAGTCACAGCGGTATTTACAGGCGCACCCTTTTCTTTCCAATCAGGAAATAATTCATTCAATGCCCGTGGTTCAAAAACTGCACCGGAAAGAATATGAGCGCCAACTTCAGAGCCCTTTTCCACTACGCAGACCATGAGTTCTTGTTCTTTTTCTTGTGCCAGCTTCATTAGTTGACAAGCAGTCGACAGGCCTGCAGGACCCGCTCCAACAATTACAACATCAAACTCCATTGATTCGCGTTCCATAACATCTCCCATCATTTAATTATTATATGAAATATTCAAACACACGTTTGATTTTCAAACACCTGTTTGATAATATCAAACATTATAGATATATTCGTGTTAAATACTATCTTGTATTGCATTAATTAACGATAATATTTATTTAAACACGATTTGACTGACCATATCGACAGAAGACGTTGACGTAAACGTCATCTGCAAGTAGTCTTTCAACCCATCATTATAGCGTTAAGTTGAATTAACTTTAGTTTAACCAAGATTACCTACAACCAACATAATCAGAGGCAACGATGAAAGTATTAGTACCCATCAAACGCGTTATTGACTATAACGTAAAAGTACGTGTTAAAGCAGACAATTCAAATGTCGATCTTGCTAATGTAAAAATGGCAATTAACCCTTTTTGTGAAATTGCTGTTGAAGAAGCCGTTCGTTTAAAAGAAGCGGGCATAGCCACTGAAGTTATCGCCGTGTCTATTGGTAATAAATCTTGCCAAGAACAGTTGCGTACAGCCCTAGCCTTAGGTGCTGACCGTGCTATTCAAATTGAGACAGATGAAAGCTTAGACTCAATCAACGTTGCTAAACTATTACAAAAAATAGTGGAAGAAGAGCAGCCACAACTGGTTATTCTTGGTAAGCAGTCAATTGACAGCGACAACAACCAAACAGGCCAAATGTTAGCAGCACTTACCGGCATGTCACAAGGTACATTCGCCTCGGCGGTAAGCATTGATGGCGATAAAGTTAATGTCACTCGTGAAGTTGATAGCGGTTTGCAAACCCTAGCCTTAACTTTACCGGCTATTGTCACCACTGACTTACGCTTAAATGAACCTCGTTATGCCTCATTACCGAATATAATGAAGGCCAAACGCAAGCCACTAGTGGTAAAAGCGGCCGCTGATTTTGGTATTGATTTAACCGCACGTACTAATTTAATTAAAGTTACACCGCCTGCTGAACGCAAGGCCGGTATTATTGTTGAAAGCATTGATGAATTAGTAGAAAAATTAAAAAATGAAGCGAAGGTGATCTCATGAGCATTTTAGTATTTGCCGAACACGACAATAGCGAATTAAAAGCCGACACACTAAAAACGGTTGCTGCAGCGCAAGCTATTGGTGGAGATATTCATCTTTTAGTTACTGGTCACAACTGTCAAGCCATTGCTGAAGCAGCAAGCAAAGTTAATGGTGTTTCAAAAGTGTTAGTTGCTGATAACGCTGCTTATGAACACCAACTGGCTGAAAATGTTTCGTTATTAGTGACTGAACTTGCAGCAGATTATAGCCACATCATAGCGACAGCACTCACAACGGGCAAAAACTTTATGCCACGTGTTGCTGCGTTATTAGATGTTACGCAAATTTCAGATATTATTGCCGTAGAAAGTAGTGACACCTTTGTCCGTCCTATATACGCTGGTAATGCCATTGCCACTGTGCAAAGTTTAGATAACAAAAAAGTAATTACTGTTCGCTCTACCGGTTTTGACGCCGTTGCAACCGATGGTAATGCTGAAATTGTTGCTGTAGACAAGGTCACTGATGCCGGAATTTCTAGCTACGTAAGTGAACAACTTTCGGTTTCAGAAAGACCTGAACTCGGTGCGGCAAGCGTGATCATCTCTGGTGGTCGTGGTATGCAAAACGGCGAAAACTTCAAATTACTTGATGGTATAGCTGATAAGTTAGGCGCAGCCATTGGCGCTTCTCGTGCCGCGGTTGATGCTGGCTTTGTACCAAATGATATGCAAGTGGGTCAAACAGGTAAAATTGTTGCTCCTGACTTATATATCGCAGTAGGTATTTCAGGTGCTATTCAGCATTTAGCCGGTATGAAAGACTCTAAAGTCATTGTTGCGATTAATAAAGATGCCGAAGCGCCAATATTCCAGGTAGCTGATTACGGTTTAGTGGCTGATTTATTTGACGCTTTACCTGAATTAGAAAGTAAGCTTTAAGCTAACTTTATTCTCTGTATAATAAAACCACTCGAGCAGTGGTTTTATTTTATCCAAATTTTAGCAGTAGGGCCAGTTTCATTAATGATTTGTTCTACTTTATATGCAGGTAAAATCGCCAAATACAAAAGCATTTATTTAATAACGACTTGTTTAGGACAATAGGCTACTGCATTATTTAATAGTCGGCATTCATAAAGCGATAATAATTAAATAAACAAGCTAGTAGTGGCTTGTTTTAACCAGTAGAAATGATCAAAAATTAGTGAGGTTAGTACAAGTATGACAAAAAAATTTTCTAGCCTAAGTGACTTAGCTAGTGCCTTAGGTAAAAGCATCGACGATACACCGTCTAAGCCAAATAGTCACCATCAAGCTTTGGTCTATTCAACGGCAGACGGAAGAATATCACCGGCTAAAAATACGACAGTTACGCCGTCAGACGGTTTTGCAAAAGTACGTCGAGAAACTAAAGGCAGAAAGGGAAAAGGTGTTATCACCATTACCGGTTTAGGCTTAGATAATAAAGCCTTAAAAGAACTTGCCAAACAACTTAAGAAAACCTGTGGCACTGGCGGCAGCGTAGTGGGTGAAGTAATAGAAGTTCAAGGGGATAAGCGCGAAGAGATAAAATTAGTACTGGAAAAAAATGGCTTTAAGGTCAAATTTATTGGTGGATAAACGAGCAATTAAAAACTATAGAGTAATATTATGAATCCAAATGAATTATCTTTACTGGTTGTTGAGCCTTCTGACTTACAAAGAAAAATTATCATTAAAGAGTTAAAACAGCTAGGTATCACCCAATTATCAGAAGCTAAAAACATTGCTGAAGCTTATGCCAGTGCCGAAAAATATCCACGTGATTTAATTACCAGCGCTATGTATTTTGATGACGGTAGTGCGATAGAATTACTGCATAAAATAAGAAATAATTCTGCTATTGCTGACACACCTTTTATGCTGGTTACCAGTGAGAGTCGCTTTAAAAAATTAGAAGAGTTTAAGCAGTCGGGTGTTATTGCGTTACTACCAAAACCTTTTACTTCTGATCACTTAGCAACCGCAATAAACACGACCATTGATTTATTATCAACCGATGAGCTAGAACTTGACTACTTTGATGTTCATCAAGTTCGCGTTTTGCTTGTTGATGATAGTCGCCTAGCCAGAAATCATATTAAACGCGTGTTGAACAACTTGGGTTTACTGAAAATAACCGAAGCAGTTGATGGCAATGAAGCCATTGCCTTATTAAAAGAAAATATGTTTGACCTCGTCGTTACTGACTACAATATGCCAGAAGTCAATGGTCAAGAGTTAACCCGATATATTCGCAGTGAGAGCCAACAATCACATATCCCCATACTCATGGTAACGAGTGAAAGTAGTCAAACCCACTTAGCGAATATACTCACTGAGGGCGTTACCGCTATGTGTGATAAACCATTTGAGCCTAAAAACGTTAAACAAATTCTCTACAAAATACTAGAAGATTAAATCATCTTCACAACGGTCATTCTAGGTATTAGTGATTTGGCATTAGTTGGTTAGTTATTATTAATGCCAAACTGCCTTAATTTCATGGCAATTTTGTTATGTGATACCTTTAATCGCTCTGCCAATTTGCGCGTTGTCGGATAATAAGGATATAAGGCGCTAATAAGCTGCTGTTCAAATTTTGCTTGCGCACTTGCCCAATCCTCCAGCTCGTTTTCCACTTTAAATTCAACCACACCAGTGACTTCAGTTTGTTTAAATTGCGCTAACGCGGCGCTGATATTTTGTGCAGAGATATCACCATATTCATTCAGTGCTACCGTCCTAAACAGCACATTTTGTAATTCTCGAATATTGCCGGGCCAAGGATACGATGAGAGTAATTGTATGGCACTTTCATCAATTTTCGGTTGCTGCAGATTCATTTGTGTTGCCGCTAACACCACAAAATGGCGCGCTATTAAGGCAATATCTTCCACACGCTCACGTAATGGCGGCGAATTCAAATTCAGCACATTTAAACGATAAAACAAGTCCTCTCTAAACTTGTGCTGACTTATCATGGCTAATAAATCTTGATGAGTCGCACTCAGTACTCTAACGTTAGCCTGTAATTCTTTGGTGCCACCGAGGCGACGAAATTTAAAATCTTGTAAAAATCTTAATAATTTAGCTTGCAAATAAGGTGACATTTCAGCAATTTCATCTAAGAATAAAGTGCCACCTTCTGCCAACTCAAGTAAACCCGGTTTACCCCCCTTTTGCGCGCCCGTAAAAGCACCGTTTGCGTAGCCAAACAGCTCACTTTCAAGTAAATGTTCAGGTAACGTAGCACAATTTACCGCTAAAAATGGCGCTTGTTTACGTTTGCTCGCATTATGTAGAGCCCTGGCAACAAGCTCTTTACCCGTGCCTGTTTCACCATTAATTAATACCGGCAATTCCAATTCAGCAAAGCGAACTGTTTGTTCTTTAAGTAATTGGATGCTAGCAGATTGACCAATAATATTGTCAAGTCCCTGAGCATCTCTCGTTTGCAGTATCGAAATTTGTCGACCTAAACTAGTGATTGATTTTAAGGATATAACAGCACCCGAGCTGTTTTCTTGTTCACTAATCGGACTAATTTCTGCCAGGTAACTTTGTCCCGCAATATCAACACTTTGCGAGCTAGTTTTATCTAATAAAGGCAAAATTATTTCTATATCAAGTAAGCGATTAACTTTAGCTCCTTTGAGTTGCTCACCGAGTAATGGCGAAACACCTTTGTGGCGTTGATGACTCTCCAATAACTTTTCACTGGCTTGATTTAACGCCATTACACAAGCGTTTTCATCAATATCGATAATAGCATCAGGTAAACGATTCACTAATGCCCTTAAATGCCGTTCTCGACTTTCTGAGGGTAATAAATCTACTGCCCGACAGTGATCAACCCCAGCAACGCTCATTAATGCTTGTTTTACTTTATCAAAACTAATGGCGCTTTGGGTCAAATGCACAAATATAAATTGTGAACTTACTTCCATTGCTTGAATGTCTAGCGCCAAACCAGTAAAAGTTGCCAATATTTCTTGGCTAATACCCATTCGGTCTTCAGATTTTATTTCTATTCGCACATCAATTCCTCATCAATATCATACTATTCTTAGCGTTGTAATAACTACATTACATTGTAATAATTATATTACAAAAAACAAACATCAAGCAAAGCTATAGCCAACAAGACTTTCTTGTATATTTTAACTCACTATCTTTATTAGCCACAAGTAAGTTGTAATAATAATATTACAACTTACTTGTCTAATCTAATGCAAAAAACATAAGTCATTGATAAATAACAAGATAAAAAGATGGCAGTATAATTGCTAAATAAATATTAATCGGTGACTGACTTACAGTTAACAACAATAATAATTCTCCCATAGATAAAGGTATCTCATGTCAGAAAGTAAACATATTGAAACTCAAGCGATTCATTCAGGCCGTATTAATGACGAACAATTTGGTTCATTAGCTACGCCACTTTATCAAACCTCTACTTTTATCTTCGACAACGCACAACAAGGCGCTGATAGGTTTGCAGGCGAAGCTGAAGGCTACATATATAGCCGTTTAGGCAACCCAACAACTCGACAATTAGAAATGCGCGTAGCTGCAATGGAAGGCATGGAAGACGCTGCTGCCACGGCTACTGGTATGGGAGCGGTGTCTGGCGCTTTACTGAGTAATTTATCTTGTGGCGATCATTTAATTTCATCAAAAGCAGTTTATGGTTGTTCATTTGCGTTAATGAATCATCAACTTACCCGATGGGGTATTCAAGTTAGCTTTGTTGATATGGCAAACCCTGCAGAAATTGAAGCGGCCATAAAACCCAATACAAAAGTCATCTTTTTAGAAACACCGGTAAATCCAAACTTAGCCGTATACGACTTAGCTATGATTGGTAAAATAGCGCAAAAAAACAACATTATTTCTATTGTAGATAACACCTTTTTAACACCGGTATTACAGCAACCGGGAAAGTATGGCATCGATATAGTCGTGCATAGCGCGACAAAATATTTAAACGGCCATGGTGATGTGGTTGCTGGTATTATTTGTGGTACCAGTGAAATGATCATGATGATAAAAATGACAGTACTCAAAGATATTGGCGCAACCATGAGTCCGCATGATGCATGGTTGATCATGCGAGGCCTTAAAACCCTACCTATTCGTATGGAGCGCCATTGCAGTAACGCTGAAAAAATAGCAACATTTTTAGAAAGTAATCAGCAAGTAACACACGTTTATTACCCGGGCCTAAAAAGCCACCCAGGACATAAGTTTATCGGCTCACAAATGAAAGCAGCTGGCGGTGTTATTGCTTTTGAAATTGATAGTGATTTAGCCGGTGGTAGTGATTTTATTAACCGTATGCAGTTGTTTTCAATTGCCGTCAGTTTAGGGGATGCAGAGTCTCTTATTCAACATCCTGCCTCAATGACACATTCACCTTATACTCAAGAAGAGCGTTTAGCCGCCGGTATCAGTGATAGTTTAATTAGAATATCAGTTGGACTTGAAAATGTAGATGACTTAATTGCAGATTTGAGCCAGTCGCTCGCCATGATGAAGCAATCATCTGTTGCTAAAAGCTTTGCATAAGTTAGCTTAGTTAGGCTAATTTAAGCTTAAGCAATTATACCCGCTGCACTTCAAATACTGCTTTGTATCTTAAAATGTAGCGGGTAAATACAAGAAGTCTAACACACTGAGTATTAAGGCTTAGTTCTCTTAAAACTTAGTTCTCTTAAAACTTAGTTTTCAGATAACAATATGGCTGATAGCTTAGGTATTATGCGACTTTTGATAACTTCTAGCTCGCTATCTGTATAAGGTGTTAGTGCTTGCTGCCCCCAAATAGGCTTTGGCCAACAGGCATCTTTTTCATAACGCACTATGTGGTGTAAATGCAATTGTGATACTAGATTACCTAAGGCTGCCACATTCATTTTGTTACCTTTAAATTCCTGCATAAGCACTTCACTTAACATGCTTGATTCATTTAATAGCTGTTGCTGTTGTTGCCAATCCAGTTGATATATATCCTGAATACCATCGACTTTTGGCACTAAAATGAACCAAGGATAAGCACTGTCATTACACAGTAATAAACGAGAAAGTGGAAAATCAGCCATAACAAAGCAGTCATTGGCTAATTGTGGATGTAATTTAAATGGCTCACTCATTTTGCTACCTTATCTTAAACTTATAACTAAACTTACTGATTAAACATATAACTAAATTTTTAATTTCTAAGTCTAGTTATAAGTTTAATTAATACTAACGTTTATTACGGCGACCTCGGCCTCTGGCGAGTTTTTTGGCTTCTCTAGCAGCAAGTTTGTCTGCTT